>Ga0256841_1000655_pt1 | contig 34204 bp, 25 predicted proteins | sample 356308metaG_FD_185971 | JGI IMG/M metagenome (GOLD analysis project Ga0256841, IMG submission 185971) | Hydrothermal vent microbial communities from Mid Atlantic Ridge, Atlantic Ocean - 356-308 | ecosystem: Environmental > Aquatic > Marine > Hydrothermal vents | place: Atlantic Ocean: Mid... | reverse complement strand
TCCTTGAACCAAGCTTTTGGGGGATGCTCAAAGGTCCACATTTTTCCGTAATCGAACCGCTTGGGTAAGTCAATCGCCTGTTGACCGTGGATCTGTGACAAACTGACACAAAAGAGGACTAGAAGCGAAATAGTGTTTTTTAATGGTTTCATTGCAAGTATTTTTTATAGCGAATGCTTTTTTTATGTGACGTACTATTCTACGTTTATGTTTTCTAAAGGAAGAGCGAATGCCTCTATCCAACTCCATTTCTTAGTCAATTATTGTTTTTTATTCATAGATAGAGCGGCGTCAATAAGTGCTTCTTTCGTAATGCCAAAATGTGAATAAAGGGTTTCAAATGGAGCCGAAGCTCCGAAATCCTTCAATCCGATAACCTTCCCTTCTAATCCGGTGTATTTGTACCAACTCATTGGGGCGGCGGCCTCTATTGCGATTCGCTTTGTTATGTGGCGAGGTAATACCGATTCCCTATAAGCTTCATCTTGCCGGTCAAATAACTCCATACAAGGCATGGAAATCACTCTAACAGAGAGGTTAAGCTCATTTAAGGCTTGCTTCGCTTCCAAGGCGATATGCACTTCAGAACCCGAGGATAAAATAATGATCTCAGGTGCTTCATCTGTTGCTAAGATATAGCCTCCTTTCTCTAAATCATTGGCTTGCCCCATAGTGGTATCTCGCTCTATGGCAGGAAGACCCTGTCTTGTTAGAACAAGGCAAGTGGGCTCTTCTTTTCCAGTCAGAGCAACTCTCCATGCATGCAAGGTCTCGGCTCCATCCATTGGCCGAATCACCTTTATGCCGGGCATCGCACGTAGCGAACTTAGGTGCTCTATCGGCTGATGCGTAGGGCCATCTTCTCCAAGTCCGATAGAATCATGTGTCAAAACATAGACAATCCTCAGTTTCATAAGCGCGGCCATTCGAATAGTAGCCCGCATATAATCTGAAAACACAAAAAAGGTTCCGCCATATGGTTGAAGTCCACTGTGTAATCTCAAGCCATTCATGATCGCCCCCATTCCAAATTCCCGCACTCCATAATAGATATATTGACCGGAAGGATTGTCTGCAGAGAGAATGCCCATGTTGGATACAAGTGTTTTGTTGGAAGGTGTTAAATCAGCTGACCCACCAATAAGACAAGGGTATTCTGCAGCAATCTGATCCAATACCCTACCTGAGGCCGCCCTTGTAGCCAAGGGTTTTCCACTAGTAAATGGTTCAAAATTCTTAAAGATACCCGAAGGGGAATTGGCCTTGGAAGTACAGGCAATTAATGTATTGTACAGTTGGGGATAGCGCTCTTTATACTTGGTAAGAGACTTTTGCCAAGCTTCTTCTAATTCTTTTCCGAGGGTATGAAATTGTTGAGCTAAGTCATCTAATTCATCCGGCACGTAAAATGGAATCTCCGGTATACCCAATTTTTGTTTACTGAGTCGTACTTCTTCTTCCCCCAGCGGCTCCCCGTGTGCTTTGGACGTGCCGGCTCTATTCGGGCTTCCATACCCAATAATTGTTTTGAAAATAATTAGTACGGGCTTGTCCTTTGAATTTTGAGCTTTTCTCAGTGCTGATTCTATCTGAGCGTAATCATGGCCATCTGCAAGGATTACTTCCCAATGATAGGCTAGGAACCGAGATTTTACATCTTCAGTGTAAGAGAGGGTCGTATCCCCATCAATAGTTATATGATTTGAGTCATAAAGTACGATGAGTTTGTTGAGCTTTAGGTGCCCGGCGAGAGAGCACACTTCATGGGAAATCCCCTCTTCCAAGTCCCCATCTCCCACCTCCACATAGGTATGATGATCGATAATAGACAGTCCCGGTTTGTTAAATCTAGCGCTGAGATGGCGTTCAGCTATGGCCATTCCTATGGCATTGCCAAGACCTTGTCCGAGAGGCCCGGTGGTCGTTTCTATGCCAGGAGTATGTCGGTATTCCGGATGACCGGGTGTTCTACTGCCCCATTGTCTGAAACTTTTGATATCCTCCAATGTCATATCATACCCGAATAGGTGAAGTAAGGAATAGTGCAGCATACTCCCATGCCCTCCCGATAGAATAAACCTGTCACGGTTTAACCAATTCGGATTATTTGGGCTAAATCTGAGGAACTTTCCCCATAACACAGACATAACATCCGCCATACCCATAGGCATGCCCGGATGTCCGCTTTTAGCTTTTTGAACAGCGTCCATAGAGAGGCCTCGAATAGTATTTGCAATAAGTTGCAAGGGGATAGCCCGTGAAGAATTAGATGGTTGTATAGGCACGAATAGCTATATTTTTAGTGGTAAAAGAATGTTTTACAAAAAACTGCTAATAACAGGGGAGAATTACTTCACTAATGGATAGTTGTAATCATTTACCCAGTTGTTTATTCCTCCGATTAAATTAATCACATGAGTAATGTCTTCGTCCTTTAGGGCGACCATCGCTTTGACACTGTTTATCCCTTTTTGGCTGTAGACCAAATAGGCTGCATTTTTGTCCAATTTTTTGATGTTCTCTTTAAACTTTGGATCGGATATAGGGAAGGAAACAGCACCCTTTATATGCCCCTCTTTGTAGTGATTGTCCGCTCTAAGGTCAAGGATAACATACTTGTCTGATTCTACGAGTTCTTTAAACATCGTAGCATTCATGTTGTCAACTTTTGGCAATTGGCCACTGTATTGGATTCCGGTCTTCCCTTCAAAATCTATCCCAGCCATTCGGTTTGAAGTAGAGGCTTGAGGGGAGGAGGTGTTAGTAGTATCACCGGTCGTTGAGGTCTCCCCATTCCCTTTGCATGAGCTTAAGAGAAAGACGAGTATGGCTAGTAAAAAAAAGGATCCTTTATTCATTATTTTGGAAGTTGATGTGATAAATTAGATTTTTACCGGCTAAGACATGACTTAACGAAAATCACACATGATGAGTTGAATAAATCACCTTTGCCTTTGCCGCGGCAAAGATAACTCCTTTGTCGTAATTAGACCTATAAGCGTAACCAATTTATAGAAAGGCTGAGATAGGATTTTTTTAAGAGGTCTAGAAGGGAAAAGATGATTTACGGAATCTACGGTCTGTTGCCATTTCATACCAGCCCTACCTCGACCTCATCGATTAAAATACGATGAATTATGAGAATCTTGTACCAGTTTTATCTTTAGCTTATATGAAATGGTTATCTTTGCGTAATTTTTTTAAACAAATATAAAATATGGAAACCAAAACATTACCTTATAAGGTGAAAGATATTAAGCTCGCAGACTGGGGGCGGAAAGAAATAAAATTGGCCGAGGCGGAAATGCCCGGATTGATGTCCTTAAGGAATGAATACGGAGCCACCAAGCCATTGAAGGGAGCGCGAATTGCAGGGTGTCTTCACATGACAATACAGACGGCAGTCTTAATCGAAACACTTAAGGAATTGGGAGCTGAAGTTGCATGGAGTTCATGTAATATTTTTTCCACTCAGGATCACGCTGCGGCAGCAATAGCGGCATCCGGCGTGCCTGTTTTTGCGTGGAAAGGGATGACTGAAGAGGAGTATGAATGGTGCATTGAACAGACCTTTTATGCATTTGAAGGTGGAAAACCATTTAATATGATCTTGGATGATGGGGGAGATTTGACGAATATGGTGTTGGATCATCATCCGGAACTACAGGGGGAATTGCGCGGTATTACAGAGGAGACCACCACAGGGGTGATGCGGCTTTATGAACGAGTTAAAAATAGTACCTTGCCTGTCCCTGCTATTAACGTAAATGACAGTGTGACCAAGTCCAAATTTGATAACAAATACGGATGTCGCGAATCTGCGGTAGATGCAATTCGAAGAGCTACGGATATTATGTTGGCTGGTAAGGTCGTTGTAGTGGCAGGCTATGGAGATGTGGGGAAAGGTACTGCAGCAGCGTTTCAAGGTTCGCATGCCAGAGTTATTGTTACGGAGATTGATCCGATTTGTGCACTTCAGGCAGCTATGGAGGGATTTGAAGTGAAGAAAATGAAAGATGCAATTAAGGAAGCCAATATCGTTGTAACTGCAACCGGGAATAAAAATATTATCTCGGAAGAGCATTTTAGGACTATGAAGGATAAAACGATTGTTGCCAATATAGGCCATTTTGATAATGAAATCGATATGGCATGGCTCAATAAAGCTTATGGACATACCAAAGATCAAATTAAGCCCCAAGTGGATAAATACAATGTTGAAGGAAAAGATATTATCGTGTTGGCCGAAGGCAGATTAGTCAATCTGGGGTGTGCTACCGGACATCCTTCTTTTGTCATGTCCAATTCGTTTACCAATCAGACATTGGCTCAAATGGAATTGTGGAATCACTCTGAGAACTACGATAACAAGGTATATGTGCTTCCTAAACATTTGGATGAGAAGGTAGCGCGATTGCACCTTGCTAAGATCGGAGTAGAATTGGATGAACTCTCTGATGATCAAGCGGCCTATATTGGCGTCCCGGTAAATGGACCTTATAAGCCGGAACACTATCGTTACTAGTAGAGTAGAGAGAAATATATTGAAGGGAGATACTATTGAGCAGAGTACAAACAACACGATGTAGTTGATTTGCGTTATTGAGGTATAGTAACCCAACCTTTTTTAGGTATGAAATATCTGCATGATTTATGATGCTGGATATTTTTGCTTGATCTATTGAATGACTATGAATATAACAGCTGAAGAAATTGCTCAATTGGTCAATGGTGAAGTCATTGGAGATCCCCAAGTAAGTGTACACGCACCTGCCGGATTGGAGCATGCGCAAAAAGGAGACATCAGCTTTCTGTCTAACATGAAATATGAGCCTTTCGTCTATTCAACAAAAGCCTCAGTGTTGTTGGTGGATAAAGAGTACAGCCCCCAAAGGCCTATTCGTCCAACCTTGATAAAAGTGGACAATGTATATGAGTCTGTGGCTTATTTGCTCGGGCAGTTTGAAGCGACCACAGAGGAGTATACCGGCATTGCGCAATTGGCTTCTGTCTCGACATCATCCCAGATACACGACCAGGTCTCCATAGATGATTTTGCAGTGGTCAAAGAGGAGGTGATCATAGGTGAAGGAACCCATATACATAGTCATGTCTTCGTCGGTCGGGGAGTGGTCATCGGTAAACGCTGTACCATTTACCCCGGCGCCAAAATTTATCGCGATTGCCGAATTGGGGATGATGTCATCATTCATGCCAATGCAGTAATAGGTGCTGATGGATTTGGTTTTTCAAAGAGAGACGGAAATAAATACGCCAAAATCCCACAAATTGGAAATGTGATAATCGGAGATCACGTAGAAATAGGAGCCAATACGACAGTTGATAGAGCCACTATGGGAAGCACGCGGATACACTCCGGTGTAAAACTTGATAACTTAATACAAGTAGGGCATAATGTGGTTATTGGCGAAAATACTGTAATCGCAGCTCAAACTGCTATTGCGGGAAGTACCGAGATCGGTAAAAATTGTCTTATCGGAGGTCAAGTAGCAATCGTCGGACATATCAAAGTCGCTGACGGTACTCAAATTCAGGGAAAGAGTGGTGTGACAAAAGCAAGTAAAGAAGGTCAAAAATTATTTGGGGTTCCGGCTATTGACTTCAGTAACTATATGAGAGCCTATTCTGTATTTAGAAACCTCCCTGATCTAGTAAAAGAACTTAACCAACTTAAAAAACATATTAAACGAGATGATCACTACCGATAAAAATACACCGCAACAGACACTGGCCGATGTTGTTCGTATTCAAGGCACTGGATTGCACTCAGGAAAGCCAGTCACCTTAACCTTGCATCCCGCTCCGGAGAATCACGGATTTAAGTTCCAAAGGGTTGACCTGGAAGATAAACCTATTATCCTGGCAGATGTTTCTAAAGTGGTTTCTACGAATAGAAGCACAACACTACGTCAAGGAGATGTCCAGGTTATGACAGTAGAACATGTACTTTCAGCGCTCTATGGTATGGGAGTTGACAATGCGTTGATCACAGTGGACAATGTTGAAATACCTATTTTAGATGGAAGTGCGGCGCCTTATGTCCAAATGATAGAAGAAGTGGGGCTTCGAGATCAGGCTGCACCTCGTGAGTATTTTCAACCTGAAGAACCACTGTCTTACAAAGACGAGGAGAGTGGCTCGGAAATGCTATTTATTCCTTCGGATCATTTTGAAGCTACCACACTTATAGATTTTAATTCTCCGGTATTAGGTCAGCAATATGCTTATTTGGAGAACTTAGATGAGTATAAATATGCGATTGCTCCGGCACGTACCTTTGTATTCGTTCATGAATTGGAGGCCTTAATTGACCAAGGCCTTATCAAAGGAGGAGATCTTAATAATGCTATCGTCATCGCCAATAAACAGATGGATGAAGATGATCTAAAGAGAATATCCGACAAAATGGGAAGGGAAACTGTAGTCGTAGAAAAAGAAGGTATCTTAAATACGATTGACCTTCAATTTAAAAATGAACCTGCTAGACATAAATTGTTGGATCTCATAGGAGATATATCTTTAGTAGGAGTGCGGCTTAAAGGGAAAATCGTAGCGAATAAACCGGGCCATAAGGTGAATGTCGAACTCGCCAAACGCATTAAGAACAAATATGTAGAGAGTAAAAAGCTGAAGGGGAAGCCCAATTATGACCCTAATATCCCGCCAATAAAAGATACGGAAGCCATTAAGGCAATGATTCCCCATAGATACCCATTTCTTTTGGTAGATAAAATTATAGAAGTCGGAGAGAATTATATCGTAGGTATTAAGAATATATCCCACGACCAACTGTACTCTCAAGGGCATTTTCCCGGCAATCCTATATTTCCGGGAGTACTACAAGTTGAAGCATTGGCTCAAACCGGGGGAATCCTTGCCTTGACTATTATTAACGAACCGGATAGTAAATGGAATACGTATTTTGTAAAAATTGACAATACGCGCTTTAAAAATATGGTAAAGCCCGGTGATACCTTGATCTTGAAAATGGAACTCATGCAACCTATTCGAAGAGGGATGGTTACCATGTATGGTATCGCATATGTAGGGAATAAGATCGCTTGTGAGGGAGAATTTACAGCGCAAATCGTAAAAATTAAATCATGATTAGTCCACAAGCTCATATTCATCCTTCGGCACAGATAGGGGAGAATGTCCGTATCGGCCCCTTTGCTTATATCGAAGGGAATGTGACCATAGGAGATAATACCGAAATTGCGCCATTTTCCTCTGTATTGGATTATACGAGTATTGGAAAGCGGTGTAAGATATTCCAAGGGGCAGTGGTGGGGTCGGTGCCACAAGATCTGAAGTATCATGGGGAAGAATCTATAGTAGAGATAGGGGATGATGTTATCATCCGAGAGTATGTTACCATTAATAGGGGGACCGAAGCCAATTTTACTACCTCAATTGGTGATAAAACTCTTCTCATGGCCTATGTACATGTCGCTCATGATTGTGTGATTGGTGCGAATTGTATTTTGGCAAATGATGTAAACATTGCAGGGCATGTTATTATCGGTGACTATGTGATTCTAGGTGGTCTTTCAGCCGTCCAGCAGTTTGTACGCATCGGAGAGCACGCCTTTATAGGTGGGGCTTCATTGGTCCGTAAAGATGTTCCGCCTTTCGTCAAAGCGGCAAGAGAGCCTTTGTCTTATGCGGGAGTGAATTCAGTAGGACTTAAAAGACGTGGTTTTAGTGATGAACAAATCCATAATATTCAGGAGATTTATCGGATGTTGTATGTGAGGGGATATAAGATAAAAGAAGCTATCCAGCGGATTCAAATGGAATTGCCGGACACTTCAGAACAGAAAAAAGTGCTCGATTTTATTGAACAGTCTGAAAGAGGTCTGATGAGAGGATTCCAAAGTTCTTAAATCAGCCCATTTAGCTCCTGCACTCCTATTACCCTTTCTGAAGTGAACCCCTCTCCATATTTGCAATGAATCATTCTGCCGTAGTATCGGTCTTTGGCCTCGATGTAATCCCAAAAATCCTTTGTTGAAATCGGAGTGTCAGGCCCTTTGTTCCTAGAGGAATAGAATTGACTTGCATAGCATGAAATGGCCGACATCTTCTCTTCAAAATTCTTTGTAATGTCGAAGACTAAATCCGGTTGGACGAAGCGATCCTGGATATAGTGCAAGACTAGAGAGGGGCGATGTGGTTGTTGATGCATTCCTCTGTAAGAGGTCTCTATTTTGACAAGCCCAGATAAAAAAGCCGCTCTGTCGATGATCGTACTAGCTCTCCCGTGATCCGGATGTCTGTCTTGTATGGCATTGGCCAAGATAATCTTGGGACGCGCATTTCTAATTTCCTTTATTAAGTCGATAAGATGATCTTGAGTTCCCTCAAAGAATCCATCCTCCCATCTCAAGTTGTGTCGAAAAGTTGCTCCTAGTATTTTTGAGGCCATTTTTGCTTCTTCCAACCTAAGTTCAGATGTCCCTCTAGAGCCTAATTGGCCCATTGTTAAGTCTATAAGCCCGATACTATATCCGAGTGCTTTGTGTTTGAGTAAGGTGCCGGAGCAACTCAATTCGATATCGTCCGGATGGGCTCCAATGGCAAGTATATCAACAGCATATTTTATGGGCATACTAGATTATGTCTTAACAATATTGAAGGAAATTAAAAGTAAAATAGAACGGAGCCCCAGGTGAATCCGCTTCCAAATGCAGACAAACAGACCAAATCTCCTTCGGAAATTGCCTTGTTCTCAACTGCTTCTGCAAGTGCTATGGGGATAGAGGCGGCAGTGGTGTTGCCGTAACGCTGTATATTATTCCACACTCTGTCATCCTCCAACCCCATACGTTTCTGGATGAATTGACTGATACGTAGATTTGCTTGATGGGGGATAAGCATATCGATATCTTCCTTTCTTTTACCGGCATCCCTCAATGCTTCTTCAATCGTTTGGGTAAACTTAACCACTGCATTTTTGAAGACTAATTGCCCGTTCATATTGGGGAAATAAAGACCGTCTTCTACGATTTTGGGAGTAATAAAAACCGAATCAAATACGGTAGCACTTTCTGCTCCGTATTTAGCCGGGTTCTGCTCATGATATCCGGCATGGCAGCCGGGACTAATCATAGCTAGCTCCTCGGCAAAGTCCCCATTTGAATGTAGGTTTGTAGTTATGATGCCGGAACCCTCTTCGTTTGTTGCTTGAAGAACTACGGCTCCTGCTCCGTCACCAAAGATGACAGAGATATTGCGACCTTTCGTACTCATATCCATACCCATCGAGTGCATTTCAGCTCCGATAACTAAGATGTTTTTGTACATTCCGGAACGAATGAATTGATCTCCAATGCTGAGTCCATAGATAAAACCTGTACACTGTGTTCGAATATCCAATGCTCCGATTTCCTTTTTTTGTAACCCCAGCATTCTCTGTACGAGAACGGCTGCCCCCGGAAAATAATAATCCGGACTTAAAGTCGCTAATATGATAAAATCTATATCCTCAGCAGATACTCCGGCTTGCTGCATCGCTCGTTGTGCTGCCTTCGTAGCCATGGTGCTGGTGGTCTCCTTACCCTTTTGGGCATAACGTCGTTCCTTGATGCCTGTTCGTTCTTGTATCCAAGCATCTGAAGTATCCATGATCTTTTCTAAGTCAAAATTCGTTACAACGTTGTCCGGAACATAGTATCCTGTCCCTTTGATTTTTGATCTCATATATTAATGGTTTATGGCTCTCTGTTTCAATGTAAATGATCGCTCCCAAAATGCAATATTAGTAAAAAAATACGATATCTGGGCTGAATCGGGTGCAACTATTCGTATCTTTAAATTGTTTTGGTGGAAGCCATGCATCAAGAGTGTAAGGAGATTTTATATCTAAAAATTTGTCTGAGTAGAATAACAGTTGAGGGTAAAAAAAGATGGAAAACCGGTTTCCTGGGGAGAGGTAAATTTATAGCGTTCTCATTGAGAATATTTCAGAGAATTTTTATTGCAAACAGAAGATAAGTATGAAACGAACATGAATTTTATTAAACATAAATTTCACACAGAAGTATGTTTAAAAAAAATTCATGTGAGAGCGCAGCGGTTACATAGCTGCAGAAATTTTATAATACATTTATTATCAATTTATTAGAAAATTTTAAAGATATGAAAATAGGAGTTCTGTCCGATACACATGGGTATATAGGAAATGATATGTTGGAAACCCTCAGATGTTGTCAAGAGATATGGCATATAGGAGATGTTGGTAGCCTTGACGTGCTTTCTCAATTAAGGGATATCGGAGAGCTTCGAGTAGTTTACGGCAATATTGACGGTAGAGATATTCGAGGGTATGCTCCTGAATTTCTAGTTTTTGATATCGAAGGATTGAGAATTGTTATGTTGCACATTGGCGGGTATCCAGGAAGATACACCAGCCGTGCGAAAGAACTTATTCTCCAACACCAACCCAACATCTTTTTAAGTGGTCATTCTCATATTCTAAAAATCATGCCGGATCGCATTCATGACTTGCTACATATAAATCCAGGTGCGGCTGGTAAGTCCGGATTTCATACGGTTCGTACCATGGTACAGTTTGATATAATAGATTACAAAGTACTTAACATGCAAGTTGTTGAATTTGATAAGTAGCAGGATTTCTTCTGCTGAATAATTTCAACTTCGGATGTTATCTAGGAGTAAGTAGAAGTCTGAAGGGATAAATATCAAGAATCAGACGATAGCAAATTCCCGTCTTTCATCGTAATAACTCTATCACTCATCGTTGCCAAGTCACGGCTATGTGTCACTATAACGAACGTGCGATTGAAAGTAGCTCTAAGGTCAAGGATCAATTGATGAATCTCCATAGAAGTGGCAGTATCTAGATTGCCGGTAGGTTCATCAGCTAATATGATATCGGGATCATTCATTAATGCACGGGCGATAGCTACCCTTTGTTGTTCTCCTCCGGACATTTCAGAGGGTCGATGAGAAAGCCGTTCTCCAAGCCCCAGATAGTCTAATAGATATCTGGCTTTATCTCTGGATTCTTCCTTAGATTTGCCTCCTATATAACCGGGTATAGCAACATTTTCAACCGCAGAGAATTCAGGTAATAAGTGGTGAAACTGGAATACAAAGCCTATGTGTTTGTTGCGAAATTCTGCTAGTTGCTTTTGTGAATATCTAGTGACCTCTTGACCATTAATACTTACTCTTCCTTTGCTAGGAGTATCCAATGTCCCTATTATATGTAACAGCGTACTCTTCCCGGCTCCGGATTTCCCTACGATGGACACAATTTCCCCTTCTTCAATATCTAAGTTAATTCCATTGAGCACTTTCAAATCGCCGAACTGTTTGTGTATGTCACGAATTCTAATCATAATTCTATTACCTATATACTAAGTTTTGATATATGTCCGTTTAATACGGACAACTAAAGCCAACTGTATCTAATACTTCTGTTTGAGGCAGTGAAAGTACTAAAATTTGTGAATACAAGTCAGGATCCTGCCATTTCATACATGATTCAAGAGAATACAGAGAGAATTGGTATGAAGCTTGTACATTATTAGATATGTAACGCTTAAAACAATCGTCAAGTATGAAAATACTCCAGCTATGTAAGAAATTTCCCTATCCCCCAAAAGATGGCGAGTCGATTGCAATTCTTAATATAGCACATGCAATGCATAAGTTGGGATGTGAGATGCATTTGCTTGCTATGAATACTACCAAGCATTATGTGGAGGATACTCGAGCGATTGAAAATCTAGGAATCTATAGTCAAATATATACGGTTGATGTCGATAACCGTTTAAAAATTAAAGATGCAGCAATCCATCTTCTTTCCGGAGATTCCTATCATATCGCGCGATTTAGATCTGAAAAATTTGGGTTGAAACTAAAGGAGTTAGTTAATCAATTTGATTATGATGTTGTGCAAATGGAAACGATTTATCTTTCACACTATGTAGATATCGTTAAGACCAACTCAAACGCATTAGTTGCTCTTAGAGCCCATAATATCGAACATGAAATATGGGACAGAATTACCCAAAATACCCGTTTTCTTCCTAAGCGATGGTATATCCATAAACTGACTCAACAACTGAAGAATTATGAAGTAGATCACCTTAATAAATACGATTTTATTGCGGCTATTTCCAATAAAGACCTTCTGAATATAAAAAGCTTGGGATACAAGAATGGAGCGATTTTTACTCCTGTGGGTGTCGATGTTGCCGGACTAAAAATTACTCGAAGTCGAGAGGATCAATCACCCTTTAAAATAGGGTTCATAGGTTCCCTCGATTGGACTCCTAATCATCAGGGGATTCGTTGGTTCATTAGAGAGGTTTGGCCTTCTCTAAAAGAAAAATTTTCCGATGTGGAATTGCATATTGCGGGACGAAATACTCCTAAATCTTTACTCCAACAAAACGTGGACAGATTATTTGTCCATGGAGAAGTAAACGATGCCCAGGAATTTGTTCAATCTTGTCATGCTATGGTTGTCCCTCTGTTTAGCGGTAGTGGGATGAGAGTGAAAATAATAGAGTCTATGACCTTGGGATGTCCTACCGTAACGACATCCGTTGGGTTAGAGGGAATCAATGCTAAGCATAGAAAACATATAGCTATCGCCAATACAAAGGAAGAGTTTGTCAAGGAGCTTTCCGAACTTATTCAGTCCCCTGTTCATCGGAAGAGAATGGCTTCCAATGCGCACAAATTTATCCTTGAAAACTATGACAACTTGCGTTTAGTGGGAGAGCTTATTCACAAGTATGACATGCATTTGAAACTAATGCAGGACCAAGTGTGACTTGGCACGGTGTCCCTATCCTCATTTTTTAGTCAGATATATCTGCTATTTATCCCCAATTTAATTGTATCTTTGTAACATATTTTGGTACTCTATAGAGTAGATCTTCCCGAATGTAGGGAAGAGAATAGGGAAATCCGTGCAATCCGGATACTGTACCCGCAGCTGTGAATCAACCCTTGTTAAAGGGATACATGTCGCCACTGATGTACTACACATTGGGAAGGCTGTATGAAATGATGAGTCAGAAGACCTGCCAATAATATGATGTACTTCGATTTGCTTTCGGGATTAAAAGCAGGTGAAGTGAGAAATTGTTTGCCGACGGTCTCTGTATAGCAGTGAATGTCAGAGTCATCTTGATTTTTCCTTCCCTTTCTTTTCCTTCCCTTAGCAATTGAAGTCTTTTTGTATCCTTATTTAGGAAAAAGACGTAGTTATGAAACGAACATGAATTTTATTAAACATAAATTTCACACAGAAGTATGTTTAAAAAAATTCATGTGAGAGCGCAGCGGTTCCATAGCTGCAGAAAATTTATAATACATTTATTTTCAATTTATTAGAAATTTTTAAAGATATGAAATGGAAGGTGTTGCTGTATTTATCTTTATTCACTGGTCAATTATTTGGCCAAAAGACAGATACATTGGAGTATTCCCTTCCAGAAGCGCTCGTGATGGGTTCCTCCATTACGATGACCAACCCGTTTGAAATAGTCCTCCATCTCCCTCCCAGCCCAGCAATAGACCCGAATCTAAATTATATCAATCGTATGGGCATCAATTTGCTAAAATATGGAGCCGGTCAATTGTCAACACTTACCTGGCATGGTCTTCCCGGAGCTTCTACAGGGGTATATTGGAACGATATCTTAATAAATGATCCGCTAACCGGTCAAATGGATGCTTCGGGTATGTTTTTGTCTATGATGGGCAATTCCTTAACTTTTTCCACGGTTAATTCGCTCGATGGTCTTCCCGGTGGACAATTGCGTTTCAGTTCGATGCCGACATTAGACTCTTCCGGGTGGACTTCCAGGATTAATGGTTTGGGGGGGCAGTATGGATTGAGATCCGGTCAGGGATCAATCTCCTATTCCAATGGTCGTACAGCTTTCTCTGCTTTTGGCGGCGCTCTCATCCATCAAAATAATTTCCCCTATGAAGAAAATGGGCAATCAAAGCTTTTAGAGCATGGCAATCGCAGTTTTTATGGCTATGGGGCAGGCATCCAGAAATTGTTGAGAAAATTTTGGAGAATAGAGACCTCTTTTCTTTTGACAAATGATGACAAAAATATTCCGCCTAGATTATTCCAACAATTTAGTGATGCACATTTAACGAACACAAGAAGCTTATTTTCAAGTAAATTGAGCTATGAAAAGAAACATGCCCAATGCTCCTTTGGATTAAGTAGCTCAAACCTTTCGACTTTTTATGTAAGTCCATCTGCTCATATTGATTTCAAAGGTAAAACCTGGTTAGGGATTTCCAATTTTAGCTACAGATATACGTCCGGAGCAAGATATTGGATAGCAAAGGTCCAAGGGCGCACTTTTCAAGCAGAATCCACAGGTTTTAATCAGAAGATTCTAGCGAATGACCTTATTCTATCCTCTGAATTTGGCGCGACTACACACAAAATGGATCTAAAGTTTTCCTTTAGAAACCAGTTTTCTACGGAAAGGAATAGGCAATTAGTGACTTTCTTGTTCTCCTTACATCGTGCTTTATCACCACAGTTGAAGCTAATCTTTAGTACGGGAAAATACGGGAGAATTCCTTCTTTTAATGACTTGTATTGGGCACCTGGAGGTCGACCTGATCTATTGCCAGAAAAAGGATGGGGTGCCGATATGCGATGGAAATGGACTCCATTTGGAACCAATACCGTTCAATGGTCACTCTTTCATAGGAGAATGTTGGACTATATACAGTGGATTCCTCAAAACGGTATTTTCTCTGTAGTGAATATTCCATCCGTATGGAGTCGGGGGATCGATCTGGATTGGAAGTATGAAATGGTAGAACAGTTGGTTTGGACTATTCACTATGGATTTGCGAAGACAACATATACCTCCAATAGACTTCCCAATGATAATGTCTTGGGAAAACAGTTGATATATGTCCCACTTCATCAAGGTACAAGTCGTGTAGACTGGCTGATGAGCCCCAAATGGAAATTGGACTTAGAACATCATTGGTCCGGGAAGAGTTTTGTGACAGCAGATAATGAGATTTGGTTGCCGAATTATCACTTATTCAATATAGGACTATCCTATACTGTTTATAGGCCCAAGGTCAATGCAGTGATAGGTGTCGCTGTTGATAATTTGACCGATCAGAGCTATCAAATTATTCGTGGATGGTTGCTTCCCGGAAGGGTATTTAAAATGAACATCGATATCAATTTAAACTAAATAATTACATTCATTAATTTACAAAATTAGTTGCATTATGATTAACAAAATTACTTTATACCTATTTGTATTGCTTCTTGGTATAACCAGTGCATCTGTATATGCCCAAGATACTACCCAAATTGATTTTGAGGAAATCTCACTTCCTTTGGATACATTTTGGAATGGTTCTGATAGTTCGGGAGGATTTTCTTCCAAAGGTGTCTTATTTCCCAATACCTTTGACTTTACCTATAATTTTTGGAGTAAGGGGTGGGCGCTATCTTCCATGCGCAATGATACGACGGCGGGTTATACTAATCTATACAGTGCCATCACAGGTTCAGGGGCCAATAGCTCGACGATCTATGCAATAGGCCAACAAAATGCTCAGATTAAAAACATCCCTAAAAACTGGACAAGTGCCAATGGACGCCTGAGTATTGAGATTACCAATACTACATACGCTGCACTAAGCATGGCAAAGGGGGACCAATTTGCGAAGAAATTTGGGGGCATTAATGGACAAGATCCGGACTATTTTTTATTGAAGATCTATGCCTTCAGAGATGGAGCCATGGACACCTCGGCATATGTGTCTTTTTTCTTGGCAGATTATCGGGATGAGGATAGTACCAAGGACTATATAATTTGGGATTGGACAAAGGTCGACCTGAGCCCATTAGCAACTTCCCCTATAGATAGCCTCCAGTTCGTATTGGAATCAAGTGATACTTCCCAATACGGCTATAATACCCCTTTGTTTTTTGCGATTGATAATTTGTCCTATGAACCAATCACTGAGGTAAAAGACTATACGTCCGGCGCCGTGTCCATCTTCCCAAATCCGGCAAAGGAGACCTTGTCCGTCTTTTCACCCTATGATGCTGCTCAATGTCGGATGTACACGACAAGTGGTCTGCTCCTTAAGCAGTTTTCATTGGATAAAGGAGTTAATCGAATTTCGGTTAATAACCTGAAGTCGGGATTGTATATCATCCATATTAGAGACAAGAATAATTTCTACCAATACACTAAAAGTTGGATAAAGCAGTAAGTGTTGTAGCTTTCAGGACACCACGATGGTGTCCTGATTTTTATATCTTTACACAAGCATTAAAACAATGCTTTCCTATGAAATCCAATAATTTGACTATGAAGCCTTATTTTTTACCTCTCTTGTTATTGTATAGCGCGATACTAGGCGGGCAGTTTCCTCCTGGTGTCGGTCAATTAGGAAGTAGAGCTATTTTTAAGGATAGTTCCATAATAAGAGGTTGGGCCAAAGAGGCGATTGTGACAAGGGGATGGACGAATATTGCATCAAAGGATAAAAAGGCGGCATACGGAATTCCGGAAAATGCTTTAGGGAGAGCCGATGGAGTTGTTGTTTCTTTAGGGGATAGTGGGATGGCAGTTTTGATGTTTGATCCTCCTATAGTAGATGGCCCCGGGCCTGATTTGGCGGTATTCGAAAATGGATTTGACAATTCATTCCTTGAGTTGGCCCATGTGGAAGTGAGCTCTGATGGAATTCATTATTATCGTTTTCCCTCGATATCTTTAACAGATACAAGTGCCCAGATTGGGACATTTGAATCACTTGATCCAACTAAGTTGTACAATTTAGCAGGTAAATATCGTGTTTTGTATGGTACGCCTTTTGATTTGTCTGAGATGGAGCCTCAAGAGTATTTGGATAAAAACTCCATTAGATATGTGCGCATAATTGATGTAGTAGGTGCGATTCATGGGAAAGGCGTTACCAGGGATAGTAGAGGATATCCGATTAACGATCCCTATCCGACACCTTTTGTTACTGGAGGATTTGATCTAGATGCAGTAGGGGCGTTGAATATTTTGACAGGTCTTCGTAAGATAGGTAATATTAAAGCTGAGCTCAAATTATGGCCGAATCCGGTGAAGAATATTCCCCGGATTCATTTTAAAGCCCCAGTTACTGGAGCGTTTATTATGCTTATTTATGATATAGAAGGAAGATGTATTTTGAAGAAAATATTCAAGTCGTCCGTGAATGATTCAAAAGAGATGGATGTCTCGACTTTCGTACCCGGCGTTTATATTGTATCAATCACAGAGGAGATTAGCGGACGGAAATTTTCCAATAGATTGGTTGTCGAGTAAAATTTATACAATCGGTAAAAGATAGATAAAGTAGTTGTATTTTAGAAATTGTAATACAGCCTCAAAAAATAATAATTAATAGATGCATAGGAATCTCCTTAGGTTAAATGACATTAGTAAACTTGAAGTATTCTTGCAAAAAGTACTTCGTCTGCTATTCCTTTACTCTGTTTTTATTCTTTTCGCTTTTGTGATACATTCTTGTAAAGATAAAGAAAGACCTCCCTCTTCAAAACCGGATAATGCTTCCGGGGTTTTAATTTCCAATGAGGGCACATTTAACTTTAATACTGCTTCATTAGGGTGGTTTGATTTAGAAAAGGAGCAATACATGGGAAATATATTTTCTAAAATTAATCAAAAGCCTCTAGGAGATGTGCTCCAAAGTGTTCTTGTTACAACCGATCAATTATGGTTAGTGTTGAATAATAGCAACAAGGTTGTGGTGCTTTCAAGAAAAGATTTCAAGCAAAAGGGAGAGATAAAGGGATTGCAGTCCCCGAGGTATTTGCTTCCTGTTGACGATGATTTTATTTGGGTATCCGATTTAAAGTCCGGTGAAATATCTGTCCTCAATCGTCACACATTGTCCTTGGATCACACATTTGACTTTAAGCCGGGATGGTCGGAGCAAATGATTAAAGACGACGAAGGGGTAGTTTGGGTGACCCATCCCGCATGGTATAATGGAGAAAGTACAAGATACATATATGCGATAGATATACAGCTCGAAAGGATTATCGATAGCATAGAGGTGATGGATGGACCTACTTTAATTCTGCCAGGTCCTTCACATACAGCATGGGTTTATTGTCAAGGGCACGAGCAAACCAAAGCAGCAGGAGGCATCGTCCGAGTGTCGCTTGCCGATCGAAGGATATTGGGGCGTTTGAATTTTCCAGGGAATGAGTATCCATTAGGTGCCGCAATGAGTTATGATTCTATACACCAAAAGTTGTATTTTTTGCATAAGGATGTTTACACGGTTTCAGCCGATCAAATATCCAATCCTCCTGAACGTATCATTGAGAGTAAAGGGAAAAGCTATTATAGTTTACAATATATTGAAGCTAGTAACGAATTGTATGTAGGGGATGCGGTTGATTTTGTACAAACGGGGGTAGTCGAACGATATACGGTCAGCGGTACACTCATCAGCACGTTTAGGTCGGGAGTCATCCCCAATGGATTTTACTATCTTCCTAATTAGTGTCGCTAATGGGCTCAATTAGTTGAATTAGTAGCTTTTAAAGTCTAAAATTGTACGATGGTGACTCCTTCCCCTCCTTGCTCAGGGGCAGGGTGAAAAACCTTAGAAACATCAGAATATTCTTTTAATTTTTGCTGTACAGCAAGTTTTAATATGCCATTTCCTTTTCCATGCAGAATAGTGATTTCAAAGGCATTGGCAATTAAAGCTTCGTCAACAAAGGTTTGTAGTACATCCAAAGCATCGGAGCGGCTCATTCCTCGCAAGTCCAGTTTGTTATTGAAAGCACTTTTTCTAGATTCAAGTGATATTCTAGTCGATTTGGTCGTTGTGGATTGAAGAGGTTTTTCGATTTGAATGAGGTCTTTCAATTCGGCCTGAAGAGAAAACATCTCACAATCTATGGAGGCCTTACGATTTTTAATAGAGGTTATAACACCCTTCATTCCCCCGATTTTCAATTGTACGTGGTCTCCCACTCTAAGTTGGGCAGCTGCGCCTCCTTTTTTATAATAGACCTCTTCAATGCTTTGGTGAAGTGCGTCCGTTGCTGTTTTTTGAAGTTGTTCTGCCTTTTTGATTTCATTTTGTGTTTGCTCGTGGTTTGCTTTTTCGTCGAGATTTTTAAGGAGTTTTTTTAACGCAGCTTTTTTAGAGGTTAGGAATTCGAGTTGGAGTTGTTGCTCTTGAATATTGAGTTTCTTTTTTTTGATAAACAAATCATGTTTGAGTAGGTCGTATTGTTGGATTAGCCTATCGAGGTGTTGTCCTTTAGAAGCGTAGGATTGTATTTGTTCTTGGAGTGCAGCAGCTTCATTTCTTAGTTGGAGCAGAAGGTCTTCAACTTCTGTTTGAGAATGACCTACTTTTTTTCGTGCTGCGCGGATGACTCGTTCCGGAAGTCCTGATTTTCGGGCGATTTCAAATGCGAAGGAGCTTCCGGGGTTACCGGATTTGAATTGGTACGTCGGCGTCAGTTTGCGTTTATCGAACATCATTGCTCCATTGGTTATCCCCTTGTTCTTAGAAGCGAATATCTTGAGATTGGAATAATGAGTAGTAATTATTCCAAAACATCGACACTTGATAAAGTTATAGAGAATGGATTCAGCTAACGCTCCACCAAAGACAGGGTCAGTGCCGGAACCAAACTCGTCCAGCAACAACAAAGTATTGTGCCGGGCATACTGGATCATCTTGGCCATGTTCTGGAGGTGAGAGCTGTAAGTACTCAAATCTTCTTCGATAGATTGTTGGTCTCCTATGTCGACCATGATATTTTGGAAGAGGCAAAGTTCAGAAGAAGGGTCTAATGGTGGAAGGATGCCGGACTGCGTCATAACTTGAGCCAATCCTGCCGCTTTCATCATAATCGATTTGCCTCCAGCATTTGGGCCACTGATGAGAAGGATTCGGCTATTGATGTCAAGTGTTAGATTAAAGGGAATCGTATTTTTATTGCTTTCGATATTTTTAATAAGGAGAACGGGATGAACACAATGGATCAATCGCATCATTCTTTTTGTAGTGAGTTTAGGGGTATGTCCATTAATCCTGACTGCGTAACGTGCCTTTGCTTGTAGGATATCCAGATGTATTATGGTGGGATAATATAACTTTATTTCATTAACGTGGTACCTTAACTCCTCTGATATAAAACGCAGTATCTTATAGACTTCTTGCTGATATTTAGATTCAAGATGCTGAAGTTCATTGTGCTGTTCAATAAAATTTTGAGGAGCGATATAAAACGTTTGTCCGGAGGTGGATTCATCTAATAAAAGTCCGGGGATTTGCCGTTTAAACTCTGGTTTGACGGCCAAAACTCGAAATCCGTTTTTGATGCTTTCCCGCGTATCTTTAAGCCATCCTTTAGAGGAATAGTACTGTAGTTCTTGTTCAAACGCTCGATTGAGATGCTTTTGTGCCTCTTCAATCTGTCGGGCTACAATCAGAAGCTCGGGACTAGCATCCGGTCGAATATTGTAGTTTTGATCCAATATCCTGTCCACTTGAGTCGCATAGTCGAAGACATTCAACAAAGGAGAAAAACTATCGCCTAATGCTCCTTCTTTCAGAACATGATCATGGGCAAAACGGGCGAGTTCTACTGCACCTCTCAATACTTTTGCAACGGATGTGAGCTGCTCTAAATCAAGAATATACCCCGGTTTTGAAAGCCCATCGAGAATAGAAGTGATATCGTCCAATTGTGCGATACTTATCCTCTTACCTTCTTGTAATAGTCTTTTTAGAGCGGTAGTTTCTGTGAGGTTCTTATGGATGATGGTCACATCATAGGACGGAGTTATCTGTTCAATACAAGTCTTAGCCTCAAGATTAATCGCATACTGTTTAATGTGATGCAAGACCATGTCCATTTCCAAGTCTTTGAAAAGCGTGGAGGGATATAAATGGACTGAAGACTTATCGGTAGAAGGTTCTGACATAGATTAAGCATAATTTGGGGCAAAGATATTGCAATTTTTTATCAACCGGTCGTTGTCTGTAGAGGCATCCACTCTGCAACCATTTCATAATTAATAAAATTCATGTTCGTTTCATATAAAAAAATAAACTAAAATAAGCCTAATTGTAGTTTTGAAGAAAATACTAGTATTAACCCATAACATTTTGAGTTTTAAATGGGTTATTATTGTATCTGATAAGCAAAACTATGAGTTATGAAATGGCAAGGAGCACAATTTTTATGGGAGAATGAAACTCCTGATCAAATTTTCATACCGGAAGATCACAATGAGGATCAGGGAATGATTATAGATATGGTCAGAGAGTTTGTTCAACAAAATCGAGACCTATCAAATGAATTAGCCCACCAAAGACCTCTGATGGAAGCTGCGGCTGAGCTCGGATTGTTAGGGGCTCATTTGTCTGAAGAGTACGGGGGATTGGAATTGGATACGCATACCAATACCTTTATCGCTGATGAACTAGGAACGATGAGTGGTTCATTCGATACTACTTTTGCTGCTCATATCGGAATAGGGGTGTTGCCGATCTATTATTACGGCAATGAAGAGCAAAAGAAGCTGTATTTGCCACCATCTATAACTGCCGAACATATTCATTCGTACTGTTTAACAGAGCCGACTTCCGGATCTGATGCTATGGCTTTGAAGACGCAGGCTTCGTTGTCAGAAGATGGCAAACACTACATCATAAATGGTCAAAAGATGTGGATAACCAATGCGGGTTTTGCAGATGTTTTTGTGGTGTTTGCTAAAGTAGATGGGGAGCAGGTGACTGCTTTTATAGTAGATGCGAAGTCTCCGGGAATTACCTTAGGCGAAGAGGAAAAGAAAATGGGGATCAAAGGCTCTTCTACCCGTCAAATATTCTTCGAAAACCTTAAAGTGCCTGTGGAAAATGTATTGGGCAAGGTGGGTAAAGGATACCGCGTAGCGTTTAATGTATTGAATATCGGTAGATTAAAGTTGGGTACGATGTCCCTTGGCGCGTGCAAAAAGATACTGGACTACGCCACAGGTTATGCCAATGAACGGGTACAATTTAAATATCCGATAAGTAGATACGGGGCGATAAGGGAGAAGTTGGCGAAAATGGCATACCGATCCTTTGAAGTAGAAAGTGCGGTGTATAGAGTTTCCGATTGGTTGGAGGATCGAAAACAAGCTTTCAAGGCAGAGGGAGAATCTGTAGAAAAATCAGGGTTATATGCAGCTATGGAATTTGCGCTTGAATGTGCGGTTATTAAGATTGCCGGCTCTGAAACTTTGGATTATTCTGTAGATGAGAACATTCAAATCCATGGAGGAATAGGGTTTTCAGAAGAAATGCCTTACGCTCGAATGTTTAGGGATGCACGAATTAATAGGATCTATGAAGGGACAAACGAAATCAATAGATTAGTCATTATCAAACAGCTTTTAAAGGATGCTGAAAAAGGAGAAAATACCCTTGTTATTAATAGTCTTCAATGGTTGCAAGGGCGGAAGCCTAAGGTGCTAGGAAAGACCAAAGAGGCCCAGACCGTTTATTCTATGAAAGAGGCTTTCCAGTATGTTTTGTCTGTGCTTATCCAAGCACAAATGAGTGGAAGGATGGATTTGAGAAAGGACCAATATGTCGCGATGGCGCTTGCAGACATGGCGATATCCATCTTACTGGTAGAGTCTGCCTTATTGCGGGTAGAAAAGCTTCGCGATCGTCAATTATATGAAGAAGAATTATTGGAAAATACACTTGCAGCCTCTGTCCATTCCAACGCTTCACAGTTTAGAGAATTAGTCAATAGAGTACTGATTCATGTCGCAAAGGATGAGTCCCATAAAGAACAAATCCTAAAGCAGTTTAATGAAATCTACCAATCCTATGATATTGATATATATCGCGCATGGGAATCCATTGCCGGATTTGTAGTAGATAAGAACGGTTACCCATTTAGGGGATAACTTTGATTAGGGCAATTGAAGTAGAGTGCGCTTTACTCTTTGTGAAAGCGGGGCTTTCTCTTCTCAAGAAATGCGGATATGCCTTCCTTTCCCTCTTCAGAGGCCATAAGGTGTCCAAAATGGCTAATTTCCATTTCGGTTCCATCTTCGATGGGGTTATAATTGGCATTGACGCATCGAATAGTATATTTGATAGATAAGGGGCCTTTGTGTATTATTTTTTGAAGCATTTTCTCCGCGGTAGATACCTCTTGACCAGGCTCTACCACTTGATTGACTAACCCAATTCTATGGGCTTCCTGAGCATCTATCATATCTCCGGTCATTAATAATTCTAAGGCTTTTGCCTTGCCTACTAATTGGGGAAGACGCTGAGTGCCGTCGAAGCCCGGAATAAGCCCTAAATTGACTTCAGGTTGTCCAAATTTGGCATGCTCCGATGCGATACGGATATGACATGCCATAGCCAACTCACATCCTCCTCCCAGTGCAAATCCATTGACTGCTGCGATAACGGGTAGGTGTGCATTCTCTATTAGTTGGAAGGTCTCATGCCCCCGTCGAGATAACTCTGATGCTTCTTGAGGACTAAGACCAACAAATTCCCGAATGTCAGCTCCAGCTGCAAATGCTTTATCTCCGGAGCCCGTTATCAAAATGCCTCGGGTCCCCGGCCAAACTCGATGATAATTCTCCATCACTTCCTTCAATTCACTCATCATAAGAGAATTGATCGCATTTAGTGCTTTTGGACGATGTAGTGTGATGTGTAAGATATGTTCTTTGAACTCTGTAGTTAATGTGACAAGTTTCATCTGGCGTTGAGTTTTTGATTAATCAATATGGGTAGGAATAACTTTAATTCCTTTTGTATGGGATAAATCGATAATTCACCTTGTAAAGAAGTCTAATGCGGATTTGGATTAGATCATTGAGCTGTATATGCCTATGCATATACTGCCCCCTATTAATAGCCCTCAAAGTTACACTCAATTTTTGATTACAAACCGTAGAATAAGGAAAATATTCGGGATATAAAATGTAAATCTAAACATATAGGAAAATTCTTTATATATTTGCATCGGAAATTAATGAACTTATGTATATCAATAAAATAGATAGTGTTATTCCTCCATTTATTATTAGGGATATCAGGCAAGCATTGGAGGATTCATCAATTTTGGAGATGCATTTCACCTCTGATCTTTTGGCTTCCGAAGCTTTGTTGAACCTGATTGGGGAATGCCTCTCTAGGGAGCTATCTATAGAAATTGTTTTCGATGATGAGACAATACTCGAAAGGACAACAATTCGTTTAAATCAACTAGGGTGGGGAAGTGGAACCTTCTATGATGCCGATATTGAACAGAGTTTTCAGAATTTGAACCTTTTGGGGAATACGACCCAGTTGGATACAGGTTCGAAGGAGAATGCCCATATTATTAAACTTCGATTTGAGTATAAGGAGGCACTACACCGCATCACCCAACTCTTCTCAACTATCCATAAAAGAGTTTTAAGTGAGAAAACTACAATGGATATATTGGCTAGATATTCGCAGATTCAAAAATATCTTTCTCCTCCCCATCATCTAAATATCATCCCTGCCAATGGAGAGATTCCGCTTGACGAAGAAACGTTTTGGCGTCGATTCCATCTAATTAAGCAGGGTATGTCTGTCGAGGTAAAACAGGATATTATCGATCGTTTTGAATGTATTCATCCGGTTTTATTTGATATGTTTTCCGAACCCGAAGCTTCCGATCACTTTTTTGAGGAGTTGGCCAAAGGCATTCAGATCCTGCAAGAATTGAGGTTGGAGTTAAGTAGTTGGTTGCAGAGTTATGAGGAACAGTTATACAGTCACATTTTCGGTAGGTGGAGAGAGATTATTGGCTTGTGGCAAAAATTGCAGCTCCAGATGGAATTGTATGAGCACCGGAAACCGACATCCAAAAAGGGACTTTTAAAAGTTTTTACCCGTCGTACGCTCGACGAAGATCGACATATTGAGGAACTCTATCAGTTGCTTTTAGATAAATGTCACTCTTTTCCTGTCAACGGAGTATTCTCCTTGCCCCCTTTTATTGATGTCCAGCAGGTGTTAGAATTACGGCCTGTTCTAAGTGATATGATTAACCGGACAACTATTAAAAATGAAATACGAAACTTTGTCGTTAAGCGGATGCGACGACTTACGTTGTTTAATGCAGAGGATAAGATATGTTCCAAAGAGCAATTGCAGTCTATATTAGAAGGCTTCAGTAATTTGATGGAGGGGATGAACAAACGTCAAATTTTCAAAGATGTACTGGAAGATAACCACATGTACTTATATCAAAAGATGGCATTTTTTGATCGTCTTTTTAACCAATGGCAGTCTCTTTTGGATACTAAAAGTGAGTTTAAAGCCTATTATAAGTTTAGACAATTTTACGAACAAATTAATGAAGATGAATTGAATCTTTTGAAGGCGTTGGAATGCTTTCCTAAAGAGGAGAGATTAATGAGGTATGAATTGTGGTATTATCGATATCTACTCAATGAGTTATTGGTGGAAGTGGAAACTGGGGGCGCACAATCTGTACTTGATACACTTTACAATAAGCACAATTTATGGAAGCGGACGGAAATGGGCATCCGTTGGGATCGCCGAATCTCAGATATATTCCAAAATATACAAGCATTGGCTAATCAACAAAAGGAGGTCAAGCACTGGCTTAAAACCGGAGATGCATTCCTGCTATCTAATGAAGTAAAATCTACATTAATAGATTTATTTCCTATTCGTTTGCTCTCTGAAACGAGTGACTTCTCTTCATCTGCCACAAATTGTCGTGTTAAGGTCTCCCGTCAAGGTGAAAGTGATGGTAATATTTTGTTGTCATTTCATACCTTATCTGAAAAGAAAGATGCTACTCGAAAGTCTGTCCACTATGATTGTCCGCCGATTCGAGCCCTCGAAAAAGGAATTGTTTTATCTACGCATTCCGATAGGTGGAAATCACTTAATTTTTTAGCCAGCTACATCCGATACTATTTGCCTCATGGGGCTATATTTGAGAATCCGGATAAGAACATCATTTTCTCGTATATTTCAAATCATACTATAGAAACACTTGTTCTTGAGCAGAGGGGAAGCGATTGGACGAGGTATCCTATAGACACTCTTTCGGAGGCTGAGATTGTAGAACGGTTACTAGATGAGGAAGCGGAATTATCTGTGATGTGTATGGAAGGATTTTTAATCGCCCCCAAAGATGATTTGGATTTTATATGGGATGTTCTCTTGTATAAGATGTTAGAGCACACAGGATGGAGGATGGATGTTGTCCAGCTTTCTTCCTTTGGGGATGTCCGAATAAAAGTGGGACATTCAGCTGATATGAAATTGTTGGATAGCGTCAATAAATGAAGGGTAGAAGAGTGGGCTGGGCGAAGGCCAAGTAAGGACTATTGCCAGTATTAACATGCCAAATATTAATGGGTACATATTAGTTAAAATAGTATAAAATATTAAATTATATTAAAGTTGTAATTTATATTAAGTCTCTAAGGCGAAAATCTACTTTGATATTTTGATGATTACGGAGGAGTTTTAATTTGATTTTCTTGCCGGGTTTTTTAGAGAATAATTCATAAAGTCCATCCAGGCCGTACCATCCGACAGGGTGCCAACCGACCTTAATTATTTGATCTCCGGGGAGTATCCCTGCCAGATCTGCCGGTGAGCCGGGGACAACACTTGCTACTATAAATTTATTGAGCTTGGGGCCCATGGAATACAACTGAATTCCACTTCTATCTAATTTGTATTTTGGTTGTTTTTTAGAATATGGATGCAAGTAGAGTCTTTGGTGGCTTTCATCTAGAATGATAGAGTAGTTCTCAAGAAATCTATTGCCTATTAGACCATTGGCTTTAGAAATGTTCGGTCGAATGGAGTCCAAGGTCTGAAAGTATACCGGAGGTTGTACATATTTGATCTCCCCCAAAGACACTTCTCGTATCCGTGACAAATAGCCTTTTACCGGTCCTCCTAAGCTAGAACCAATAAATCCTGGAATATGCTTAGAAGGGAGAGCTATATCCGGATGTGAATTATTGAGCAGCATCATACTTATTCCCGCTCCGGTGTCTATTAATAGTTTTGCCAATATAGGGTTCCTCTTTGATTTGTTTAAGTACAAAGGAATCTTAATGTATGGTTTGCCCTGTCTGAAATACAATTTATAATCCGAATAAGAATTTGTAATTTTAGGTAGGTGTGTAGGGCGAAAAATGCTTATTCTATGATGTTTGTAATTGATTTCAATTGCTAAAGTCTTTATTAGGTCCATTCCCAAAATGCCATGCACTTCTACTCCCAGTAACCTGCGCAGTTGGAAATAATCTTCTTCAAGTACCAATATATCTCTTGTGGCTCTGATACCCTCTCCAAATTGGAGGGGGACATTTCTTGCGACATAGGTTCTCAATATTCTACTTTGATCGGCACCGGCTATTTGAACCGTATCAGAATAAGGAATACCTAAATAATCAGTTACTTCTTTATTGAAAAGTATGGTGTGCGCAGACCCTGTATCAAAAATGAAATTTAGCGGAATTCTATTTTTGATTTTTAAAGAGACTAAGATGAGGTGGCCATGTGACTCAAAATCGAGATGAACCTTATTGCGCTTGCCTAAAATATCTCTAAATACAGCTTGACTATGCGCGATTTGTAGTGTAAAAATAAGAAGCAAGACTTCTAGGAGAAGAATAGGTTTTCTATTGCAATTGTACCAAAGAAATAGAGAACGAAGCGTATGTTTTAAGGGGAGGAAAAAGATAGAAACAATTATGCAAAGGGAAGAGGGATCGTATTTAATAGGTTCGAGATTCATTTAGTTCTAATTCCATAAAATGAACTATTGTCGACATTTCTTGTTTTGTTGAAATGATAGCACCCATGTGGTGGCGTAATTAGAATCAAAAGTAATCAATAAAACTCAATTAGCATATGTATCCACCGGAATTAGTTAAACCCATGGAGCAAGAGCTCACCAATCACGGAATTCAAGCTGTTAAAGACCCTAATGAGGTTGAGGCTATATTAAGTGAGCCCGGGACTGCTTTAGTAGTTGTAAATTCGGTATGTGGGTGTGCTGCTGCCAATGCTCGACCTGCTGTCATCTTATCCATGGAGAGCGAGGTAAAGCCAGACAAGGCAATAACTGTGTTTGCAGGAGTAGATAGAGAAGCTACCGCCAAAGCACGAGAACTCATGCTTCCATTTCCTCCCTCTTCTCCTTCGATTGCGCTATTTAAAGATGGACAGCTAGCATTTATGTTGGAAAGGCATCACATAGAAGGAGCGAGTGCACAGCATATCGCCGAGCACTTGACAAAAGCCTACAAGGAATTGGCGGAGTTATAAAGTAGATGACCGTATGGGATGAAGTTTAACGAATCTGTTGTCCAGTGGTTTCGTTTTCTATGGCTATTGTTTTTATTGGCCTTGCCCGTTTATTTTTGGTTGATTCCCATGAATTATTTTGATGGAGGAGCTATTGGACTTTGCCCTTCCAAATGGATGTTTGGAACAGAGTGCTACGGCTGTGGAACCACTCGAGCCATGTTGCATATCCATCATGGCGATTGGGGGAGAGCATGGAGTTTGAATCGTGCGAGTTTCTTAACTTATTCGTTCTTCTTATTTGTATGGTTCGCTTACTTGCTGGGCGTTCTTCTTAGATTAGGCCTTCTTCCTGAGTATATGTTTAAAACACGCTGGGGACGAAAGTTAAAAGGGTACATCCCTAATTGGCCTTAACGTTGGGAAGTGAGCAATAGGTCAAGATTGGTATATCTCAAATCAAACTGACGGCTTAAGTTTTCGTTGGTCAAGCATCCATTGTAGCAATAGACCCCATTTCTCAAGCCTCTGTTATGGAAGAGTAGCCTTTCAAGGTCATGTTGTAGACCCATATCTAATAGGATAGGCGTGATGATATTGCTCAATGCTAAAGAGGCAGTACGGGGATATTTAGAGGCCATATTGGGAACGCAGTAATGGACAACACCATGTTTGACAAAGGTAGGGTGGGCTAAGGTAGTTACTTCAGAGGTTTCACAACATCCCCCTTGATCGATAGATACATCTATGATAACAGCTCCTTGCTTCATTTGCATAACCATATCTTCACTTATAATCATGGGCGTTCTACCGGATTTTGAATGTATAGCGCCGATGACTACATCTGCAGTCTTGAGTTGGTGTTTGAGGTAAGCAGGGTGTATTGCAGAGGTGTGTAACACACTCCCCATGCGATTTTGTAAGCGCATGAGCTTATGGATGTTATTGTCTAGAATGCGGATCGTAGCGCCCAGACCCAAGGCAGCACGTATGGCAAACTCAGCCACTACTCCGGCGCCGAGAATTACTACTTTTGCCGGAGGAACTCCGGTTATACCCCCAAGCAATACCCCTCTCCCTTCATTTGTTTTTGCAAGTAATTCCGAAGCGGTAATAACTGCGTTCATGCCAGCTAGTTCACTGAGGATTCTGACAAAGGGGAAGGAGCCATCTCGCGCCTGAATATATTCCATGGCAAGAGCGGTAACTTGTTTCTCTTTGAGTTTGAGTAGAAATTCTTTTGATATGATAGGAAGTTGAAGCGGCGAAATGAGTATTTGCCCTGCATTAAATAGATCGAGTTCTTCGACGGTAGGAGGCTCAACCTTAAGAACGATATTGGCTTGAAATGCTTCTTCCTTGTTAAAAACAATCTCTGCACCTGCTTCAGAAAATTCTATGTCTTGATAGTTGGCCCGAAGGCCTGAGCCGGACTCCACCAAGACACGATGCCCCGCATCTACTAGAATCTTGACAGAACTAGGAACAAGGGAAAGTCTATTTTCATTCATCCTCGTCTCCTTAGGCATACCTATTAACAGCGTTTTTTCTTTTGGTGCCACTGCAAGCATTTCCGCCTTGGGACGGTAAATGAATTCTCCCAGATTGATATTGACTTTTGATTGACCTTGCTCTTCCATATTTGACGCTTCTACCAACAAAAATACAATAATTATTCCGATATGAAATGGTAAAGTCTCACATTCCTATTTAGGTGCATTTTGCCATATTGAATCTCTATTAATAGCGCCTCTTGGATGAGAGGTAGAGCAATATCCGGCCATTCAATAATCGTTAGTGCTTCCCCAGAATACAAGTAATCCTCAATGCCAATGTCCAAGGCTTCTTCCAAGGAGTTTAGACGGTATAAGTCAAGGTGATAGATCGATTGTATCCGAGTATGGGCTCTATTCAAGGGGTATTCATTGACCAAGGAAAAGGTAGGGCTGGAGATTGAGGAATGATATCCCATTTCCTTGGCTAGAGCTCGTACCAAACTCGTTTTTCCTGCACCCAAGTTGCCTTGGAGTAGAATCACATGGCTTCTAGGTAGCATCTTTAAGATGTCTTTCACGACAAGATTCCAATCCTCCTCTCCTATATCCTCCCATTTTTCTAATAATGACCGCATCTGCTCTTTTGCGAAATTTGATTATTGCGTAAAATTCAAAAATCTATGGAATAGATCAAATAGGTGTGAATTCCGTAGTGTGATATAGACTAATACAATATTATAGCGACCTGTATTTCGAATTAATTCGAGTTTTGTGCCAATACTCCTTGATGGTCTTTGATGAAATGAATATCATTCAACATTTGAACAATGGGTTTAGAAGTACAAAGGAAGTCTTCCTTTTCTGCAGGTGGCAATGGCTTTGAAGCGGGGAAATGCAACTTTAAATGGTTGACTTGTCTTCCGTTTTTCCAAAATCTAAAACAGACATGTGGCCCTGTACTCAGACCGGAGCTACCGATATAACCGATAACTTGTCCTTGTCGAACATGTGCACCTCGTTTGATGCCCTTGGCAAACCGGCTCATGTGAAGATATTGGGTTTGGTATGTTTTGTCATGTTTGATTTTAACGTATCTCCCGTTTCCTCCTCTGCGGGTTGCAATGGTCACTATTCCGTCACCCACAGCAAGGATTGGTGTCCCGTATGGTGCGGCATAATCCGTCCCCAAATGCGGCCTACGCCTTTTGAGAATTGGGTGAAAACGATGCCGGTTGTATCGTGAAGAAATGCGAGCAAATTTTACAGGGGATTTTAAAAATCGACTTCTGGCTGCATGACCGGTTAAGTCGTAATAACCCTTGTATTTTTCATTTTCATACCAGAGAGAATAGGTATCTTCTTGCCCTTTTGATTTATAGTACGCACCTAAAAGTCTGCCGATTCCGGCTTTTTTGCCATCTACATACTTTTGTTCGTATATGAGTTTGTATTTATCCCCCTCATTAATATGATAAAAATCAACAGCCCAGCCCAAGGCTTCTTCCATTAGGCTGATAAGTTCCCAACTATTGCCCCCTGCTTCCATGCTTTGCCATAAGGAGCCTCTCACAATTCCACTGGTGGATTCAACCCGGGTTTTTAAAGGCCGCGTAATTTTCTGAACCGTATTATCCTTAAAATCAAACTTAATGTAGTCGTAAATGGAGGGTTTGTACACCATTGCAATAGGGGCTTTACATATATCCTCGTAAATTAAATCATATCGTTTACCCGCTCTAAAAGTTCTTAGGTCAAATACACGCTTTGTTTTTTGAATAATATCGAATACTTTCTGTTTACTAAGTCCCGTATTCTCTAGCAAGGTCGAAAGAAACTCATTTGGTTTTACCTTTTGCTCGAAAAAAGTATATCTAGAAGTCGGGAAACCGTATTCGTATTGGACAGAGATGCCAGTATCATTATTTGAGGTAGGAGCAGGTGCAGCGACAGGAGTTTCTAATTGACGTTCGAATAGGTTAAATAACTTTCCAGCATAATAGATATTAACCAAAAGAAGCCCCACGATAAGGGTCCCCTGAAATGTGCGTAAGAGTGTGACTCTTAGTTTATTTTGTCCTGCCATAATTGATAATTGAGTAAATCGGTGGATGCAAAAGTAAGCAATATTTAGATAATGGTACCATCTGTCGTAATTTCAATGAAAAAACCAAAGCTAATAACTCCATTTTTAAGTAAGAATAATTCGATTGTTTTCCTTGTAATTATCCTCCAAACGCATCATTGGAATTTCCACAAAGAAAATAGTTCCTTCTTGTGCTTTGGATTCAAAATGTATGCGTCCATTGAATCCTTCAATCATACTTCTACACATGGCTAACCCAAGTCCTGTGCCGGATGATTTTGTCGTAAAGTTGGGTTCAAATATCTTTGATTTCATATCTTCCGGTATGCCGATGCCGTTGTCTTGAATTGAAATAATGGCTTGTCCCTTTCGTTTTTGCAATTTTATTATAATTTCACCATGGCGCTTTATAGGTATGGATTGAATCGCATTCTTAAGAAGGTTATTTAACACCCTGAGTAATTGTTCTTTATCTGCAAATACATATATATCATCGATGGGTAGATAACATTGGATGTTGATATCCTCCCTTTTCCTAAAGAGATTGTGCACAGATATCACTACATCATTCAGAATTAGTTTGTCGTTCTTTGCATTAGGCATTTTAGCAAAATTAGAAAATTCTGTTGCGATACTGGATAGATTGTCGATTTGTTCAATCATAGTTTTAGATACCCGCTCAACCATTTCAGATAAGGATTCAGGGTTTGAGTGGGCCGTCTGTTTGAGATATTGGATACTCAACTTCATAGGAGTTAGTGGATTTTTTATCTCATGTGCGACTTGCTTTGCCATTTCTCTCCAGGCATTATCACGCTCCGTTTTTGCCAAAATCTCTGCACTTTCATGTAGTTTAGTAAGCATCTCATTGTAGTTGTTAATCAACTGCCCAATTTCATCATTGTCAGGCCAGTCCAACTTTTCATTTTTCTTATTTAGACGGATAGATTTGAGTCTGTCCCCTAATACCTTCAAGGGCCAACTAATAGAATTAGACATGGCAATAACTACAGAATAAGCAATGAGGAATAGAAAAACATATACATTGATTAGGTTTGTAAGTATCGTAGGAGTAACGGAATAATATCTGGAATTCCTTCTTTCAATAAAGTAGAATTTTGCCTTATTTGGTGAATTGGATAGAGCGGCTAAAAGGGTATCCCCACTTTTATCATATATGGGATATAGGCCGGATGTATGGTTTTGCAACCATTTCATACCGGATGAATATTTTTCAGTGGCCTCTTCAGTAGTAATTTCTTTAAAGGAATATCCCAAGGGTAGAATAAAAGTATCGTGCCATTTTTTATTAGTTGTTTGATGCGGAAACTTTTGCAAGAGGTGACGGATGTATTGCATCTCATGAAGAATCGCACTGTTATTTGTATTCAACGCACGCTGTTTGAAAAAATAAATGGACGCATACCCGATAATTATGAATGTAAGGATAATCGTCGAAATGATGATGATTTGTATCCGTTCTTGCAAGGAAGATTTGAAATGGAATCGCAAGGGGACTGGATCCGGTAAAAAATGAAAAATACTGTTAACTATGGCTATAAATACTAATATTAAAAGTGAAAATATAAAAAAAACAGAAAACAAAGAGATCCCATTCGTAATACTTGGAGAGGGATAAGCCCAAATTAAAATTTGTCTTTTGTTCTGTATTCGTCGCAAAGTGTATTTACCGTATATTGAGTTATTCCGGACGGAAGATATTTTTGATTTTGACCAATTTTGAAGCCACCCCTTTGATTCTTTGACCATAGCGCCTTCAATTAGGGAAAAATGATGCATTTTTTGTTGGATAACTTCAATTGCTCTACCTTCTTTCGATAGATGGCTATGGATATCATTAAGTGAAAATAATAATCCGGCGGATGCTGTACTGCTAAAGTAGAGCAACCATATGATGAACCAGACATAGCCATTACCGGGTTTTTCTACATATAAATCCATTAAAAGGATAAGCATAAATACCGCTAAGTATACAATGGAGAGTTGGAACCCGGAGTGCATATACCATCCGAAAGGTAGCCAAATCATAGTTGCAAAAAGCAGATATGTTATCCTTTGCCGGATATTTGGTAAAGCGGATTGGAGTAAATCGGTTACTTTATGTCCTATTATGAAAAGGGGCGCTAAGCCCATTAGTATTTGAGCCAAAAAGACGATCTGACCAGTAGAATAGCTACTAATGTCA
>Ga0256841_1000654_pt1 | contig 34243 bp, 34 predicted proteins | sample 356308metaG_FD_185971 | JGI IMG/M metagenome (GOLD analysis project Ga0256841, IMG submission 185971) | Hydrothermal vent microbial communities from Mid Atlantic Ridge, Atlantic Ocean - 356-308 | ecosystem: Environmental > Aquatic > Marine > Hydrothermal vents | place: Atlantic Ocean: Mid... | reverse complement strand
AATCCATAATTTAAAGCAATCTTTTTCGTTGGTTTTTGTTGATCTTCCATTGTTGTGGTTTTAAGGTTAAACAAATATAAGTATTTAAGTGTTAGTTCTTTATTTTTTTGTGGTTTTTGCCCGTTAAATTTTCACAAAAAAACATAGGAAAATTAGAAATAGGTTGTATTTTTGCGCGGGCAAGTCCTACACAACCAGCTCCCTTTGAATCCTCCAGGGCAGGAATGCAGCAAAGGTATTAGGTCGTAGCGGTGTGATGTAGGTAGCTTGCCTTTTTTTATGCGCTCTAATATCGTTTGTTACTATTAACGTTACCCTGCTTATCTTCAAGAAAAACTTCTAATTTCATTGCATTAGTGCATTAACATAAGATTTTGTTACATCTTTTTAACATTCATTTCAAATAGTGTATTTTTGAGGGTTCTAATCTTTATCGGATGTCTATGTCTAAAGTTATTTTAATTACCGGTGGTTCTTCGGGTATAGGAAAATCGGTCGGCGAATTTTTAAGCAACAAGGGGTATATCGTTTATGGTACCAGTAGAAATCCTACAAAAATCAACAACCACCCTTTTACATTAATCGCTTTAGACGTCACCCGTTTAGAAACCATCTCGAAAGCCATCGCCACTATTATTTCTAATGAAGGAAAATTAGATGTATTGATAAACAATGCCGGTATGGGGATTACCGGTGCTATTGAAGAAACACCTACTGATGAAATGCGAAACGTATTTGAAACCAATTTTTTTGGTGCCATTGAAGTGATGAAAGCCGTATTGCCGCACATGCGCCGACAAAAAAGTGGACTCATCATCAACGTGACTTCTATTGCGGGGTATATGGGATTGCCCTTTCGGGGAATCTACTCGGCAACCAAAAGTGCCTTAGAAATTGTCACGGAAGCAATCAGAATGGAGGTGAACAATTTCGGAATTCGTGTGGTGGCTGTTGCTCCGGGAGATTTTGCTACCAATATCGCCTCGGGGAGGTATCATACACCAGTGTTAGAAAATTCTCCTTATAAAGAAATTTACCGACAAAATCTTGATTTAATGGATGCCCATGTCAATAAAGGCAATGACCCTATTGAAATGGCTGAGGCCATCTATAACATTATCAACACCCAAAACCCTAAAATACATTATAAAGTAGGTAGTTTTATGCAAAAATTCTCAATTGTACTGAAACGAATCCTTCCTGATAAAACCTATGAGAAAATGTTGATGAACCATTTTAAGATGTAGGGAGTGATGTTGGATGTCAGGTGACAGAAGACAGATGTCAGGTGACGGATGATGGATGATATTATAAGTGTAGTTGTAAACAGCATTTTATTTTATTTCTTGCCAACAATACCCTTTTATCACGAACACATTTACCCAAAGCCTCACTAATTAACAATCATTATTCATTACTCATGTATAACATGTTAATAAAATTGACGTTATCTTCTTACCTACATTTTTAGGAAATTTTATATTTGACAACTGAAATAAAGCTGATGAAATTTTTTATTGATACTGCAAACCTAGACCAAATTAAAGAAGCCCAATCATTGGGAATATTAGATGGCGTTACTACAAATCCGTCATTGATGGCCAAAGAAGGAATTACCGGGCATGAAAATATTATAAACCACTACAAAGCCATTTGTGAAATTGTAGATGGCGATGTGAGTGCCGAAGTTATTGCTACCGATTTTGAAGGTATTATACGTGAAGGAGAAGCCTTGGCGGGTTTGCATCCGCAAATTGTAGTAAAAGTACCAATGATACGCGATGGCATCAAAGCAATTAAATATTTTTCTGATAAAGGTATTAAAACCAATTGTACCTTGGTATTTTCTGCCGGGCAGGCCTTATTGGCAGCCAAAGCAGGTGCTACCTATATGTCGCCTTTTATCGGAAGGTTGGATGATGTCTCTACTGACGGATTGGGCCTGATACAAGAAATTCGTTTGATTTATGACAATTACGGCTTTAAAACCCAAATTTTAGCCGCCTCAATACGCCATACGATGCATATAATGGACTGTGCCAAAATAGGTGCCGATGTGATGACCGGGCCATTAAAAGCTATTGACGGCTTGCTAAACCATCCTTTAACGGATATTGGCTTAGAAAAATTTATTGCCGACTTTAAAAAAGGAAATTAAACCCGATATATCTTAGGGAAAAAAGGGCTAAACTGTCAACCAAATAGGAAAAAGGAAAAGTACGGGATCCTGTCGACGGGCAGGATTTTTTAATTGGATACTTTCTGAATAAGCTATTGGTGTTTGCCTTAGCAGATAATCGCCCTGAGTTATTCCTCACTTTTTCCCAAGGTTTCAACAAGTGTTTGCGCATATAAATACACATCTTCAGGCCATCTTGCCGAAATGATATTTTTATCTTTACACACAAAAGGCTTGTACGGATTTAGAGCACCTCTTTTAAACTGGCTTTTGTGCCGAAGGCTGCTGCTTACCTCATCTTCGGTATACTGAGGATAGGTTCTGTAATAATCACCTAATTTCCATGAAGTAATATAATAGGCTGCTTTTTCTAACCGCTTTATCAATCCGGTTACATTGCGGTTATAAATGATACTTTTTCCGGTGTTGGGGTCTATGGTTCTAGCCATGATAATAGAACCGTGGCAGATAGCACCCATGATTTTATCGGCTTGATAAAATTCAAGTACTTTTTGTTGCAATAGTGTACTTTCTAAATATTGCCTGACGCCTTTGGCATGCCCTCCCGGCAAATGGATTAGGCCGTAATCAGATACGTTAATTTCTGCATATAAAATCGGATTTAAAAATTCGGGGGCTTTTTCTAATTCCCTAAAAATGTTAATCGCTTTGGGTGTTGCCCCTAATTGTCCGAAAATAACGCCGGTTATCAATTTAGGGTCTACGGTTCCTCGATTTCCGTTTTCGGTAGCAAAAACCACTTGATACCCGTTGTCTTTAAATACTTTCCAAGGTACAGCTACTTCGGTTAAGTCAAAATCTTTATCGGGCAACGGAATTAGTATTTTCATCTTACTCAAATAATTATGGTTGATTTTAAAATAAGATACACACCGGACTAGGAGCTTCAATTTCATCGAAAAACTCTAATAATCCGGTTACTTTATTCCGTTTAAACGAAACAATGGTATTGGTATTTTGATTGGCTACCAGCAGGTAATTTTCATCGGGCGACAAGGCAAAATTCCGTGGGCCATCACCTCTAGTTGGCTCAAAAGCAATTAATTGTAAGAATCCGTTTTCTTGAGTTACTTTATAGATAGCAATGCTGTTATGGCCTCTATTAGAAGCATATACAAACTTCCCGTCAGAAGAAATATGAATATCGGCACAAGTATTAATTCCGGTATATCCTTTTGGCAAGGTAGTTACCGTATTTACTATTGCATAGGTTTCTTGCGGTTTTTTTTGTAATTGAGTAATGGTTCCGTTCAATTCATTGATTACATAAATCCATTTTTTATTGGGATGAAATGTCAGGTGCCGAGGCCCGGCACCGGTTTCCATTTTTAGCCTATTGGGATTCAACGGCTGTAGTTTTCGTGCCGTTGTATCTATTTTTGAAAACCAAAGTTCATTAGTGCCCAAGTCTACCGAAATGATAGTGGTATCGGTTTCAAACCATGCAGAATGTGCGTGTGGGCCTTTTTGGCGTTTGGTACTTCCTTTTCCATTGTGCTGCTGTACATCTAAGAGCCCTGACAGTTGGCCTTTGCCATTGAGTTTTAACAAACCTATATTGCCACCGGTATAATTGGCTACCAATACATAGCCGTCATCATTCACCGCTACAAAACAAGGGTCTGCACCTCCTGAAGAATTTTTACTTACAGCCAAAAGGCTGTCTTTAGCTATTAAAAAAGATGATACAAACCCCACACTATCTTTGTTATTGACCTCATTTACAGCGAGTAAAAATTTACCCTTGTTACTCTTGGCTAAATAGGATGGATTGACGGCTTTTGCAGCCAATCCATTCAAAGATAAGGTGCCATCTTTTCTTAGTGAATACGCATAAATTCCTTCACTTTTACCATGAGTATAGGTACCTACAAAAAATCGGGTTGCCTCTTTTTGCATTACTGTTTTTTTCTCTTTATGCCCACAGTTGGATAGTAAAATAAGAATGCTTATTGTGAGAGCCTGAAATTTCATAATTGTTAATTTAATTTACCATCTACTTATAACTTATGTAATTTGGGAGGTAGCATCATTGTTTATAAGTAGCGTGGCATTTCACACAATAACTCATGGTGTTTGATAAGGCTCCTAATGATTTATTCTTATCTCTGCCCTTAAAAATTTCACTCATTTTATCAGCACTTTTATGGAACTCTAATCCCAAATTTTCAAAATTTTTATCTCCAAAAGATGCACACATTAATTTCATTTCAGTTGTTGATCCTAATTTTTTATACGCAACTTTTGAGGCTTCGTCATATTTTTCGGTAGCTAAAAGCGTAATAATTCGTTGCACAGCTTCTAAATGACTTCTCATATTTATTAACTGATGATTCTTTTGCATTGGATTTAATTTTAATGACATCCTTTTATCATTTTTCATTTTTGAACTGTCTGCCATTGTAAAATCTGCCTTTTTTTTGACTATTTCTTTTTCTGTTGTTTTATTTTCATTACAAGAGGTAAGAAATATTACTAAAGCTAAGAGTAGGCTACTTAAAATTGCATTGTTTTTTTTCATTTTATTAGGTCTTTTTATTGAAATCTTTTGTCTGATTTTATTGTATTCAAATTTAGTGTTTTATTTTTTGTCCAACCTCTTTTTTCTACGTTATAATTGTCAAAATCAGGAATATAGGGCTTGATATCTAAAAGAGGCGTTCCGTCAAGAATATCAACATTTTCGATATTTATTACGTTTTTATCTATATTCAATAGCTTAACAACTGATATTCCGATGCCGTTTGGCCTTTTAGGTGCTCTTGTTGAGAATACTCCTCTTTTTACAGTATCAAGAAAAGGCTTCGTTTCTAATTCAAAACCTTTAGATTTATGAAAATAATAAAGCAATATAATATGAGAAAAACCACTTAAATCATTTAACCCTAAGGTAAATTCTTTGTTCAAAATGATTTTCCCTTTTACTCCTTTTGCCCCTTTTGATTGTATGGGCATATTTTCTGTTGTCTTAAAAGGTGTATCTATTGTTCCAATTTGTTCAAATGTGATTTTCATTCTTTATTCTCTGTCTTTATATTGCTCAATTCTACGGTATAATCATATTGCAAATCTTCATGCAAGGTATTCACAACCTTGCGTATCAATAGCAGTTGGCGGTTTAAGATATTGAGTAAGGTTGTATTTTTATTTATAGAAGGCTTCATATTTTTAAGAACCCTGCAAAAATGTAATAAAATTTCTATTTCGGTTTCTTTTTGCTTCGAGTAACGAATGTACTTTTTGGCATTGCGCAATATTTTTCTGACACTCTTTTTGATATAATAATAGCTACTGGTATTTATCAGTGCAAACTGCTGGTCAATTTCATTTTTAACAGTTTCAATATATCCATCTTCATTATCAGCTTCAAACAAAAGGTACGTCAATAACTCTTTATTTTCTTTTTTGAATTTTGACAAGCGCAAGCAGAGTTCTAACAGTTCATCTTTAGATTGGTAACTGAGTTCTTTTTTGAGTTGACTAACCGTGGCTGCTTTCATTTCTATTGGTAGTTATTACTTTTGAAGCGAAGTTATTAAAATCAATTTTATTTACCACGGCAAATGCCCCAACAATTTCTAGGCTATTAATCCTCAACACCATCAATTTCTACCAAAGATGAATTCTATTTTTGTATAAAACTACTTGTAAAGGGCTTCAGAACTTCAATGTAATTTTTATAGTCATTAATATTTTTTGTATCATTACATTTCAAATCTGCATCTATGACCCATAAGCCCAAAACAATCACTTTCTTTCAAGCCTTATTGCCTATCATTGTATTGGTAATTTTATTAGGATACAACGTATTTATTTATGATGATAGCGCCACCAGCGGTCCCAACCAATTCGCTTTAATCTTTGCAGGGGTTGTCGCTGCCTTGATAGGCTTTAAACACAAGATAAGTTACGAAGATATGCTGGAAGCCGTTAATGACAATGTAAAATCAACGGGCTCTGCCATTTTTATCTTATTGATGGTAGGGGCTTTGGCCGGAACTTGGTTGATAAGCGGTGTGATTCCGACTATGATTTTTTATGGGTTGAAAATTTTAAACCCCACCTATTTTTTGGCCGCCGCTTTGGTCATTTCATCTATCATCTCATTGGCTACCGGAAGCTCATGGACAACGACGGCTACTATTGGTATTGCCCTGATGGGGATTGGCAAAGCCCTCGGTTTACCCTTAGGGATGATTGCCGGAGCCATACTTTCAGGTGCTTATTTTGGGGATAAAATGTCACCCTTGTCAGACACTACCAACCTCGCCCCTGCCATGGCGGGTACCGATGTTTTTACACATGTGAAATATATGGCATATACCACTGTGCCTACTATATTAATTACTTTTTTTATATTTCTATTTATCGGGTTTCAGTATAGTGCTACCGAATTACAAGACACCTCGGCATTGGTCGATAGCATTCAAAATACGTTTCATGTAACACCTTTGTTGTTTATCGTACCCATTGTTGTAATTGTAATGATTGTAAGAAAGGCAAAACCTTTAACGGCATTATTTGTAGGAACTATCTTAGCGGGCGTATTTGCTGTGATATTTCAACCTGAAATACTTATGAAAGTAGCCGGTAGTGATACAATGAATTTTAGTTCGGCTTATAAAGGCGTTATGAATGCCATGACAAATAGTGTATACATCCCTTCAGGAAATGAAATATTAGACGAAAATAAATTGTTTTCTGCAGGCGGTATGGAAGGTATGCTCTCTACTATTTGGTTGATTCTTTGTGCCATGTTCTTTGGTGGGATTATGCAAGAAATAGGAGCTTTGCAAAAAATAAGCGATACCCTGTTGCGTGTTGCCAAGTCGACATTTGGATTATTTGCCAGTACCACAGCTACTTGTATTTTCTTTAACGGAACGGCATCTGACCAATACTTGGCCATTGTTGTACCCGGAAAAATGTACCAAAAAGCCTTTCAAGACAAAGGGTTGGCACCCGAAAATTTGAGTAGGACCTTGGAAGATTCAGGAACGGTAACTTCAATACTTTTTCCATGGAATACCGGCGGTGCCTATCAATCAAAAACCTTGGGTGTGGCTACCGGCGAATACGTTTGGTTTGCTTTTTTTAATTTGATAAGTCCGATTATGACCTTGATTTTTGCTTATTTTAATATTAAAATCCGGAAATTGGTGACTAAGAAAAGTGAGGTTTAAAAAATTAACAAATATGTTCGTATCATAGCTAAACCATTTTTAAATAAAAAATACAACCATAAAGCATTAAAAAATATAGTATTTTTGACCAATGCTAAACATCTCACAACCTTTACTATTTAAAATAACAGAGGCATTATTCATACCAATGATTTTGTTACTCTTTTCTTGTGGTTCTAATTCCCATAAACAGAAGCAACCCGGCACAGTAAATATAGAATCTGTAAAAAAAGATACCGTTACGGATAAAAAACCTACCGATACAACTATTGAAAAACCCATTGTTTATCAAAGCGAAGCTAATGGCCTTGCCGATATAAGATTGGCTATTCTTCCTGACGGTAATTTTACTTTCGATATGGAAATAATTCCGCAACCCATGACAGACGATGACGTTTCTATTATCAATTCCGGCGGTAAATGGACAAAAAATAGTCATTGGGTACAATTGGCATTTGAAAATGACAAACTTTACTTAAAGGCTATTTTTGACATCAAATTTGCTGATAAAAATCAATTTAAAGTTCTAGATTCAAACACGGTAAAACTTAACATTGGCTTGGATGAAATCATACTATGGGGCATTAATTGTACCAAGACAATACCGAATGATGAAAATAGTACCGAGTTACATGCCAAGCATTCAGACAATCTTCTTTCATACCTCATCACACAAGCAGATTCTATTCAAAGTCAACATATCACTGAAAGCTGTGCGGTATTGATTTATCCTACCGAACAACAAATTAATAGTGAAAAAGAAAAAATCGGCGAAGAAGACTTTTATACAATAGCAGGCGATTATAATTTCTATATGGGCAACCCGATTGAGCCGATGCAACAGTTAGAAATAAAAACAATTACTGCCCAAAAAAGAATACTGAAATTTCAAGGAACGGATAAAGATTATATTATTGATTTAGATAAAAAAGGCTCCCTTGATTTACCTTATTGGAAGGCTATTCTTTTTACGAAAAGCAACGCTCCTATTTTTATTGAAGTAACAGACACAGACAACGATAAAATCATCAATTATATGAAAAGCTCAAAAAAGAAAGTGTCAAAATAAAAATTGCTTTGCCGGTCAACAAATATGTTTGTATAATGAACTCGTTTAAACTTTTTCAATAACGAAACTAAATGAAAAATAAAAAAATAATAGTATTTATCGCCTACCTTTTGATAAGCCAAATCGGCTTTGGCCAAACTGATTTTCCAACAAAGTTTTCTGTCTTTTGCCAAGCCAAAGATACCCTTGCCGAACGGAGATTATTGGAAAAATGGCAACACGAAAAACCCAATGACCCCGAATTATACACCAGTTATTTTAATTATTACTTTTCAAAATCAAAAAATGAAGTGGTTACCTTGACAACAGAAGAACCTGAAGGTGAAAATCTTATCCTTAAAGATAGTTTGAATCAGATAACAGGGTTTTTAGGGGCACAAACCAGCTATGATGAATTTTATTTTACTAGAGGAATTAATTATATCAATGAGGGAATTCGTAGGTTTCCGAACCGGCTTGATATGTATTTCGGAAAAATATATGCCTATGGCCAACACAAAAAATGGGATGTTTTCACAAAAGAAATAATTACTGTAATAACGTATTCTGCCAAGAATAAAAATCAATGGGTGTGGACAAATAATGAGGCTGTTGAAAATTCTGAAGACTTTTTCTTAAGCAGTATACAATCATATATAAATCAACTATATAGAACCGGAGATGATCGTTTACTAAACAATATGAAACAAATTTCTGAAACGGTTTTAAAGTATTACCCTAATAACGTAGAAAGCCTTTCAAACATTTCGGTGGTGTATTTGTTGAATGGTGAGTATGACAAAGGGTTGGCACCATTACTTAAAGCCGAAAAAATAAACCCAAAAGATTATATCGTACTAGGAAATATTGCCCAAACCTATAAACTTAAAGGCAATAAAGAAATGTCTATTAAGTATTATGAAAAGATGCTAAAATATGGAGATGGGCAAACCAAAGAATTTGCAAAAGAACAAATTGCTAACTTAAAAAAATAGTAATCATTTTTTATGAAGAATAAAAATAGCCGGGCGTTTGTGCAAATTGACTTTTTCTTTTTTCCAATCTTGAACCGTTTGTGTTTTGATAAATTCTGTTGACAGCGTAATGTCAACCGCAATACACAATTGGGTGGCAGCTGATAATGTTTGTAATAAATCGGCAAACATTTTCTGATTGCGGTACGGAGTTTCTATAAACAATTGTGACTGGTTTTTTTCAAAAGACAAACGCTCTAATTGTTTGATCGTTTTTTTGCGTTCGGTTTTATCGATAGGCAAATAACCGTTAAAGGCAAAATTCTGTCCGTTTAATCCTGAACTCATCATGGCCATGGTAATTGAAGAAGGGCCTGCTAAGGGTACTACTTTGACCCCTTTTTTATGAGCCATTTGTACTATCAAAGCCCCGGGGTCTGCAATGCCGGGTACGCCGGCTTCAGACATCAACCCCATATCATAGCCCTGATTACAAGCCTCTAAATAATGTTGTGATTCGAAGATGTCGGTAAACTTATCCAATACAAAAAGTTGTAAGGAAGGTTGTGATTTTCGGGGTGCTATTTTTTTTATAAACCTGCGGGCAGATTTTTCATTTTCAACAATATAATGGCTTACTTTTTCAATGACCGTTTTTACTGAAATAGGCAATACTTCTAGGGGCTCATTATCGCCTAAGGTAGTAGGAATTAGATATAATTTTCGGGGTTTAGCCATTATTTAATTTCTTAGCAATTTGAGTACAGGCCTTATCTAATAAGGTATATACATTTTCAAATCCGAATTCTCCCCCGTAATACGGGTCGGGTACATCTACATTTTCATCCGGAAAAATTTCATTTAAAATCATCTTCACTTTGCCACGGTCATTTTCATCTCTAGCCAATGCCAATACATCTCTTTTATTTGCATTATCCATCACATAAATCCAATCGAAATTGTCAAAATCACCTACTGTAAATTGCCTGCATCGCTGATAAGTAATATCCAAATGGTGTGTCTTGGCCACGGCAATAGAACGCCTGTCAGGCTGTTCTCCAATATGATAGCTACCGGTTCCGGCAGAATCTACAAAGACATTTTCGGGATTTGTTTTTGATTTTAAAATACCTTCGGCTAAAGGAGAGCGGCAAATATTTCCGAGACAGACCATTAAAACCCGTACCATTTCTAAGTATTAAAATGATAGTTTTTTAGTGATGTCTTCAACATACTTTCTAAACTGTTTGTCAGTTTCGGTAAGGTTATCAACTGTTTTACAAGCATGTAGTACCGTAGCATGGTCTCTGCTGCCAATTTGAGACCCAATACTGGCCAACGAGGCTTTTGTCATACGCTTGGCAAAGAACATAGCCAATTGACGTGCTTGTACGATATGCCTTTTTCTTGTTTTTGATTGCAAGGTCGTTACATCCATTTCAAAATATTTAGAGACCACCTTCTGGATGTAATCAATAGATACTTCGCGTTTGGTATTTTTAACAAACTTATCTACAATTTGTTTGGTCAATGCCAGGGTAAATTCTTTTCTGTTAAAAGATGCTTGGGCAATCATTGAAATGAGTACGCCTTCTAATTCCCTAATATTGGTCTTGATATTTTTTGCGATGTATTCTACTATCTCATCGGGCATTTCTACACCGTCTCTAAAGAGTTTATTCTGTAATATAGAGATTCTCGTTTCATAATCAGGCGACAGTAATTCTGCCGAAAGCCCCCATTTAAAACGCGATAACAAACGTTGTTCTATATCTTGCATATCTACCGGTGCCTTATCGGAAGTCAATATCACTTGTTTGCCATTTTGGTGTAAATGATTGAATATATGGAAAAATACATCTTGTGTGCCTGCTTTTCCTGATAAGAATTGTACATCGTCTACAATCAACACATCAATCATCTGGTAAAAATGGATAAAATCATTTCTCGAATTTCCTTTTACAGAATCTATATATTGTTGTGTAAATTTTTCGGCAGAAATGTACAATACTGTTTTTTCGGGATATTTATCTTTGATATCAACTCCTATGGCGTGTGCCAAATGTGTTTTTCCTAACCCTACCCCACCGTAAATTAATAGCGGATTAAAAGAGGTACCCCCGGGTTTATTGGCTACGGCCATGCTGGCAGAACGCGCCAACCTGTTGGCATCGCCTTCAATAAAATTATCGAAACTATAATTGGGGTTTAATTGCGACTCTATTTTGATTTTTTGGATTCCGGGAATGATAAACGGATTTCGCAACTCTCTCTTATCAAATTCTAACGGAACGGTAACGCCTTGTGAATTGAAAGGTTTTCTATTGGAACTCGGAATTTTTACCGTATGCGGATTTTTACTGCTATACGCATTTTCCATCTTCACATCATATACCAACTTTGCATCTTCACCCAATTCACGTACCAATGCAACCCGTAACAATTTGATATAATGCTCTTCTAACCACTCATAAAAAAACTTGCTTGGCACCTGTATGGTCAATGCTTCACCGGTAACTTTAATAGGCTTAATTGGTACAAACCAAGTCTTATAAGCTTGAGGTTTAATATTATCTTTAATAAAAGACAAGCAATTGTTCCAAACTGAGGTAGCAGTTTTTGTCATTCTAAGGGTTTAGTTTTTTTGGTTAAGATTGCTGAGAGATATTTCAGGGTTTTCTCTCATATTTTTCGTGTTACAAAAGTGTGAATATTTTTCGTTATAAAAAAATAAATTTACTATTGATTATTAATTATTTTTTTCGTAACATCTCCGTCCTTTATAAAATTATTTCATGCTGAGTCATAAATTACAAATTAGGGTTCGTTATGGTGAAACCGATCAAATGGGTTACGTCTATTATGGCAACTACGCCCAATACTTTGAAATGGGAAGAGTTGAATGGTTGCGCAACCTCGGTATCTCTTATAAACATATGGAAGACTCAGGTATTATGCTGCCTGTCTTAAATTTAAACGTCAATTATAAAAAGCCTGCTAAATATGACGATTTGCTAACCTTGACAACTACCCTTCTTAAAAAACCTGCGGTTACCATAGAATTTGATTTTGAAATCTGTAATGAAAGTGAAGAATTGTTAACCAAAGGCTATACTTCGTTAGTATTTATCGATATGAAAAGAAACCGCCCTACGAGGGCACCTCAATATATTATGGAGAAAATTGACGGGTTATTTTAGGCTAGGGTTCGAAATATATAAAAACAACTATAAGTATCCATCGTTATGCAGCTTTTCTATACAGCCAACCTTACAGAAAATACCCGGCAGATAACATTCAACAACATTGAAAGCAGGCATATTATACGGGTGCTTCGAAAAAAAACAGGCGATTTATTGCATATTACAGACGGAAAAGGAATGTTGTATACGGCAAAAATTGCACTTGCCAACGATAAAAAATGTGTTGCCGCCATTGTTTCGGCAATTGAAAAACCAAAACCTTGGCCCTATCACTTACATATTGCTATGGCTCCTACCAAAAGTATTGACAGGTTTGAATGGTTTTTAGAAAAAGCTGTTGAAATAGGCATTGACGAAATTACTCCGTTGCTCTGCCAACATTCTGAACGAAAAGTAATTAAAATTACACGTTTAGAGAAAATTATAGAGGCTGCTATGAAGCAATCGTTACAATGTAAATTACCTAAATTAAATGCCCTTACCAAATTTTCTGATTTTATACAACAAGATTTAGATGGCAAGTTATATATTGCCCATTGCGAAACTACACAAAGGCACTCGTTAAAGAAATTATTAGCCCCGAAAGAAAGGGTTACTATATTGATTGGCCCTGAAGGCGATTTTTCGCCAGCAGAGATTGAAATGGCTCTACAACGCCATTATGCGCCAATTACTTTTGGCGAAAATAGGCTTCGTACTGAAACTGCCGGTATCGTTGCCGTACAAACGGTTTCTCTTATCAATCAATAGAATTTTTAGCCGCTTATAACGCTTCTTTTTTAGCTTTTATTTCAACCGTTAGTTCGATTTCGTCTTTGATTAACTTATCTTTTAAATTATCAAAGAATTTACCCGAATTGAACTTTACGTTCCACGCTGTTCTGTCAATGGTAAAAGGTTCGCTTTTAAACAGTACTTCATTGCCGTTTACTGTGGTTGCTGCCGGAAATTCGATGCTTTTCTCAATCCCTTTAATGGTCAAATTGCCTTTAATCATATCCATTCCTATCTCTTCATTGACATTGGTAATGGTAAAAGTAGCTGTAGGAAATTGAGCTACATCAAAAAAATCGCTACTTTTTAAATGGCCGGTAATTTGGGCATTCTTTTTTTCATCTTCTATATCAGTATCCTTAATGGTATTCATATCAATGACAAAATCACCTCCGGTAAGTTTTCCGTTAACCAATGTTAAATTTCCCTCTGAAATATGAAGGGTTCCTAAGCGGGAATCGCCTATTTTAGACCCTTTCCATAGAATGACTGAATTTTCAGTATCTGCCTGAAATTTTTTGGCTTTACCTTCTACTTTAGTGACTTCTTCGGCTGAAGTAGCTTCAGTTTTATTGATTGTTTTTTTACAAGATACAATGGCAAATACTATTAAAATTAAGGTTGTTATTTTAGAAAATTTGTTTTTCATTTTAGTTTATTTTAGTTTAATTTTTAATTTATCGCTACTTTTTAGAAAGTGTTATTTGTATTGGCTCACAAAATTTTTTACCAATAAACTGATATCTTTTCCGGCAGCTTTTGCCGCTATTTGTACGGCTTCGTGCGAAACTTCTTCTACATGGCCTTCGGTACCTAAATCAGTAATGACAGAAATACCGAGGCAATGCATGCCCATGTGTTTTGCTACTATTACTTCAGGCACGGTACTCATCCCCACAGCATCAGCACCTAATATTCGCACCATTCTATATTCAGCCGGAGTTTCAAAAGTAGGGCCTGATAAGCTCAAATAAACACCTTCTTGTATGGCTATTGAAAGCTGTGTTGCTATTTCTTTAATGGCAGCAATCATTTTTAAATTATAAGGTTCGTGCATGTCTACAAACCGCGGGCCAAAACGTTCGTCATTTTTTCCCCGTAAGGGATGTGCCGGAATCATATTGATATGGTCTTTGATAATCATTATATCACCCACTTTAAATTGTGCGTTTACGCCTCCTGCAGCATTTGAGACAATTAGGTTTTCGGCACCCAAATATTTTAATACCCGTACCGGAAAAGTGGCTTCTTGCAATGTCCATCCTTCATAATAATGAAAACGTCCTTGCAGCGCGACCACTTTTCTACCCGCCAAGGTTCCAAAAATTAGATTTCCTGAATGCCCTTTTACGGTTGAAACCGGAAAATTGGGAATTTCGGCATACGGAATACTCAATTCTATGGCAATGGCATGTACTAAATCTCCTAAGCCGGTTCCGAGAATGATTCCGAAATCAGGTTTACTAAATCCTTTTTGCTGTAAATAACTAACTGTTTCTTGAACTTTGTTCCACATATTTTTTTATCAATTTATTAAAATCTTCTTTGTGTTCTATAAAATCAGTTTCTATGGGTAGGTAATAAACATTATCACGTTCCTTAAAACTGCGTATATAATCTTTTTCGGTGGTTAAAATTAACTTTTTATCTGTTTTAATGGCCGAATACGCCTCATAAATTTTTTGAAAATCTTTTTGGGTAAAATTATGATGGTCAGCAAATTGTAAATGATGAAAATTACACGATAAATTTTCTAAAAAAGTAACCAATGGTTCTGTATTGGCAATACCCGTAACTAATACAACTTTAAAGTCTGATAGTGCTTTCGTGGGCAGTTTACTTCTTTTACCAATGATTTCTTCACTGTATTTAATGGTTGAGAAAAATACGGTTTGATGCAAGGCCACTTGCAATTTTTTAGTAATTTCAAACTGTTGTGCTTCGCTTACTATTTCGGGGCATTTGGTAACTACAATAATCTGTGCCCTATCGGCTCCTTTTATTTTTTCTCTCAAATTACCGGTTGGCAATAGGGTGTCGTCTACATACAAATTATTATAAGAAGTTAGCAATATATTCAAGCCTGCAGCAACTTTTCTATGTTGATAGGCATCGTCTAACACAATTACATCGGGGGCATTCTTTAGCGTTGAAAGTTGTGAGATGCCATGTACCCTATCTGCATCTACTGCAACTATTACATCTTTAAATTTGGTATGGTATTGCATGGGTTCGTCTCCTATTTCGGCCACTGTTGTAGTGTCAGAAGCCATGATAAAACCTTTTGTATTGCGTTTGTACCCTCTACTGAGAACAGCTACTTTATAGGTACTTTGTAAAAGGCGGATAAGGTATTCTACTTGTGGAGTTTTACCTGTGCCGCCCACACTTAAATTTCCGACAACAATGGTAGGAATCTCAAAAGCAGTAGATTTTAAAATGCCTTTATTATAAAAAGTATTTCGTGTAGCTGTCACTTCTCCATACAATACGGCAAAGGGGTATAATATTTTTCGCAATAAACTCACAGCTGCGAAAATACAAAATCATTACTTAAAATTTAGTATTGTATAGGCTTGAGATTCTTTGGTAACTATCTTCCTATGGTTGAGGATACTACAATTTAATAGGCTACGTTTTCAATAATTTCCAATCCGTAACCAATAATACCGATACGCTTTTTAATATATTTTCCGTTAGAGATTAACCTGAGTTTTGAAATCTTTAAATCGTGTAGTATTTGGGCTCCAATACCGAAATCTTTTTCGTCTAATTTTATTCTCGGGACTTGGGTTTTACTTTCTTGTTGTAATTCTTTTATGGTTGACAATCTATGGATTAGGTTAAACGATTGATTTTCTTGGTTTATAAAAACAACAGCTCCTTTTCCGGCATCGTTAATCTTTCTAAATACCCTGCTAAAACTATCATCGGGCTTATTGGTCAATAACCTGATGATATCATTATTGATTAGTGTTGAATTTACACGTACTAACACGGGTTCGTCTTCTTTCCAATTTCCTTTTGTCAATGCCAAATGCACTTGGTTGTTGGTGGTTTGTTTATAGGCCCGCAACCGAAAATCGCCAAAGCGCGTTTTCAAATCGAAATCTTCAACTTTTTCAATAAGCGAATCGTGTTGCATTCTATAGGCCACTAAATCTTCAATGGATATAATTTTTAAATCAAACTTTTTTGCAACTTTAATCAATTGCGGCAAACGTGCCATTGAGCCGTCTTCATTTAGAATCTCCACAAGAATTCCTGCCGGTTTAAATCCTGCTAACCGCGCCAAATCAACGGTAGCTTCTGTGTGTCCGGTTCTTCTTAAAACGCCTCCGTTTTTAGCCCTTAGCGGAAAGATATGCCCCGGCCGGCCTAAATCATGGGGTTTGGTATCGTTATTGACCAATGCTTTGATGGTTTTGGCTCTATCGTGTACTGAGATTCCGGTAGTGCATCCATGCCCTATCAAATCTACCGATACTGTAAATTGCGTTTGGTGCAATACGGTATTGTCTTGTACCATCATATTTAGGCCTAATTCTTTTGATCTTTCTTCGGTAATGGGTGCACAAATCAATCCTCTTCCTTGTAATGACATAAAATTTATCATCTCTGGGGTTACTGTTTCGGCAGCCGCAATGAAATCGCCTTCATTTTCTCTATCTTCATCATCTACCACAATGACCATTTTTCCTTTCTTAATATCATCAATGGCTTCTTTTATTGTGTTTAATTGTAAAGTAGTAGTTGGTTTTGTTGAAATCATTATTTTATAGAATTAGATTTTTTAGCTGTTCTTTTGAAAAAATTTGTTATCGGTTGTAAAAACGCATCAATATTAAAAATGCCTTTGTCTTTTGTTGCACGATACATTAATAAAAGCCCTAAAGGTACTAAAACAATTGTTGACAACCATCCTCCTAAGGCTGAGGTAACGGTACTTGAATGTGCCATATTTTTACCTAAGGTAGAAATGAAAAAATAGATTACAAAAATAACAATTGCCAATATCATAGGAAAGCCAAACCCTCCTTTTCTAATTATCGACCCTAAGGGGGCGCCAATAAAAAACAGTACCAAACAGGCTAACGAAAATGCTAAACGCCTGTGATACTCTGTATTATAAACGTTTAAAAACTTTTGCTTATTTTTTAAAACGGTTCTAAACCCTCTGATATCATTTAATGAACGCTTTGATAAATCGACAGCATTATTGATGGCAATGAGTTTGTTTATCGAATCGAAATTTTCTAACACAACTGCACTTAGATTGCTAAAATCTGTAGAATCTTTGGCAATGGGTTTGAGGTTCACCCTCTCTAAAAAATTTTTAGCTTTTGCCCTAATGTATTGGTCATAGGGCTGTGTTAACGAATCTGTATAATAGTCTAATTGTTTTAAACTGAGCATCTCCCTATCTTTTTTATAGTCTACCATATCTACATTGCCCAATTTAGAAATATCTATATTCACCAAATATTCATCAAAATGGGCTTTGGTGGCCGGCATTCTTTGTTGTAGTTTATACGGTTTATTTTTTTCTGTCAACTCTTCATAATGATAACCGTCTTTTAAAACCAATGTCATATATTTACTTCCCTTTTCTGTGGTAATCTCTCCTTTTTTTGCTTTGATAACTTTGGTATTTGACCTTTCTTTATCTAAGTCATAATAAATATGAACATCTTCTAACAGGTTATCATCTTTGCCATATTTTTTGGCAAATTTGATGCTATAGCCCGGAATTTCAGTATTAAAAGTACCGGGTACCAATGCTAATGCCGGTTGGGTTTTTTGCATGTCTAACAACATATTTTTAAACTTAAAAGCCGCTCTTGGAAAAGCGTAATTTAAAAATAAAAAATTCAATCCGCTTAATACTATCATCAAAATAATGAGCGGCCTGATAAAGCGTTGTAATGAAATTCCGGCTGATTTTACGGCAGCAAATTCATAATTCTCTGAGAGTGTGCCTAACGCCATGATAGAAGACAAGAGAATGGCAATAGGCAAGGCCAAAGAAACCTGCATTTGTGCGAGATAGCCTAAAAATTTAAAAATATAGCCTAAGCTAATTCCTTTTCCGGCAATTTTTTCAAACTGAAGCCAAAGTGTTTGCATCACTAAGACAAACAAAATGATAAAAAATGTTGCCAAAAATGGTACTAAAAAACTCTTAAGAATATATTTATTTAATATTTTCACGTGATTGGTTTCTAATCAATAGAAATGGTATAATGCCCAATAAATTATATAAAATCTATAAGTAACTATCCCCGAGAAAATATCTCAGGGAATAGCAACTTTCAATTTGTCTTTCAAATTACAATCTATTGATGATATATCCTTCTTCTTTATATTTGGCTTCATCAAATGAGAATAATTTGTTTGATATGGGTTGATTGGTTTTAAATTTTGTAACTGTTAAGGTTGTAACCGTACTGTTTTTACCTGTTTCTATCAGTCGGTAAATATGCTTTGTCTTTACATCTACCCCTAATAAGACCTTACTAATTTCTGAATCACTATCTATTGGTACCAGTTTTACAAATTGAATTTTCCTTCCATTCATGTCTTGCAATTTTCCCCATCCGTAAGTAAATCCGTTTTTATAAAACGAGAAAAATTTTGAGGGTGTCAATGTACTTGAATCTTCGGCATCGGCATCTGAAATATTAACTTCTTCATCTTCATCGATAATGGTATACACTTTTTTACCGTCATATAATTGATTGACACCTAAAAAATTTACATTGTACAACTCTTTTTTCATGGTAACATTACCTCTGGTCTCTTGATGTACATCTTCTTCCTTATTATCTAATTTGTACTTAAATTCTACATAGATATTCTCATATGTATTCATTTTTTTTGAAACTTCATCTAACAACTGCTTGGCTTTTGCTTGGCTTTGGGCAAAAGCTACAGTACTTATCAAAATTGTAACGGCTGCTAAAACTATTTTTTTCATTTTTTTTGATTATTGATTTTTTTCATTTTTTAATAATTCTTCTAAGGCCAACACATCTGCAACCAATACTTGGCGCGCTTTACTTCCTTCAAAGGGGCCTACGATACCCGCGGCTTCTAATTGGTCTATTATTCTTCCTGCCCTATTGTATCCTAATTTTAATTTTCGTTGTAATAAGGATGCCGACCCTTGTTGTGCATTTACAATTACATAGGCCGCATCATTAAAGAGTGCATCTCTATCCGCAATATCAATATCAAGACTTGTGCCACTTTCTTCCCCTATGTATTCGGGTAATATATGGGCACTTGCATAAGCGCGTTGTGAGCCTATAAAATCTGTAATCCTATCTACTTCGGGGGTATCTACAAAGGCACATTGCAATCTGGTAATATCATTTCCGGTAGATATTAACATATCGCCTTTTCCTATTAATTGATCGGCACCCGGCCCGTCTAAGATAGTTCTCGAATCTATTTTAGAGGATACCCTAAAGGCTATCCTTACCGGAAAATTCGCTTTGATAATACCGGTAATTACATTGACTGATGGGCGCTGTGTAGCTACAATTAAATGAATGCCCACGGCTCTTGCCAACTGTGCCAATCTGGCAATGGGGGTTTCTACTTCTTTGCCCGCAGTCATTATCAAATCGGCAAATTCATCAATTACCAAGACTATATAGGGTAAAAATTTATGCCCGTTTTCAGGGTTTAGCTTTCTCGATTTAAACTTTTCATTATACTCTTTGATATTTCTTACATAGGCATCCTTCAATAAATCATAGCGGTTATCCATTTCTATACACAGTGAATTCAAGGTATTGATAACCTTATTGGTATCGGTAATAATGGCCTCTTCAGAATCGGGTAATTTTGCCAGATAATGACGTTCTATTTTATTAAAAAGTGTCAGTTCTACTTTTTTAGGGTCTACCAATACAAACTTTACCTCAGCAGGATGTTTTTTGTACAGTAACGAAGTTAATACGGCATTCAGACCAACTGACTTCCCTTGGCCGGTAGCCCCTGCCATTAATAAGTGAGGCATTTTTACCAAATCTATGACATACGTTTCATTAGCGATGGTTTTACCCAACGCAAGCGGCAACTCCATCTTGGTTTTCTGAAACTTTTGTGTAGAAAGCACCGATTTCATCGAGACGATTGTAGCATTTTTATTGGGCACCTCAATACCAATGGTGCCTTTACCGGGAATTGGGGCGATGATTCTGATACCCAATGCTGCCAATGACAGCGCAATATCATCTTCGAGGTTTTTAATCTTAGAGATACGTACACCTGCATCGGGTACAATTTCGTATAATGTTACCGTTGGGCCAATAGTGGCCTTAATACTGGCAATACCTATTTTATAATTACTTAGCGTCTCTACTATTTTATCTTTGTTTACCTCTAACTCTTCTTTATTAATGGTAATCGTTTCATTGCCATAGTCTTTTAACAGGTCAAGAGCCGGAAATTTGAATTCTGACAATTCTAAAGTAGGGTCAAATTCACCAAAATCTTCTACTAATTTATTGGCGAGGTTTTCTACCAAGTGGTCTTCTTCAAAAGTCTCTTTTACTTCAATCTCAACTTCTTCAGGTGGCGTATCATCAATTTCAATAGCAAGTTCTTTTTGTATTTTAGGTTTTTGTTTCTTTTGAACCACAGTACCACCTTCTACTGAAAGGTCTAATTCTGAAGTTGGTTTTTCGGGAATTGTTTCAGCAATATAGCCATCATCGGTTATGTCTTCAATACCCGCTTGATATGCCGGTTTTTCTTTCTTTTTCGGAAGTGCGGCTTTGAGGGTTTCGGGTGTAATTTTAAATTTTGAAATGACATAGGCAGATAGGGTAAAAAGCAATAGTAAAAAAACGCCTATTTTGCCTATAAACGCATTCAAAAAATCATTGACTTCGTAGCCTATAACTCCTGAAAACAATGACTTGTCGGGCATAAAAAAACCAATGGCCAATGACAGCCAAATTATAGTAATGAGGCCCCAAAACCATGATTTTCGCAAGGGTTTAAAAGGCATATTAAATACCCAAAAAAGGCCTGTAAAAAAAAGTAATACCGGAATGATAACCGAGGCAATACCGAAACCTTGATAGATAAAAAAGTGGCTTATTTCAGCCCCTACTTTGCCCAATAGGTTTTTAGCGATTACTGTTCGGTCTGCAAATGAAAGTAATTGGCTTTGGTCTTCTTTCCAATGCATAAAGAAAGAAATGAAAGAGGCCAATAAGAAAATAGCAAACAATATCAAAAACACACCAAAAACAAGGTGTGTTTGCTTATTTTTAAAAAAACCGGCAATTCGATTTTTTTTTGCTTTCGCTGTTGCTTTTCTTTTCTTTGCCATCAATAAAACTGTATTCCGCAAAAATACATAAAATATAAGAGTTCTGTAAGATTCTTATAAAGATTACCCAATCTTTGGCAGATATATTAACAAACCGATGATGACAGCTATAATGGCGGCAAAAGTTGCTGCCCCGGCAGAGATATCTTTGATAAAACCGATTTGTTTATGATAATCAGGATGAATAAAGTCAGCTAATTTTTCAATACCGGTATTCAATGACTCGGCCACTAATACCAATCCGATTGCCAAAAACTGAAACATCCACTCAACAGTAGAAAGATGTATTACAAAACCTATGATTGTCATTAGTACCGCAATGGCAAATTGTACCATAACGCTGTGCTCTGTGGTAATTAGCAACCATACGCCCCGTAATGCAAATTTCAAACTTCGTATTCTTCCTCTAAAAAAACTGTCATCAGGATTTTTCACGAGTTAGCTATTTTTTAAATTACTCATCGAGTAATGCTTCTAACGCTGCTTTATAATTTGGTTCATCAACAATTTCCCCTACCTGCTCGGTATAGATTACTTTTCCGTTTTCATCGAGTACTACCACTGCCCTAGAGCACAAATTTGCCAAGGGGCCGTCAGTAATGAGCAACCCGTAATCTTTTGCAAAATCTGCGGTAGCAAAATCAGATAGGTTTATTACATTTTCAATACCTTCAGCACCACAAAACCGCACTTGGGCAAAAGGTAAATCTCTAGAAATGCAAAGTACTTTGGTGTCTTCTAACTCTGCAGCCTCTTTATTAAATTGGCGTACCGAAGCGGCACAGGTGCCTGTATCAATGCTCGGAAAAATATTTAAAACTACTTTTGAGCCTTTGTAATCTGATAAACTCGACTTTGATAAATCATCTTTTACTAATGTAAAATCCGGTGCTTGCGAACCAATACTTGGTAATTCTCCCGAGGTATGAATGGGGTTTCCTTTTAGTGTTATTGTTGCCATAATTTTTTATTATAATTTTTATCAAAAATACGAAAAATTAAATCTCTTACCTCGATTTTGAAAGTTTTTATCGCTAGTATAGTCTAAATCAAAAACAATCATTTTTATTTTAACAAAACCTTTTAAACAATAGGTGTAGCCTGTAAAAGAATTTACCTATTTTTGAACTGATTTTAAAAGTTACTAATTAGTATCGTTACGGCATAAAAATTGATATCGAATTACCGGTGATAATAAAAAACTACATATCGTTTACTTCTTTAGTACTGTGTACTTTGGTATTTTCTATACAGTCATTCGCGCAAGCCGATTCAACGAGAACTTCATCCTTTTTTTTAGACAATCAAAAAAAGATTAAGCCGTTACATTTATCATTGTTAGATACTACTAAAAAAACCTCCATTTTAAATTTTAAGCCTAAACAGCTTTTTATTATCAAGCCTCCGGCCAACACATATTTTGACCCTCTCAATGCAACTAAAAAGAAAGCTATTAATTTCATGTCGCAAACTACCAACAACGATGAATCGGATGTAATGGTAAAAAGGTCGTTTTTAGGCAAGGATGCAAGCAATGTAAAACTTTCAAGCGATTTTAATTTAGGAACGTTGTACAGTACTTCTAAAATGGTTAGGATAGAAGTGAGAGACCATAGCTTGGTGGATGGCGACCGTATTAAGGTTTATGTAAATGAACAGGTCATCAATTCTAACATTATGCTCAACGGCTTGTATTATATCATTCCTGTCAATTTAAAGAAAGGCTATAACCGAATTGATATCGAAGCCATTAACGAAGGATACTCGGGGCCAAATACGGCAGAGATAAAAGTATACGACGAAAAAGGTTATTTGCTATCTTCTCAAGAATGGAATATTTTAACCGGGCAACGGGCAACTCTCGGGGTGGTTCGCGATTAAATTTCACCATTATTTTTCCTTAGTATTTGAAATAATAATGAACTCATTTAAACCTCTTCATAAAAATTATAACACATTTCTTTAGGAACAAAATTTGCTTTTTCATTTTAAAATGCTAATTTCGTTTACTTATTCGGAAAATAAAACCAACTAATACTGATGTATTTCAGTAGCAAACCCTAACCATTATGACCGAAAAGCATCTCTTATTGACCAACCAGCAATTCGAAGAAAAATTTAAAAACTGTACGTTAAGTCCTGTTTTATTTACCCATGAAGCGCATTTGCGGCTGGCCTATATACATATTAAAAAATATGGCCTTGCCAAAGCCATTAAAAATTTATGCCATCAAATTTCAACATTTGACAAGACTTTTGGTGATGGTACAAAATTTAATAAAACGGTGACCATTGCGGCCACTAAAGTGGTATATCATTTTATCAATAAGTCAAAATCAGTAGATTTTCGAGGAATGATAGAGGAGTTTCCGAGATTGAAAAGCAATTTTTTAGGATTGATAAAAAGTCATTATACGTTAGATATCTTTAATGACAAAAAAGCGAAACGTGTTTATTTGGAACCTGATTTATTGCCTTTTAGTTAACTTTTTTCTAGCGTGTTTTAAAAAAAAGTTTACAATCATTTCACTGGCATTGATTTCCCTGCTTACTGTACCTACCCACCGTGGTTTAAGGTATTGTTTGCCTCCGGGCCATGTATGTCCGCCGCCTATAACTTTTACCGAGATTACTTCGGTTTCTTTCTCGCAAGTGGTATAGCTTTGAATTTCAATGCGTGTACCATCATCAGCAACCTTATCGGGAAGCAACTTTTTCTCAAGGGGCATTTTACATTTATTATATTCTTTAAAATGTTCGATAGTTGCCGCCACTGAAAGTACTTCACCCCTACTTTTACTGAATTTGAATACTTTAATAAAACCTCCGTTAAAAGGTACCAATGGGTCTAAAGTACCGTTTAGCATCATTATTGAAACAGGAAGTGCCGGTTTTTTATTTTCGAGTGCTTTTGTCAATTGTGCTGCTACGGGTGCTATGGCAGCAATTTTTTCGGGTAATTCTAGTGCTAACCGAATTGACATAAAACCACCATTAGAAATACCTGTGGCATATATGCGTTGGCTATCAATGTAATAGTCTTGTATCATCGCATCAATAACTTTTGAAATAAACGCCACATCGTCATAGGCTTTTTTCTTCTTGAAAATTTCGGTTCGTCCGTCATTCCAATGCTTATTCATTCCCTCAGGAAAAACCAATACTACACCTTGTTTATCTGCTGCTGCAGTAAGGGTGCCATTGGTTGTACCGGTTTCAAACTTACTGCCTTTGCCACCACCACCGTGTAAAGCAATTATCATAGGCGCCGGCATTTCTCGGTTGAAATTTGCAGGAAGATAAATATGGTATATTCTTTTGACCCCCTGATGATAGATGGTTTTTGTAATGGTTTTTGTAGCATTGGCTTGCGGGCATATTTCTCTGCCCGAAGCATTCCCTTTTACAAATGAGAAACAACTTACAAAGAGTATTAAAAAGTTACGATAAAATACATCAATCGGTTTCCTTCTATAATTGGCCATACTATTTTTATTTTATGGTAATGACATTACCGGATTGGCAAAAATACCTCTGCCATCATACAACGGGCACTGCCGCCTCCACAGGCTTCGATAGTATCTAATGAACTTGCAAGTATTTCGCAATGTTTTTCTATGGCAGCAATTTGTTTTTGAGTAAGTGATTTGTACGCTGCAGCACTCATAATCATTATTTTTCTACCTTCTTTATTGCAGACTTGCAACATGTTTCCGGCAAAACTATTGACTTGGGCTTCGGTAATGGCTATAATTTCTTTACCGTCTTGTTGCAGGTGTTTTATAACATTTTTTCGTTCTTTTTTATCGTCAATACTCTCCAAACAGATGACTGAAAATTCTTCTGCCAAACACATCATTACATTGGTATGGTAAATGGCCAAACGCTCATTATTAACCGTTTGATAAGCCGTAAAAACTACCGGAGTATATTCAAAATCTTCGCAAAATTCAATCAAAAGCCCTTCATCTGCCCTTGGTGACAAGGCACAATAGGCTTTTCTGTGTTGCCTATCTAATAATAAACTACCGGTACCTTCTAAGAATACTTGTTCTTTTTCGGCAGCTGTATAGTCAATTATATTATTGATGACAAAGCCTTCGTTTTCTACCAAATCTAATATGTCTTCACGGCGTTCTAACCGCCTATTTTCGGCAAACATCGGATAAACTACCACATCGCCGTTTTGGTGAAAAGAAATCCAATTATTAGGAAAAATAGCATCGGGCGTATCGGTATCGGGCGTATCTTGTGCAACAATAACTTTTATGCCTTTTGCCCGTAATTTAGTTACAAAAGCATCAAATTCTTTAACGGCCTGACTTTGTATTGTTTCAGGGGTGAGCCCTTCGAGTACTTTTTGATAATAGTTGTTTACGGCGGTCTGTTCATTTGCCCTAAAATGTATAGGGCGAATCATTAAAATAGTATCGGTAATTTGTTGCATTTCATATTCTTATTTCTCGTTTTCAAAATTACTATAAAATAATTATAAATACCTCTCTTGCTTTAACCCGCATTATGCATTAGCCAATCTATTAGGTCTTCAAACCCATAGCCCATAGTCGCTACGCTACTTTTCTCTCCTTCACCATAACGGTGCTATGCTTTTCTCACGAAAAGTCCAATGGCCGTTGGGTTTGAACCCTTACTTCGACAGGCTCAGTACAGGCATCACAATTTTATAATATATAATGCGGGTTTAACCATGAGCATAAACTTCTTCTCTTTAGGCTTTACTCTTTCAGAATTAACTAGGGCTAATGCTAAAACCACTTTCCTCTTCAGGGAAAGTGAAGAGAAGGAGAATTTATTATTTTATTTACCAACTTTTACTGTGTACTTTCAATCGCGAATCAAAGGCATGGTAGAACAGCGCAACAGCCCTTCTTGTTTGGCAATTTCGGCATAGGGCACTTCTTCAACAGCAAATCCTTGTGCCCTGAGCCAATTGTTCAATCTAGTGAAATTTTGTTCAGAAACCACTACCTCTTCTGAGATAGAAAAAATATTAGAAGTCATGGCATACATCTCGTTTTTGGTAATTTCAAATACATTTTCTTTGCCAAAATAGTCTACCAACCACTGATATTCTTCCTCTCTTAGAAATCCGTTTTTATGAATGATAGCCTTGTCTTTACCTACAGGTTGAAAACAACAGTCTAAATGCAATGCGTTTTCTTTGGCATCGGTATTTGATTTGCGCAATTCAAATGCTTTTATCTTTTTATGAGGAAATAGCTTTTTTATAAAATCAACAGCATATTTATTGGTACGTGCCGTAATATAATTGGCATAATCGTTTCCTGTAAAGGTGCCTATAAAAATATATTCATTCCAAGGCATAACATCGCCGCCTTCTACATGTACTTCTTCGGGTGGTATAATTCTATTTTTTTCAGGGATTTGTTTATAAATAAAATCAATGGCATCTAATTCTTTTAACCTATCGGGTAAAATATTAGACTTTATCATTTTGTCTTCTATCACAAAAGCAATATCACGTGCAAAAATCTGATTTACATTTTCTAATACTTTCGGCCGATAAACCGTTACGCCATATTTTTCTAATACTGCGGCAAAGGCTTCTATCTCAAGTATCATATCTTTTTCTTTGGGATAGGTACCCGCCAATACATGCGCTCTCGATTTTGGGTCGTAACAGTCTTTTACAGCCGGAACCGACCCATTACTTTTAGCAGTACCTAAAACAACTTCCCTTAACCTTGCTGTTTCGTTTTGTATATTTAATTGTAGCATTATTTGTCTACATAAAAATGCCATTTTACTCCGAAGGTTCGGGAATAAGAATGACATTTTAATTTTAAGTTATCAATTATCTTTTTTCTATCGGTATAAATGGCCTATGGGTTTTACCAATATAAATTTGCCTCGGGCGGCCTATGGGTTCTTTACGCAAGCGCATTTCTCTCCATTGGGCAATCCATCCCGGCAAACGACCTAATGAAAACATTACGGTAAACATTTCGGTTGGAATGCCTAAAGCGCGATAAATGATGCCGGAATAAAAATCTACATTGGGATATAGTTTTCTATCGACAAAATACGGGTCTTCCAAGGCTTCTTTTTCTAATCCTTTGGCAATTTCGAGTACGGGATCTTCTACTCCCAAATCTGCTAATACCTCGTCGGCTGATTTTTTTATAATTTTCGCCCTTGGGTCAAAGTTTTTATAAACCCTATGCCCGAAGCCCATCAATCGGAATGGGTCGTTTTTATCTTTGGCTTTGGCCATATATTTTTTTGTATCGCCATCGTCTTCTTTAATGTTTTCTAACATTTCTATTACGGCTTGATTGGCACCTCCGTGCAATGGCCCCCAAAGTGCTGAGATACCTGCCGAAAGCGAAACAAACAGGCCGGCATGTGACGACCCTGTGATGCGTACCGTACTGGTAGAGCAATTTTGTTCATGGTCGGCATGTAATATTAACAGCTTGTCTAAGGCATCTAAAACAATAGGGTTTTGTACATATTCTTCATTGGGTTTTTGAAACATCATTTTCAATATATTTTCAACATATCCCAATGAGTTGTCTCCATAAACAAAAGGCAATCCTTGCCTTTTACGCATGGTCCATGCTACCAATACCGGAATTTTTGCCAAAATTCTAACAATGGCATTATACATCGCTTCTTCTGAATCGACATTTACTGAAGAAGGATTAAATGCTGTCAATGCACTAGTCAACGATGCCAATACTCCCATCGGATGTGCCGATTTAGGAAATGCATCAATAATCTTCTTTAATTCTTCGTCTACTAACGATTCATTTTTTATATCTGCATGGAATTTTTCTAAGGTTTCAGCATCGGGCAACTCACCAAAAATCAGCAGGTAAGCAACTTCTAAAAAATCTGCCTTATCGGCTAACTCTTCGATATCATACCCTCTGTACCGAAGGATGCCTTTTTCTCCATCTAAAAAAGTAATACCGCTTTCACAAGAGCCGGTATTTTTATAACCGGGGTCTAATGTTATCACTCCTCCGGTGACACTTCTCAATGTTTTTATATCAATACCTATTTCATTTTCTGTTCCTTTCACTAACGGAAATTCATAAAATTTGCCATTAATTTCTAACCTTGCTTTATCTGACATATATCTAAATTATTTATTAAAAATTGAATGTCGCTAATTTATGAAATTTCGGCCATATTTAAGGTACGATTTACTACTAATAAAGTGGCGACTATTACCTGAATAATAGTCGCCACTAATACATTATTATTACATCATTTGCTAACTGACACTTTCTACTTTTTTATGTGTGCCTACCATTTCTTCGAGCATTGCCGTTGTAATAGACTTTGGCCTTTCTAACGGATAGCCCAATGCCCTATCCCAAATAATATTTGACAACACGCCAAATGATCTTCCTATGGCAAATAAAACGGTATAAAAATCGTATTGGGTTATGCCGTAATGCCATTGTAGCACTCCGGATTGTGCATCAACATTCGGCCACGGATTTTTTGCTTTGCCGTGTTCTCTTAAAATATCGGGTACTACATGATAGAGGGCATCTACATATTTAAATAAAGGGTCGTCTTTTATATGTTTTAAACAAAATTCGCGTTGCACTGTATAGCGAGGGTCGGTTTTGCGGAGAACGGCATGGCCGTATCCGGGAATTACTTGTCCGTTATTTAAGGTATCCCAAACATATTGTTTTAATCTTTCCTCTGACGGAAACTCACCTTTCATTTGATTTTTTAAGCCTTGTAACCACCGTAATACTTCTTGATTGGCCAAGCCGTGTAAGGGGCCTGCCAACCCATTAATCATAGCAGAAGTTGCATAATATACATCTGATAATGAACTCGCTACTAAATGCCCGGTATGTGCACTTACATTACCACTTTCATGGTCTGCATGGATGATAAAATACATACGTGATACATCGTCATAGGGTTTTTCTTTACCCATCATATAGGCAAAATTTGCACCCAGGTCTAATGCCGGGTCGGGATAACGGTGCCCTCTTTCGGGATGGTATAATTTATTGTAAATATAGGCTCCTATCAAGGGCATTTTGGCTAACAAGTTGGTAGCATCTTCGTAGGTTGAGTCCCAATAATCCATTCTACTCATCCCTTTTCTATACTTAATGCTAAAATGCGATTCTCTCTCTAGGCTCATCACAGCTGCTGATAAGATTGCCATCGGATGGCTTTCGCTAGGAAATGAATCGATGACATCCCAAACGTATCGCGGTACTACGCGCCTATTCCTAAAGTCTGTCATCAGCGCTTTTACTTCTTCTAAAGAAGGTATTTCCCCTGTCAATAATAAAAAGTATAAACCTTCTACATAAGGCATTTCTGCCCCTTTGGGCTTGGGTAATTTTTCTAATACTTCATGAAGTGTATAGCCCCTATATCGAATCCCTTCAAAAGGGTCTAAATAAGAAATATCAGTCACTAAACTTTTAATGCCTCGCATACCTCCAATGGCTTGTGACACTTTTACTTGGTCAATAACAGTATCTCCGTACTCTTTTAGTAAACGAGTGGTTCTCAATCGGTGTTCCTGAATTTTTTTATATAATTTATCTTTTAAAACGTTCATCTGTATTTATTTTAATTACTATTATTCTTCAACCTCCCAAATTTACGATATAAACCCCTTTATTAAAATGATATATATCATTACAAATGAGATAGATAAGTAACTATTGTTACAAGATTACAGATAGCAAAAAGCCAAATTCTTAGTTAGAATTTGGCTTTTATAAACTATTTATTCGTTTTGTTATATTTTAAATGCCTTTGTTTGTGGATAATAGGCAATATCTCCTAATTCTTCTTCTATACGCAGCAATTGGTTGTACTTTGACATTCTATCTGACCTTGAAGCTGAGCCTGTTTTTATTTGGCCTGTATTTAGGGCTACTGCCAAGTCTGCGATGGTATTGTCTTCGGTTTCTCCTGAGCGATGGCTCATTACTGAGGTATATCCGGCATGATGTGCCATATTAACGGCGGCAATGGTCTCGGTAAGGGTACCTATTTGATTTACTTTGATAAGGATAGAATTTGCCGATTTTTCTTTGATACCGCGTGAAAGCCTTTCAACATTGGTTACAAAAATGTCATCACCAACAATTTGAATGTTATTTCCTAGGGTTTTATTTAATAATTTCCATCCTTCCCAATCGTCTTCTGCCATACCGTCTTCAATAGAAATGATGGGATATTTAGAAACCAGTTCTTTTAAGTAGTCAACTTGCTCACTAGAAGTCCTCACTTTTGCATCATCGCCTTCAAATTTTCGATAATCGTATTTTCCATCAATATAAAATTCTGATGACGCCGGGTCTAATGCAATCATCACCTCATCACCAAATTTATAGCCGGCATTTGAGACTGCTTTGCCGATAGTTTCGAGTGCATCTTCGGTTCCGTCTAAGGTGGGCGCAAAACCGCCTTCATCACCAACGGCTGTACTTAAGCCTCTGTTGTGCAATACTTTTTTAAGGTGGTGAAAAATTTCTGTACCCATTTGTATGGCATGGCTAAAGTTTTTTGCTTTTACGGGCATTATCATAAATTCTTGAAATGCTATGGGGGCATCTGAGTGTGACCCGCCATTGATGATATTCATCATGGGTACCGGTATGGTTTTGGCAGAAACACCACCGACATAGCGGTATAAAGGTATATTTAACTCATTAGCAGCCGCTTTGGCAGCCGCTAAAGAAACGCCTAGAATGGCATTGGCGCCTAATTTTGATTTATTGGGTGTACCATCTAAATCAATCATTATCTTATCTATCATCTCTTGCTCGAATACCGAGACTCCTACCAGTTCTTCTGCAATTATTGTATTGACATTGGCTACTGCTTTTAGTACACCTTTTCCTAAATAATCTTTTCCGCCGTCACGAAGTTCTACGGCTTCGTGTTCTCCTGTTGATGCACCTGACGGCACTGCTGCCCTTCCTAATATACCATTTTCGGTAATTACATCTACTTCTACTGTAGGGTTTCCTCTTGAATCAAAAATTTGACGCGCGTGAATGTTAACTATAATACTCATTTTATTTTATTTTTTGGTACTGTAAAGTTAAGAAATTACTGTAGTTACGCTTCTAAAAGTTACCTTTTTGTACGATAACGTTTTCGGATAAAAGATACCGCAATATTCATTGGAATTTGTTCAGCTTTATGTGTAGTAAAATTGAACTAATTTTTAATCATGTTAAAAAATTGGTCAAATAAATATTCGGCGTCATGTGGCCCCGGACTTGCTTCGGGGTGGTATTGAACCGAAAAGCATTTCTTATTTTTTAACCGGATTCCGGCAACGGTATTATCGTTTAAATGAACATGTGTAATTTCTATATCAGGGTGTGCTTCGGTTTCTTCTCTATGGATGGCAAAACCGTGATTTTGCGATGTTATTTCGCCCTTGCCGCTTATTAAATTCTTTACGGGATGGTTAATTCCTCTATGGCCATGGTGCATTTTATAGGTTGAAATTCCGTTGGCTAATGCAATTACTTGATGTCCTAAACAGATACCAAAAAGCGGCAAATTTCTTTTTATAATTTCTTTGGCTACCAACTGTGCTGCTTTTAGAGGTTTGGGGTCGCCGGGGCCATTGGATAAAAAATAGGCATCGGGATTAAAGCTGCTCATTTCTTCAAAGGTAGTATTGTAAGGAAATACTTTGATGTAGGCATTGCGTTTTGACAAATTTCTGAGAATATTCTTTTTAATACCTATATCTAAGGCGGCAATTTTATAGGCAGCATCTTTATTGCCCACATAATACGGTTCTTTTGTTGAAACTTTTGATGCCAACTCTAACCCTTCCATTGAAGGCACTTTTTTCAGCTGTTGTTTTAAGCTATTTATATCTTCTTCTGTTGTAGATATAATGGCATTCATCGCCCCGTTTTCACGGATATAAGCTACCAATGCCCTGGTATCTATATCTGAAATGGCTACCAAGTTATGTTTTGTAAACCAATCTTTTAATGAGCCTTGTGCATGAAACCGTGAATAATGAAAGCTAAAATTCCTACATATTAGCCCGGCAATTTTTATGTTTTCTGATTCTACTTCATCGCTGTTAATTCCGTAATTGCCAATATGGGCATTGGTGGTAACCATCAGTTGCCCAAAATAGGACGGGTCTGTAAAAATTTCTTGGTACCCTGTCATTCCTGTATTAAAACAGATTTCTCCGGTAGCGAAGCCTTCTATTCCGATAGATTTGCCTTCAAACCGGGTTCCGTCTTCTAATAATAAAATGGCTTTTTTATTAATTTGGTAGTGCATAATTCAATGGTTTTTCAAAAATAGTATAAAAAAAAGGATAAACTATTTTAGCGTATCCTTTTTTTATTAAAAATTATGAATCATCACAATACTACATCGTAATGTTCAAATATTTTTACCAAATCATTTTCTTTTTTATAAGATAATTTATTTTCTTTAAGATAGGCCTTCACATCTTCTCCTCTATCTGAAAATAAACGAATAATTTCTTTTTTGCTTTTCTTTAATGGAGACAAACTGTTTGTTTTATTATTTTTTACATAATATTTTTCTACAAGCACATATTTATGTCCGTTGTTTTTAAGCATCAAAGGGTTTGGTGTAGCTTCTATAAATTTAGCCGTAAATTCTTTTATCAACGTGTAATTTTGGCCTTTAAACAAGACTTCAGCATATCTTTGGCCTTTATTGGCATCAAAATAAAACCTTTTAAATTTTTTATTTTTTATTTGGATAGAATCCATATTGTCAAATACGAGTACTGAGTCTTTTGAGATTTTGAACTCAAATCTGTCATACAAGGCATTGTAATTAATATCGGTTAAGGTATATCTCTTTTTATCTAAATATAGCGTTCCAATTTCTTTCCAACTATCAAAAAGATAAACACTTCCGTTAATTTCTAATTTTGTAGGCTTTTGTTTAGAAAACCTGAGTTCCCAAACGTCATTAAATCTATTAGAATCAACTACTTGTGTGGGTCGTAAGGGACCACTAGAAAGAAGCTGAGGAAATAATTGCATTGAATACAACAAACAAGTTACTATTAAAAAATTTTTCATGACTACGATTTTTTTGACTGCAAGTGTATAAATATACTAATTATTTGGCTAATAATCAAGTATATAAATTTTACACTATTTGAAAAAACTAAAAAAGGGATAAACTGAAAATAGTTTATCCCTTTTTAATATAGAATATGTTATTCTTTATTCTTCTTCGTCAGAAGTTTTCTTTTCTGCTACTGAAACAGGAGGTACAGTGGTTGCTTTTTTCTTACCGCCCCTTCTTCTACGTGTAGACTTTTTCTTCTTGCCATTTGGATTGTACAGTTCGTTATAATCAACCAACTCTACCATTGCCATATCGGCATTATCACCCAATCGATTACCTAGTTTTATAATTCTTACATAACCTCCCGGCCTGTCAGCCACTTTTGTTGCTACTTCCCTAAATAGTTCGGTAACGGCATATTTATTTC
>Ga0256841_1000653_pt1 | contig 34274 bp, 23 predicted proteins | sample 356308metaG_FD_185971 | JGI IMG/M metagenome (GOLD analysis project Ga0256841, IMG submission 185971) | Hydrothermal vent microbial communities from Mid Atlantic Ridge, Atlantic Ocean - 356-308 | ecosystem: Environmental > Aquatic > Marine > Hydrothermal vents | place: Atlantic Ocean: Mid... | reverse complement strand
CGCGGCAAAATATTCAAGATGACCGACAATGATCTGTTCGATATCCTGCAGAATTTCATCCGATTTCCCACGTGCCTTTAGCTTTTCATGTAATGATTGATTAAAATAGAGGACGAGCGCTTTAAGAATGGCTAATTTATTTTCAAAATGACGGTAAATGGCCTGTTCGGATATATTGACCTGACCCGCAAGATTTTTAATAGTAAGACCGGTCAAACCATACTGTTTAATAAGAATTAGAGCGGCATCGATAATTTGTTTTTGTCGTGTTTGTGTATCTAATCGCTGCATGGATTCGACCGATTAAACCATGTTAGTAAATATCAACTAACAAAAAAATACTCATAATTTCATATTTTGTCAATAAAAAATTACTAAACGCAACTCTTTTCTATGGATCCGGAAACCGCGCACACCGGAAATGAGAGGAATGACCGTTAAAAAATCGAAAACAGGGCATTACCCTGGCGTTGGCATGAGCGACTTGATTGGGAATCCGGACCTATATCCGGGTGGCGAGGATATATCTGAATTCCCGTATCCATGGGAATAACACCGTTTTTTACAGCATTATCATCATATCATGGCCGCCCACTGGCGGGCCCGACTTGATTGGGCAGCCGGGAGGATTTCTTCGAAGGAAAGTCACCCAGGGGCAAATCAGAGATTTTGCAGGAGTATATTTAATATTTCGCATCCTTCTCTTCAGCCAAAAAAACTAAAAAAAACCTTGCTGAATGTAATTTGACTGCTTATATTATACTCCGTAGGTAACATTTAACTTCGGAACGTCCTTTGTTAGCCTTAATTAAACGGGAATACGATTATGCCATCCGTATCTGTGCTTATTTAGCCGGTCGGCCGGATCAGCAGCCAACTCCCGTATCTTACCTGGCAAATATTTTGGCCATCAGCAAACCGATAGCAAGCAAGATCGCTCATAAATTGAATAATAAAGGGATTATCGGCTCTGTTCAGGGGCGCTACGGCGGGATTTTTTTACTCAGGGATCCCAATCGTTTATCCCTTCTTGATATACTCAAAGCCATGGATTTTAACTCCACGCTCAATGAATGTATCCTAAACCATGCCATCTGTCCCCTGATCAGTGTTTGTCATATACACAGCTATTTTACTCAACAGGAGCGGATTTTATTGGACAATTTCGATCGAAAGAAAATCGCTGAACTGGCCATTCATGATAGCGATTTATCGACTCTCAACAAACAAGACCCAACTCAAAAACTTAAATCCGTTTAAAAACGGGAAAGGAGGTTTTAATGGATGCTCTTGTACTGGCGCGTTGGCAATTTGCCGTAACCACGGTGTATCATTTTTTCTTTGTGCCCATTACGCTGGGGTTATCGATTTTTGTCGCCATTCTGGAGACGGCCTATGTACGCACCGACAATCCGGTCTATTTGCGCATGACCAAATTCTGGGGCAAATTATTTCTGATTAATTTTGCCATCGGTGTGGCCACAGGTATTGTTCAGGAATTCCAATTTGGCATGAACTGGTCGCAATACTCACGTTTTATGGGCGATATCTTCGGAGCGCCGCTGGCCATCGAAGCTCTGCTCGCTTTCTATATGGAATCCACTTTTCTGGGATTATGGATTTTCGGCTGGGAGAAATTATCCAAGAAGACCCATGCCGCCATGATCTGGCTGGTAGCCATTGGATCCAACCTTTCTGCCATATGGATTTTAGCGGCCAATTCGTTCATGCAGGAACCGGTCGGCTATGTTTTGCGTAATGGTCGTGCCGAGATGGTGAATTTTTTTGCTTTGATAGGCAATCCCAATTTATGGGTGCAGTTTCCCCATGTATTCACCGGAGCTTTGACCTCTGCCGGATTTCTGGTCGTGGGTATCAGTGCCTATCATCTGCTTAAAAAGAGCAACGACCAGGAAGCGTATCAAAAATCCATGAAATATGGTTTTATTTTCGCCCTTGTCGGTTCTGTTTTGGTGGTCTTGTTAGGACATACGCAAATGCAGCGTATGGTTAAAGTCCAACCGATGAAAGTCGCTGCTGCAGAAGCCTTATGGAATACGGAAAAGCCGGCCAGTCTTTCCTTATTCACGATTGGAGACGAGGTCAACCGTAAAGATATTTTTTCCATCCGGATTCCCGCTCTGTTAAGTATTCTTTCTTATGATAGAGTAGATGCCGAAGTGAAAGGCATCAACGAAATTCAGAGCGAATACGAACAAAAATACGGACCGGGTGATTATGTCCCTTCGGTAATCATGTCTTATTGGATGTTCCGCTTTATGGTCGGTGTCGGTATTTTGATGTTAATATTGGCAATTTACGGAGTGATTAAAGTGGCCAGAGATAAACTGGATTTTAAACCGGGTATGCTGAAAATTCTTATTTGGTCCATGTTTCTACCGTTGATCGGTCACTCTACCGGCTGGATTTTTGCTGAAATGGGTCGACAGCCCTGGTCGGTTTTCGGTTTATTCAAGACCGAGGCAGGTGTATCCAATGCCGTATCCGGCGGTGCCGTGCTTTTTTCATTTATCGGTTATATTGTAATTTATCTACTACTCATCATCGCCGAAGTATTTCTTTTTAAGAAATATGCTGTAGCCGGTACTCAAGCCTTAACCACTAAAGAATAGGAGGTAGAAATGGATCTTAATACCCTTTGGTTCATATTAATAGCCGTACTTTTTATCGGTTTCTTCTTCCTGGAAGGCTTTGATTATGGCGTGGGAATCCTGCTGCCATTTTTAGGCAAGGACGATACATCCAGGAGGATAATCATTAATAGTATCGGTACCACATGGGACGGCAACGAAGTATGGATGCTGACCGCCGGGGGGGCGATGTTTGCCTCATTTCCCAATTGGTACGCCACTCTTTTCAGCGGCTTTTATATTGCTCTCTTTTTAATGCTGGCCGCCTTAATTGTCCGCGCCACGGCCTTCGAATATCGATCCAAACACGATACACCCAAATGGCGCAATGCCTGGGATTGGTTGATTTTCTTCGGCAGTTTTATTCCGGCACTATTGTGGGGTGTGGCGTTTGCCAACATCGTTCGCGGAGTACCGATTGATGCGCATATGAATTATATCGGCGGATTTTTCAATCTATTGAACCCATACGCCCTGGTAGGCGGGTTGGCCTCGCTGAGCCTTTTCACTCTTCACGGCGCTATCTTTCTGAATCTGAAGACGACTAATGATATGCGTGAAAAATCCTTGAATTTCGCAAAAAAACTCTGGCTTCCGGTTGTAATCATTCTCTTTGCGTTTGTTATTTACGGTTACTTTGCAACGGATATGTTTACTCGTCAGGGAGTAAGCCCGGGTGTGGTTCCGATTTTAGCCGGTCTGGCCATCCTGTCCGTCTACTTTTTGCTCAAAGCAGGACGCAGCGGCTGGGCTTTTATTATGACCGCCCTGACCATCGTCTTTTCCACGATTACCATTTTCATGGGACTCTTCCCCAGAGTAATGGTGGCCCGTATCGGAGGCGTTTTAGTTCCGGCCAACGACCTGACTATCTATAATGCATCCGCTTCCCCTTATACGTTAAAGGTGATGAGTATTGTAGCCGCCATATTTGTACCAATCGTTCTGGTCTACCAGGCCTGGAGTTATTGGGTATTCAGGAAGCGTTTAACAAAAGACAGCACGCTGGAATATTAATCTGCTTGAATAAGAAAGGCCATGTCCGAAGAGGAACATGGCCTTTTTTTAAGGATGACCTAATACGGTTCGTTCCGTCGTATGAAAGGAGGCACATAACAGAAAGCCGTATAAGCGGAACAAACCCCGGAGAATTCGTAACATAAATTCACCGCTTATTTGAGTAGTAACATGCGCCGACTCATTATTTTTGGACCGGCTTTCAGTATGTATAGGTACAATCCGCTGGAGAAGCGGTTTGCCCGCCAGGTTATCCTGTAACTCTTCGCTTTCTTAAATCCGTTGATAAGCGTTGCCACTTTTCGTCCCAATAGGTCATATACGCTCAGGTTCACATGCGAAGCCTCAGCCAGCACAAACCGAATCGAAGTGCTCGAATTAAACGGATTGGGGTAATTTTGCTCTAACGAAAATTCTTTCACGGATAGCCTGTTTTTTCCTATGGAAGATACCCCTCCCCCTGTTGTATCCTGCCAGGTAAGAAAGGGATAACCGTTATTCATAACTCCGGCAATATCGATATCCCAATAGTTCTCATTCGCAGCATCGTCGTAGGGATTATCTACAAAATCCCAGGCTGTAGTCAATCCGGTGGTCGATTCGTCCGTAAAGGTAGCCACATTTTTCATTTCGGCCGTTGTTTTGGCTGTTCCTCCCGCGCTACTTGCATTTCCCGAAACGTCCGAATCCCAAAAGGAATTCGTTATGGTAGAAGACGTTTGTTCTCCTACCAATCCGCCGACCTCTCCGTCTCCGCTAACTGCGCCGATGCTGTAACAATTATTAATTTCTCCCACATAGTCTTTACCCACAAGTCCGCCTACGCGATGACTGCCGTTTACATTCCCTTTGCTATAGCTATCGTTAACCTTAGCCGGCCAATAATTTTCACCTATAAGGCCGCCTATATTATCATTGCCGTCAATATCTCCCGTACTATAACAATTGCTTACTGTGGCCGAATTGTTATCTCCGACCAAACCGCCTGCATTTGAACCTCCGCTTACACTTGCACTGCTATGGCTCATATGTACCTGCGCCAAATTAGTATTATTCCCCACAAGACCGCCAAAATTACTACTACCGTTTACATGTCCGCTGGAATAGCAATTATTTACCAGAGATGAATCGGAATAGCCGACAATGCCTCCAACACTATTTTGCCCGCTAATATCCACATTAGTAACGACGATGCTGTCTAATTTCCCTTTTTCCACATAACCCCATAAACCGATATAATTTGTATAGGGACGATGTATATATAATGATTCGATGGAATATCCCCGGCCATTATATTGACCTTTAAATTTCGTGTCATAATTCCCGATAGGAGAAAGACCGCTGCCATCAAACCAGGATGAGGTAGCGGCGGCATCGATATCGGCTGTTTGGATGTAGTAACAATCCCATTGGGCCGGATGATTCATAAATAATTTCAAATCGTTCAATGTTGAAATTTGATACGGATCGCCACTTGTTCCCGAACCGGAAAGCTGACGCCATGTAAATGCCGGATAGTCATCCATTCTCCAAATATCGTAATCGGAATGATCGTCATACGGATTATTGGTAAAATCCCATGCCTGGCTTAAATCGGAACTCAAATAGGTGTAGGTTGATACGTTTTTCATTTGCGAGGTCGTTTTTCCGGTTTCATCCGAAGCGCTTGTATTTTGACCTGACGCCTCGGTGTCCCAAAAAGAATTCGTCGTGGTAACGGATGTCCCCATTCCCATTAGACCGCCCACATCTGTATTGCCGGATACGGGTCCGGCGCTAAAACATTTATCCACATTTACGATATAAGTATTGCCGATTAATCCCCCGACGCGTTCATTGCCGGTAACGCTACATAAGCTGTAGCATTTATTTATATCTTCATTAAAGATGTAACCTACCAATCCGCCGGTATTGCTATCCGCTCCGTTTACCTGGCCTGTGCTATAGCATTTGGTTAGATTCGTTCCGTGCGCATATCCCACCAACCCGCCAATATTTATTGCCGAACCGGATGAAGAAATATTTATATTCGTTACCCCAAGGCTTTGGATCGAAGCTTCGTAGGCATACCCAAACAATCCAAGGTAGGACGTATTGGGGCGATTGATATATAATGAGTCTATGATATATTCATTTCCGTTATAATTTCCGGAAAACCAGTGATTATAGCTTTCACCGATAGGTGCAAATCCGCTACCATTATTCCAGCTTGAAGTAGGGCCGGCATTTATATTGGCCGTTTGAATATAATATTTATCCCATGCGGTATCCGATAGGGAAAGCCAATATAAATTTTCCAGGGTGCTAATCTGGTATGGGTCACTTTCCGTACCAGCGCCGTTCGGTTTAATTGCAGTTTGCGCTTTTAAACCGCTTCCAACGATCAAACTAATAAACAATAACAGTTCGAGTACAAAATTTCTTTTTCCCATTACACCTCCCTTTGAATATTCATTGCCGAGTCAATGACTGTTTGAAGATTCTGTTTCTAACATCCCATTCGGGTAACTGATCCCTTGAAAATCCATCCTATATTCCAAGCAATCCTACCAAGACTTAAAATCAAAATTATCATACCGATCTTTAGTATCGCCAACTTACCTGTATACTTCAAACCGGATACTGACGATATTCTATTTCAGAGCAAAACAACAATGTATTTCTAAAACTTATTATCTGACTAAGAAAGGTTACATCATATGATCATTTGTTTAGTTATTCGGTCTATCACCAAAAATCTTTAACGAGAAGGATACGTCTGGTTAATTAATGAAGAAAAAAATAAACTATTAAACAATCTTTAATGAACCAGCAATCAGATTCCTTCAGATCTTTCTGTTTCTTATAACTCTTCAACAACACTGCTGCACACAGCCGCAGACAGATAAATAAGACTATTCTATATAGAATAGAAATGAAGGTAAAATTCATTGTTAAGTTTACAAAATCTTCCCTCCGGGTCGGATTTCTTTAAAACAAGATTTCTGTAACATACTATTTAATACAACAGATTAGAATAGTATGGTTTTTAATCGAGCAAAACCATAGTCTATTTCCAGCAGTTTTATTTGCCTTTGTATCAATCTGCACATTTGAAGAAAAATATGGGGCTGCAGCATGCTGCTATTAAAGGAAAATGATTTCCCTGAACACAATTCCATTTCACATTTGGATACTTTCGCCTGTATAATATTTACTCTTTAAAAAAATTGGCTCCACTGGGGTTCTTGTGAAGTCATCTATTAAATAAAGACTGACAATATGATTTTACTGCTTCGTTCATTTTGCATTTAATAATAAAAGTATCCGAAGGATACTAATATGAGTAGCCACAGGCTGCGCCTGTGGAAAAAAGGTAAAAGAGAGCGTGACGCTGAAGGTGTCGAATTTGGGACACAGAGCATTCTAACGTAATAGGAGACCATCCTCATTAAACGGCCTGGTTTATTTTAACCCTATTCGGTTACATCTTGCCTACAGGCTTCGCTCCTGCCCGGCGGCTGACGGATGTGGTTACTCATATTACATCACTTCGTGATGATTTAAGGATGCGGCGTTTAACCACAAAAAACCCGGTAGAGCCAAAAATATAATAAAAAAAGAGCCGCCAATAAATTCTGCGGCTCCATATTTGAAAATCCGGTTCGGGGATTAGCGCACTAAAGTCATTTTTTTGCTGACGGTTCTTCCGTCAATACTCAGGCGGTATAAATACGTACCGCTGGCCACGGATTGACCGTTTTGGTCCACGCCGGTCCACTGATAGTGGTAATTACCGGCCCGCTGTAAGCCGTTTTGTAAGGTAATAATTTTTTGTCCCGACAGATTAAAGATATCCAAATGCACTAACCCGGTTCTCGCTAAAGAATAATCTATTTGCGTTTCAGGATTAAAAGGATTAGGAAAATTTTGTTTTAAAGAAAACTTTTGTGGCAAATTTCGACCGTTATCGCCAATAGCGGTTCCTTCGTCATGTTCGATCATTAACATAGTAGGCTTATCCGCCGCTAAGCTGGATGAGACGATTATCATATCGCTTTTGCCGTCATGATCCATATCGCCCGGGATCAATTTGGCCACGCGTATTTTCCCCTGATCGTATCCAGGCGTTACATCGTCCGTGGTATCGTCCTGAAAAATTGTATATTGAGTAAAGCTGGAGGTATCAAAGGGCGAACCGCCTTCATACTCCCAATCATACACTGCTTCGTTATAATTACCCGCCAAATACAAATCCGGTTTGGCGTCGTTATCCAGATCGCCGCTGCGAATTTGCCGTAATCCACCCTCGTAGCTACCTAAATAATGAAAACGGGCGAAGGATAATTTACTCACATCCCCGCTATCGGCAATGGCCCAAAAATCACCGTTCGAGGTGGTCGCGTAAAGCTCGTTATAAGCGTCGCTGTCAAAATTGGCGGCTACCAAACCCTGGTTGCAGAATTCATCCGCTAAACTCACATAAAAAGCGGCCTGTAAAGCGTATTGGTCTTCTGCGCCGGTATTTTCGTAAACGATCATACGATAGTAATCCCAGGCCACTGTATATATTTCCATCCGTCCGTCCTTGTCCAAATCATACGGATAAATGGTATAACCGCTCCAACCGGTCGTGAGAGAATCGTCCATTTCGATATGCCAATCAGGCAGCGCAAAACTCTTGTTTTGCAGTTCGAATATCATCAAATGACTCTTACCTGCGGTTCCCCAGGGACCGTCCATTATGGAGACAACCACTTCTTCGTTATCATCATTATCCAGATTGGCGGCCACAATCTGCCCCGCTTCCCAAACGCCGTTTGGTAAGTTCAAATTCCAGGTGGCCGTCGGTTCGTCCGGAAAGGACAAAGAATCGGGATCCCATTCAAATATCTGTAAAGCGTCCTGTCCGGCAGGCGCATCACACAAAACAATGATTTCCGGGTTCCCGTCTCCGTCCAAATCGCCGACGGTAACCGACGAAAAATTATCGTCACTGGTGTCTAAAGCGGCAAAGTGATGCGACCAGCGATATTCGATTAGATTGTCTGCGGTAGCTTCCAAATAATATACGCCGTTCGTCCAGGCACCGCTCCAGGAACTGCTGGTAACAAATTCCTGCATATTGTCATGATTAAAATCAAATGGCCCTACGGCATTCCACAAAGGACCACTCGGTCCGCCGCCCTGGCTCCAGGTCAGATCCTGCCAAACGGTTTTAAATTTATTCTCCCCGCCGGCAAAAACAAAGCTCGCTAACAGAAGCAAAATAACGCTTCCTGTAAGAATCGCAACGTAACGCTGTTTCATAGGGCATGCCTCCTTTGGTTAATGAAGATTTAAAAAGAAATATTCTTTTATCAATTTCGCCTACAAATGTATTACTTCCCCTTTGGCTTGTCAAATTTTTTTTAATTTTATTTTATTCTTTTAATTTTATTTTAAAAAGAATTGAAATTTGCGGATTTGTTCTTTATTTTGCCTTTGACCGTTTCTTTAACCCATTTCAGATGCTTTATGATATTAGAAAACAAAAAACAACTTTTCATCTTCCTTTTACTTTTGATCGCCCTGCCCCTTCTTTTATACGCTGGAACCACCGGCAAAATCGTAGGACGGGTTGTGGACGCCCAAAGCGGAGCGGCTATCGTCGGTGCCAATATCCAAATTGAAGGTACGCACCTGGGTGCGGCCAGCGCTGCGGACGGCGTCTACATTATTTTTAATATTCCGCCGGGTACTTATGCCCTTACGGCTTCTATGATCGGGTATCAAAAAATAACAAAAAAGAAGGTAATTGTGCGCAGCGATTTCACCACAAAAATAAATTTTAAACTCAAACCGACCACACTGGAAGCGAGCGAGACCATCGAAGTAGTGGCCGAACGACCGCTCATACGAAAAGATCAAACATCGAGTGTAGCGGAATTTTCCGGCGAAGAAATCCGCGTCATGCCCGTTGAGGATTACCGTCAGGTTCTGGCCAATCAGGCCGGTGTAGTGCCGGGCGCAAACGGCGCGCTGCACATCCGCGGCGGACGCGCTACGGAAGTTTCGTATGTGGTAGATGGAATCCCCATCACCGATCCTTATTCCGGCCTGCCCTCCGTGGCCGTGGAAAATAGCGCTATTCAGGAATTGAGCCTGGTCAGCGGCGCTTTTAACGCCGAATACGGCGAAGCCTTATCCGGCGTAGTTAATATCGTAACGCGCGAGGGCGGAGATCAATGGCAATTATCGGGGCAAGCATACGGAGGCGATTATCTTAGCCGCGATAAAGATCTATTCATGAATATCGACACGCTTAATCCTTTATCTTTATATGACGCCCAAATAAGCGCAGGCGGGCCGCTTCTTTTCGGATTTAAGATATTTTCCAACTGGCGGATTTATCACAATGAAGGCTGGCTATACGGCCGGCGCGATTTTAATATTTCCGATTCCACTAATCTGAACAGCGAGCATCCCGAAGATTGGTTTGTGCGTCAGACCGGCGACAGCGCCTATGTTCCAATGAATAATTTTGACCGTTTATCGGCAAACCTCAAAATCTCACGCCGTTTGGGACAAGGGAAATTTTCCTATTCGCTTTTATGGAACGACGCCCGCTATCGGGAATATTTACATAAATTCAAATTTACGCCGGACGGGAATTACAGGCAAAAGCAGCAGGCCGTCTCACAAATGTTTCACTATAATTATCCCCTGTCCGACAGAGCCTTTCTTAACTTACGTTACGGATACAAATACAATTTTTATCGCTATGCCGTTTTCGAGAATCCTCTGGATAAGCGCTATGTCGATCCCAAACGGCTAAACATTCCGGAATACCGCTTTTACACCGGCGGCACAGGGCCTTATTATTTAAAACGAAGCACTCAGGGACATGTGGCGTCCGGTGATTTGACCTGGCAGATCAATGACGCTCATCAGATAAAAAGCGGTTTTAATTTGGAATTAAACCGCTTATATCTTCGTGAATTTACCATTCGGGCCAAACGCGACGCCAACGGCGTTGAAATGCGTCCCTTTCAACCGGAAGTGCCGCCTACCTCGGCTATCGGCAGTAATGAATACACCCGATATCCGATTTCCGCCGCCGCCTATCTACAGGATAAAATCGAACTCAATTCGGTGGTCATCAATATCGGTCTGCGCTACGATTATTTTAATGCCAATACGCTCTTCCCGTCCGACCCTCAAAATCCGGCACAATCCGTCAAAAAAAGAACCCCGCCTAAAGCGCAGTTCAGCCCGCGTCTGGGCATTGCCTATCCCTTAACGGCAAGCGGTATTCTTCATTTTTCCTTTGGCAATTTTTTCCAGATGCCGCCCTACAGCTATCTCTACAGCAACCCGGAATTCGAAGTGGCCAGCGGCTCTTTAACCAGCACGATGGGCAATCCCAATTTACAGCCGCAACGTACCACAATTTATGAGCTGGGCCTGCAACAACAATTTACGCCGACTATGGCGATGGATTTAACTATCTATATTAAAGACATTCGCAATTTACTGGGACAACGATTTTATCGTTTGGAAAACGACGTGAGCAGTAAATATGTGCTCTACTACAACCGTGATTATGCGCGGGTTAACGGAATTTCATTATTCATCGAAAAAAGAATGAGCGATTATTGGTCCGCTACTTTAAATTATACGTTTCAGATCGCCCGCGGCAACGCTTCCGACCCCAACGCCCTCTTCTACGATTTATTAGCCAATCCGCCGCGCGAATCGCCTAAAAATGTAGTTTTTCTGAACTGGGATCAGCGCCATACCCTTAATGCCACTTTAACCCTGGGCCAAATAAAACGCTGGTTTGTGAGTGTTATCGCTTCTTACGGAAGCGGACTGCCCTATACCCCCACCTATCAAAACCAGCGCACGGCTTTCGAAAATTCCGGCCGAAAACCGTTAAGCCTAAATTTTGATTTGCGCGCCGAATATCATTTTAAATATTTTCATCAGGCTTTGTCCGTTTTTTTGCTGGCGAACAACCTATTTGACGCGAGAAATGAAAAATATGTTTTTGAAGATACCGGACGCGCCGGATATACTTTGCAGGGTCAATATGTGGGTAATACCGGATTGTATCCTTTGAGCGAATTCACCAAACGACCGGACTTTTATTCCGAACCGCGCAAGATCATGGTCGGATTAAAATTTAATTTTGCCAAACAATAAGGTTGTGTTTTAAGCGAGAAATGTTTTATGATGATGGATATTAAAATAAAAAACGTTTTTTTTGCCGTTCTTTTTTTAACCTTGTCGGCTGCGACGCTTTCGGCTCAAACAAAAAGCGCCGAACGATTTAAATTACGGCAAAAAGGCCTTCTGCAAAAAACTGCCGGGCAGAACGACCGTAAACAGGGTATCCACAGCGGTAATTTGATTCGTACTCTGTTTTACAATTACGGCAGCATCGGCTATCCTTATTCGCAGCCTTCGGTGGAATGGCCTAAAAACAGCGGACATAATTATATTTTTGAATTCGGTGTTATTGCCGCCGCCGAAGTGCAGGACGTGTACGGCGATACCATTCATATTGTCGACGACGGCATTATCGGGGGAATTGCCGGAGAGGGCGGCGACGTTTCGCCGGAAGGAAAGGTTTGGGGCTGGCAGCCTTTGCCCGGATACGCCGCCCAGGGACAAAACGGGATTGCCATGAGCGATAAGCCGGAAACCTGGCCCGATACCTGGCCGAATCGACCGGCAAGTTGGGATCATTACTGGAACGGAGAATACGGCAAGGGTCTGGTCATCGCCGATCAGGAAAGCTATTTTGTAATGGATGATCGGGATAACAAAGAATTTGCCTACTTCCCGGATACGCGGGATTCGTCGCGCGGGGGGCTTGGTTTGCAAGTGGAAGTACGCGGCTACCAATGGGCGCAGCCTTTAGCGGAAGATTGCATCTTTTGGGTTTACGAAATTACCAATACCGGAGATAAAGACTTAGATAATGTCGTATTCGGCATGTATGGCGACGCGGATGTGGGCGGCGCCGAAGACTGGAACGACGATGATTCTTATTTCGATATCTACCGCGATATGGTTTACCAATGGGATCACGACAATCGCGGTATTTGGGGTGGCGCCGTGGGTTATTTCGGATTTAAATATCTGGAAAGTCCCGGTAATCCTTTTGACGGAATAGACAACGATCAGGATGGCATGATCGACGAACGACGCGATGACGGTATCGATAACGACGGCGACTGGCGCCCGGAACGCGACGATGTGGGCGCCGACGGCCTGCCGGATACACACGATCAGGGCGAAGGCGACGGCAAACCGACGCACGGCGAACCGAATTTTGACGAAACCGACATCGACGAGTCCGACCAGATCGGCTTAACCAGTTTTAATTCTTTTGTCTGGCCCAGCGTCATGGTTTCCGACGATGAAGAAATGTGGAATCGTTTAAAGCCCGGGAACTTCCCCCAACCGGCGCAAAATGTGGACATCGTTTTTTTATACGGTTCCGGTTATTTCCCTTTGAAAGCCGGTCAAACTCAGCGCTTCTCCATCGCTCTGCTACTGGGCGAAGACAAGGACGATCTCTTCCGCAATGCCGATGTGGTGCAACGCATTTACAATTCCAATTATCATTTCGCCAAAGCGCCGGATAAACCGACCGTGCACGCCGTACCGGGCAACGGCAAGGTAACTTTATACTGGAATGATAAAGCGGAATATTCCTACGATCCTATTTCCGGTGAAGATTTTGAAGGGTACCGTATTTACCGTTCCACCGATCCCGGCTTTAACGAAGCGCGCACCATTACCGACGGTCAGGGTAATTTGACGCTCTTTAAACCCATCGCCCAGTTCGATTTGAAAGACGGAATAAAAGGGTATCAGCCGGTGGACATAAACGGCGCAAAATATTATTTAGGAAACGACAGCGGTTTACGCCACTCATGGACCGACAGTTCGGTGATTAACGGCGTAACTTACTATTACGCGGTCGTTTCTTATGATCGCGGCGATACCGTGGCCTTGCTTCCGCCCACTGAATGCACCAAAGTAATCGACACGGACGAAGCCGGTAATTTGCGCACCGATATCAACACAGTCATAGTTACGCCGAATCCCCTGCCCACAGATTTTCACTCTGCAGAAATCAGTTCCATTGAACGCACCGCCGGCATTGGCACCGGTCCCATCCGTATTGACATCATCGATCCTTATACCGTCAAGGAAAACGCCCGTTACGAAATTGCTTTTTCGGACACGCTGAGCACATCGCTGGCCTATCGGATCAGCGAAATAAGCGGCGGACAAAAGAAAATTCTGATTAAATATTCCACACGCTTAAATAATGAAGAAAGCAACCCCGTATTCGACGGCCTGCATCTTTTTGTGCAGGACGATCCGCTGGAATTCGACGCGCAGCACAGCGGCTGGATAAACGGACATTCCAACTACCAGTTTTCCGGCGCAATTTACCACAACGGAACGCCTTTCCCGGCCGATTTTGAGATACGTTTCGGAGTAAACAAAAAGGACGACGTATTTCATCTGGATGTGCCGTTCGACGTATGGAACATAACCGAAGACACGGAGGCCCGTTTCGGATTGGTGGATCATGACAACGACGGCGCCTGGTCTTCCGGCGACGATATTATCATCTTAAAAGGCAATCAGGGCGTGGTGCCGGCCTGGCAATTGACGCTAAGCGCTCCGGACGACTCGACGCTTACGCCCATTGAACCGGAAAACGGCGATATTTTTCGCTTCGTCACCAAAAAGCCGTTTGCTTCAGGCGATGCCTTCCAGTTTACAACCAAAGCGGCAACCGTAAAGTCCGCAAGGAACGCTTCCGTGCTCGACCGAATTGCCGTGGTGCCCAATCCCTATGTGGCGACCGATATATTGGAACCGGTTAATCTTTTGCAAAGCGGACGCGGGCAGCGACGTATTAATTTTATCAACGTCCCTTCGCAAGCTACAATCCGTATTTTTACCATAACCGGTACGCTGGTGCGCGTTTTGCATAATCAAGGCGGTTTAACTTCGGGCACGGTATCTTGGGATTTGCTTAATAAAGACGGCAGCAGCGTGGCCTTCGGCGTTTACATCTACCATGTGGACGCGCCGGGCGTCGGTACCAAAATCGGTAAACTGGCTTTGATTAAATAAGGGATTTACGTTACGTGTTAATATATGGAACGCCAATTTTTCAGAAAAATCAACAGAAGATATCTTATGAAAAGGGAACAAAAAGCGCTTTTGCTCAGGTTTAGGGAGAGACTTTATTTTTCAATAACGCTGGCTTTGATTCTGATTTCATCGCTTCGGGCACAAGAAAGACAAATATCCAATGCCGGCGCATTTGCCGCGCCTTTTACCATGATTTCCATTGATGCGCGCGGTTTGGCGATGGGCGGAGCCGCCACATCCGTTCAAAGCGGTATTGCCGGCGCGATTTGGAATCCGTCGGCGTTGGCCGAAGCGCAGCATTCGTTTTTCATCTCGCAAGCGCAATGGATTGCCGACATCCGCATTAATCAGGCCGGTGTGAATTTTACGCTGGGCAATATGGGCAATATCGGCGCCTATATGACGGTTCTGGACTACGGCGAAATGAAAGTGCGCACGGTGCAAAAACCGGAAGGTACGGGCGAAAACTTTGACGCCGCCGATTTTTCTTTAGCTCTGTACTATGCCCGAAATTTGACCGACCGTTTGAAATTCGGAATTGCTCTTAAATACATTTCGCAGCGCATCTGGCACAGCAGTGCGGCAACGGCAGCTTTCGATATCGGCACTCATTTCCACACGCCCCTTTTCGGCGTCGACTTCGCGGCCAGTATCAGCAATTTCGGCGGCGATATGCGTCTTTTCGGAAGAGACAACCGCGTCCGCCATGATATCGATCCGGTAATGACCGGAAACAACGATAAAATTCCGGCTTACCTGGAATTAGAAAGTTGGCCCCTGCCCATTTTATTGCGCATCGGCTTATCGCGCCGCTTCCATATCTCCGCGCAGCATTCGTTTATTTTTGCAGCGGACGCCGATTATCCGCAGGATAATTATCCCAGCCTGAACCTGGGCGCCGAATACGCTTTTCGCAAAATGTTTTTCCTGCGCATCGGCTACCGCGGCGCTTTTTTAGTGGATAATCTAGGCGGCTTATCCGGCGGTCTGGGATATGACTGGCGCCTGGCCAATATGAACTGGTCCGTAAATGTAGCTGCAGTGTATTGGGGTATCCTTAAAAATATTACCGTACTCAGTTTCACCTTAAGCTGGTAGTGTCCATGAAAAGTTACCTCTTCCTTTTGCTTTTAAATTCGGCGATTTTATTCTTATGGTCAGGCTGCAAACGCTACACCCGTCCCGGCGATCCGCAGGAAGTTTCCTATGCCATGTATGAAGACATAAAGGACTGGGACCCGGCGGCGGCTTTTTCTCTGGAAGTGATGGCGTTGGGCAATATCTACGAACCGCTGCACTGGTACGAGCCGGATAGCGCAGGCGCTTATCACTTCAGACCGGCGCTGGCTAAAACGTATGAAAAAGACGCAAACGGTTTAAACTGGACCTTCCATCTGCGCCGCGGCGTGCATTTTCATGACGGTCTGCCTTTTACTTCTTTGGCCGTAAAAAAATCAATCGAACGTGTGAAACGAATCGGCAAAGGCGCGGCCTTTATCTGGGACGCGGTTAAAAACATCGAGACGCCGGACGATTCCACCGTGATTTTCCGGCTTTCCCGACCGGCGCCAATCGATTTAATCGCCGCTTCGCAATACGGCGCCTGGATTATGTCCCCCGCCGTGGCCGACTGCAGCGAAACCTATTTTCGTTGGGGTAAAGCCGACGGCACGGGTCCTTACATGCTCAAAAACTGGGAACAAAACCGTCAAATTGATTTACAGGCTTTTCCCGATTACTGGGGCGGATGGCAGGGTAAACATTTTAAACAGGTCACGTTGAAAATTATTTCCGAAGCCGGTACGCGCATCCAGATGATTCGCAGCGGCGAAGTGGATTTTGCCGGATTGATTCCGCCGGAAAATATCAACGCCTTGCGCCATAATCCGGATATCCGCGTGCGCATTTTCCCCAGTTGGCGCAATATGATGTTTTTATTGAATACCTCCCGCTTCCCCACCGATAACCGATGGATACGCCGGGCCCTGCTATCCGCCTTCGATTACCGCGCCGCCGTTGAATATATATTGCAAAATTTTGCCCGACGCGCCACAGCCCCCGTACCGGCGGGAATTTGGGGGCACGCCGTGGGTCTGCCGCAGCCGCAATTCGACCTGATAAAAGCGCGCCGCTTCGTCGAAGAGAGCGGCATTCCCAAAGATAAGCTAAAACTTACTTTATCGTATGTGGCTTCGGTGGACGCCTACGAAAAATGCGCCATCATGCTGCAAAATATCCTGGCCAAAATCGGCATTCGTCTGGAATTACAACCCGGATTGTGGAACGTCATTTGGGATCGGGCCAAAAAAACGGAAACCGCCCCCAATATGGTTTCCATGACCTGGTGGCCCTCTTATCCCACGCCCGGCGATTGGCTGCGCGGCCTGTTCCACAGCCAGAGCCCCAACCTGTTCAATTTAAGCCATTATAATAATCCCGATTTTGACCAAATCGTGGATAGAGCGGCCGAATTGGAAGCCGCCGATCGTCCCGCGGCCATTGCTTTGTATCAGCAGGCGCAGCGCATCTTGTACGACGACGCCGTGGCCATCTTTTTCGCCGATTTGAAAATTCGTATGGTACAGCGCCGATCGGTAAGCGGACTCAAAGCAAATCCGGCTTACGATACGATGATATATTTTTACAATTTACAACGTACGGAACAATAAAATGGGTGTGGCCTATTTCATCCGCCGATTCTTCTGGTCGCTATTTGTGATTTTTGCCGTGGCCCTGGTGGCGTTTGTGCTGGTGCGCGTTTTGCCCGGCGATCCCATAGCGGCCTGGGTAGGCGATCATCCCACGCAGGAACAAATCGACCGGGCGCGCAGCGAACTGGGTTACGATCAGCCCGTTTATATTCAGGCTGTAAAGTATTTCAGCCGTTTAATGCGGGGCGATTTGGGCGTTTCGCTGCGGACGCGTCGCCCGGTTTGGGATGAAATCCGCCGTCGTTTCGCCGCCACATTCGAACTGACCACATTTGCCATGCTCATTACTTTGCTGCTGGGCGCGCCCATCGGACTGGCGGCCGCCAACCATCCCGGCCACTGGCTTTCCAGAACGGAAAAAGCCCTTTCTCTAACCGGCGTGGCCATCCCGATTTTTTGGCTGGGCATGCTTTTGCAAATGTATTTTTCCGGTTCGCTAAACTGGCTGCCGCTGCAAGGACAACGCGCCTTACCCAAACCGGATAAAATCTATTCCGGTCTTCTTTTGCTGGATACGCTGTTCAACGGCGAGTTCGATAAATTCGCCGATGCCCTTCAACATATCCTGATGCCGGCTTTAACATTGGTAGCCGCCACCTTCGGCATCATTACGCGCACGGTGCGCAATGCCGCCGCGCAAACGCTTAATCAGGATTATATCCGTACGGCCCACGCCTACGGCATACGGCGGCGTACGGTTCTATACGTTTATGTTCTTAAAAATATTTTAATCCCGCTGATAACGGTTAGCGGTTTGGTGTACGGCTATCTATTGGGCGGAACGTTTTTAGTGGAACGCGTTTTCGACTGGCCCGGTTTGGGACAGTTGGCCGTACTAAGTATTTTAACCGATGATTTACCGGCGGTAACCGGCGTGGCGCTGGTTTACGCCGTTGTGTATACCTTTATTAATTATGTATTGGATGTGATTTATGCCGGCGTGGATCCCCGACTTAGAAAAAGCGCTTAGGTAAGGAAAATGAAATGGAAGTAACGATATATCCGATTAAACGCGCCGCGCGACGCTATCCGGCGGCCTTTTGGGGCAGCGTGGGATTTTTGGCGGTCTTGCTTACGCTGGCTCTGTTGGCCGCCTATCTGACGCCTTATCCGGCGGACGCTTCCGGCCAAATGCATTTTGAGCAAAAGCTCTTACCGCCTTCGCTGCGACATTTATTCGGAACGGATTCCATCGGCCGCGATATTTTTACGCTGGTCATTTACGGGGCGCGTCTTTCGCTGATTAGCGCTTTTGGGGTGGTGGGCGTCGCATTACTGTTGGGCGTGCCTCTGGGGCTGATTGCCGGTTACAAAGGCGGTTTTACGGAAAATGTAATCATGCGCGTTTGCGACGCTTTTCTGGCCTTTCCACCATTGCTGCTGCCTATTATATTTACGGCCGCGCTCGGCCCCAGCTTAAAAAACGCTATCATTGCCGTGGCGGTTTCCTGGTTCCCCTGGTATGTGCGTATTTTGCGGGCTCAGGTGCTGGCCGTCAAACAGGCGCCTTATATAACCGCGTCGCGCGCCATGGGGATATCGTCTTTGCGTATTTTGTACAACCATGTTTTACCCAACAGCTTCGCGCCGGTTTTGGTACAGGCTACGCTGGATATGGGTTACGCGATTCTAACCGTGGCCGGCTTAAGCTTTATCGGTTTCGGCGCCCGCCCTCCGGCCATTGAATGGGGGCTAATGATTACTTCGTCCAGAGCTACGTTTTTAGACTTTTGGTGGACCGCTTTCTTCCCCGGACTGGCGCTGTTTTTAACCGTGTTCGCTTTTAATCTTTCCGGCGAAGGCCTGCGTAACATTTTAAATACGGGCGATGTTCTATGACGCAAACACTGTTAACCGTAGAACATCTGACCGTATCCGCCGGGCAGACGCCGTTGTTGCAGAATCTTTCGTTTACTTTGAAGAAAAAAGAAACTCTGGGACTGGTCGGCGAAAGCGGCAGCGGAAAATCCATGACTGCCTGGTCTCTATTGGGATTGCTGCCGCCCGGCGTGTTCGTTCAATCGGGAAAAATTATATTTAAGGGCGACGATTTAAGGCGATTTTCACAGGCTCAATGGCGCGTTTTACGGGGAAAGGGCCTGGCCATGATTTTTCAAAATCCGCAAACGGCTTTTAATCCCCTTTTCACCGTCGGCAAACAGATGGATAACGCCATAGCCGCCCATTTTGACGAAACAAAAAAAACGCGCCGGGAGCGAGCGATGTTTTATTTAAGGCAGGCGGAATTGAGCGACTCCGGACGTATCTTAAAAAGCTATCCTTTTCAGCTTAGCGGAGGTATGCTGCAACGCGTTTCCATTGCGCTTGCTCTAAGTTTGGAACCGGAACTGTTGATTGCCGACGAACCGACTACCGCTCTGGATGCGACCATACAATTCCAAATATTAAATTTACTGCAAAAACTACAAAAACAGTTCAAAACGGCCATGCTGGTTATTTCGCACCACTTCGGTGTGGTGAGCAAATTGTGTACGCAGATTGCGGTTATGTACAACGGACGCATTGTGGAGGCGGGATTGAAAAGCGATGTGCTCAATCAGCCCCTGCATCCGTACACCAGGGCTTTGCTCGCATCCCGGCCGGTTAACCTGCTGAGCGGACAGACCTTAAAAACCATTCCGGGTACACCGCCGGCCGCCGGGACGGTGACGGACGGATGCGCGTTTGCTCCGCGCTGTTCCCAAAGATTTGAATTATGCGATAAAGCCGTACCGCCGGAACTTATCAGCAATAACCGCCGTGTGGCCTGTTTTTTAAAGCCGAAATATGATGCAGAAAAGATAACGGACTAACACCGTGGTAAGTTTACTGTCGATTCAAGATGTGACGCGCGTTTATCGCCTTCACGGGAAAAAGATTTGGGCTTTGAAGGAAATTTCTTTGGAAATCAGCCCAAACCAAACGCTGGGTATCGCCGGTGAATCCGGTTCCGGCAAATCCACGCTGGCGCGCTTGTTGATGGGGTTGGAAAAGCCCGATCAGGGTAAAATTTTATATAAGGGAAATGATCTTGCCGGCATGAATAAAAAGACATTGCGCGCCTTCCGCAGGCATCTGGGCGTGGTTTTCCAGCAACCGCAGCTTTCTTTTGACCCACGCTGGACGCTGGAACGATCCATCGAAGAACCGCTGCGCTTCATCGCCAAAACAAAAAAAGAACGGCGTTCGTTGCTGGTGCGAGAAGCCGCCGCTCAAGTGGGGCTTTCTGAAGAATTGTTAACCATGTTTCCGCAGCAGCTAAGCGGCGGACAATTGCAACGCGCAGCCATTGCCCGCGCTTTGATCATGAAGCCGGAACTGTTGATTTTAGACGAACCCACTTCGGCCCTGGATATCTCCATTCAGGCGCAAATTCTAAATGTATTGCGCGAGCTGAAAAATAAATTACAAATGACTTTTATCGTTATTTCCCACGACCTGCCGGCGCTCTCCTATCTGGCGGACCAAATGGTGATCATGCGTAACGGGAAGGTGGTGGAATCGGGAACAAAAGACGAAACGCTCAGGCGTCCGCAACAGGAGTATACAAAAATGTTGTTAGCTTCGGCCTTATAATCGGAGATAGAGGGAATGCAAATCGCTTCGATATTTGTATTTACGATTCGGATACGGGAACGGATCTGTTACGGAAGAAGCAATTTCTTCTTTTCCATTATTTTCCCGGAGGACAAGAATAATATGAGCAGAAAATCAATACCATACGGAGTATTTTATGCGTAGAAAAATCGGTATTGCCGGCGTACAGATGTTTGTCTGGGCCGGCGAAATTCAGAAGAACTTAAGCATTATGAAAGATTCGCTGAAGTATATTACGGCGCTTTACAAGTATGTGGATATGATTTTTTTCAGCGAGCTCAGTTTATACGGCGTTCCCTTTGCCGACTGGAGAAAGGCGGCCGAACCGATTCCCGGCCCGCTAAGCGGACAATTATGTTCCATAGCGGCCAAAACAAAAAAATGGCTGATTCCGGGTACGTTGTACGAACGCGACGGAGACGCTGTTTACAATACAGCGATTGTTATTTCGCCGCAGGGCGATATTGTGGCTAAATACCGTAAAATGTTCCCCTGGCAGCCGCATGAAAAGACAACGCCCGGTCAGGAATTTTGTGTGTTTGACGTGCCCGATGTGGGGCGGTTCGGTTTGTGTATTTGTTACGATATGTGGATTCCGGAAATGTGCCGCACGCTGGCCTGGATGGGCGCGGAAGCGATTATCCATCCCACCATGACCACTACAGCCGACCGGGCGCAGGAATTGATATTAGCCCGGGCCAACGCCATTTTCAATCAGTTTTACTTTTTGGATGTGAATGGCGTGGGATTCGGCGGCGTGGGACAGTCTTTATTTGTGGATCCTAACGGTCGGGTTTTGCAATCCGCCCAAAGTTCGGAATCCCTGATTATGGCCGAAGAAATCGATTTGGAAACGGTTCGTCTCGTGCGGCAAAACGGCACCGCCGGCGTTTCGCCCATTTTACGGCAGTTCAAAGCATTTAAAGGAAGCTTTCCGCCTTACGAACAAGGCCTGGCTAAAGGCGAAGGATTTAAAAATTTAAAAGAACTTTAAGAATACGGAGCGAGTCCTTATGGAGAATATCACCAAATCTTTGGAAATTAAAAAGCGACGGGAAAACGCTATCCCACAGGCGCCCTTTCATGTAACGCCGCTCAGCATCTCTAAAGCCAAAGGCGCTTTGGTGTATGATGTGGACGGCAATGAATACATCGATTTTACCGGCGGCATCGGCACGGTTAATGCCGGCCATTGTCCCGAGGAAGTGACGGCGGCCATCCGAAGGCAATCTCAAAACTACCTGCATACCTGTTTTAATGTGCTCATGTACGAACCGTACGTGCGTCTGGCGGAACGGCTGAATAAGCTGGTTCCCGGTTCGTCAAAAAAACAGACCATGTTTTTCAACAGCGGCGCGGAAGCAGTGGAGAACGCGGTCAAAATTGCCCGTTCCGCCACCGGCCGCCCGGCGATTATCAGCTTTGAACACGCTTTTCACGGCCGCACGTTGCTCACTATGAGCTTAACCAGCAAAGTTAAACCGTACAAATACGGCTTCGGCCCTTTTGCGCCGGAAGTGTACCGCGCCCGTTATCCTTATCCTTACCGCATGCCCAGGGAATTTTCCGGACCCGACCGACTCGAGACATACAAAGCATATTTTGATCGCTTTTTTAATAATTATGTGGCTGCCGAAAACGTAGCGGCTATCATTGTGGAACCGGTTTTGGGGGAAGGCGGCTTCATCGTTCCTCCGGATCCTTTTTTGTCGGCTTTAAGGCAAATCTGCACGGAACACGGTATTCTATTTATCGCCGATGAAATTCAAACCGGATTTTGCCGCACCGGAAAAATGTTTGCTCTGGAACATTACGGTATTGAAGCGGATTTAATGACGCTGGGAAAATCGTTGGCTTCCGGTATGCCGCTGAGCGCGGTAGTCGGAAAAGAAGACTACATGAACGCGCCTCAGGTGGGTGGTCTGGGCGGCACCTATTCCGGAAATCCCGTGGCCTGCGCAGCCGCATTGGCGACGCTGGACATCTATGAAAAACAAAATTTAGCGCAGCGGGCGCAGGAAATCGGGAAAAAGGTATTCGCCTTTTTTAGCCGCTTACAACAACGAAACAATCATATCGGCGATGTGCGCGGGCTGGGCGCCATGATAGGAATTGAATTTGTGAAAGATAAAAAGAACAAAGAACCCTTTCCGGAACTGGTAAAAGCTATCGTTGCGGCAAGCTATGAAAAAGGCTTGTTAATTATGTCCGCCGGTACTTTCGGTAATGTGCTGCGTACTCTGATGCCGCTGGTTATCACAGACCGGCAGTTGGAACGCGCTCTAAAGATTCTTGAAGAAGTTATTGAGGAACAATCGTGAAATGGCTTTCGGTTCTCACGGGATTATTTGCGCTGCCCTATCTGCTCTTAGCGCAGGCGCAGGATAAACCGTTCCTGGAAATCCGGCCTTATCAGGCGCCCGCTTACGAGCAATATGCGGTGCACGCCCAAATGGACCATTATTACCCCACGCAAACTTCAAACCATTTGTACATCCGTTTTGACGGCGATAGTTCCCAAAGCGCGGACCCGCCGGCCGCCACCTGCATTGACGGACAAAACTGTTACGACGGCCACAGCGGTTCCGATTACTGGATGCCGGAAGGCATCCCCTTGTTGGCCGCCGCTCCGGGAAAAATTGTCTGGGCGCAGTTTGAAGCCGGTCTGGATAGCTGCCCTAATGGTTTGCCCCCCAACGGCGATCTGGGCGTGGTCATCATCGATCACCAAAACGGTTACTATTCGGTTTATCTGCATTTGCAGCCGCCCATGGTTGTTGCCGTGGGGCAATCCGTGCAAACCGGCGATACCATCGGTTACAACGGCAAAAGCGGCTGCGCCGGCGTAGCTCATCTGCATTTCGAAATCCGACAAGGGGCTTACTATTTCGATCAACAGAACAGTTGGGCTATCGATCCGTACGGCTGGTGGGGCAAAGGACACGATCCGGTAAAAGCCATGCGTGGCCATAGCAGCGTTTGGTTATGGAAATCCTCATTATTAGTTGATGACGGAGACAACGGTTTCGAGCGCTTTTACGGCCCGCAATGGAACCGTTTAAATTACGGTTACAACGGAGACGCCTGGGAAGTTCCCGCGGTGACGTCTTACGCGGATAGCCGGCACTATGCCGTTTGGGTTCCGGAAATACCGGCAAAAGGCACCTACGATATTCAAGCTTTTCTGCCGTCTACGGCGCAAGCGGTGAATAAGGCGGTCTACGAGATTTACGTAAAGCGGCCCGGCGATATAAACGAGCAGAACAAGGTGATCGTCAATCAGTCCGCAGCCGCCGATAGTTTTGTAACCATCGCTCGCAAAGAACTGATGGCCGGCGCCAATTGCGCGGTTATATTACGCGACGTGGTTAAGCCGGACGCTTCCGGTTCGCACGTGCTATTCGACGCCGTACGCTTTGTACCGGTAGCTACGGGACTTCAATCGCCGGGTCGTCACGAACATCTGCCGCAGACAATAAAGATTATGGCGGCTTATCCCAATCCTTTTAATACACGGCAAGCCCGGGCCGCTTCTATCCTTAAATTTGAATTAAGGCAAACGGCCCAGGTTCGTATTTCCGTACAAAATATTTTAGGACAAACCGTGGATACCATTTTATCCCGGACGTTTGCTCAAGGGCTGCACCGGATTCATTGGGACGGGCGTGATTCCTTGAATCGTCGACTGCCGGGGGGCGTATATTTCTATAAAATAATATCCGGTAACACGGTTAAGTTCAGAAAAATCATATTGATTCAATAGATAAAAGGAGTGAATTATGGCCTTCGAATTCAAAATGTTCATCAACGGGCAATGGACGGACAGCGAGAAAAAAGTCGAAGTACGCAATCCATATAATAATGAAACACTCGGTGAAATGCCCATAGCAGACGAAGCTTTAGTCGATCAAGCCATTCAAAGCGCCTATGAGGCCAAACCGCTCATGGCCGCTCTGCCGGCGCATCAGCGTTCGGCTATACTGGAAAAAACCGCGACGTTGATTTTAGCGCATCAGGACGAAATGACCCGACGCATCGTTTTGGAATCGGGCAAAACATGGAAATGGGCGGCGGGCGAAGTTAAGCGCGCAGCGGAAAACCTGAAATTTGCCGCGGAAGAGGCCAAACAAATTCACGGCCAAACCGTGCCGATGGAAGCTTCGGCCGGCAGCGAGAATCGAATCGGATTTTGGATGCGTTTTCCGGTGGGCGTAGTGGGGGCCATCCCGCCCTTCAATTTTCCGCTGAATTTAGTGGTGCATAAAGTTGCTCCGGCCATCGCTGCCGGCAATACGGTGGTGCTAAAACCAGCTTCCACCACGCCCGGACCGTCTCAATTATTGGTAAAATTTTTGCTCGAAGCCGGATTGCCCCCGCAGGCGCTTAATCTGGTTTACGGCGGCGGCGCCACTGTGGGCGAAGCGATTGTCAAAGATGAGCGCATTAACAAAATCACTTTCACCGGCAGCCCACTGGTGGGACGGCGTATCGAACAAATTTCCGGCTTAAAAAAGGTCACGCTGGAATTGGGTTCAAATTCGGCTACAGTTGTAGATGAATCGGCCGATATGGATTTAGCGGTGGAACGCACGGTAATGGGCGCCTTTGCCAATGTGGGACAGGTCTGTATCTCCGTACAGCGCATCTATGTGCATGAAAAAATTGCCGAAAAATTTATAAAACGTTTTGTAGCCGAAACAAAAAATTTGACGATCGGCGATCCGCTGGATCCGCAAACCGACATCGGTCCGATGATTAACGAAAACGAGGCCAGGCGCGTGGAACGATGGGTAAACGAAGCCCTGCAGGCCGGAGCCGAAATACTGACCGGCGGCAAACGCACAGGCAGCGTTTTTGAGCCAACGGTATTAAAGCGTATAAAACGCGATATGAATGTGGTAAAAAATGAAATCTTTGGTCCGGTCGTGGGCATCGTCCCTTATTCGGATTTCTCTAAAGCCCTGGACATGGTCAACGATTCAAGATTCGGTTTGCAGGCCGGCGTGTTCACCAAAGACATCGATCATGCTTTTCAAGCGGTTAAAACCATAAACACAGGCGGCGTAATAATCAACGATGTGCCCACTTATCGCGTTGACCATATGCCTTACGGCGGAAACAAGGAAAGCGGCATCGGTCGCGAAGGAGCTAAGTTTGCCATCGAAGAAATGACTAATATTAAAATGGTGGTTTTTAATTTGTGATTGCAGAGTTTGCAATAAGATTTACGAATGTAACAAATGAGTCTACTCTAAAAAGGCATTGCCACCGCTATCCACCGAAAAACACCGATTGTTTTTTAAGTAGTTATCTTGAAAACATTCGTGTAAATTTGCCTGCCCGCCTCTGGCGTGGTGAAATTCGTGGTTTTTAGACTGAACTCACAAATAGAAGCGAATATTTACACGGTTAGTCTCAAAAAAATCGGCGCGCTGCGGTGAAAGTCGATACCTTAACCTTTTTTAGTCGACTTATTTTTTGTAAATAGAAAGTGTATACTTGAATGGTAATTATTTGTAAATTTAGGGAAAGAATTATTAACGTAAGTAATGAAGAATGAAAAAAGAAGATATATCCGACAGCGAAGTAGGCAAACGTTTAAAAACACTGCGCAAAGAACACCATCTCACGCTTAACGAATTATCCAGACGCGCCGGTTGCACGACCGCCGCGCTTTCCAAAATTGAACGAGGCGAAGTAGCCCCGACCATATCGTTACTGAAACGGGTCGTTAACGTTTTGGGAGTAACGCTATCCGAGTTTTTAGCTCACGATAACGGCTACCCGGATTCGATTGTTTTGCACAAAGAAGAGCGCGTAAAAATAGATTTTCCGACGGAGAAGATTATTTCGTATCAGTTGGTGCGTCATTTAAAAGATAAAATGATTCAGCCATTGTACGAAATTATCAAACCGGGCGGCGGCTCCGGCGGCAGTTATTCGCATCAGGGAGAAGAATTCGGCTTAATTCTGGAGGGTGAATTAGAGATTACGGTAGACGGCGTCGCTTACACCGTGAAAGAAGGCGACAGCTTCTGTTACAAATCCAGCCGTCAGCATTCTTTCCGCAATAAAAGCGCCGAAGATGTCCGACTTATCTGGATTATTACCCCGCCGACATATTAGTCTTAAACTTCGATGAATTTCCGGCGAGAATGATTTTACACAGAAAAAAATGTAAAATGATGCTCTCTGAAAATCCTGAAGTTTATTCCATGACCCCGCGCCAGAATATTAATCTGCTTTATTAATAAAGGCTGTGTCGTCGTGTGAGAACGGCCTATTTTTACAATGAATGAATAGGTCATCTGCTTAAATACACTAAGACATGGTCAATTCGGCCGAACATGACGCCGAATCTTTCCTTCAACCATATACATCACGTCTTCGGCAATGTTGGTAGCGTGATCGGCGATGCGTTCCAGGTAGCGGGATATGCCCAATTGCTGCATATAGCCATCCAGATTTGATATATCTTTTTTAATGGTTTCTTCCACGAAAATAAACATTTTTTTGTGAAGATTATCCACCTGCTCGTCCGTTTCACAAACCGTTTGCGCCAATCCAACATCCATATTGACTAAAGCGTCTAAACTTTCTTTGACCATCTTTTGAGCCAGCGTGGCCATGATGAATATATCTTCGGCAATGGGTACATCCGGCGCTTTGGCTAAATAGGCCGTACGCGCCGCTAAATTTGCCGTTAAATCGCCGATACGTTCCAAATCATTATTGATCTTAATGGTGGAAATAATGAAGCGTAAATCGATAGCCACCGGCTGATACAAAGCCAGAATTTTAAGTCCCTCTTCTTCGACTTCAATTTCCATAGCGTCTATTTCATCATCGGAATCTACCACCTGTCGTGCCAACTCCAAATCACGGTTTTTGAGCGCGTGTAAAGCTTTTTGCAGACTATCCTCTACCGCCGCGGCTTCGTTTAAAATCATCTTTTTTAATTTTTCCACTTCACGCTGAAAATGTAAGGTCATTGTCCTATCCTGTATTAATAAAACTTTATCAGAAATCAGTAGACAGAAAATAGAATGGATTCAAAACATTTTATAGTACAATTGATTCCGTTTTAGAAGCTGCGAATTTCGCTAATGAACGTAAATATTTTTACAGTGAGTTCTTTAAAAACAATCCCTGCCTTACGGTGAAAATCAGTGGCTGACCCGTTATTGAGTAGACTCACAATTTCTTTTCTATTTTCTATTTTCTGTTTCCTATTTACTTACTATCCGGATTTCCCAGTTTACTCACATCAACCGAATCTTCCGGTAATATAATTTTCCGTTTGCTTTTTTTGCGGTCTGGTAAACAATTCTTTGGTAACGCCGTATTCCACAATATAGCCCTCGAAAAAGAAAGCGGTATAATCAGAAATGCGCGCCGCCTGCTGCATATTATGGGTAACAATAACGATGGTGTACTTATTACGCAACTGTTCGATCAAATCTTCGATTTTCGCCGTGGCCACCGGGTCAATAGCCGATGTGGGTTCATCCATGAGAATGACTTCCGGTTCAACGGCCAAAGCGCGCGCAATGCACAGGCGCTGCTGCTGACCGCCGGACAGGGCCGTTCCCGGATTATTTAGTTTGTCTTTTACTTCATCCCAAAGCGCAGCCTGCATCAGAGCTTTTTCAATCCGCTCGCTCAATTCTCCCCGGCTCAGTTTGTAATGGAGCTTAAGACCGTAAGCCACATTATCATAAACGCTCATGGGAAACGGCGTGGGCTTCTGGAAAATCATCCCCACCCGTTTGCGTAATTGGATCAAATCCTGATCCGCCGACAAGATATTTTCACCGTCTAACAGTACTTCACCTTCAACGCGATGATCGCGGTACAGTTCAAAAATGCGGTTGTACACGCGTAAGTGCGTGGATTTCCCGCAGCCTGAAGGGCCAATAATGGCGGTTACTTTTCCCGGCATTATTTCCAGATTATTATCGAACAAGGCCTGGTGCTGGCCATAAAAAAAGTTCAGATTGCGGGTGATGATACGTCCTTTTCCGTTGCCCTTTATTTTTACTTCGTTCATCGTCTTCCTGTCTGTGGTACTCTGTAATTAGTAAATCATTTATTCGTTATTGGCTACCGGGAACTAAAATATCACTCGATTCCCGCTTCCTAATTTCTATTTTCTCTTTCCTGCTTTCTATCCTGTTTTCCTCTCTTTTAATACAAAGCGTGTAAGAAGCGTTACGGTCAGCACGCCAAAAGTAATTAAAAGCGATGCGCCCCAGGCCATTTGCTGCCAGTCTTCATAAGGCGACATGGCATAATTAAAGATGGTAACGGTAAGATTTGCCGTGGAATTAGCCAGATTAGTCGGCCAGTAGGGGCTGTTCAGCGCAGTGAATAAAAGAGGCGCCGTTTCGCCGCTAACCCGGGCTACGGCCAGCAACACGCCGGTAATCAATCCCGTTTTGGCGCCGCGGAAAACCACATTAACCGTTGTTTTCCAACGCGGAGTACCCAAAGCCAGCGCCGATTCCCGCAGAGCGTTAGGCACCATTTGCAGCATATCTTCCGTTGTACGGGCGACAACCGGAAGCATCATAATCGCCAGAGCCACCGCACCGGAATATCCGGAAAAATGGCCCACCGGCACCACCAAAAAGGTATAGACGAATATGCCGATGATGATCGACGGCGTACCCATTAAAATATTGGAAAAGAAACGTACTGTATGCGCAAATTTGGAATGCTGACCAAATTCACTTAAAAAGACGCCGGCCAACAAACCGATGGGTACGCCGATTACGGTAGCCAAAATGGTAAGCAAAACCGTACCCAGCATGGCGTTAGCCAATCCTCCGCCGGACATACCGGGCGGATGAGGTAGTTCGGTGAAAAAGGAAAGATTAAAAGCCATGAAGCCGCGTAAAAAAACGGTATATAAAATCCAGCCTAGAACAAACAGGCCCAAAAGTGCCGAAAATCCAGATAGCCCGGCAACCAAACGGTTCTTTAGCTCTCTCCAAAAAAGCGATTTTTCTCTCATTGCACACCCATGGATTTTTTAACCCGCTTCAACCAGAATTGGGCCAGCACCTGAATCAAAAAGGTTAAAAGAAAAAGCAGCAGACCCAATTCAATCAGCGCGCTCAAATACATCGGTTCCGAAGCTTCCGAAAATTCATTGGCCAAAGTGGCGGTAATACTGTTCGCCGGGGCAAACAGAGAGGTGGAAATACGATGACTATTGCCGATAACGAAAGTTACGGCCATGGTTTCGCCGATGGCCCGGCTAAGGCCCAAAAATGCCGCTCCGATAATCCCCTGAAAGCCATAACGGATGGTTACCTGCCGGGTTACTTCCCATAAAGTGGAACCCATGCCGTGCGCCGATTCTTTCACCACGGCAGGTACCATGGCAAACACGTCGCGAACCACGGCGGTGATAAACGGTAAAATCATGAAAGCTAAAATGATCCCGGCGGTGAGCATGCCGATGCCGATGGGCGGTCCGCTAAATAAACCGATATCACCGAAAAGGTGTTTCATAAACGGTTGCACGTAAGCCGCCATGAAAGGCGCAAAGACAAATAAGCCCCACATGCCGTAAATAATACTGGGCACAGCCGCTAACAGCTCGATGGCAGCGCCAATCCATTTACTAATAGCCGGCGGTATAAGTTCAACCAAAAACATGGCAATAAGGATACCCAGCGGTAAGGCAATGCACATGGCAATGGCCGTGGAAATCAGCGTGCCGTAAATACTGCTGGCCGCACCGAAGATATGACGAATGGGATCCCATACGTTGGTATAAATAAAGCTTAAACCGAAACGCCTGATGGACAGCCAGGAACTGTCAAACAGTTGGATAAACAAAGCGGCCATCAATAATAAAATCAATGCCGCTCCACTCATGGTGATGATTTTAAATACGGTATCCGAACGATTTTGTGTGCTCGTTTCCTGAAACAGAGCCATTAAGTTTTTCCTTAGAAAAATTTAATTTTTCGTCTAAGCGAAAAATCGGAATTGGGAAATAGAGAGCTGCCTGTCTTCCCGCTTCCGGATTCCCGTTTATTCTTGATTACTCTTTTTCCATACCGGTTTGCCGTCGGCTGTCATCTCATTGGCCCAGGTTGCTTCGACTAATTTGACTACCTTTTCGGGCATAGGAACGTAATCCAGCTTAACCGCCAAATCGGAACCGTGTTTGTAGCACCAATCAAAAAAGGACAGGATTCGTTCGGCATGAAGACCGTCCTTCTGTTCTTTATACATGATGATAAATGAGGCGCCGGTGATAGGCCAGGTTTGTTCGCCGGGTTGATCGGTCAGCACCAGATAGTAGCCCTGGGCGTGTTGCCAGTCGGCGTTGGCAGCGGCCGCCTGGAAGCTTTCGATGGAAGGAACGGCAAACGTTCCCGCTTTATTCTGCAACCTCACATAACTCATTTTATTCTGCAAGGCGTAAGCGAACTCCACATATCCGATGGCGCCGTTCACCTTTTTAACAAACGTGGCCACCCCTTCGTTACCCTTGCCGGCCACGGCGTTAGCTGCCGGCCAGGCCGGGGCTTTGCCGAAACCGACCTTATCCTGCCATTCGTTAGACACTTTAGCCAGATAGTTGGTGAAAATCCAGGTCGTTCCCGAACCGTCCGCGCGATGCACGGTGGTAATAGCCACATCCGGTAGTTTTAATTCGGGATTATGGACGGCAATGGCTGCGTCGTTCCATTTTTTAATTTTTCCGAGATAAATATCCGCCAGGTTCTGCCCCGTCAACTTGATATCTCCGGCCTTAAATCCCTTTAAATTATACACCGGCACCACCCCGCCGATAACCATGGGGAATTGTAACAAACCATTTTTTTCCAATTCCTGCGCTTTGAGCGGCGCATCCGACGCCCCGAAATCAACCGTTTTGGCTTTAATCTGGGCAATGCCGCCGCCGGAACCGATGGACTGATAGTTAAGGCGTACTTTGGTTAATTTTTCGTATTTATGCGCCCATTGCGAATACACGGGATAAGGGAAGGTCGCCCCGGCGCCGTTGATGGTGACCAGTTGATTCTTTCCGGATTTACCCGAACACCCTTCAAAAAGAACAACTGAGCCGAGCACAGCCATCGCTATCAGCATTAAGTAAAATGACTTTTTCATTTGTTTCTCCATTCGTAAAGTGAAATATCCTTTATCTTAGCTTTATTCAAGATATTTAGAGTAAACAGTCTTTGTTAGATTTATGTTAGCGGAATATTAGGATTTGGTTAAAAACCAAAAAGGCCCCTGAAGAAACCAGGGGCTTTTGTATGAATTTAGAATTTTTACTTTACAAGCAACATCCGTTTGCTCATCACCCTGTTGCCCGCCTTGAGGACATACAGATAAATACCGCTGGAAAGATTTTCGGCATTCCAGCTAATCCGATAGAGACCAGCCGGTTTAGTACCGCTCATCAAGGTGGCTACTTTACGTCCCAACATATCGTAAACGGTTAATTCGACATATGACTGTCTGGCTATCTTAAAACGGATATTCGTAAGGGGATTAAAGGGATTGGGGAAATTCTGTTCCAGGGAAAAATATTCAGGCACTGTTTTCTCAAATCCAATTTTAATGATACCCGTAGGATAACCCGCCAGATTCTGATAAGCGGTGCCGCCGAAAGCGGGACGGGGGTCCAGGCCGGCATCCTGAGTGCGGCTGATACCCATAAGCTGCGGATTATCCCCGCTGTTGCCGTTGGATGCATCCTGCAAATAACTCTGTATCCAGCTTTGTTTGCCGATGGAATCGGCCAGCGTGCGATGGGCAAAGTTAAACCAGATATCGTTCTTAAAGTTAAGTTCCCCGGCCAGCAAACGATCCTTGGCGTCGTTGGGCGAATAACTATCACTCACATCCACGCCGAAACCGTTATAGTCGCCGAAAATACTATTGGCGTAAATACCGCCCCAGTTTTCGCGTAACTTAAAAAGCTCGTCCTGATCCGGATTGTCGGAATTCATACCCGAACCCAGATACGTGGCGTTGTAGATTTGAGCATAGGCTTTGGGTTCCGTCGTAACCGCCGATTTAGGCGCTCCGTCGTGCTCGCCGCAGCGGTTGCCAAAATCCGCATGTTGGATGACAAAGACGAATTGCATCTTACCGCGATAGCCTTCATCCAAATCGATGCCGTCGTCTCCGCAGAAGGCCACAACCAAATTTTTCATGTTAACCGTGCCGCCGAAAAATTCAAATCCGTCGTCCTTATTGGCAAACACCTCCACATGGTCGATGGTCGTGCCGCGGCCAACCCCGCCCAGAGTCAAACCGTTGATTTCGTTGCCTTCGCCGATTTCCGCACCGCCGTGACGGATGGAAACATAGCGAAATACGCCGGAATTGTCCTCGTCATCATCACCGCCGTATAAACCGCGCGCTTCCGTGCTGGGAATGCCTTCGATATTGAACTCCCCTTCCGGACGGTTAATCCGGGCTTTACCCAGGATGATTACCCCGCCCCACAATCCTTTGGTATCGTATGATATATCCGCGGGATTGTTAACATCGTCGGATTCGGCCGTAAATATAATCGGACGCTCGGCCGTACCTTCGGCATAAATTTTTCCGCCGCGGGCTACGATTAAAGCCGAAGCGTTTTCGCCGGAACCGGGCAATCCCTTAATTACCGTGCCGGCTTCTATATGCAGAACCGCGCCGTCGTCCACAAATACACGACCGTTTAAATGATAAACGTTGTCCGCCGTCCAGTAAACTGTGTTGCCGGAACTAATATCGCCGTCGTTAACCGTTACATCGTTCACCGGTGCGGACGCTTCTGCAGTAATACCGTAGTGGTATAATGCCGTCCAACCGTTTGTCCAGTTGGTCGCGCCAAAAGCCCCTTTGTAATCCACCTGCTCAAAAAATCCGTCATTGGGAATGACCGCCAGATTCTGATAAGCGGTGCCGCCGAAAGCGGGACGGGGGTCCAGGCCGGCATCCTGAGTGCGGCTGATACCCATAAGCTGCGGATTATCCCCGCTGTTGCCGTTGGACGCATCCTGCAAATAACTCTGTATCCAGCTTTGTTTGCCGATGGAATCGGCCAGCGTGCGATGGGCAAAGTTAAACCAGATATCGTTCTTAAAGTTAAGTTCCCCGGCCAGCAAACGATCCTTGGCGT
>Ga0256841_1000652_pt1 | contig 34299 bp, 24 predicted proteins | sample 356308metaG_FD_185971 | JGI IMG/M metagenome (GOLD analysis project Ga0256841, IMG submission 185971) | Hydrothermal vent microbial communities from Mid Atlantic Ridge, Atlantic Ocean - 356-308 | ecosystem: Environmental > Aquatic > Marine > Hydrothermal vents | place: Atlantic Ocean: Mid... | reverse complement strand
CCTGGTCCAGCGCGGTCACCAGCGCCTTGATGTAGCCGGTGTTCTCGTACTCGATTCCGTTCTCACCATAGTAGGTCAGGTACATCCACGCGGCGATGGCCGAGAAACCGATGGCGAGCACCGCCACCCGCAGCGCCGGTCGGGTGAACATGAAACCGACCAGGCTCACCACCAGCATCGACACCAGGAAGGGCGAGAAGGCCCGCTCGATCACGCCGCCGGCGGCGATGGGATACATGCCGACGTAGTGATTGATGGTGTCCATCTCGTGCACGCAGTCGAGTGCTTCCTCTTCCTGGATCTCTGCCTTCTCGACCTTTCTGCAGCCGTTGAAGACGCCGTTCATGTGGAACTCGATGCGCACCCCCTCGGGGAAGGCCTCCTTCGGGTAGTTGGGCGCCGTCAGCGACACCCACCAGATGGGCGAATAGTAGATCACTGCCAGCAGGGCAATGGATGCCAGTACCAGCAGGTTGGCCACCAGCGCGCGTTTGCCGTTCATGTTCGGGACCCCTCGGTCAGGTCACAGCGTTGCGGGGAATACCGGATCAATCGAAGTCGGGATTGAGCCAGTCGGCCGAAGGCGCCAGGTCCTTCTTGGGCACGGGAATGCGCGACACGTAGTTGATCACCATCTTCATCTCCTTGTCGCTGAAGTTCTTGATCTGCTTCACCATGTCCGGATTGGCGTTGCGGCGCTTGCCGTCGCGGATCCACTCGAACTGGCGCAGCATGTACTTGTAGTGCTGGCCCTGGATGCGCGGGTAGAACTTGGCGGCCTTGCCCTCACCGTGCTCGCCGTGACACTTCACGCAGTTGTCGTGGAACAGCTTCTTGCCCTGCTCGAACTCCGGCGTGCCCTCGGGCCATTCACCCTTGCCGTTGTCGGGGTTCATGGGCAGCTTCTGGATATAGGCCACCACGTCGGCCAGCGCCTGCGGACCGCCGATGGCCGACGGCTGCGCAAAGGGATACATGGTGGGGTTGTCGCGGTTGCCCTCGCGGATATCGGCGAGCTGCTTGATGAGCACTTCCTTGTGCTGGCCGGCCAGCTGCGGGAAGGTGCCGTCCTTCTTGCCCCAGCCCTCGGTCAGGTGGCAGCCGGCACAGACCTCGAACACGTCCCTTCCGTTCTCCAGATCGGGCTTGAGGTGCAGTGCCTCCTCGCGCTCGCCGCCCTTTTCCAGCCAGGCCAGGCTTGCGGAGGAAAAGGCCACGCCAAATGCGGCGGCGGCAACGGAAACCATCAATCGCTTGTTCATGAACAGTGCTCCCCTGTTGCTTGGATGGACCGCACACTGGCGGTTCAACAGTATCCGGGGAAATGCTACTACCGGGCCGGCGCCGGCTCCTTGAGATAGGTCAAGTCGCCCTGCCCGCCGACGGCGTCGTCCTGCACCGACAACCAGGCCAGGAGGTCGTCGATGTCGCTGTCGGGGAAACTGCGGAAGATCTCGGCGTCGCGCGGGTCGTCGTGCAAGCGCTTGCCTTTGCGAAAATTTTCTATCTGCCGGCGCAGGTACAGGCTGCGCTGGCCGGCCAGCTGCGGAATGGCCCGGCGCCGGTCTCCGTAGCCGTCACGGCCGTGGCAGGCGGCGCATTCCTTCGCGTACAGGCGTCCGCCCGCCTCGATATCGCCGGCGTAACGGGCGATGTTCACCACCCGTTTGCTGGCCTGGAGCCGCTCGAAGGCGTCGAAGCCGGATTCCCCCAGCGGCGGCAGCCGGGTGGGCAGCTCGATGGAAGACAGGTAGGCGGCGATGGTGCGCACATCGTCTTCCGGCAATTCCCTTTCGGTTGCATAGGGAATCATGGGGATGTTCTCGCGCTTGCGGGCCTTGAACAGGCGCAGCTGGCGGGCGATGTAGCGGGCATCCAGGCCCGCCAGGCGCGGATATTCGCCGTCCGGCGTGCCCTCGCCGAATTCGCCGTGACATCCCGCACAGGTTTCATGGATTTCCTCGCCGTACTCCATGTCGATGTCCTGTCCCGCCGCAACGGTCTCCGGGGACATCGCCGGCAGGTGGTGCGAGATGCCCTTGTGACAGTCGATGCAGGTCTTGCCCTCGCCCACCGCATCGCCATGGATGCGGGCCGCGAAACGACCCTGGCCAGCCAGGTCCATGGTCGTGAAGGCGTGACAGTTGCGGCACTCGCGCGAGTCGGTGTCCTTCATGGTCTGCCAGACGCGCTCGGCCAGGTGCAGGCGGCGCGCCTCGAACTTCTCGCGCGTATCGATGGCGCCGGTGGCCCAGTACCACAGCTCGCGCGAAGCCTTGATCTTGCGGACCACCTTGGGCACCCAGTCGCGCGGCACGTGGCAGTCCGGGCAGGCGGCGCGCACACCGGAGGGGTTGGTGTAGTGGATCGTGTGACGGTACTCCTGGTAAACCGTGCTCTCCATTTCGTGGCAGGAGATGCAGAAGTGGAGCGTGTTGGTCCACTCCATGGCGGTGTTGAAACCACCCCAGAGGATGACGCCGGCCAGGATCAGCAACAGGCCGCCGGTAATGGACAGGCAGTATTTCTTCACGCTCGAAGGAAGGTTTTCCGGGTTGGCCGAAACAGGACGCCGCCTGCATCCGGAACGGGTGCAGGCCGGCTGTCACGGGATGCGGCGCCGCGTGGCGTCGCTCAGGGGGTCATGGTGGCGATGTAATCCGCCAGCGCCTCCATCTCCTCCTCGTTGACCAGGTGCATGATGCCCTTCATGGCCGCGGTCTGGCCGTTGTTCCGGGCGCCGCTCTTGATGTCCTTCATCTGCTGCAGCACGTAGTCGCGGTTCTGGCCGGCGATTTTCGGGTAGTTCGGCATGATGGTGGTCTTGCCGTCCTTGCCGTGGCAGGTCAGGCAGGTCTTCTCCTTGAACAGCTTGGCGCCATCCAGCGCCGAGGCTGCCAGCGGTGTCAGAGACGCCAGCAGCACAGCCGCGGAGACGATGGATCGGGTCATGGATCGGTTCATGTGTATTCTCCTGTCACCCTGTCGGGCCTGAAGTACCGCAGGAACGGGTCCGGCCGCGAGGACGGCAGCCGCTGGACGGTCTGCCCCGGCCGTGCCGGGTTCGCGGGCGAGCCGCTCCTGCGGGTAAACGATCATGGTCGGTGGCTGAACCCGAGGGGGGCCTGGCGCCCCCCTCGTTCAGGCGATCACGACGCGCGGCTCACTTGACCTTCTTCGCGCCGTGCTCTTCCAGGTAGGTCTTGGCGCGCAGACCGAGGTCGGCGGTCTTGACCTGGTACTGCCACCACTGGTTGGCCCACAGCATGGCGTTGTTCCAGTCGCCCTTGGCGGCGGCTGCCTCGGCCTTGGCGCGGGCATCCTTGGCGAAGCCGAGCTGATCGGTGGCATCCTCCACCAGGGCCACTACCGTCGGGAAGTCCTTGTAGTTGTGGCTGGTGATGAAGCCGACCACCTGGTCGATGACCTTCTGGGTCTCCAGGTTGGTCTTGACCTGCTTCTCGTAGTCCGCCTTGGTGTAGTTGGTACCCGCCTTCAGGCTGGCCTTGGTCGCCTTGTAGCCCTTGGGCTTGACCAGCAGGTAGCCTTCCATCTCCAGGTGCAGGGCCGAGCAGAACTCGGTGCAGTAGTAGGGATAGACGCCTGCCTTGTCTGCCACGAAGGTCGCGGACGCGGTCTTGCCCGGCTCCATGGAGAGCTGCACGTTCTGTCCGTACATGGCGAAACCGTGCACCTCGTCCTCGGCACGCTCGAGATTGGTGAAGTGCAGCTTGACGGTGTCGCCTTCCTGCGCCTCGATGATCTCCGGCGTGATGTGGGAACGGATGGTGGTGCCATAGACCTCGACCGTGCACTTGCCGCTGGCGTCGCAGGTGCGCTCGGTCTTCTCGCGCCCGGCACGGGTCTTGTACTCGGAACGCTTGTCGGCACGGCTGTTCCAGCCCGACTTGTAGCGGATGGCCGGTTTCAGCTTGTCGGCCTTGATGGCCACCGCGTAGTGGGGCTCGCCCAGCGGCAGCGGCATGTCATACAGCAGCTCCATCTTGTCGCCGCTGATGTCGATGAGCTGGTGGTTCTGGGGATGCAGCGGGCCGACCGGGTTGAAGCGGTCGATGGCCAGCTTGTTCAACGCCACCAGGTACTTGCCGTCCGGGCTGACGGTGTCGCCCTCCATGGTCATCAGGTGACCGACGTTGTAGTGGATGGGCAGCTGGTCCAGCACCTTGCCCTTGCAGTAGTCCCACTTGGTGATCATGGAATCCACGTAGATGGAGGTATAGGCCACGCAGGGCTTGGAGTCGAACTGCGTGTGCAGCGGCCCCAGGCCGACGTTGACCGACTTGTCCAGCGCATCCTTCAGGGCGATGATCGGGATTCCATAGGCATCCTTGCCCTCGAACTTGCCGGCCTTGATGGCCTTCATGATCTTGTCGAAGCTGTATACCCAGGTGTGGCTGTCGAGCTTGCCGGATACCACGATGCGCTTGCCGTCCGGTGTCACGTCCACGCCATGCGGGCTCTTCGGCTCCGGCACCAGGTACAGCAACTTCTCCTTGATCGCCTGCTTGATCGGGATCAGGTAGCTGCCCTTGACCTTCTTGACCTTGCCGGCCTTGACCAGCTCGGCCGCCTTCTTCCAGTTGGTCACGTGCAGGAAGTCGGTGTCCTTGGACGAACAGCCTGCCTCGAAGGGCGGGCGACCACGCTCGTTGCCGCCGACGTAGCGCTCCGAGCAGAAGGAATTGGTGAATCCCCAGCCCATGCTGGGACCCTTGCCCGCGTCGGACAGATCCTGGCTGTAGGGCGGCAGCTCGAAGGTGAACGACTGCGAGGGGTCGAGGCGGCCCTTCTCGTTGTCGAACTTCCAGTAGGTCAGGCCGCCGCGGTACTTGTCATTGAACTCTTCCAGCGGAACGAAGTCCCTGCTGAACGGGGCCGGGTACTGTGCGGCCTCCATGACATACTCGGTGTTCGGTGTGACGAACGTGCCGCCGTGTGCGGAACTGAAGAAGGGATTGACGACGATCTGCTTGGTCTCGAAGTCGTGCAGGTCGATCACCGCGATGCGCGGGTTGGCCTTGTCGTTGATGAACACGTAACGGCCGTCGTAGTCGCCGTTGGTCTCGGAAATGGCCGGATGGTGGGTATCACCGTAAGTGATGTCCTTGCCGTTTATGCGGCCCTGCGCCAGCACGGCCTTGGACTCGTCGTCGAAGCCATAGCCCTGCCAGGGCTCGGGGGTGAACACCGCCACGTACTTGAGGATGCGCATGGACGGTATGCCATAGACGATCAGCTGCCCGCTCTGACCACCGGAGCTGAGCACGATGTACTCGTCGCGGCCGCCCGTGGGCGTATAGGTCTTGGCCGCCGCCAGTATGTCCTTCTCGGTAAGGCCGCGTTTCTTCATCACGTCCTTCAGCGTGTCCGCCGACCATACCGGTGCGGCGACCGACAGGCTGAACAGCGCGGCGGTGACTGCTGTGAACAGGGATTTTCGCGGTATCTTCATGGTGGGAACCTCTCTGCTGGGCGCGTGTAGGGAGAAACGATCGTTGTCCTGGATGGGCGATATGCGACCGGAGCATAGGGGGCGGGTGTGTGACATGCCTTGATCTGTGTCAAATGACACTCTGCCGGGTCGCGGCAGGCTTGGCTCAGCGATCGCTGGCCGGGCGCAGGCTATAGACCATCGTATAACGCACGGTGCGCGGGCAGTCGGCCGGCGGCGGCAGCGGCAGGGCACGCCGCACCGAACCGGCCGCCGCCCTGCGCAGCAGCACCGGCCCGCCGTGCGTCTGCAGGGACGCCAGCCGGCCGCTGCAATCGATGGCCAGGTCGACATCCACCCGCCCTTCCAGGCGCCGCCGGCGCGCCGTCACCGGGTACTTGCGGAACGCCTCGATACGGGCCACCACCCGGCTCAGGTAGTCCTCTGCCAGCCCTTCGCGGGCCACGGCCGGCGCCTGCCGGGGCCGACCCTCCCCGGCCGGCGCCGGCGGGCCCGCCGTCAGGGCCGCGACCGCCGTCTGTCGCGTCCGTTCCCTCACCGGCTCCGGTTCCGGCTGCGCGCGCCGCGGGGCTTCGGCCGGCGGTCGCGGGCGTGACCTTTTCCTCACCGCCGGTCGCTTCCGGCGGACCCTTTTCCCTGCTGGCGGCGCTTTCTGTTCCACCCGGGCTGCAACCGGTCCCGGTGCCGGACCGGCCACCCGCACGCGCAACACCACGCTGCCCCGGTCACCGCCGGCCATGCTGCCGGCGGCATGACGCCAGTACAGGGCCGCCAGGGTGTGGGTGACCAGGGAGAAGAACAACGCCAGGGCGAACAGGCTGCGTTGGGGCATGCGCGGAACTCGTCGTCGGTCGCGGAGACAGCTGCCCGCATGCAGTGAACATGCCGCTCGCAATCGCTTGATCCGACGGGAGACGCGCGCGCCGGCGACGCCGCCGGCGCGTGAAATGACCCGGCGACTGTGGCATTTCACACGGCCCGGTTCAGGTGCTGCGCTGCCCCGGCCTTGTCCGGCGGGCACTTGGATGCCTGGTCTGGTAGTTGCTTGGGGAGCGGCAACCCCGACGACCGGAGCCAGAGAGTACCGATGCACACCCGATCGATGGACCTTCTGATGAACCTTGCCCTGCTCGCGACGCTGGGCTCCGGCCTCGCCCGGGCCGACGGCGACGGCGGACGCCCGCTGATCGAAGTGGAAGACAGCCTGCTGCCCGACCCCGCCAGCTACAGCGCCGGGGCGGACGCGGCCGGCGGCGGCATCCCGGCCGACGCCGGCGAATGGCTGCGGTCGGTCCCCGGCGTATCGGGCAAGCGTCTCGGCGGCCACGGCATCGACCCGGTGATCCGCGGCCAGTCCGGCAACCGCCTGAACATCCTGCTGGACGATGCCTATGTGCACGGCGGCTGCCCCAACCGCATGGACCCGCCCACCTCCTATGCACCGCTGGACAGCTACGAACGGGTCACGGTGCTGCGCGGTTCGCAGACCGTGCGCTACGGCGGCGGCGGCAGCGGCGGCACCGTGCTGCTGGAACGCCGTACCGCGGCCTTCGACACCGGACAGCACCTGCGCGGCAGGCTGTCGGGCGCCTATGGCAGCAACGGCGAACGCCGCAGCCTGCACGCCGATGTGGCCGCCGGCGACGAGCGGGGCTTCGTGCGCGCCCTGGTCGGCCGTTCGAAATCGAACGACTACGAGGACGGCGACGGCGAAAAGGTCCGCAGCGCCTACCGGGAGCGCGGCGGCTTGCTGATCCTCGGCCTGACCCCGGACGCCGACACCCGCCTGGAGGCCAGCATCGAGGCGAGCCGCGGCGAGGACATACTGTTCGCCGGCCGCATGGATGCGCCGAAGAGCGACGACGACGTCTACCGCCTCAAATTCAGCCGCCAGGGCATGGACGGCTTCGTCAGCCGGGTGGAAGCGGAACTCTACTACTCGGACGTCGACCACGTCATGGACAATTTCTCACTGCGCCCCCCGGGCGCGTCCATGAAGATGGAAGTGCCGTCCAGCTCCAACACCGGCGGCGGCCGCATCAGCGTCGAACACGTGACCGGGGCCGGTGCGCTGTGGACGCTGGGTGTGGACGTGCAGATCAACGAGCGCAGCGCCACCCGCTACGCCGGCCCGACGCTGGCCACCCTCAACTCGCTGCTGTGGCCCGACGTCGAGCTGGACCAGCGCGGCCTGTTCCTGGAACTGGCCATGGACCTGTCGGAGGACCGCCGGCTCGGCGCGGGGCTGCGCTACGACCTCGTGCAGGCCAGCGCCGGCGATGCCGGGCGCACGCCGGGCGGCGCGCTGCTGGGACCGGACCAGCTCTACACCCTGTACTACGGCAGCCGCGCCGACCATGTCACCGAGCACAACCTGGGCGGCTTCCTGCGCCTGGAACAGGACCTGGCGCACTGGCCGGTGACGCTGTTCGCGGGCCTGTCCCGCAGCCTGCGCACGGCCGACGCCACGGAACGTTTCATCGCCGCCAACAACCCGGCAGACCCGACCCTGCGCTGGATCGGCAACCCGCGCCTGGACCCGGAGCGCCACCGGCAGCTGGAAGCCGGCGCCAGCCTCGATGCGCCCGGCTGGCGGGTACGCGCAAGCGTCTACGTCGACTACGTCGCCGACTTCATCCTGCGTGACACCGCGCGCGGCCAGGACGGCGTCCTGCAGACCGACCTCGCCACCATCTACCGCAACATCGACGCCCGGTTGAGCGGCGGCGAACTGGAACTGACGCGCAGCTGGGCGCGCGGCTGGAGCAGCCGCCTGACGCTGGCGCGGGTGTTCGGCAGCAACCGTGACGACGGCGGGCCGCTGGCGCAGATCCCGCCGCTGGAATACAGCCTCGACCTCGACTACCAGGCTGCGGCCTGGACCGCCGGCGGCCGCATCCGCGGCGCCGCCCGCCAGGACCGGGTCGACGACGACCCCGCCAGCGGCAGCGGCCTGGATACCGGCGAGACGGCCGGCTGGGCGACCCTCGACCTGTATGCGTCACTCACCCCCCGTGCCGGGCTGAAGGTGGAACTGGGCGTCGACAACCTGCTGGACAAGACCTACGCCGAACACCTGAACCGGGCCAACGACTTCGACCCGGTGCAGGTACAGATCAACGAACCGGGGCGAACCCTGTGGATGAAGGCGAAGGCCGTGTTCTGAGGGGTTGGCGGCCAGCAGCCGTCCAGACGGCGGCCTTCCCCTCAAGCCTCGATGGCATGCTTGCGAATGCGGTACAGCAGCGTGTCGCGGGTCAGGCCCAGCAGGCGGGCGGCGCGGCTGCGGTTGCCGCCGGCCTGCTGCAGGGCCTGGCGGATCATGTCGACTTCCAGGGCCTGCAGGCTGAGGCCGCCGGCCGGCAGCCGGAAGCGCCCGGTGGCCGGCTGCGGCCGGCGGATCTCGGCCGGCAGGTTGCCGGCGTCCACCACCCGGCCGCCGAACAGCACCACCATGCGTTCGCAGAAATTGCGCAGTTCGCGCACGTTGCCGGGCCAGCCGTAGTCCTCCAGCCGGCGGCGGGCGGCGGGCGTGAAGCGCGGCGCCTCGAGGCCGTGCCGGGCGGCCAGATCGGCCGACAGGCGCTCGGTCAGCAGGCCGACATCGCCCTGGCGCTGCCGCAGCGGGGGCAGTTCCAGCGGCACCACCCGCAGGCGGTAATACAGATCCTCGCGGAACTCACCGGCCCTGACCCGCTCTTCCAGGCAGCGGTTGGTGGCGGCGATCACCCGCACGTCCACCGACTGCGGCTGCGCCTGTCCGACCGGCTGGAACTCGCCGGACTCCAGGAAGCGCAGCAGCTTGGCCTGCACCGGCAGCGACAACTCGCCCACCTCGTCGAGAAACAGGATGCCTCCGTGGGCGGCGCCCACGTAGCCCTGCTGGTGATCGATTGCGCCGGTGAAGGCGCCCTTGCGGTGGCCGTACAGCAGCGACTCGGCCAGCGCCTCCGGCAGCGCTGCGCAGTTGACCGAAATGAACGCCTTGCCGGAGCGCCGGCTGTGACGATGCACGTCGCGCGCCAGCAGCTCCTTGCCGGTGCCGCTCTCGCCCTCGATCAGGACCGGCACGTCGGTGGCGGCCACCAGCCGGGCGGCGCGCAATACGGCCTGCATTTCGGGTGATTCGCCAATCAGCGTAGTGCCGTGTCCGGTCTTCATCGTACTACCCTCGGATCAGAATTCCGGACGGATTCTACACCGCCAGCCGAACAAAAGACTTGAGCCAGGTCAGAGATCCTGCGCCGGCAGGTGCCCGGCCTGGTGCAGGGCCGCCGGCTCGAACCACAGGGTTGCCAGCGCCATCAGGATCAGCAGAACGCCGACCAGCTGGCGCAGGCGCCGGCTGCGGGCCAGCCGGCCGATCCAGCCGGTCACCATCCCGGCGCCCATTACCGCCGGCAGGGTGCCGAGGCCGAACAGGGCCATGTACAGGGCCGACCGGGCGCTGCTGCCCGCCGAGGCGCTCCACAACAGGGTGGAATACACCAGTCCGCAGGGCAGCCAGCCCCAGACCAGGCCGAAGCCGAAGGCCCGGGGCAGGGAACGCACCGGCAGCAGCCGCTGGCCGAACGGCTCCAGGCGCCGCCACAGGGGCGCACCGATCCGCTCCAGCCGGGCGAACCGCGGAAACCAGCCGGCCAGGTACAGGCCGATGCCGATCAGCAACAGGGCGGCGAAGACCTGCACCACGGCGTGACCGTGACGCGGGCTGAGCAGACCGAACACCTGCCGGCCCAGCAGGCCGACCAGCGCACCGGCCGCGGCATAGCTGCAGACGCGGCCGAGGCTGTAGGCCGTCACGTAGCGCAACAGCTGCCAGCGATGGTCGCGCACCGCCGCCGGAAGACTCATCGACAACGCACCGATGATGCCGCCGCACATGCCGACGCAGTGCACGGCGCTGAACAACCCGATGGTGACGGGAACGAAGACGGCGAAATCCATCGACGGGTTTGCCCCGGGGCAGCAGTAGAGCGGCTACTCTACCCCAACCCGGCGCGGCTCCGACAGGGGCACGGCATCAGCGGCAGTGGCGCCGGCAACGGCGGCCGGCGTCCCTGCCGGCGAGGCGGCTCAACCGCCCGGCGAGCCGCTGCAGGCGCCTCGCCGTGGCCAGCAGCCGTCCCGCGGGGGTGCGGTTGCAGACCGACAGCGAGCAGATGCGGGTGGTATTGCAGCCGAAACCCGCCTTGAAGGAGTCCTCCCCGCCCTTGAGAAAGTCGTAGCGGCGGCAACCCTCCTCGATGGCCTGCTCCATGGCCAGGGTATCCGACAGCAGGCCCGGCGAATGGCGCGGGTAGCTGAAGCCGCTCTGGTAGGAATAGACCGTATCCCCGAGGCGCATGTTGTAGAGCGCCGCGATGGTTTCCCCGTCCAGCGCGACCAGGTGCAGGTCCAGGCATCCGGACTCCAGCAGGCGCGGCATGACCCGCTGCTGGAAGGCGTGGAAACGCGGCGCACCGAACACCCCGCTCTCGCCGCGGCGCCGCCAGCGCAGCGTGTGCAGCCTCACCAGCTCCTCGAACGCGGCTTCCAGCTCGTCCCGGGAACGGATGCGCCTGTGCACCAGCTGTCCCTCCCGGGCAAAACGCCTGAGGTTGCTGCGGATCTGCTTCCTGCGGTTGCGCGACAACGAGGCCAGGTAGGTCTCCCAGTCGCCGCTGAAGTCGATGTGGTAGTCGATGCCCTCGTCAGCGAGCCGGTGGAACCAGCCGGCCGCCGCCAGCAGCCCGCTCAGGCGGCACAGCAGCACCCCGTCCTCCGGCATGTTGTCCAGCAGGGCCTCGTCCCAGCCGTGGTCGGCGGACAGGGAGCGCCACAGGGCCGACACGACCTGCGCCTCGCAGCCGCGCCGGGCGATGACGTCCATGCGCTCCGACGCCACTTCCTCCCATTCCGGCTCGCCCATGCCGATGAACTGCAGTCGTCGCGCGCGCAGCCCGGCGAGGCAGTGCACCGGCGTCACGTAGAGCGGCGCAAGACCGACCAGGCGGCCGCCATCCCGCACCAGCACGATGTGCAACCGGTCGGCAGGACCGGCATACACTTCCCACCAGCTGTACAGCCAGTCCCATCCCAGGAAGATACTGGGCGAGGCGGCGGCATCCAGCAGCCCGTCCCACTCCCCGCGCAGGGAGCGGAACGCCGATGCGGAGGACACCACGGTTACAGTCGGATCGTTCGGCACCAGGGAATCAGCTGCAGGCGTGGTTGATGAAACGTATCTTCTGTGACTGGCCGAGACGGTAGAAGCGGCGCAGCTCCTGCACCAGGTCGACACCGTTCCAGCGCCAGCGGAAACGCCGCTCCAGGTGGCGGCAGTAGCGCCTCGCGAAATGATTCGCGTGCAGATAGCGCTCCAGTTGCCGGCTGTCGAGGCTGGAATGGAAACTGACCTTCTCGAACAACCAGCGCCGCAACCAGGCCGGCAGGGAGCAACGCCGCTGCGACTTGAGCAGCATGGCGAGCACGGCGTACTTGTCGACCTCGGCCTGCATCTCCAGCTCCAGCAGGCTGATGCGACGATCAGCCGCGGCGTGCCATGCCAGGTAGAGGAAGTGGCTCACTCCCTCCAGCACCACGCAAAAGCTGTCGATATTGCTCGCGTGCAGGTAGCGCAGCGGGTTCCCGCCCTCGAAACGCTCGAACAGGGCGGCATCCAGGTACAGGCTCAGGTCGACGTCCTCGCCGTCCTGGCGGATGAGCAGGTTCTCGGGTGCATCGGCGGCCGCGGTGCCGCCCAGCAGACGGGCCAGGCGGGCGTCGGTGATGACGAAATCGGAAACCCGGTAGCTCACCTCGATTCCATAGAGCCGTTGCAGCACCTGTTGCAGGACATTCAGCATGGCACCTCCCGTGCCCTGTACCTTCGTCCATTCTAGCGACAACTATCGAAAAAAGGTAAGCCGCGACGCGATCCGGCATGGACACCATGGCGACACTTGGACAGAATACGGCCACGGCAACGACCATGGAGAACACCGATGGTGTTCAGACGACTGGGCCACTGGATCACGGGCTCGAAGGCGGCACCGGCCGGCCGCGACCGGCAACAGCCGGCGGCCGCGACCTCGACCGGGGCCGCCACTTCCGTCGAACTGCAGGACGGCCCGCTGGCGACGGAGGACGGCGATATCGAACTGGCCTTCAGCGGCTGCATCCTCGGTGCCAGCTCTGTCACGGAACACGGCCCCAATGCATTCGAGCGCCGCGCCCTGCGCGAGCTGGAGCGGCTGACGGCCAGCCGGGACGACCTCGCCGGGCAGGTGCCGCGGCTGCCCGCCATCATCCCGCGCGTGATGCAGGCGCTGCGCGACGACGACTCGTCCGCCGCTGGCCTGGCCCGGGAGATCGGCCGCGATTCGGTCCTCATCGGCGAAGTGATCCGGCTGGCGAACAGCCCCTTCTACCGCACCGGCAGGCAAGTCGACAGCCTGGAGGGGGCCATCGTGCGCGTCGGCAGGACCGGCATCCGCCAGCTGGTGAGCCGGGCGGTGTTCAAGCCGCTGCTCAACCTGGAGTCCGGTCACTTCACGCGCCTGTCCAGCCCGGCGCTCTGGGAGCAGGCCAAGAAGACGGCCGTCGCCGCCGACTGCCTGGCGAAACGGGAGGGCGGCGACCGCTTCCACGCCTACCTGGCGGGCATCGTGCACAATGTCGGATTCAGCGTGGCGATGACGACGCTGGACCGCATCTGGGACGGCACCAATGTGCCGCGTTCGCCGGAGTTCCGCAGCAGGCTGTCCCGGCACGCACGGCAGTTGACCACCCGCATCACCCGCGGTTGGGATTTCCCCGGATCCGTCGTCACGGCGATGGCGTCCTACGCCGGGATCGATGGCGACAAACAGCGCGGCAGCGGGCTGGCCAACATTCTGTATGCCGCCGACAAGCTGGCCAAGATCCACACCCTGTCGAGCCGCGGCCTGCTGGGCGGGGAAGAGCGCAGGCGTATCCAGTGCCGCCTGCAGGGCCGCCTCACCGACAGCTGTGCCGCCTGCTACGAGAGCCTCGCCAGGTTGGACGCGGGCCGAGCCCCTGCTTGACAACGCGGGCACGCACTTCTAGATTTTGCCGTACAATCACCAAGCCCGACAGCGACCAAATGTGTCGCCGGGCAAATAACATACGACACCACGCACGCTGGCAGGGGACGGGCCTGGAACCAGCCAACGAAGGAGCACTCCGCCATGGAGCTTCGTGCCTGTGCCCGCGCCAACCTGGCGCTGCCCGTCGAATTCAAGCCTTCGCGTCTTGCCACCAGCCGCTACGGCCACACACGCAACATCGGCACCGGTGGACTCTTCATCGCCGCGGCACCCGACCTGCACTGCGGCGAAGAGCTGGAGATCACCTTGCACCTGCCCCGGCAAGGCCGGGTCGCCTGCCTGCGCTGCCAGGTGGCGAGAACGGCACGCAACGGCTTCGCGGCGCGCTTTTCCGGGCTGGACGGCAGCCAGCGCCGCCTGCTGCAGGCGCTGGCGAACTGCGAATGGGACGGCAGGGACCTGTTCGAGGGCCTGCTGCTGGCGACCACCTGGCAGCCGGCCTCCGATCTGCCCCAGATGCTGCGCCTGGCTTCCGTGGTAGCCAACCAGTACCGGCGGCTGTGCAACGGCCACACGCACTAGGGACAGGGCCCTGGAAGTCAGCCGCCGGCAGGCGTTGACAGGCGCGCGCCCCAGCGCCCGTACATCGTCTTCATGACGAACGGCGGCAGCAGGGTGGTGAGCGCGATGACCATCACCATGCCGGCATAGATCTCGTTGTCGAATATGCCGCTCACCCGGCCCAGCTCGGCGAAGATCAGCCCGACCTCGCCACGCGGGATCATGGCCGTGCCGATCACCCAGCGGGCCGGCCAGGACTCCCGTATCAACAGGGCGCCCATGACCTTGCCCGCCACCGCCGCCAGCAGCAGCAGCGCCGAGAAACCCCAGATGAAGGGCGAGCCCCAGTCGATGTCGCGCAGATTCAGCGACAGGCCGACGAACACGAAGAAAATGGGCGTGAACAGATGCACGATGGGCTGCATCTGCTCCTCGATGCGGTGCGCGAAGCTCTCGTCGGCATGCAGCGCCACGCCCAGCGGCAGGAAGAAGCGCCGCGACAGGGCCAGGCCGGCGGCGAAGCCGCCCAGCAGTTCCGGCGCGCCCATGACATGCGCCAGCCAGGCGAAGAACAACACCAGCGACACGATGGTGGTGGGCAGCAGCCCGGGAATGGTGCTGACGGCGTCGAAACGCTTGATGACCAGGGAGATCAGCCTGGCGGCAATCGGCGCCAGCACGAAGAAGGCGCCAACGAACACCAGCACCCTGCCGGCGTTGAGCAGGCTCACGCCGCCACCCAGGGAAAACTCGTAGAGCAGCGCCAGCAGTACCACGCCCAGGACGTCGTCGAGTACCGCGGCCCCCAGTACGATCTGCCCTTCCGGCGCCTGCTGGCGGCGCAGATCGGCCAGCACCCGCACGGTGATGCCGATGCTGGTGGCGGTCAGCGTGCCGCCGACGAACAACGACACCAGCAACGACAGTTCGAACACCCAGTAGCCGAGTGCAAACCCGAACAGCAGGGGCAGCACGAACCCGGCCAGCGCCACCACCATGGATTTCAGACCGGTGTGCACCAGGCGCTTGACGTCGGTCTCCAGGCCGACCTCGAACAGCAGCAGGATGATGCCGATCTCGGCCATCAGCTTGATGGCCTCGGCCGGTTCGATCCAGCCCAGCAGGCTGGGACCCAGCACCACGCCGGCCAACAGCTCGCCGATCACCGCCGGTGCCTTCAAGCGCACCGACAGTTCGGCGAACACGCGCGCCGTGAGCAGGATGATCAGCAGATGGAAGAAGAACTGGTGGGTTTCCATGAAGCCCTCCTCAGCCTCCCATGGACGGGCAGCGCCTGCCCTGCCGCTTCATGCACGCCTGCCCCCGCCGGCTGCGGGCGACTCGCGAAACAGCCACTGACGCGCCGTCTGCGCAATGGCGGCTACCGCCGGGTGGGAGATCTTGCGTTCCACGGAAATGGCGTAGAACTGCTCGCGCACCTCGTCCGTGTGTCCCAGGGCGGTAACGCCGTACTGCGCTTCGACCTCCGCCGCAATGGGGGTGGGTGCCACGAAGATGCCTGCGCCGCTCTGCCCGAAGGCCTTCATCAGGGCGCTGTCGTCGAACTCGCCGACGATGCGCGGGTGGATGCGCAGGCCGTCGAACCATTGGGTCAGCCGCCGCCGCACCAGACCGGTCTCGCCCGGCAGCAGCAGCGGCGCGCCGTCCAGACTGGCGGGGAAATCCCGCCCGAAGCGGCGCGCCAGCGGCGGCGTGGCAAAGAAGGTGACGCCGCATTCGCCGAGCGGATGATTGAAACCGCGCACGTTGACGCCGGGCGGGATCGGGCCGTCCGCGATCACCAGGTCGACACGGTGCACCGCCAGCTCCGCCAGCAGCGAATCGACACCACCCTCGCGGCACTGGATGCGCACCGCCTCGGCCAGCTCCAGGGCCGGCGCCAGCAGCCGGTAGGCGATGGACTTGGGCACCACGTCGACCACGCCGACGCGGAACACCAGCGGCCGGCCTTCCGGCAGGCCACGCAGCATCTCTTCCAGTTCGCTGCCGAGAGAAAAGATCTCGTCGGCGTAGCCCAGCACCAGGCGGCCGGTCTCGGTCAGCTCCAGGTTGCGGCCGGCGCGCACGAACAGGGGTTCACCGAGGCTGTCTTCCAGCACACCGAGCTGACCGCTGATGGTCTGCGGCGTCAGGTGCAGGCGCTCGCCGGCGCGGGCGATACTGCCCTCCTTTGCCACCATCCAGAAATAATGCAAATGCCGGTAGTTGATCACAGCCCCATGGTACCCTCGTATTATACGAATGGTAGTGTAGTTATAATCGATTTTTTCTTAGTATGCACAACGTTTATCCTGATCGGGAACAGATTCCACCCCGCAGTCACGAGAGGATACCGCTATGGCACTGGTCGACATGGGCGACATGCTGCGTCACGCCCACCGCAATCGCTACGCGGTGGGCGCCTTCGATCTGGTCGGCCTCGACTTCCTGGAAGGCCTGATGGCGGCGGCCGAACGCTGCCGGTCGCCCATCATCCTGAGCCTGGCGGAATCCCACTTCGGGTACTTCGATTTCGAGCTGGTGATGCCCGCGGTGGTGGCGGCCGCCCGGCGCGCAGCGGTCCCGGTGGCCATCCACCTGGACCACGGCGAATCACTGGAATCGGCGGTGCGCGGCATCCGCCTGGGCTGCAACGGCGTCATGGTCGACGCGTCGCAGGCGCCACTGGCGGAAAACATCCACCGTACCCGCGAGGTGGTCGACATGGCGCATGCCTGCGGCATTCCGGTGGAAGGGGAACTGGGCTACGTGCCGGGCGTGGAAGGCGAGGACGCCGAGCGCCACCCCGGCGAGGTCGTCTATACCTCGGTCGAGGAGGCCCGCACCTATGTCGAGCAGACCGGTGTCGACTTCCTGGCCGTGTCGGTCGGCACCGTGCACGGCCGCATGCGCGGCGAGCCACGGCTGGACTTCGACCGCCTGCGGGCCATCGACGCGGCGCTCGGCCTGCCGCTGGTCATCCACGGCGGGACCGGCCTGGCCGACGAGCAGTTCCGGCGCCTGATCGCGGCGGGCGTGGCCAAGATCAACTATTACACGGCGCTGGCCGACGCCGCCGGCGCGCGCATCCGCGCCAACGCCGGCGACGGCGGCGGCAGCTACACCGAGCTGACGCGCGGCGTCCGCGAGGCCGTGGCCGCCGAGGCGGAACGCTGCATGCGCCTGTGGGGCAGTGCCGGCCGGGCCGACGCGCTGCGCGCCGCCTGCGCGGCCTGGCAGCCGGTCGAACACGTGATCCTCTACAATACCACCGGCCTGGACGACGCCGGCGCCCGGGACATGATGGCCGAGGGCCGGCGCGTGCTCGGCGCCATACCCGGCGTGCGCCGCGTGGCCACCGGCACAGCCGTCGCGGAAGACGCCCGCTACCGCCATTGCTGGCTGGTCACCTTCACCCACCCGGCGGTGATCGACAGCTACCGCGAGCACCCGGCGCACCGGGATTTCGCCGACCACCGTTTCCGGCCGGTGGCCGGCGACCGCGTCAGCATCGACTACCGATTGAACGAAGAAGGGGAACCCGATTGACCGCCATCGACGACCTGCTCGCCGGCTATCGCCGCTTCCGGGAAGGCTATTTCCAGGACAACAGGGAACGGTTGACCGACCTGGCCGCCGGCCAGTCGCCGCGCGTCGCCATGGTGGCCTGCTGCGACTCGCGCGTCGACCCGGCCGTCATCACCGACAGCGCGCCTGGCGAGCTGTTCGTGATCCGCAACGTCGCCAACCTGGTGCCACCCTGCGAGGGCGAGGGCATCTGGCACGGCACCAGCGCGGCCCTGCAATTCGCCGTCTGCGGCCTGGACGTGGAGCACCTGGTCGTGCTCGGCCACGCACGCTGCGGCGGCATCCGCGCCCTGCTGGAAGGCCGGGACGAACGCGGCGAAGACAGCTTCGTGGCCGACTGGATGCGCATCGCCGCCGCCGCCCGCCGCAACGCCCTGGAGCGCGATGACCTGCACGACTTCGACCAACGCGCCCATGCCTGCGAACTGGATGCCATCGGCATCTCGCTGGCCAACCTGGCCAGCTTCCCCTGGATCCGCGAACGCATCGACAAGGGCAGCCTGGAGCTGCACGGCTGGTACTACGACCTGACATCGGGCGAACTGCTGTGCCGCGACCCCGTCAGCGGCCGGTTCACCCCGGCCGGCTGACCGGTCACCGGGCCTCGGAGGACCGGACAAATCGTTCCCTCCGTCGTGCCGGCTCGCGGGCAAGCCCGCTCCTGCAGGAAACCGCCACCATGCGGACACACGACCCCCGCACCGGCTTCGCCGGCATGCAACTCGCGCCGCCGCTGTTCATGGCCATCTCGGGCGTTCCATGGAGCCCATGCAGATGCCGACTGCGCAGGATATCAACCGGCAGCGGCTGGACATCAGCCTGGCGGGCGGGCCGCGCACCGGGAACCGCCGCAAGTCGGCCTGATCGATCAGCCGCGCCAGGCGCGCAGGGTGGCGCCGTCGAGTTCCTGCTGCCGGTTCAGCGCCGTGGCGATGGTCTCGAGCAACGGCCGGTGTTCCTCCAGCTCGCGCAGCGCCGTCTCGTAGGCCTCGCGCAGCAGCGGTTCGATCGCCGTCTCGACGGGCCGGTGCAGCCCCGCCGGCAAGGCCGCGTACCAGGTCAGGTCGCCCTCGCCCGCCAGGCCGGATACACCCAGCAGGTGGCGGGCGATGCGGGTCGCCTGCGCCAGATCGCTGTGCTCGCCGTAGTTGCCGGCCAGGTCCGAGACGCCCTCGGTGCCGAACAGGAGGTCTTCCGCCGCGCGACCGGCCAGCAGCACCCGGATCTCGTGCAGGTAGTCGTCCCGGGTCATGGACACGCGCTCGTCGTCGAAGGCCGCCAGGTAACCGATACGGCCATCGCTGCGCGGTGCGATGGAGACATAGCTGATCTCCTCGCCGCCACGCCTGCCCAGCAGGCGCAGGGTGGCGTGGCCTGCTTCATGCACGGCCAGCCGCCGGATGGTCGCTGCATCGAAGGGCGCGGCGCCCGCCCCGTCGCGCGGGCGGCGCAGGATCTCGGCCACCAGGTCGTCGTGGCGAATCAGGTCGCGGCGCTTGCGTGCGCGCCGCGCGGCGCCGCGCACGAAGAACTCCACGTCGGCGCCGGTCAGCCCGAACGACAGGCGCCCCAGCGCGTCGCAGTCCACGTCGTCCGCCAGCCGGCCGGCCCCGGCGTGCGCTTTCAGGTGCCAGGCGTAGATGCCGGCCAGGGCGCGGATGGTCGGGTACGGGATCTGCACCACCTGGTCCAGGCGCCCGGCGCGGCGCAGCGCCGGATCGACCCTGTCCTCGTCGTTGGTGGCGCCGATGACCACCAGCTCGCCGCGCTCGGCGAAACCGTCGAGCTGTTCCAGCAGGTAGTTGGTGACCGTGGCCTGGTAGGTCTGGCTGGCGCCGCTCAGGGTCTCGCGGTTGCCGATGGAGTCGATTTCGTCGATAAACAGGATGGCGGGCGCAAAGCGCCGCGCGTCCTCGAAGGTGGCGCGGATGGCCGCCAGGTGCAGACCCAGGCCATCCGCCGACTGCCAGTCGCTGGCGCTGGCGTTGATGAACTTCACCGCGCAGTCGCGCGCGATGGCTTTCGCCAGCGTGGTTTTGCCCGTGCCGGGCGGGCCGACCAGCAGCAGCCCGCGGTCCACCTCGCTCCAGTCCAGCCGCCCCTGCAGCGCCAGCCGCAGATCGTGCTTGAGATCCAGCGCGATCCGGCGCGCCTCGCCCAGGCCGTGCAGCTCGTCGATCGAGGGGGCGTCGTCCACCTCCAGGCGGCTCAGGCGGCTGGTGACCCGCTGGCGGATGTAGCGGGCGGCCTCGGCGGGCGGATAGTCCAGTCGCAGCGGCGGCTGCACATCGGCCGGCGTGACGAAATCGCGCCAGCGCCCGTCCTCCGGCCCGGCGTCGGGCAACGGCTCCCCGAACAGGGTTTCGAAGATGGCGTCGAAGCGGTCGGCGTCCGCCGACGCCAGGGCCAGCCGCAAGTCGATCAGGCGGTGGAACTCGGCCGGCACCTGGCTGATGTGATCGCAGCCGATCAGCACCGGGTTGTCGGTGGTCTCGATGTCGTGCACCAGCTCCAGGCTCTGGTGCCACTCGTTGGGCTCGTGAAAGGACAACACCAGCGGCGTCCGCGCGCTCAGCGGCCGCTTGCCGCTGGTCTGCCACTGCCCCGACAGCAGCGACGGCTGATGCAGCGGGTCACGGAAACTGCCACGTTCGGCAATCAGTTCCATCACCAGGTGCTCGGCATAGGGCAGCGACGATTCGACCAGCATGACCGGCGCCACGCGCTGCACATAGCGAGCAAACTCCCCCATCCCGTCACCGTCGGCCGCGGCCGGCGCCGGCTCGCGCCAGGCCGGGCTGCGTCGCAGCGCCTCGCGCAGCAGGACCTCGATCCAGACCTTGTAGACGCGGTGATCCAGCCTGGCGCGGTTGTCAGGGACCCGGGACATGGCGTTCCTCCTCCCCGGCGGCGACCGGCAGGTCGTGTTCGGCCGCCAGCCGGTACAGCGCCGGCGCGTACAGTTCATGCTCGTCGAGCAGCGCGTCGCGCAGGGCGTGGATCAGCGGCCGGTGACCGGCCAGACGCGCCGACACGGCGGTGTAGGCCTGGTCGAGCAGACGGCGCACCCGGTCGGCAGCGGCCGCCGACTCCGGCTGCGGCTGCCAGCGCAGCTCGCCGGCGGGCCCGAAACCCAGCTCACCCACCATGCGCGCCGCCCAGCGCGTGGCCAGGGCCAGGTCCGAGCTGTCGCTGCTGCCACCGGCGCCACTGCTGACGCCATCGCTGCCATAGACCTGCTCCTCCGCCGCCCTGCCCGCCAGCAGCACCTGCAGATACTCGTCGCAGGCACGGCGCGTCAGGGTGTTGCGCGCGTCGGGCAGCGCCCCCGTGAACCCCAGGCTGCCGTTGCTGCGCGGAATGATGGAGACCACCGACAGGCGCGCCGGGTAGTGCCCGCAGGCCAGCAGGGCGATGGCGTGGCCGGCCTCGTGAACGGCGGTGCGCGCCTGTTCCTCCGGCGCCAGCCGCCGCGCGGCGCCGCGGTCGCGCGGCGCCCGGGTGATGGCGGCCGCCAGATGGCCGTGACCGAGCGGCACACCCGCCTTGCGGGCGCGCCGCGCGGCATCGCGCACGAAGAACTCGATGTCGGCGCCGGTGGCACCCAGCGCCATGCCCGCCAGCGCGCTGCTGTCGATGTCGGCGTCGAGACGGCCGTCGCGCGCGTAGGGCTGCAGATAGTAGTCCAGTATGCCCTGCAGCGCCCGGCGGTCGGGCCGCGGCACCCGCACCACCTGGTCCAGCCGCCCGGCGCGGGTCAGCGCCGGGTCGACGTACTCCAGGTAATTGGTGGCGCCGATGACGAATACACCCTGGCGGTCGATGACGCCCTGCAGTTCCTGCAGCAGGGTGTTGACGATCTCGGTACAGTATTCCTTGTTGCGCCCTTCGAACAGCTGCCGGTTACCGATGGAATCGAGTTCGTCGATGAACAGGATGCAGGGGGCGCTGCGGCGCGCCTCGGCGAAGGTGGCGCGGATGGCCAGGATGTGCGCCGACAGGCCGTCGGTGCCTTCGATCCAGCGCGCCTCGCTGGCGTGGATGAAGCGCACGCCGCCGTCGCGCGCCAGGGCGCGCGCCAGCAATGTCTTGCCCACTCCCGGCTCGCCCACCAGCAGCATGCCGCGGTCCACCGCGTCCCAGGGGATGGCGCCGGAGACCGCCGCCCGGATGTCGGCCAGCAGGTCCTTCAACACCGCCCGGGCCTCGCCCAGCCCGTGCAGCTCGTCCAGCCCCGGACCGTCGTCGACCTCGATCGCCGACAGCCGCGCCTGCACCCGCGCCCGGACGGCGGCCAGCGCCGCGGCCGGTGTCCAGCGCGGCGACGCCCCGGCGTCGTCCGTGTCCGGCCCGGCGTCGGCGGGTTCCGCCACCGCATAGCGCCGCTGCAGCATGTCGCGCACCGGCACGTAGAAATCGCCGGGCATCACATAGTGCGGCCAGAGCCCGTCGCCGCCGGCGCCGCCGTCCGGCCAGTCGCAGTCGAACAGCCCGCAGAACAGGGTTCGGAACAGCGCGTCATCGACGCCGCCCAGCGTCAGCTCGATGTCCGCCACCCGCTGCAGGGCATCCGGCACCACCGCGGGCGTATCGCAGCCGACGAGGGTGACGGCATCGGTGACCCCGAGCCGGTAGGCGACCGCCTCCGGCCGCAGAATGCGATGCCACTGGTGCAGCGACACCAGCAGCGTGTCGCCATCGTCGATGGAGGGCAGCACGCCCTGCGAGGCGTCTTGCGGTGCCGCCTGCATCTTCTTGCACGGACCGGACCGGTCGATGCGCTCGCGCAGCAGGCGGGCGACGATCTCCTCGATGCAGGGGATCGGCGACTCGATGATCACGACCGGCCAGGCCCGGTACAGGAAGACGGCCAGCGCCCGCAGCAGCGTCTCGTCGTCGGCCGCCGCGTCGACATCGAGCAGGGGGCCGCCCTGCCCCTCGCGCAGCGCACGCAGCAGTTGCTGGCGCACGTATTCGTCGAGGATCGACGATTCCAGCTTGCGGGCGTTGAGGTAGGCGGGCCACTTGTCGCTGCCCGGCGCAGACAGGCCGCCCTCCGCCCCCGCAGACACCGGCTGTATCCAGGTGCGCATGCGGTCGAGCGAGGCGTCGATGGGGATGTCGGTGACCAGGACCTGGTCTTCGGTCATCTCGATCTCGCCCGTGGGCCGGACCAGGAAACGGGCCATGAACAGGTTGTTCCCATACTGGTTGAGCGCCGCGCAGCGCCAGCCGTCTCCGTCGCGGCGCGCCTGCACGGGGCCGATGAGGCTGTCCAGCTGGCGCGGCGACAGTTGCCGGTAGGGCAGCTGCGGTGCGTCGAGCCGGGCCGGGTCGCCGTCGCCGGCCGGGGCGGTGGCGGCGTTCAGTTCCCGCGGCCTGGCGACCAGCCGGAACGGGCCTTCCTCCCCGTGGACGAAGTCGCAGAAGAAGGTGAGGTAGTCGGCGACGCTGGCGTCGTCGAGCCGGAAGGTCTCGCGCTCGATGGCTTCGAAGATGGGCGTCGAGCTGCCGTGCAGGGGGAAGATGCCCTGCGCCGACAGCAGCGCATGGGCGCCGAAACCCAGGGGCGGGCGGTCCTTGCCGCGGCGCAGCAGCACCACGCCATCGAAGAAGGGCAGCGCCTGGAATGCAAGACCGCCCTCCTCCATGGCAGCGGCCAGATCGGGCGAACGCTGCAGCTGCGCGCGCAGGGCCGGATCCAGGGCGGCGGCGGCGCGCCAGCCGTCCAGGAAATCGAAGCGCGGCCGGCCCGGATGGTCGGCGTCGGCCGGCCGGTCCGGCGCCAGCGGCAGCGCCTCGGCCACGACTTCGCCGATGTCGAGATCGACGCGCCCCGCCGCATCGACGCGGACGGTCACGGGTGCGAGGGACTGGCCGAGCAGCAGGCTCGTCTCCAGTTCGAAGCACTCCCCCCTGCGTTTCACCCTCCCGGCTGCGAGCGGACGTGCATGCCGGGCCAGCAGGGCCTGGTGCCCGGCGCCGAAGCCGTCCAGGCGCGGCACTGTGTCGACGGATTCCAGCGGCAGGAAGCGGCCGTCGCGGCCCACCACGTGGGAGAGGAAGAAGCGCACGTAGTCGGCGACCGTCTGCTCGTCCAGCCGCAGGGCGCCCGACCGGCCCAGGGCGTAGACGGGCGCATTCGACCCGTCGAGCAGCACCGCGCCCGCCGCGCCGCCCAGCACATAGCGTGGCAGCCGCGGCAGCGTATCGGTGGCGACGAATTCGTACAGAACACGGTCGGGGCAGAACGACAGCGGCATCTTGAGCACCCGCCGTTCGGCCCCCTCCGGCAGCGTCATGGCATGGCGCAGCAGCTGCGGCAAGGCCTGCCATACGGACGCGGCTTCCCTGTCTTCCACGGCCTGCCAGGCGCCCGGCGACTCGGGCGCGCGTGGATCACGTCCCAGGGTGGTCCAGTACGGCATGCATCCCCTGCTTCGGAGGTCGTTGTTTTGTCGTGACCATAACCGAGTTGCGCGGGGTTCTCAAATTCGCGCGATCCGGCGTTCGCTTGAAAAGGCACCCGGCCCGGACATACCCTGTAGTCGCCCCACTGCAAGGCCGTCCCATGAACACAGGTTGTCCGACATGACCCACCCTGCCGACGCCCCGGCCGTCGACTGGCGGGTCGTGCGGGCCGGGCCGGGCATCAACGCCGTCTGCCGGGCCGTGCTCGAGCAGCGCGGCTGGGCAGCCCCCGGGGCGGAAGCACGGGCAGGACCTGCGTCATCGGCGACGGCCGACAGCATCGAGGCGCGCCTGCTCCGGGCCGTCCGTGAGCGCTTGGGGCGGGTCGCCGACGACGACGGCAGCGCAGTGTGCGCGCGGCGGCTGTCGTTCTTCGACACGCCGGCGCCGCAGGAGACCTGGCTGTTCGAAGTGCTGGAAGGCAGCGCATTGGCCCGCTGGCGTTTCCTGGTCACCCTGGAGGGAGACCGCATCAGCGGCGGACCCTACCAGCTCGACTGGAGTTCGGCCCCCATCCACCGGCTGAACACCCTCCTCGGCCTGAAGTCCTTCGACGACCCGCAGCGCGCCTGGGACTACCTGGACTACTTCTGCGGCTCGCTGTCGGGCCAGCAGACGGCCTTCGTCCTGCTGGGCAAGGATCCACCCGACGGCTTTCGCTGGAACAGCGATGCAGGCCGCGCCGAGGTGGAAGCGGCCCGCATGGCCTATGACGGCGCGCTGTTCCGGATCCGCCTGCTGCTGGAGGCGGACGGCGGGGTCGAGATGCTCGACGACGAGCCGATCGAGGGAGAGGCGCCGCCCTGGGTGGGCAGCCTGGACAAGCTGGGCCTGGTGGATGCTGCGCTGACCGAGCCGCAGGCCGGGCCGGCCGGCCAGCGCATCCCCTGGTCCGCTTTCCACGTCGGCAGCCGGTTCCCCGGCACCCTGCGCGACATCCTGGCGCCGGCAGACACCACCGATGACTTCCGCTTCGCCCACCGCATCCTCTGGACCGATGAACTCGACCGCCTGTTCCAGGCCGACGACGCCCTCATCCGCGCCCGGCCGCTGTCCTGCTACGACGGCGGGCATGCCACCAGTGTGTTGTTCGAGGTGTTCCGGCCGGGAGACGGCGGCAGAGTGGAACGCGCCCGGTTCATCGCCATCGCCGACCGGGACGAACAACGCACCCGGCTGGTGTGCCTCGACTGGCGCTCCAACGTCATCCATGCGCTGAACCGGGAACTGGGCCTGCAGTTCGCGGCCGGCGACGAGGAACGGGTCGGCGACTACCTGGAGTTCTTCTGCAGTTCCCTGGCGCCGGAATCAGCCGACGCGGGCATCGCCACGTTTGCGCTGGGTGCACCGGTCGGCCGCGACTGCATCGAAAGGGCCGAAGACGGCTCCTTCGTGGTCTCGAGGGTTCTGGTCGCCCACGGCTCACGACAACGCCTGGCGCGGTTCCGGGTGCAGCCGGACGGCCGGGTCGAAATGCTGGAAGACGAGGCCTGCGAGACGCCCCCCGGCGAGGAGATCCAGCAGTTGCAGCGCATCGGCCTGTTCGTGCTCGAGGAAGCCGTGGTCGACATCCTCACCACGGAGCGGCTGCTGTCGGGCCTGGAACAGGCCGCCGGGCGCGGCGACCCGGCTGGCGACTTTGCCCTCGAGGACGTCCTCGGCGGCGACGGCAAAGCCTGGCAACAGGTCCTGATGGAGGCGCCCGGCACCCGCCGCTGGCTGTGCCTGCAGGCCGGCGGCGGGACCGTCCGGCCGGATTCCGGCCGGACGCTGACCCTGTTGGTCCGCTTCATCGAGCGGTACCGGCAGGCCGCAGTGGACACCCGGGTCTGGATCACCGGTGACCTGGACCTGGGCAACATGACCCTTCCTGCCGCCCTGACACTGGACCGCTTCCGTATCGACGGCGTACTGCGACTGCGCAACAGCCGCATCGAGGAGGATCTCGCGCTCGCGGATATCGATTTCAGGAAATCGTTCGGCAAACGGGGCCGTAACCGCTTCGACCTGGACCTGCGCGGCCTGTCCGTCAAGGGCTCCACCACCCTGCATGACGTGGGCAGGGAGGCTGGCGACTACCTCCCTTCCCTGACGCTGCGCGATGCCACGCTGCGCAGCGGGCTGCGCGGCGACCGACTGCTGGCCCACCGGATCGAGGCGGACTACCTGCATGCCCCCCGGGGTCACGTCCACCTGTCGCGCTGCGCCGTCCGGCGAGCGTTCAGCGCCGCGCATGCACAGGTAGGCGGTGACCTGATCGTCTGGGACCAGTGCCTGTTCTGCGGTGGCGCGAGTTTCCAGGCCGCCACCCTGTCGGGCAACCTGCAACTGGAGGCCAGCCATTTCAAGGCGGACCACAATGGCATCGCCGTCTGCCTGAACCAGCTGTCGGCGGGCAGCGTGCTCCTCGACGCCATCCTGGTCGATGGCGACATGACGCTCTCGCACTGCCGCGTGCGCGACGCCGTCTACGCCCGCACTACCGCCGACAGCGGCCCGGTCGAGATCGACGGCAACCTGATACTGGGTGGCGCCCGGGTGGACGGGCACATGGAGTTCGAGGCCCTGACCGTGCGCGGCAGCGTCGACATGGTGTCTCCCGGCAAGGCCATGGCGGTCTATTTCCGGCCGGGCCGGGTGCCGGCCTCGGACCGGCCACAGCCCTGCCGCATCGGCCATGGCCTCTATATCCGCGGGCTGGTGACCGAGACGCTGGATCTGACCGGCCTCCGGATGCTGGCGCCGCAGGAAACCGCCAGGGGCGAGCGGCATGCGGTATTCGACCAGAACGGCACACTGGTCCTGGCGGATTGCCGGATTTCCGGCAACCTGTCGTTCTTCAACCCGGCGCTCGCCAAACAGCTGCGCCAGGAGTACGCGGGCGCGCCAGGCTTCGCCATGCCCCGCGCCCGCCTCGGCAAGGTCCAGCTCGAAAACTGCACCATCGGCGGGAGGCTGGACCTGACCGGGCTCGAGGTGCTGACCGACTGCCAGCGCAGCTGGGATGCCGGCGGCCTGCTCGATCTGCAGGGCTTGCAGGCCGGGGAAGTGGTCTGCGAACCGGTGGCCGATCTGCCCGAGGTGGGCGAGGACGGCTGGCTGCTCGACTGTCGCGTGATCCACATGAACGGACTGCGCTGCCGGCACCGGCTGCTCCTGAAAAAGGTTCGCGCCGGGCTGCTGGAAGCGGACGGCAGTCTGCGGCCCGAGGCACGCCGCCACCTGGACGTCACGGACGAGGCGGGCGGACGCGGACGGCACAGTGCGTATCTGGCCGGGCGAGACCAGAGAACCGGAATCCTGGCCGATTTCATCGACGTGGGCTCGGATTTCGAACTCGACAACAGCTGCGTCGAGCAGCTGCAGATGCGCCATGCCAGGGTCGGCGGACGAATGCGCCTGTATGGATGGCGCTACGATGCCATGACCATTTCAAGGGTGACCGACCTCTCGGATTCGGACCTGGCAGGGGACCTGTATCTGCAACGGGCCCGGCTGGAAGGGCCGCTGCACCTGGACGGGCTGGAACTCGAGGGCACCCTGCAGCTGGCGGGCACCTCGATTGGCGGCGAGGCCCGGATGCGCAGTATGAAGGTGGGACGCGATCTGCGCATCAGCCCCTACCGTATACGCCTGGAGGGCCGGCCGGAAGCGGCCGGGGACAGCAGCGGCGATGCGCCGATCGAACTGTCCGACGTCGACCTCACCGAGAGCCGGATCGGCGGAAAGCTGGCAATCGATGGCGTAACCGTCCGGGGTGAGCTGCGCCTGAACCGGCTGCGGGAGATCGGCGCCCTCGAGCTGGGCGGACGAAAAAGGAAAAAAGACGAAGCGGTGGCCGAAACCCGCATCGACCGGATCACCGGGGCCGCCTTCCCGGTCATCGGCGACATCAGCCTGTGCAGGCTGGTCTCCCGGGGGCCGGTTTCGCTGACCGACTGCGCCGGCGGCGGCGATCTGGTGATCGAAGACGTCGACATCGCCGACGGGGAGATCGACGGGACAAAGCAGTTGGGCACGCTGACGCTGGCAGGCACCCGGGTCAAGGGGGACATCGGCATCCTGGGCGGCCACGTGACGGCACTGGATCTGGACGATGTCACAGCCGGCAACCTGTTCCTCGGCGTGGCTGGCGAAGGCGTGCGCCAGGTTCACTGCACTTCGGTCACCCTCAACATGGCGACCATCGAGGGTGATGCCAGGCTGGAAGGTCTCTGCATCGACAAGACCGGCAACGACGCGGACCACCCCGGGCGCGCCATCCAGGCGCGCGGTGCCGCGATCAAGGGCAAGCTCCGGCTGTGCCCGGAGAAAGGGGCTGCGGACAGTGGCACAGGCGCCTGCGCCAGGCTGAACGGCCGGGGCATCGACCTGTCCAGCGCCCGCGTCGATCACCTCGTGGTGTCGGGCAGCTGCATCGACGGCGAGCGACCGCACCGCCAGGCTGCACCGGCCCGCGGGCACGCCAGCTGGTCCGGCGCCGCCGGTGCGATGGCCGCCCTGTTTGCCCTGTATCCGCTGGCCCTGCTCGCTGCTTGCCTGGTACCGACCGCACCCCGGCTCGCCCAGGCAGGCGCCTGGCCGCTGCCCCTCGCCTTGCTGGCCGGCACGTTGCTGGCGGTGCTCGCCCATGTCGCGGGCCGGGCCGTGGCAGCGCTGGGCCTGCTGACGGTGATCGTCGTCCTGTTCCTGGTCAACCCCTTCGGGCTGCTGGAGCCGACCGGACTCGGGGTCGGCGAACGGCTGACCTGGGCGGTACTGCTGGCCGCCAGCCTCTCTATCGCGCGCCGTTTCTGGCTGCTCGCCGGCGAGATGGGCGCGCGCGTACATTGCGGCTACGACCAGTGGGACCGCGGCCTCCCCATGGCGCGCTCGGTGCTGCCGCTGCCTGGCGAAAAGGAAGCGGGCAGCCCGGCGAACGCAAGGCGGATAGCGTTTCGGACCTTCCATGCGATTTCGGCCCTGGCGTCCATGCTCGCCGCCGGCGGCGTGCTCGCCCTGGCGGCGTGGCACTGGCCGGACGGCCCGGCCATCGGCATCCCGTTCTGGGCCACGGGGCTGTTCTTCTTGCTCGGCTACCTGTTCTACCTGCTGTTCGACGTCTGGCAGATCAACTGGCTGTCACACCGCGCCCTGGGCCGGCAGGGGCGGAGCGACCCGCCCGGCGGCGAAGACGAGACCGGCTTCCAGCAACTGCGTGGGCGCTTGCGCGCCCGCCAGCTGGCCTTCGCCGACGTCCTGCAGGTGCTGGGCCTGCCCATCGCCACCCGCATCGCTCCGCCCGAGCCCAAGGTGATCGTGGAACGCGCCCGCATCGGCCACTGGCAGATGAGCGAACCCTTCCCGGACCAGGTGGATCTCAGCAATGTGTCGGTCGACCGCTGGACGCTGGGCAGCGGCGACGGCGACCGGGAAAAGCGCATCCTCCGCATTCTGGAACATTCCTCGGAATTCAAGCGCTCCACCTACAGCAGCATGGAACGCACACAGCGCAACCAGGGCAACCGCCAGCTGGCCGACCAGGTGCACCGCGCCATGCGCCGCCAGGAACAGTGGCGCGAGCAGCGGCGCTTCGCCACCGCCCTGATGCTGCTGCACTCCATCGTCGGCTATGGCACCAAGCGGGCGCCCATTCTGGCCTTCATGGCGGTGTGGTATGTATTCACAGCCCTGTGGTTCGCGGTCGACCATGCCGACGCCGTCACGCTGACACCGGAGACGCGCATGTCGCTGCTGGAGATCACCCAGGATCCGGAGGCAGCCGGCGTCCTGGCAGAGGCGCTCGATCCGGGGTGCCGCAACGGTGGCGGGTCGTGCGGCTGGACGGTTCCGGCGCCGGACCCTGACGGAACGCATCGTGTTCCCGCCACCCTCACGTCGAAGGGCTGGCTGGCGCGCCTCGGCCACGGCTTTGCCCTGGCGACGCGCTATCACCTGCCCATCATCGGCTGGGACCCCTGGCCCTACCTGGCGCCGCGCGGCGAGATGTGGCTGTATGCCGGCGCAGTCAACGTCATCCACTGGATCCTCTGGCCGCTGCTGCTGGCCAGCCTGATCCAGACGCTGATTCCTCAGCGCGAGAACTGAGCACGCCGCCACCACAGGGATCGCCCGCATGCCCTCTTCCGCTGCCCGCCTCGCCCTGGTGACCCGCAGGCCCTGGCGTTTCGTCGCTGGGGTCGTGCGCACCTTCCGCGCCAACCAGGGGCTGCTGCTGGCGGGGGCAGTCGCCTACTACACACTGCTGTCCATCGTGCCGCTGTTCGCGCTCATCCTGGTGGTGCTGTCGCAGGTCATCGAACCCCAGCGCCTGCTGGAGATCACCCGCGGCTACCTGGCGCTGGTGGCGCCGGGCGAGGCCGAGGCCCTGATGGCACAGATCGAGGTGTTTCTCGCCAACTGGAAACTGGTGGGCATTGTCGGCCTGGCGGTCATGCTGTTCTTCAGTTCATTGGCCTTCACGGTGCTCGAGAACGCCATGTCGGTGATCTTCCACCACCGTGTCAGGATCCAGCGGCGCCACTTCCTGGTGTCCGCCATCCTGCCCTATTTCTATATTCTGCTGCTGGGCTTCGGCCTGCTGGTGGTCAGCGTGGTCAGCGGCGGCATCGATGCCATCGCCGACGACGGCGGCCGGCTGCTCGGCGGCCACTGGGTGTTCAGCGGCCACGGCGCCACCTTCATGTACATCGTTGGCGTGCTGGGCGAGGTGCTGCTGCTGAGCTCGCTGTACCTGGTGATGCCGGTCGGCCGGCTGGCCTGGCGCCACGCCCTGGTCGGTGGCGTCACGGCGGCGGTACTGTGGGAGCTGACGCGCCACTTCCTGGTCTGGTATTTCTCGACCCTGTCGTTCGTCAACGTCATCTACGGCACCCTGGCGACCGCCGTGGTGATTCTGCTGAGCCTGGAAGCCGCCGCCCTCATCCTGCTGCTGGGCGCGCAGGTGATCGCCAACTACGAGCGCATCGGCAGCGGGGAGCGGGAAGCGGGTCTGTGGAACTGAGGCAGGAAGCCGGTCTGCCCGCCTCAGCCCGCGGCTTTCCCGAACCAGCGCTCGAACCAGGCCTCGGCCGGCTCCGGCTTGCCGTACAGGTAACCCTGGTGGATGACATCGGCCCGCGCGTTCAGGAACGCCGCCTGCGCCTCCGTCTCCACTCCTTCCGCCACTACCCGGAGGTGCATGTGTTCGGCCACCGCCAGGATCGTCTCCACCAGCGCCGCATCGCCTTCGTCGACGGGCGCGTCCTGGATGAAGCTGCGATCGATCTTGAGCTCGTGTACCGGCAGGCGCTTGAGATAGGACAGCGACGAGTAGCCGGTGCCGAAGTCGTCGATCGAGAAGTGCACACCCAGCGCCGCGATCTCATTCATCCTGGCGATCACTTCATTGATGTTCTGGATAACCAGCCCTTCGGTGACCTCCAGGGTCAGGTGGCTGGGGTCCGCACCGGTCGATTCCAGCAGATCCTGGAGCCAGGGGATGAAGCCCGATACGCGGAACTGGCGCGGGCTCAGGTTGACGGCCAGGTGGAAGGGGTGGCCGGCCATGTCGCCCCGCGCCATCAGCTTCAGCGCCTCTGACAGCACCCAGCCGCCGACATCGATGATGAGGTCGGACTCTTCCGCCACCGGGATGAACACCCCGGGCGGGACCAGGCCTCGCTGCGGGTGCTGCCAGCGCACCAGGGCTTCGGCGCCGGCCAGCCGCCCCCGCGCATCCACCTGCGGCTGGATGAACAGGCGCAGCTCTTCATTGGTGACCGCCTGCCGCAGCTCGCGTTCGATCTGAAAACGTTGCTCGGCCCAGTGACTCATGCCGGTCTCGAAGAAAGCGCTGCGGTTCCCGCCACCCGCCTTGGCCTGGTGCAGGGCGGTATCGGCGCGGCGCAGGATGGCGCCGGCATTCTCCTGTGCGCTCTCCGGGAACAGGGTGACCCCCAGGCTGGCGGTGACATAGATGTCCTCGTGGTCGATGTCGACCGGCTCGCGCAGCGCCTCCAGCATCCGCTCGGCGATGCGCTTCACCCGAGCCGCCGCCCGGTCGTCGCTCCCGGCCAGTTCCCTCACCAGCACGGCGAACTCGTCCGAGGCGAGGCGGGCCACGGTGTCGTCGTCGTGCAGCAAGTGGCCGAGACGCTCGCCGATGGCGCGCAACAGCGCGTCACCCAGCAGGTGGCCGCGGGCTTCGTTGACGGTCTTGAAGCGGTCGATGTTGACGAGCAGCAATGCCCCCTTGTTCGCTGCCCCGCGGGGCTGCACCAGGGCGTGGTTGAGCCGTTCCATCAACAGGGTACGGTTGGGCAGGCCGGTGAGCGGATCGTAATAGGCCAGGTAGCGGATCCGCTCCTCGGCCTGCTTCTTTTCGGTGACGTCCTGATTGATGGCCACGTAGTGGCTGATCTCTCCAGCAGCGTCGCGCACCGGGGAAATGATGGAACGGACGATACACTCGCTGCCATCCTTGCGACGGTTGTACAGTTCCCCCTCCCAGGAATCGCCAGCCAGCAATGCCTTCCACAGCGACCGGTAGGTGGCCTTTGGGGTACGGCCGGACTTGAGCAGGCGTGGATTCCTGCCCGTCACCTCCTGTGGCTGGTAACCGGTATCGCGCACGAAGGCCGCGTTGACGTATTCGATCCGCCCATCGGCGTTGGTGACGAAGATACTCTCGGGGCTCTGCTCGATGGCCTGTGACAGGGTGAGCAGGCGATCCTCGGCCTGGTGGCGACGCGCGATCTGGCGTTCCAGCTCACGGTTGGTGACCAGCAACTCGGCCGAACGCCGGCGCTCGTCGGCTATCATGCGGCCAAGGAAGACGATCGCCAGCAGTACCAGGATACTGACCAGCAGCCCCGGGATCTCGTCCATGCCGGCGCTCAGCTGCGGCGGCCATCCGAAGCCCTTCTTGGCCAGCGTGAGCGTCTGGCGCAGGGCCATCAGGGCCACCATGGCGCCGAGAAAACCGATGCGCCAGTCCTGGATGCGGTGCCACAGGCGCAGCGCCCAGACCAGGGCCAGCAGCCTGATGACGACGGATATACCCAGAATGAAACTCATGAACAACGTCCCCCGGAAACTGTGACGGCCGCACGCCCGTTTCATTTAGGCCGACCGGCAGCGCGCACACAGGCGGAAAATATGAGAGGATCGGAAGCGCGAGGCGGCGACGGCAGGCACGGCAGCCGTCCTGCCGCCGGAATCCGCCAGACCGAAGAGGGGAAGCCCATGAATGAGCATGTGTACAAGATGATCGAAGTCGTCGGCTCGTCCGGCAGCAGCACCGACCAGGCCATCGAGAATGCCATCGCCAAGGCCGCCGAGACCCTGCACAACCTGGACTGGTTCGAGGTGATCGAGAGCCGTGGCCAGATCCGAGACGGCGGGATCGCCTACTACCAGGTGAAGCTGAAAGTCGGCTTCAGACTCGACTGATCCGGGCCGACGGCCGACGACAGGCAGTGATACGGGACATGACTATCCGCAATAAACTCCATGATATCGTCCATTCCGAACGCGACCTGAAGGAAATCCAGCGCTGGCTGTTCTCGCTGCTGCCGCTGGGCGTCGCCTTCGCCTTCTTCTTCATTTTCATGCTGCCGCTGGACATGGAACGGAAAGACGTCGTCCTGCTCACCGGCGCGGCGGCCGGTTTCGCCGGCCTGGAGGCCTTCTGGATCTACCGCGGCTGGCAGCGCAACGAGGGCGTCACCATCGTGCTGGGCCTGATCGGCGTCATTCTGACTGCGCTGCTGGTGTGGGGCTATACCTATCACTTCGGCTACCTGCTTCGCGAGATCTACGAACGCATGCCACGCGGTGGTTAGCAGGGCGGATCTATGGCGTGTGATTCACGGCCAGGCTTGTCACCGGTCGGCGCGGGTTCTACAGGTGGCGCCGGAAGTGCTGGCCACGGTGCCGATCCTGCTGCCTGGCGCGCCGGCCGGCCGGTTCAATAGGGCCGGCCGTCCTTGTGCATCATCTCCCAACTGCCGTCCGGCCGCTGGACGGCCTTGAGATCGTCATCCGGGTACTCGACCTCGTCACCCGGCGTGCGGTCGCCGATCTCCAGGAAGCGGGTCGCTGCGGCTGAGCGATTGACGAGCTGCGAAGCCAGGCCCGACCCGGCCGGAAATCCGCAGCAGTCTCCCGGACCCA
>Ga0256841_1000651_pt1 | contig 34312 bp, 39 predicted proteins | sample 356308metaG_FD_185971 | JGI IMG/M metagenome (GOLD analysis project Ga0256841, IMG submission 185971) | Hydrothermal vent microbial communities from Mid Atlantic Ridge, Atlantic Ocean - 356-308 | ecosystem: Environmental > Aquatic > Marine > Hydrothermal vents | place: Atlantic Ocean: Mid... | reverse complement strand
TCAGCGTATCGTCGATGCGCGCCAGCAGCGCGCCGGCCTTCACGGGCTCGCCCGGATGCGGGGGCAGCTCCAGCAGGCGTCCCTGGACCTCGCTGTGCGCGCGGTAGACGCGCGTTGGCATCAGGCGCCCCGCGCTGCGCACCACGTGTTCCCCGGGGGTGAGCCGTGCGGCGCTCACCACCACGGGCACGGGTGTGGTGTCGTCGGCTCGCTCGGGACGGGCCCATGGTCGGTCCGGCGCGGGCGGCATCGCCAGCAACAACCCGAGCATGGCCAGAAGGGTGGGGCGCATGGGCGGGAGTTTATCCCGAATATCGCCCCAACGACGGTTCAGGCGGGCGAGTCGCCACCATGCAATGCACGTTCCCGGGGCGTCGCCCGAAAGGTTCAGGGGACCACCTGGTCGATGACCACCTGCACCGGGCCACCCTCGGCCGGAGAGACGGGACCGACCTTGCCCTCCAGGTCCCCACTCTGGGCCCGGGCCGTTCCAGAACGCGACACCCGCGCCTCGATGCGTACCCGGTCATAGGCCGACAAGCGCGTTTGCGGGGTCATGGCCATGCTGTCGTCGAGGACCACCGTGGTGGGAAGCTCGGAGACCCGTTTACGCACGATGGCCAGGGGCATGCGCGGTCCGTTGGCCGCGCGCGCGAAGATGAAGACGGTCTCATCGCCGTGGAGCTTGTCCACAAGATCGTCGCGGACCGAGACGCGCACCGTCAACGCCACCGGTGCAGTGGTTTTGCGGCCGGCCGGGGTCTGCGTGGCTTCGCTCATCCTGGTCCCGCCTGAGCCGGGGCCACCCATTCGTTCGCGGGCGATCTGAATGGCCTGCTGCAGATTGGCATGATCCTCGCTGCCCGGGTCGACCAGCCGGGCCAAGTGCTGCCAGCGTTGGATGGCGCCCGTGTAGTCGCCCTGCTGGAAGGCGTCGAAACCGGCCAGCCACAAGGCCCGCGGCTGGTCCGGGTCGAGCTTCAGGGCCTGCTGCGTGAGCTGCCGAACCGTCTCGGAAGGCTGTCCCTCCCGGGCCAGGGAGAGGGCCTCGGCATAGGCGGCGAGCACATCGGCGTTCTTGCCTTCGAGCAGGGTGTTGGCCTTGCCGTAGGCCTGGGCGGCCTCGGCGTAACGGTCCATCACCACGTAGCTGCGCCCGAGCATGACCCAGCCCTCTGCGTTGTCCGGGTTTTCTTCCAGCTTCTTCTCCAGCCGGGCCACCATCTCCTCGATGGAGGGTAGGGCGCCGCCCGAGGGTGCATCCGATGCCGCCTCGGTGGGGGTGTCCTCGGTGGCCTGCGCGAGCAGTGGGATGATGCGGCTCGCGCCGAGGGTCTGATAAAGCACGAAGGCGGCCAGCGGAACCGCGAGCGCCGCGCCGGCCACCAGCCAGCGGCCCCGGCCGGAGCGCCGCCGAGCGTGGGAATCCTCGGAGCGCCCCTCCACGGCGTAGAGCAATTCGCGCTCCAGGTCCGCCTTGGCCGATTCGTAGTCCGATCGCGACAGGCGACCGTCGGCCAGGTCGCGCTCCAACTCCTGGAGCTGCTGTCGGATGACCGCGGCATTGAGCCGCGTGGGATCCAGATCATCGGACTTGGGGGCGCGCAAGGCCGGCACCAACACGAAAGCCACCGCCAAGACCACCATGGCGGTGGCGAGCATCCAGAAAAGCGTCATGGGTGTTCGTCTCCCTCGCCGGCCTCGCGTAGGAGTCGCTCGGCCCGTTCACGTTCCTCGGCGCTGAGGGTGGACTCCGGGTTCCGTGTACGCCGGCGCACGGTCACCACCAGTGCGACGACGCCGATCACGAACAGGGCGAACGGGCCGTACCACAACAGATACGTACTGGGTTTGACGGGCGGATCGTAAAGCACGAAATCGCCGTAACGGGCCACGAGGAAGTCGATCACCTCCTCGTCGCTCTTGCCGGAGGCCATGAGCTGGTAGACCTCGTCGCGCAGGTCCTGGGCCAGTTCGGCGTTGGAGTCCAGCAGGGTTTCGTTCTGGCACACCAGGCAGCGGAGCTTGCCGATCACGGCCTTGAAGTGCTCCTCGGTCACCGGACCGGAGAAGTCGTAACGCGCCACTGTGCCCGCGCCGGCATGCAGGGCGGCGAGCAGCAGCGCGAAGGCGATGGGAGCCAAGGGCCATATGGCCCGTGGGGCAGGCGAGAAGATCATGTTTCGGCCTTGAGTTTGCGGACCAGGGGCAGGAGGATGTCCTCGACTTTCTCCTCGGTGAGCGGGCCGATGAACTTGTGCCGGATGATGCCCCGCTTGTCGATCACGAAGGTCTCGGGTGTGCCGTAGACCCCCCAATCGATGGCGGCGCGCCCTTTTTCGTCGAAGGCCACCGCCTCGTACGGATTGCCCAGCACCTGCAACCAGCGCAACGCCTTGTCCCGCTCGTCCTTGTAGTCGAGCCCATAGATGGGGACCACGCCGCTTTCCTTCAGGGCCTGGAGCACCTGGTGCTCCGCCCGGCAGGACACGCACCAGGTGGCCCAGACGTTGAGCAGCGCCACCTGTCCCTTGAGATCCGCCGAGCCGAACCGGCGCTTTGGATCCTCGAGGCGTGGCAGCACGAACTCCGGGATCGGCTTGCCGATCAACGGCGAGGGGACCTCCTTCGGATCGAGCTTGAGCCCGACGGCCAGGAAACCGGCCAGGGCCGCGAAGATCCCCAGGGGCAGAAGATAGCGCAGCATCAAGCCCGGCCTCCGGCCAGCGCCTCGCCCGCCGTGGCGGTGCTGCGGCGACGCACGCGCACGCGGTAGCGAGGATCGGACACGGCGAGCAGGCCCCCCAGGGCCATCAAGATGCCGCCCGCCCAGATCCAGCGCACGAAGGGCTTGTAGTACAGGCGCACCGCCCATTCCCCGCCGCCCAGGTCCTCGCCCAACGAGGCATAGAGGTCACGGGTGACGCCCACGTCGATGCCCGATTCGGTCATCGGCATGGTGCCCGGTCCATAGTTCCGTTTCTCGGGATGGAGCACGGCGATCTGCCGGTCCCCGTCGAAGACGGTGATGGTGCCGCGGGCGGCCAGGTAATTGGGACCCTGTACGTTCCGGACACCGTCGAAGCGGAATCCATAACCGGCAAGTTCATAGGTGTGGCCCGGTGCCATGCGCACGTCCCGCTCGGCCTCCAGGTTGGCCACCAGCGTGATGCCGATCAGCGTGACCGCCACGCCCAGATGGGCCAGCACCATGGCGTAGAAACTGCGGCCCTGGGTGGTGAGGTCGCGCAGCACCGCCCTGGCTCCGCGGCGGTGCTTGAGCCGGTCGCGCACCGCGAGCCACAGCGAGAGCAGCAACCAGGCCGCCAGTCCGATCCCCAACCCCATCAGCGCCGAGGCCCCCTGGTACACGGGCAGGGCGAAGGCGATGCCGATGGCCAGACTCACGCCGAAGGCGAGCCGCAGCCGCCGGACCAGATCGGCCGGGTCATGATGCTTCCAGCGCGCCAGCGGACCCACGCCCATGAGGAGCAACAGAAACGGCATGAACGTCACGAACATCTTGTTGAACCAGGGAAAACCCACCGAGATCTTGCCCCAACCCAGCGCGTCGTAGATCAACGGGAACACCGTCCCCAGCAGGATCAGGGCGGCCACCACCACCAGCAGCACGTTGTTGGCCAGCAGGAATGTCTCGCGTGAGACGAAGTCGAAGCGGCCGCCGCCCCGGATATGTGGTGCGCGCCAGGCGTAGATCGCCAGCGACCCGCCCACGACCACGCTCAGGAAGGCCAGGATGAAGACGCCGCGCGCGGGGTCGTTGGCGAAGGCATGCACGGAGGTCAGGACGCCGGAGCGCACCAGGAAGGTGCCGAGCAGGCTCATGGAGAAGGCGGCGATGGCGAGCAGCACGGTCCAGGTCTTGAACGCGCCGCGTTTTTCGGTCACGGCCAGGGAGTGGATCAAGGCGGTGCCCACCAGCCAGGGCATGAACGAGGCGTTCTCCACCGGGTCCCAAAACCACCATCCCCCCCAGCCGAGCTCGTTGTAGGCCCACCAGCTTCCCAATGTGATCCCCAGGGTCAGGAAGATCCATGCGGTGGTGGTCCAGGGCCGCGACCAGCGGGCCCATGCCGCGTCCAGCTTGCCGCCGAGCAGCGCGGCCAGCGCGAAGGCGAAGGCTACGGAGAAGCCCACGTATCCCATGTAGAGCAGCGGCGGGTGCACGGCCAATCCCGGATCCTGGAGCAACGGGTTCAGGCTGCGGCCCTCGGCGGGTACCGGATACAGGCGCTCGAAGGGATTGGATGTGAACAGCATGAAGAGCAGGAAACCGATGGCCACCATGCCCAGCACCGAGAGCACCCGCGCCTGCATCACCTGGGGCAGGTGGCGGCTCAGCAGGGCCACGGCCATGCCCCAGCCCGAGAGCATCAATACCCAGAGCAGCAACGAGCCCTCGTGCGCGCCCCACACGGCCGAGACCTTGTAGATCACGGGCAGTTGCGTATTGCCGTTCTCGGCCACGTACCGGATGGAGAAATCGTCGGCGAGAAAGCCCTGCATCAGGGCGCCGAAGGCGATGGCCAGGAACACGAATTGTCCAGTGGCGGTGGACGGACCCACCGACATCCAGGTCCGGTTGCCGGTGTAGGACCCCGCCAGCGGAACAGTGGCCTGGACCACCGCCAGGCACAGGGCCAGGATCAGGGCGAAATGCCCGAGTTCGCCGCTCATCGGACGTCGCCGCCCTGTTGGGCGGTCTTGAGCGAGTCGGCCACCTCGGGGGGCATGTAGTTCTCGTCGTGCTTGGCGAGCACCTCGTCGGCCACGAACACGCCGGCCTCGTTCAGCCGCCCCCGGGCGATGATGCCCTGACCCTCGCGGAACAGATCGGGCAGGATGCCGGTGTAGCGCACGGGAATGGTCGCCCGTGTATCGGTCAGGGTGAACTCGACGGTGAGCCCGTCGGATTGGCGCTTGACGCTGCCGTTGGTGACCAGCCCGCCGACACGAAACGGATGGTCCACCGGCGCCTTGCCTTCGGCGACCTCGCTGGGGGAGAAATAGAACATCAGGTTATCGTTGAAGGCGGTGACGGCCAATGCCGTGGCGATGCCGACGCCGACGACCATGGCCACGATCAGGATGAGCCGCTTCTTACGGGTTGGGGTCATGGGGTGCACCTCGTCTCTAGCCGCAGGGAGCCGCCTCCGGCGAGCCGTCGAGAACCACGACCACGGCCTTGCGCCTTGCCTGCCCCCTGGCCTATCCAGTTTTGACTATGTCCCGGCCGCCGCACGGTGTGCCTGGCCCGAGCCACGCGACATTTTTTCACACCCTGCCGAGGATCGCCGATCGCCTATTCCGATTCGTTGATCCAGGATTAGTTCCGCGCGGCGCGTCGGCGCCTGCGCGCGAGCAGCGCGAACAGGCGCCGGCGCTGGAGCAGGGGATGGATCACATTGGCCAACAGCACCGCGGCTGCCAGCCCGTACGAAGTCCAGACATAGACGGCGTAGCCGCCCATGTGAAAGAAATCCCGCAACTCGTTCATCCGGCCTCCACCATCTCCTGAACCCAGCGGCTGTTGCGTTCCCGTTCCAGTAACTCCACCCGCGCGCGCATCAGCACCGTGGCCACATAGTAGAGCTTGAAGCCCAGGGCCATGATCAGCAGCGGCCAGAGCATCTCCGGCGCAATGGACGGTTTGTCCAGCTTGGTGACGGTCGGCCCCTGGTGCAGCGTGTTCCACCATTCCACCGAGTAATGAATGATGGGGATATTGACCACACCGACGATGGCCAGGATGGCCGCTGCTCGCGAGGCGGTGCGCTTGTCCTCCACCGCGCCGTACAGGGCCATGACACCGAGGTAGAGGAACAGCAGGATCAGTTCCGAGGTCAGCCGAGCGTCCCACACCCACCAGGTCCCCCACATGGGTTTACCCCAGAGCGACCCGGTCACCAGCGCCAGGAAGGTGAACGAGGCACCGATGGGGGCGCTGGAGATGGCTATGATCTCGGCGAGCTTGATCCGCCAGATGAGCCCGATGGCGCCCGCGCCGGCCATGACCACGTAGACGAACAGGGACATCCAGGCCGCCGGCACGTGGACGTAAATGATCCGGAAGCTGTCGCCCTGCTGGTAGTCGGCCGGTGCCTCCACCAAGCCCCAATAGGCGCCGACCAGGATCAACAGCAGGGCGCTCACGCCGGCCCAGGGGATGATGCGTCCCGAAAGCGCATAGAAGGTTTTGGGTGAGGCCAGCTTGTGGAGGAAACGCATCATCTCGAATCGGGGCCCTCAGCTCAGGCTCACTCGCAGGGAGGCGGCGGCTGCCACCGGTGCCAGGCTGACCGCCGCCACCAGCATGGCCCCCAGGATGTAGAGCTGTGGACCCACGGGCAACGCGCTGGCCGCGGCATCCACCGCGCTGGAGGCGAATATTAGCACCGGGACATATAACGGGAGAACCAGCAGCGAGAGAATAATGCCCCCGCGGCGCAACCCCACCGTCAGCGCCACGCCCACCGCCCCGATCAGGCTCAGAACCGGCGTGCCCAGCAGCAGGGTGACCACCAGCACGCCCATGGCCTCGCCAGGGATCGAGAGCAGCAGACCGATCAACGGCGAGACCAGGATCAGCGGCACGCCCGTGACCAACCAATGCGCGAACACCTTGGCCAGCACCAGCAGCGAGACGGGATGGGCGCTCAGCATGAGTTGTTCCAACGTGCCATCCTCGAAATCGGAGCGGAACATGCCGTCCAGTGACAGCAACGCGGCGAGCAGCGCCGAGACCCAGACGATGCCGGGGCCCGCCGCCTGCAGCAACCGGCTGTCGGCGCCCAGGCCGAGCGGGAACAGGCTCGCGATCAGTACGAAGAAAAGCAGGGGGTTGACCAACTCCGCCCGGCGCCGGTAGGCGAGCAACAGATCGCGCCGCAGGAGCAGCGCCATGGCCCGTGGCGTGGACAGGCCGCTCATGGCGAGAGGTTGATGCGGTGCACGCGCTCGCCTTCCAGGGCCACGCGATGATGGGTGGTCATCACGATCATGCCGCCGCGGTCCAAGTGGGCCGCCATGACCGACTCGAACACCCCGATGCCATGCCGGTCCAGTGAGGTGAACGGTTCGTCCAGGATCCAGAGGGGGGCCTCCGTGGCCACCAGCCGGGCCAGGGCCACACGGCGCTGCTGGCCGGCCGAGAGGGTACGGGTCGGCACGTCCTCGAAACCGCGCAGACCGAAGTGCTCCAGGGCATCGAGCACGCCCGTTGCGGGGTTCGGGGCGCCCAGGGCACGTGCCATGCGCAGGTTCTCCTCGGGAGTGAGGTCCTGCTTGATCCCGTCTCTGTGGCCGACGTAAGAGAGTTGCAGGTGGTAGTCGGGGCCCAACCGCTGGATCTCGGTCCCGCACCAACGCACCTCCCCCGCGTCGGCTAGCCGGATGCTGCACAGGATACGCAACAGCGAGGTCTTTCCGCTGCCGTTGCGTCCCTCCAGCATCAATAGCTCCCCATTGCCCAACCGGAAACCGAGTCCCTCGAACAACACCCGGTCGTCCCGGATGCAGGCGAGGGCTTCGGCCTCGAGTAGGAGATCGGCATCGAAAGGCTGGGCCACGGGAGATCGGGTCTCGGACGAAAGGGGTCGCGGTCAGGGCCGCATATAGTGTTGCGGGGGCGCGCCGCCGTCAAATCAGGCGCCTGACCAGGTGTATATTACAGAATTCAAATATGCTTATTCGTGCATAGGTATTGTTTATTACCATATCGAAAATTTCGAAGTTGCCGGGGTGGCCTCTGCCGCGGGGTCGTTGCGATACTGCAACGGCATTGGCCGAACGGGATCATGGCAGGGGGCTCGAATACGGTGGGCACCGGGAACGAACTGCATCCGAAACCTTTCCCCGATGGATCGCGGCAGGGCTCCATCCCGGAGCCGGTGGCGCTGCCGGCCGATTCGCTGGAGCGGTTCGTCGGCTGCTTCGAGCGCAGCGCCAAGCGCTGGGAGCTGATCGTGTACCCGGCCCTGTTCGCCTTCGTGATCCTTGCCGGCTACGGCTTTTTCCTCGTCTACAGCCTCGCGCACGACATGCAGACGGTGGCCCATAGCATGGAGACCATGGTGGTGACCATGAACGAGATGTCGCGCAAGCTGGACACGCTGGAGCCGATGCTGATGAGCATGGGGGAGATGGACCAGTCCATCCGCGCGATCACCGCCACCAACGACGCCATGCGCCAGCAGATGGCCATCATGACCCACAGTGTCGCGCGCCCGCTGACCTTCATGAGTCAGTTCATGCCTTGGTAGTAGCCCTCACGGCTGCCGTGGCCTGCGTTGATGTGTCTGCGGCGCGGATCCGCGAGGCCCATCGCGCCGGCCGCCTGTCCCCGGTGTTTCTGCGCCTGGCGGTCTTGCTGTCTCGGATTCAAGGGATTCGGGAGCATTCTTCCCGTCGCTGATGAGTGGGGCTCCGTACCCTGTCGGAGGGCATTTGCCCCCGGGGCGGCTCATCCGCAGAATAGCCGCTTTTCCTCGCTGGCCTTCGGCATGGTTCACGGCGTCTCGCGTCGCACCGAACAACCGCGCCTCCGTCCCTCGGACCTGCGCAACCTGCGGCGCATGGGTCCCTACCTGTGGCGCTATCGGGGACGGGTGCTGGCGGCGCTGATCTGCCTGGTGCTCGCCAAACTGGCGACGGTTGGGGCGCCGCTCGTGCTCAAACGCATCGTGGATGCCCTGGATGGATCCCGGCATGCGGCGCTGGTGGTGCCGTTGGGGCTGCTGGCCGGTTACGGCCTCCTGAGGGTGGCCATGAGCCTGTTCAACGAACTGCGCGATACGATCTTCGCGCGGGTGCGCTATGCGGCCATGCACCGGCTCTCGGTGCAGGTGCTGGAACACCTCCACGAGCTGTCGCTGCGCTATCACCTGGAGCGGCGCACGGGGGCGGTCTCGCGCGATCTGGAGCGCGGCGCGCGCAGCATCAGTTCGATTCTCAACTATCTGGTCTTCAACATCCTGCCCACGGTGGCCGAGCTGGCATTGGTGGCCTTCATTCTGCTCCACCAGTACGACTGGACGTTTACTTTCGTGACGGTGGCCACCGTGGTGGTCTACGTGGGATTCACCCTGGGCGTCACCAACTGGCGCATGCATTTCCGCCATGAGATGAACGCCCTGGATTCCCGGGCCAACGGTCAGGCGGTGGACAGCCTGCTCAACTACGAGACGGTCAAGTACTTCAACAACGAACGTTTCGAGGTGGAGCGCTACGACCGGACCCTCCGACGCTGGGAGGATGCCGCGGTCAAGAGTCAGGCCACCATGTCCCTGCTCAACGCCGGCCAGGGGCTCATCATCGCCGCCGGGGTCACGGCGCTCATGGTGCTGGCCGCGCGCGGCGTGGCCGCCGGCGCCATGACGCTCGGCGACCTGGTGCTGGTCAACACCATGATGCTCCAGTTGTTCCTGCCCCTGAACTTCCTGGGGGTCATCTACCGTTCGCTCAACTATGCGCTGGCGGACATGGTGCAGGTGTTCCAGCTCCTGGACCGCGAGCCGGAGATCCGCGACCGGCCCGATGCCCGCCCCCTGCGCGTGGGAAGGGCCGAGGTGGTGTTCGACGAGGTGCGGTTCGCCTACCAGCCCGAGCGGCCCATCCTGCACGGGGTGAGCTTCCGGATCCCCGCCGGTCGCCGGGTGGCCGTGGTGGGGCCCTCGGGGGCGGGCAAGTCCACGCTCGCGCGGTTGTTGTTCCGGTTCTTCGAAGTGGACGGCGGCGCCATCCGTATCGATGGGCAGGATATTCGCGAGGTCACCCAGCAGAGCCTGCGCCGGGCCATCGGCATCGTGCCCCAGGATACGGTATTGTTCAACGACACCCTCTACTACAACATCGCCTACGCCCGCCCCGATGCCAGCCGGCGGGAGGTGGTCGAGGCGGCGCGCCTGGCCGATCTGCACGATTTCATCGCCTCCCTGCCGCAGGGCTACGACACGGTGGTGGGCGAGCGGGGGCTCAAGCTTTCCGGGGGCGAGAAGCAGCGCGTGGCCATCGCGCGGGTGATCCTCAAACGCCCGCCGATCCTGGTCTTCGACGAGGCCACCTCCAGCCTGGACTCGCGCACCGAGCAGGCCATCCTTAGCGCCCTGCGTCAGGTCTCCCGGCACACCACCACCCTGGTGATCGCCCATCGGCTGTCCACCATCGTGGATGCGGATCGCATTCTGGTGCTGGACCGCGGGCGCATCGTGGAGGAGGGCAACCACGCCGAACTGCTGGCCGCCGGCGGACTCTACGCGGGGCTGTGGGCACTGCAGCAGGAAGAACGCGAGCTGCAGGGCGAAGCCCGCATGCTCGGCGTGCCCATTTGAGTCAGGCCGCCCGCGGACTATAGTGGAATGGTCTGATCACGGAGGGTTGCGCATGGACATCGGCGGTTGTGCGGGCAGTGAGCCGTTCGCGCTGCGCGTGCTGGGCGACAGCATGGAGCCCGAGTTCGAGCACGGCTGCGTGATCGTCATCGAGGCCGACGGTGTGGTGAAAGACGGCGCCTACGTGCTGGCCGTGGTGGGCGAGGAATACATCTTCCGCCAGCTGGTGATCGACGAGCGTGGACGCTATTTCCTCAAACCCCTGAACCCGGCCTACGAGACCGTGGAGATTCCAGGGCTGGAGGCCATCAAAGGCGTCGTCGTGCAGAAGGCGGGCAAGCGGCGTCGCGACCGCAAGCACTACGTTTGAGGCACGAGCCGATCGGGCCTGTTTTCCCGGTTTCTTCGGGGGCCGGCGGGCGCCGATGGCCGCGTTTGCGCGTTGTGCCCGCACTGCTCGCCAGGTCCGGTGTCGCTGGGAACGACGAAAAAGGCCGCGTATCGCGGCCTTTTTTGCGAACCCCTCGGAGGCGCGAGGACTCAGGGATGCGAGCCCACGTCCTGGTGGGCCTGCTCCACCAGCTTCATGGCCAGCTCGTTGTACCGCTGGCGGAACCCGTGCAGCGGATGGTCTTCGGACGGGACGAAGTACTCTTCGGGCGTGACCCCGTGCTCGCGGTCGTACTCGATGAATTTACGCTGCAGCTCGAGCAGCTCCTTGATCAAAGCCTGTCTGTCACTCATCTCGGATCCTCGTTCGGCTTGACGTTCGGTCCCGGAATCAGGTCGGGAAAATATAGCCACCGGCCGGCGGGGCGTCTCTATTCCCGATTGGATAGCGTCGTGTCGGGCGGTCAATACCCCCCCTTGCGCTTGGTCTCCGGGAGTCCCGCCACCCGGGGACCCTGTTTGCTGGGGTCCAGCGGGAACAGCGCGTAGAGATCCTTGGCGGTGATCTTGCGCCCCCACTGCTTGCTCATCTCCTTGACCATGGCCCGCGTGTTGGGTTGATTTTGGTTGTTCTCGAAGTATTCCCGGCGCAGCCAGTTGATGAGGTCCCAGTGCTCCTGGGTCAGCTCCAAGCCCTCTTGCTCGGCGATCGCTTCGGCTACCTTCTCATTCCAGTCGGCGGTATTGAGCAGGTAGCCCTTCTCGTCGGTGGGAATCTCCTTGCCGTCGACCACTAAAGCCATCGTGCGCTCCTCGTGGAAGTTGGTTAAAGATAAGGGGGATGGGTTATTTTGCGGGCTCGCCCCGTCCGCCGCCAACCGCCTTATGGGGGAGGAAGACGCCGAATCCCTGCAGCCGCCCCGGTCCCAGGCCCCGCTGCTGCAGGCGGATGGATTCCTCCACCCGTAGCCCGTCGATCATCAGGCTGCGGGTCCGGATCTCCCGGTCCGGGAAGCGGTGCATGTGTTCGCGCCCGGCCACCATCTTACGCACACGGATGTCGAGGTCCTCGCGCAGCATGCGGGCCACGGCGTCGAGGAATTCCGCCTCCTCGGACTGTTCGCTCACCACATGTCGCGAGAAGACCGTGGTCAGCGGAGAGAGCTCGCGCACGTGCGGATCGCGCAGCGAGACCGCGTGACCGCCCACGTCCAGCGTCGTGCCGGCCAGCGCCCGGGCCGCCTCCACCCGGTGCTTGGGCACGCGCAGCGCGAAGCGGGTGCGTCGCGAGGGATAGAGTAGGGCCTCGGGGTCCTCGGGGCGCAGCCAGCCGTTGCCCGACTCCGCGCCGTGGATCAGGTGCACGGCCGCCTGCGGTTCCTCCCGCAGCCACGGCAAGGCCTCCAGCAAGGCCTCGGACAGCGCGTGGGCGTGATCCAGTGGCAGGGCCTTGCAGGCGACCTTGAAGCTCACGTCCACCACGTCGTCCGGGACGGTGGGTGGGGACCGTTTGTCCTCGTCTTCCTGCCAGTACATCGCCGCGTGCCCCTCAGCGCAGGGCCGCCGTGAAGGCGGCCTCCAGCCGGTCTTCCCAGTCCTCGGGGGTGTCCTCGAACTGGGGCTTCACGTCCATGCGCAGGAAACGCTCGCCGCGCTGGCCGTGCTCGCGTACCACTCGCTCCAGCTCTTCGAACGTCTCGATCTCGTGATGCTGTAGCAGGATCTCACTCAGCCATAACATGGTCGTGTCCCTGATCGGTCGGTGGGGAGTATCGCTCGCCACGAGGTGCCGGCGACACGGTCGTGGGATCGGGCGCGCCAGAGCAGCCGGCCGGGGCCTGCCGTGGGATCACGAAACGCGCTGCGGTTGTGCAGCACGTTGTTGTTGATCAGTCCCTCGCCGGGCGCAAGCCGGTAATGGAACTTATACGGTATCTCCGAACGCAGCAGCTCGGCCAGAAACCCGATGGCGGCTCGGGTTGTGGGATCGTCGCGCCATTGCACGAAGCGGCTGCGCTCGGTGTAACGCAGGATGAGCTCTCCCGTGCCGGGCTCGACGGCCAGTACCGGGCCCACGAACTCGGCCCGCAGCATCCGCCCCCCTCGCACGTTGGCGGGCACCCGCATGGCATCCGGCGCCATCAACGCGCGCACGAAGGCGGGGTTTTCATCGCGCAGGTGAATGTAGGCGATCTCCGGATCCAGGAGTTCGTTCTCGCCTCCCTCTGCGGCCTCGCGCACGCAATGCAGGACGAAGGCGCGGATCCGCCGCGGCGCCTCGTTGTAATAGCCGTCGGTGTGCCAGCCCAGGCGGCGGCTCGTGTAGGGGATGTATTCCCCGGCCGCGCCGTGCGCGCGCACCTCCAGGGCGCTGATCGCCTCCTCGTCCGCGCAAAGATTGCGATCGAAACGGATCAGGCCCATCTGGCGGGCCAGCGCCCGAAAGGCCGCCCGATCGAACCGTCGCGGGTCGGCCACCGCGTAGATCGCCATGTTGGTCCGCCGGCAGGCGTCCGTCAGACGCGCGCGTTCTTCCGGGGTCAGCCGGTGCGGATCCTGCACCGGCACTCGGATGGCGGCCGGATCGGTGGGATGCGCCGCCAGTTTGGCGGCGCGCCAACGTGCGTAGGTCGCCTCGTCGTCGGGATCGAACGGGCTGGCGGTGCCCTGGTCAAGGGGGGAAAACTGCATCGGATTCAAGGGGAAATTGCGATACCGTGGCCAGGGGTCCAGTATACCGGTGACCGGGTCTTCGCCCAGGGATAAATGCCCCTTATGGGTGCATGCCCCCCAAAGGGGATAAATGGCCCATGGGGCGCCATCCCATAGGTAGGGTGCAATTCCCCCGGGCCGGATCCTACACTTCCGCATTCGGTAGGCCGGGAGCGCCCCGGCTCGAACGTCCGCCGCGCGCGGGCGGCCGGATCGGAAGGCGGCCGGGCCCGGGTTGACGGGCGATGACACGGTAGCCGAGTCATTCCGACAACACGATCAGTTCCCAAATTCGAGGAGAGAGCGCATGGCTAACAAACACTATGAGACGCCGATGCTCGACGAGCTGGAGAAGGGTCCCTGGCCGAGCTTCATTTCCGGCATCAAGCGGCTTCGGGACCAGCATCCCGACGATCGCATCAAAGGGGTGGCCAACAGCCTGCTGGGCCAGCTGGAGCACTCCTACGAGACCCGCAAGGGTTACTGGAAGGGCGGTACGGTCTCGGTGTTCGGCTACGGCAGCGGCATCATTCCGCGCTTCTCCGAGGTCGGCCATGCCTTTCCGGAGTCCAAGGAATTCCACACGCTGCGCGTGCAGCCGCCGGCCGGCAATTACTACACCACCGACATGCTCCGTCAGCTGGCCGAGAGCTGGGAGAAGTGGGGCTCCGGTCTCATCACCTTCCACGGCCAGACCGGCAACATCATGTTCATCGGCACGGACACCGACAACACCCAGCACTTCTTCGACGAGATCAACGAATACGGCTGGGATCTGGGCGGCGCCGGCCCGTGTGTGCGCACCGGGATGAGCTGCGTGGGCGCGGCCCGCTGCGAGCAGTCGTGCCTGGACGAGATGCGGGTTCATCGCACGCTGCTCAACAACTTCACCGACGATGTGCACCGTCCGGCCCTGCCCTACAAATTCAAGTTCAAGGTGTCCGGTTGCGCCAACGACTGCATGAATTCCATCGAGCGCTCGGACTTCGCCATCATCGGCACCTGGCGTGACGACATGAAGGTGGACCAGGAGGCGGTCAAGGAGTATGTCGCCAAGAAGGGCCGCGATTACATCCTGGACAACGTGGTCAACCGCTGCCCCACCAACGCCCTGGCCTTGCGCGAGGACGACACGTTGGAGGTCAACAACCGCGACTGCGTGCGCTGCATGCACTGCCTGAACGTGATGCCCAAGGCCCTGTCTCCGGGCGACGACAAGGGCGCAACCATCCTGATCGGCGGCAAGCGCACGCTGAAGATCGGTGATCTGATGGGGACCGTCATCGTGCCCTTCATGAAGCTGGACACCGACGAGGACTACGAGCGTCTGGTGGAGCTGGCCGAGGAAGTCATCGATTTCTGGGCGGAGAACGGCCTCGAGCACGAGCGTTGCGGTGAGATGATCGAGCGTATCGGGCTGGCCAACTTCCTCGAGGGCATCGGCGTGGAGGTCGATCCCAACATGGTGGTCGAGCCGCGCAACATCTCCTACGTCCGCATGGACGGTTGGGACGAAGAGGCCGAGAAGTGGTTCAAGCGCAAGGCCGAGGAGAAGGCGGCCGCCGCGGCCGGCTGATCGTTCCGGCGGGCCGCCCGATCTCGAGTGGGCGGCCCGCCATCCCAAGAATCCGAGCAAGACACGCATAGGGAGAAGTCTAGATGGCACTTCACACCGAACACCGCGCGCCCATCGAGTCGGGCTGCCCCGACGGGCTCCAGTACATGCATCCCGTGATGCGCAAGCATTACGGCAACTGGGCCTATCACGAGGATCCCCGTCCGGGTGTGCTGGTCCATGTGGCCAAGAACGGCGACAAGATCTGGACGGTGCGTGCGGGCACGCAGCGCATCCTGGACCTCTTCACCCTGCGCAAGCTGTGCGAGATCGGCGACCAGTACGGCGACGGCTACGTGCGCTTCACGCTGCGCAGCAACATCGAGTACATGGTGGCCGACGAAGCGAAGGTCGAGCCGCTGATCAAGGCCCTGGAAGATGCCGGCTTCGTTGTGGGCGGCACCAAGAACTCGGTGACCATGATCTCCCACACCCAGGGCTGGCTCCACTGCGACATCCCCGGCACCGACGCCTCGGGCGTGGTCAAGGCGATGATGGACGAGCTCTACGAGGAGTTCAAAAGCTGGAACATGCCCAACCGCGTCCATATCACCACCTCTTGCTGCCAGATCAACTGTGGCGGGCAGGGAGACATCGCCATCAACGTGCAGCACACCAAGCCACCCAAGATCAACCATGATCTGGTGGCCAACGTCTGCGAGCGTCCCTCGGTGGTGGCCCGTTGCCCCGTGGCGGCCATCCGTCCCGCCCTGGTCAACGGCAAGCCCTCACTGGAGGTGGACGAGAAAAAATGCATCTGCTGCGGCGCGTGCTATCCGCCGTGCCCCCCGATGCAGATCAACGATGCCGAGCACACCAAGCTCGCCATCTGGGTCGGCGGTAATCACTCCAATGCGCGCGGCCGCCCGACGTTCCACAAGCTGGTGGCTGCGGGTATTCCCAACAATCCGCCGCGCTGGCCGGAGGCCACGGCCATCGTCAAGCGCATCCTCGAGGTCTACAAAGAGGACGCCAAGGACTGGGAGCGCATCAACGATTGGATCGAGCGGATCGGCTGGCCGCGCTTTTTCGAGAAGACCGGGCTGCCGTTCACCAAATACCACATCAACAACTGGCTGGGTGCGCGTCGCACGCTGAATGCGTCCACGCACATCCGCTTCTGATGTCGGTACCACCGCTCAGGGGGTGAAGCAGTGAAATTGGCAATCATGGTGAACGAGGGTCCGTACAACCATCAGGCCTCGGACTCGGCGTATCGATTCACCAAGGCGGCGCTGGACAAGGGGCACGAGATCTTTCGCGTGTTCTTTTACCACGACGGGGTGTACAACGGCACCCGCCTTGGCGTTCCGCCACAGGACGACCGCAACATCACCCAACTGTGGCAGGAGCTGGCCGCCGAGCACGATCTGGACCTGGTGGTGTGCGTGGCCGCGGCCCAGCGGCGGGGGATCCTGGACGCCGACGAGGCCAAGCGCCACGGCAAGGATGCGGACAACATCGCGGAGCGGTTCCGGATCTCGGGCCTCGGGCAGTTGATCGAGGCGGGCATCAAGGCCGACCGGCTCGTGGTCTTTGGAGATTGAGGGGGCTGAGGCGATGTCCGAGATCAAGAAATTCATGTATGTGAACCGCAAAGCGCCTTACGGGACGATCTATGCCCTGGAGTCGCTGGAGGTGGTATTGATCGGCGCTGCATTCGACCAGGACGTGAGTCTGGCGTTTCTGGACGACGGGGTGTATCAGCTGACCAAGGATCAGGACACCAGCGGCATCGGGATGAAGAACTTCTCGCCCACGTACGCCGCGCTCGGTGACTACGACGTCACCAAGATCTACGTGGAGAAGGAGTCGCTGGAGGAGCGGGGCCTGAGCCTGGACGACCTCCAGCACCTGACCTACGAGGACGAGGACGATGACTGGGCCGAAAAGGACTCCATTCGTCTCGTCAGCCGCGAGGAGCTCGCTAGGATCATGGACGAGCAAGACGTCCTGTTGAGTTTCTAAGGGGGGCATAGCGATGGCGATGTTGCACACCGTAAACAAGTCTCCCTTCGAACGAACGGCCTTGCAGTCCTGTCTGGGTCATGCCCTGGAGGGGGCCTCGGTACTCCTGTTCGAGGATGGAGTCTACGCCGCCATGCAGGGCACTGCGGTTTCGGCGCAGGTGTCCGAGGCGTTGGGAAAGGTGAGGTTCTATGTGTTGGGTCCGGACCTGCGGGCGCGTGGGTTGCGGGAAGACCGGGTGATCGACGGAATCCAGGTGGTGGACTACGACGGGTTTGTCGATCTCGTCACATCCCATGACAACGTGCAGGCATGGTTGTAGGCCCGTGCCGGCATCCTGCGCATGGATTTGAAAAACGTACTTAGGAGAAACGAGACATGGCTCTTGAAGTGAACGGTAAGGTCATCGAGACCGACGAGGAAGGCTACCTGGCCAATATCAACGATTGGACGCCGGAGGTGGCCGACGCCATGGCCAAGGCCGACGGCGTGGAGCTGACCGACAACCACTGGGAAGTCATCAACTTCCTGCGCGAGTACTACGACGAGTACCAGATCGCTCCGGCCGTGCGCGTGCTCACCAAGGCGATCGGCAAGAAGCTCGGTAAGGAGAAGGGAAACAGCAAGTATCTGTACGAGCTGTTCCCCTACGGTCCCGCCAAGCAGGCCTGTAAGTACGCAGGTCTCCCGAAGCCCACGGGCTGCGTCTAAGCGCCTGACGCCAGGCCTGCGCGGGGTCCCGGCGGCCGGGCCACGGGCCGGGACCCCGCGCGGCGCCTTTCCGCACCGCTGTCGAGGAGTGACCGGAAACATGACGTTTCTGACCGTCGTTTATGCGCTGCTGTTCTATGTGGCCACCGGCGTTCTGCTGTTCGGTCTGGGCTACAAGATCCGCCAGTACTGGAAGACGCCGCAGCCACTGAAGATTCCCACGACGCCGGCGCCGGTCACGCGCAGCGGTGTCGTGATCCGGATGCTCAAGGAAGTGACGGTGTTCGCCAGCCTGTTCAAAGGCAACAAGTGGACCTGGCTGTTCGGCTGGACGTTCCACGCCGCCCTGCTGCTGGTGCTCCTGCGTCACCTGCGTTACTTCCAGGAGCCGGTATGGGGCTGGGTGCGGTTCATCCAACCGTTCGGCAAGTACGCGGCCTTTGCCATGCTCGCCGGACTGGCCGGCCTGTGGGCGCGTCGTTTCCTGGTGGACCGCGTGCGCTACATCTCGGCTCCTTCGGACCACCTCATGCTCGCGTTGCTGCTGGGTATCGGCATCTCCGGGGCGTCCATGACCTTCGTCGCGCACGCGGACATCGTGTCCTTGAAGGCGTTCTTCCTGGGGTTGATCCGATTCGACTGGCAGCCGATTCCCAGTGATCCCCTGCTGCTCATCCACCTGTTGCTGGTGGCGACGCTCATGATCGTCTTCCCGTACAGCAAGCTTTTGCACGCACCGGGTGTGTTCTTCAGTCCCACGCGCAACCAGGTGGACAATCCGCGGGAGCAACGCCACGTCGCGCCTTGGGCGGAAGAGCTCGAGCGCAAGGAGCGCCGGCAGGCGGCCGCCGGCTGAAGGTTTCGACGAAACCCGGGCGGGGCAGGTGCACATAGGATTCTCGACCCCATAGCCGAGAGAGAGCGAATCGATGGCCGACTTCGATATTCCAGAGCTGAAGGAATACCCCATCATCCCGCACATCCAGCCGGGCGTGATGGCCCACAGCAAGCCGTTCGTCGCCAAGCCGGAGTTCCAGGAGCCGCTGGGCTACCCGGGCGAGCTGGTGGACAACTGGCAGGAGAAGGCCATCGAAAAGCTCGGCGAGCTCAAGGGCAAGTATCGTTCGCTGCAAGTGTTCCTCGATGCGTGTGTCAAATGCGGCGCCTGCACGGACAAATGTCACTACTATCTGGGTACGGCCGATCCCAAGAACATGCCGGTGGCGCGGCAGGATCTGCTGCGCAAGGTCTATCGGCGGTACTACACCTTCGCCGGAAAGTATTTTCCGAAGTTGGTGGGTGCCGTGGACCTCACCAGGGAAGTACTGGACGACTGGTATGCCTACTACCACCAGTGCTCGCAGTGCCGGCGCTGCTCGGTGTACTGCCCCTACGGCATCGACACCGCCGAGATCTCCATGGCGGCCCGTGAGATCATGGACTCGATCGGGCTGGGGCAGAAGTACTGTAACGAGATCATCGGCAAGGTATTCAAGATCGGCAACAACCTGGGCCTGCCCGAGCCGGCGCTGGCCGACACCCTGGAGGGCCTGGAGGAAGAGGTCTACGAGGACACCGGAGTCAAGGTCCGCTATCCGCTGGATGAAGAGGGTGCCGAGATCCTGCTGGTGACCCCTTCGGCGGATTTCTTCGCCGAGCCGCACGTGGACGGACTCATCGGATACGGGAAGGTCTTCCACGAGGCCGGGGTGAGTTGGACCCTGAGCTCCTACGCCTCGGAGGCGGCCAACTTCGGCATGTTCATCGGCAGCTATGAGAACATGCGGCGGGTGGCCCTGCGAATTCGCGAGGCGGCCATCAAGCTGGGTGTCAAGCGCATCGTGTTCGGTGAGTGCGGGCACGCCTGGCGTGTGGCCTACAGCTTCCTGAACACGCTGGCGGGGCCCTTCGACTTCCTGGATCCCAACTACCCGGTCCCGCAGCACATCTGTGAATTCACCTACGACCTGATCAAGCAGGGCAGGCTCAAGTTCGACAAGTCCGAGAACGACCACATGGTGCTCACGTTCCACGACTCGTGCAACGTGGCGCGCGCCTCCCGCATGGGCGATTTTCCAGGCGGCCAGTTCGTGATTCCGCGCGAGATCATCAAGGCCACCTGTAACCACTTCTACGACATGGACGATTGGGGCATCAAGGAGGCGACCTTCTGCTGCGGCGGTGGCGGCGGACTGCTGACCGATGACCTGATGGAGGTCCGCATCAAGGGCGCGCTGCCCCGCATGGAGGCCCTGAAGGACGTGGTGGAGAACTACGGCGTGACGCACATGGCGGCCATTTGCGCCATTTGCAAGAGCCAGTTCACCAAGGTGCTGCCCTACTACGGGTTCACCATGGACCAGATCGTGAGCGTTCACCAGCTGGTCAGCAATGCGATCATCCTGACCCGGGGCACGGAAGAACCCGGAGGCGAGGCGGAGACGGCCGACGCGGCCTGAGCCCTCCGGACGAGCATCCGTTCCAGCAGTTTCATTCCGGCCAGAATACAACCGGTCTCGAAGGAGAAACACGATGGCGACTTCCAGCGACGAGATGAAGAAAAAGTTGACCTTCCGGCGCTTCCGGGATGGCGACAATCAGTGGAAGCGGTTCACGGAGAAGATCTTCATCGCCGACCACTCCCACAAGTGTCCGACCTACGTCCATCGTACGCCTCCCTGCCAGGCGAGCTGTCCTTCCGGTGAGGACATCCGGGGCTGGTTGCAGATCGTGCGTGGAATCGAGCAGCCGCCCGAGGGCGTGAGCATGCAGGAGTACGCCTTCCGGCGCGCGACCGACGCCAACCCCTTCCCGGCGTTGATGGGTCGGGTCTGCCCTGCGCCCTGTCAGGACGGCTGCAACCGCAACAAGGTGGAGGATTTCGTCGGTATCAACTCGGTGGAGCAGTACATCGGCGACACCGCCCGCAAGGAAGGTTTCGGCTACCACGTGGACGTGCCGCTGTCGGGCAAGCGCGTGGCCATCGTGGGCGGCGGTCCCGCGGGCCTGTCGGCCGCCTACCAGCTGCGCCGGCGCGGTCACGCCAGCGTGATCTTCGAGGAACAGCCGGAGCTGGGCGGCATGTTCCGCTATGGCATTCCCGGATATCGTGTACCGCGCGACGTGCTGGACACGGAAATCGGCCGGATCACCTCGCTGGACGGGATCGAGGTGCGCACCAACACCAAGGTGGGGCGTGACGTCTCGGTCGACGAGCTGGAAAAGGAGTTCGACGCCATTCTGTGGGCGGTGGGCACGCAGAAGGGCCGTCAGCTACCCGTGCCCGGTGGAGACGCCCCCAATTGCGTGGGCGGTGTGGAGTTCCTCGAGGCCTTCAACAAGGGCACCCTGCAATTCGTACCCAAAAAGGTGGTCTGCGTGGGTGGTGGCGACACCTCCATCGACGTGGTCTCGGTCGCCCGCCGCCTGGGCGCGCTGGAGGAGATCCCGGAGGAGCAGCTGCCGGAGCGGGTGATCGGCGGCTATGCCGCCCATGATTCGGCGGTGGCCGCGGCCAAGACCGGTGCGGACGTGACGCTGACTTCGCTGTTCCCCCGTGGTCAGATGATGGCCCAGGACCACGAGGTCGAGGAGGCCGAGCACGAGGGCGTGAAAATTCTCACCGGCGTGATGCCCCTGGAGGTGATCCTGGACGAGGACGGTCGCGCCAAGGGGCTGAAGATGGCCGAGTGCGACATGGTGGAAGGCCGTCCGGTCGCGCGCGAGGGGACCGAGTTCGTGCTCGAGGCGGATCTGATCGTTGCGGCCATCGGTCAGCAGACCGACTTGGAAGGCTTCGAGGATCTGGCCAACGAGCGCGGGCTGATCGACGCGGACAAGAATTACGCCGTGCCGGGCCGTCCGGGCCACTTCGTGGCGGGGGACGTGGTGCGCCCGCACCTGTTGACCACCGCCATCGGCCAGGCCTGGATCGCCTCCGAGAGCATCGACGCCTTCCTCAAGGAGCAGGAGATGCCGCGCCGGCCCAAGGTGGACGTGCATCACTTCGACCTGCTGGACAAGCTGCGCGAGGCGGGCAAGGCGCCGGAGCGGTTCGATCCAGAGAAAATGGGTGACCTGCGGGGCACCTCGTTCGGCGACTGGGCGATCCACAACTACGAGGACCGCGCGGCCAACGAGATCATCACCACGGAGAAGATGTTCCTGGGGCATTTCGAGTACACCCCCCGTCACAAGCGCGAGGAGATCGGCCCCTCCGTGGACGAGGTCCTTGGCCACTTCCAGGAGCGTGTCGTCGGGCTTCCGGAGGAGGAGGCCGTCGCCGAGGCCGATCGATGCATGAGTTGCGGCATGTGCTTCGAGTGCGACAACTGCGTGGTGTTCTGTCCACAGGACGCCGTCTATCGCGTGTCGAAGGACAAACGGGCCTACGGCCGGTACGTGGACACCTACTACGACCGCTGCATCGGCTGCCACATCTGCTCAGACGTGTGCCCCACGGGTTACATCGACATGGCACTGGGTGAGTGAGCCTGGAGCGGGGAGGCGAGATGAAAGCGATACGACTCCCTCGGCGGTTCGCCTGGATCGTCGCGGTGGCCTTGCTGGCCGCCGCGGCCGCCCAGGCCGGGCGCGTTCCGCTGCCTCAGCCCCAGCAGGTGCCGCCCGAGATCGCCACGTCGTGTGTCGAGGACACGGACGTCATGCGACACAAGCACTTCGAGTTCATCCTGCACCAGCGGGACGAAACCATGCATTGGGGCATCCGGACGAAAAGGCACAGTCTGAAGAACTGCCTGAACTGTCACGTACGGCAGCGGCCCGACGGCAGCTATCCGAAACACACGGATCCGGATCACTTCTGCAATGCGTGCCACGAGTACGCGGCGGTGCACATCGACTGCTTCGACTGCCACTTCGATGGTCCCGAGAAGGCGGCCAAGTGAGCCGGATTCAATCAGGATTGGCGTGAACCTATGAAGGACGACAAAGCCAGAGATCAGCAAGCGCAGCTCGCACCCGCCGAAGCGGCCCGGCGCCGGTTCCTGGCGGGCGTGGCCGGCGCGGCCGGCGTGGCGTTGGCGCCCGGCGTGCTGCTCTACGGAGTGGCGGGCGCCAAGGCGCCCGACGCGCCTGTCACCGACCAAGTGCGTTGGGGTCTGCTCATCGATACCACGAAGTGTGCCACCGAGTGTGACGCCTGTGTGACGGCGTGCAAGACGGAGAACGGTTGGGGGCAGAACGAGGTCCGTTCCCGGCCCGACCAGCGCGCTCACTGGATCCGCAAGCTCACCGTCAAGGACCGCTCCAGCGGCCACGTGATGTCCATGCCCATGATGTGCCAGCACTGCGAGACGGCACCTTGCGCGGATGTGTGCCCCACGGGCGCCTCTTTCCGGCGCATCGACGGAATCGTGCTGGTGGACAAGCACATCTGCATCGGTTGCCGCTACTGCATGATGGCCTGCCCGTACAAGGCCCGCTCTTTCATCCACGAAAACCTGGAAGGGCAGAAGCCTTACGCGCCGCGTGGCAAGGGCACGGTGGAGTCCTGCACGCTCTGCGTGCACCGTGTGGATGCCGGAGAACAGCCCGCCTGTGTGGTGGCCTGTAACCGCGATGGTCACAAGGCCATGGTGTTCGGGGACCTCAGAGATCCGAACAGCGAGATCTCCAAGGTCATCCGGGCCCGCGGATCGACCCAGGTGCGCGCCGATCTGCAACTCAATCCGGGTGTGCAGTATCAGGGGTTCTGACCGGCGGGCTCGTCATCGGGTCCAGAAACGACGGGAAGCGACGTAAAACAGATGAGCAAGATACGATTCACGACCATCGAGGGCCGCTCACCGGGGTTCTATGCGCTGATCGGGGTGCTGGGCGTGTTCCTCCTGGGGGCGGCGTTCGCCTGGCACACGATGGAGACCGAGGGTCACTGGGTCACGGGCATGAGCAACCAGGTGATCTGGGGCACGCCGCACATCTTCGCCGTGTTCCTCATCGTGGCGGCGTCAGGCGCATTGAACACCGCATCGGTCTCGTCGGTGTTCCAGCGGGCGGAATACAAGCCCATGGCGCGTCTTTCGGCCCTACTCGCGATCGCTTTGCTGGTTGGCGGCCTTGCCATCCTGGTGCTCGATCTGGGTCGCCCCGATCGTCTGATCGTGGCGATGACCTATTACAACTTCAAGTCGATCTTCGCCTGGAACATCTTCCTGTACACGGGCTTCATGGCCGTGGTGGCGATCTATCTTTGGATGATGATGGATCGCAATATGACGGCCTTTGCGCGGCCGGCGGGTATCGCGGCCTTCACTTGGCGAATCATCCTCACCACGGGTACCGGGTCGATCTTCGGTTTTCTGATCGCGCGCGATGCGCTGGGTACGGCCCTGTTGGCGCCCATGTTCGTCATCATGTCCTTCTCCTACGGCACGGCGATCTTTCTGCTGGTGCTGGTGGCCGCTTATCGCTGGACCGGCAGACCGCTGGGCGATGCGGCGGTGCTGCGCGTGAAGAACCTGCTTAGCGTGTTCGTGATCTCGGTGTTCTATTTCGTGCTGGTCTACCACCTGACGAATCTCTACTTCACCGCCAAGCATGACGTGGAGGCCTTCCTCCTGCTCGACGGCGGGCCAGTGACTCAGGCCTTCTGGTGGGTGCAGATCGGCCTGGGCACGGTGGTTCCGCTGGCTTTGTTCTGGTCTCCGTGGACCAAGGATTCCATCGCCGCGGCCATCGCGGGGGCGATCCTGGTCATCGTGGGTGGATTCGGGCAGATGTACGTCACCATCATCGGCAGTCAGCTCTATCCGCTGGAGCTCTTTCCGGGCAAGGAGATCAGCAGCGATTTCTTCGATGGGGTGGTGGGCCATTACGCCCCCAGCAGTTACGAGTTGTTGCTGGGGCTGGGTGGCGTGGCGCTGTCGCTGCTGATCGTGGTACTGGCGTTGAAGGTGCTCCCATTCATTCCGGAACGTCTGGACGACGCCGAGGAGGGCGCATCCTGAACCGGGCGCCTCTGGAACACGTCGTCGTTCTCGGACGCCGGGGCCGTGGGAATCGGCCCCGGCGTCGCCGTTTGCAGCCGGGTCGCCGGACCACGTCATGACCACCGCCATTGCGCGCTTCCTGGTCTCGGCGGCGCACAAATCCTCGGGCAAGACCACCATCGCGCTGGGGTTGTGTGCGGCGTTGCGTGAGCGGGGCCAGGCGGTGCAGCCCTTCAAAAAGGGACCCGACTACATCGACCCGATGTGGCTGGGGCGCGCCGCCGGCAGGCCGTGTTACAACCTGGATTTCCATGTGAGCAGCCGGCCGGAGATCCTGCACGAATTCGTGGTACGCGCCGGTGGGGCCGATGTGGCAGTGGTGGAGGCGAACAAGGGCCTCTACGACGGTATGGATCTCGAGGGCTCGAACAGCAATGCGGCGCTGGCCAAGCTGCTGGGACTGCCGGTGGTGTTGGTGCTCGACGTGTCGGGCACCATTCGCGGGGTGGCCCCGCTGATTCTGGGCTACCAGCGGTTCGATCCCGCGGTGCGCTTTGCAGGGGTGATCCTCAATCGTGTTGGTGGTGCGCGCCATGAGTCCAAGCTGCGGGCCGTGATCGAGCGCTATACGGATTTGCCGGTGTTGGGCGCGGTCCATCGTGACGAGCGCCTACTGTTGCGCGAGCGCCACCTGGGCCTCATTCCCAGCAATGAGTGGCGGGCGGCGGAGGCCCATGTCAGCGCGGTGGGCCAAGCGGTCGCTCGGCAGGTGGAGCTCGAGGCCGTGCTCGACGCCGCCCGTTCCGCGCCGCCTCTTGCCGAGGTCGGAGGCGGGCCGTCCCGGCCGGTCAGCACGGGGACCCCAGTCCGCCTGGGCGTGCTCATGGACCCGGCGTTCGGCTTCTACTATCCCGGGGATCTGGAACGCCTGGAGGAACAAGGGGCCGAAATCGTGCGTATCGACGCCTTGCACGACACGCGCCTGCCCTCCGTGGACGCCCTGTTCATCGGCGGCGGGTTTCCCGAGACGCACATGCGGGAACTGGAGGCCAACTCCGGCCTGCGCGAGGCGATTCGTGCCGCCGGCGAGGCGGGCCTGCCCATCTACGCCGAGTGCGGGGGGCTCATGTATCTGAGCCGCAGTCTACACTGGCAGGGGCACAGCGCGGACATGGTGGGGCTCGTGCAGGCCGATGCCGTGATGTACGATCGCCCCCAGGGCAGGGGCTATGTATGCCTGGAGGAGACCGTGGCCCACCCATGGCGCAGGGGGGGTGGAAGCTCACCCGCGCGGATCGCGGCCCATGAGTTTCACTATTCGGCCCTGGAAAATCTTCCCGACGACACGGTGTTCGCCTATCGCATGCTGCGGGGGCGCGGCATCCGGGGGGCCATGGACGGCATCGTTTACCGCAACACGCTCGCATGCTACGCTCACCTGCGCGATGCCGGGGCCTATCCATGGACGTACCATTTCCTCGAATTCGTGCGTCGCATGCATTCCCCGGCCGCCGCCAATCCAAGGCCTTGAGAATCGCCTCCGAACCATGATGACCTTGACCCCGGCCGCCGCCGCAAAGATCCGTGAAGCCGCGCGCGAGAGCGGTGCCGACGAGCCGCGTATCCGCGTCGCTGCCCAGCGCTCGCCCGGTGGGGAGTTTCAGTATGCCTTCGGGCTCGATGACCTGGGCATTCAGGAAGGAGACTTCCGCTTCAACTCCGAGGGTGTCGAAATCGTGGTCTCGCGCGATTCCATGCCGCTGCTGGAGGGGGCGACCCTGGACTTCGTGGAGATCGAGCCCGGCGAGTTCCGTTTCATCTTTCTCAATCCCAACGATCCCAACCACGTACCCCCGAAGGACGAGTGAGCTTCCCCCACGACCGGCCCGGTTGAGCGGGGGGTGGCATGCGGGCATAATCATTGCTTATACCCGCTGGTTTCCAGCAGGGACTCCGTTCGGCTCACCGTCATGGAAAGCCCGCTGCTCCGCCGAGTGCTCCGTTGTATCGCGCAGTGCCGGATCCTGCTGGCGCTGTCGGTGGTCGGCACCGCGTTGATCGTCTTGGGGACTTCCGCGCTGCCGGGCTGGAGCGGGCATCCGGCGGTGAGCTGGTCGGTCCGTGCAGTGGCATTCTTGGCCGGTGCCGGGGCGCTCGCGTGGGCCGTGTGGCAGATGTGGCGGGACTACATCGAACCGATCGGGCAGCTGCGCGAATGGGTGCTGCGCCTGCGCGGGGGGGATCTGGCGGCGCGGATGCCTGCGTTGCGGCGCGGCGAGTTCGCCGAGCTCGCCCAGGACCTCAACGCCCTGGCGGAGATGTTGCAGTCGCTGTCGCGCGACACCGAACAACAGCTCCAGCGTTATACCGAGCACATGGACCAGAAGGCCCGCTCCCTGTCCATCCTGTACGATGTGGCCGCCAGCATCAACGTGGCGCGTGATCTGGACGACCTCCTGCGGCGCTGCCTGGACACCCTGGTGGAGGCGGTGGGCGCCAAGGCCGGTGCCGTGCGGCTGGTGACCCGAGACGGCCAGATGCGCCTGGTGGCCAGCCGCGGCCTGGACGCCGAGATCGTCGAACGCGAGCGTGTGTTGCCGGCGCAAAGCTGTCTGTGCGGGCAGGCGGTGGTCAACGACGGGGTGCTCGTTCAGTCCGAGATGGCGCCCTGCACGCGCCGCGTGGGCCGGCCTTTCTTCAGCGACGACCGCTACTTCATGGTGGTGGTGCCGCTGCAGTATCGGGGGCGGACGCTCGGGGTGTACAACCTGTATTTGGATCGCGGCGGCGCCGGCTTGGAGGAGGGCTTCGACGCGCTGCTGACCAGCGTGGGGCGGCACCTGGGCATGGCCATCGACAAGGCACGCCTGGACGAAGAGACCAGCCAGCTGCAGATCATGGAGGAGCGGGCCCGGCTCGCCCACGAGTTGCACGACTCCCTGGCCCAGACCCTGGCCAGCGTGCGGTTCCAGATCCGGGTCCTGGACGAGACCCTGCACCAGGGCGACGAGCAGGCGGTCTGGGCGGAGCTGGAGCGGATCGAGAGCAGCGTGGACGAGGCCAACACGGAGCTGCGCGAGCTCATCGCCCATTTCCGCGCCCCCGTGGACAAACGGGGCCTGATCCCGTCCATCGAACGCACGGTGGCGCGCTTCCGCCAGGAATGCCCGGACGTGCACGTGTTCCTGCAGACCGAGTGGCCCGATCGGGCGTTGCCCGCGGAATACGAGATGCAGGTACTGCGCATCGTGCAGGAGGCCTTGGCCAACGTGCGTAAGCATGCCCAGGCCGACACCGTGCGCGTGCTGATGCGGGGAGACGAGGCGGGACACTACCTGGTCCTGGTCGAGGACGACGGCGTGGGTATGGTGAGCCCGGCCCGCTCGGAATCTCCCGGCGAGCACGTGGGTCTCAGTATCATGGAAGATCGCGCGCGCAAGATCGGCGGAACGCTGCAGATCGAGAGCGACGCCGGCGAAGGCGTGCGGGTCGTGCTGCGTTTCACTCATCCACCCTCGGAGCGCCGGGAAGCCGTCTCCGAACTGATGCAAGAGAGGAACCCGCATGGGCTTGCGCGTTCTGGTTATTGACGACCACACACTCTTTCGGGAGGGGCTGCAGGGCCTGCTGTCGCGCCGTGGTATCGAGGTAGTCGGTTCGCTCGGCGACGGCGCCGAGGGTATCCGTCTGGCCAAGGAGTTGGATCCCGACGTGGTCCTGCTCGACATGCGCATGCCGGGCATGGACGGCTTGCATATCCTGCGCCGGCTGCTGCGGGACGAAGGCTTCACCAAGCCTGTGGCCATGCTCACGACCTCCAGCGACGAGCGCGACCTGGTCGAGGCGCTGCGCAACGGGGCGCGCGGGTATCTGCTGAAAGACATGGAGCCGGACGACCTGGTGGTGGCCCTGCGCGACATCGTGGCCGGCAAGACGGTGGTGGCGCCCAATCTCACCCACGTGCTCGCCCAGCTCGTCAAGGGCGACACGCCGCCCGAACCCAAGTCCAGTCCGTTGGACGAGCTGACACCGCGCGAGACCGAGATTCTGAGCCTGCTGGCCGAGGGGCAGAGCAACAAGGTGATCGCCCGTAATCTCGGGATCTCCGACGGTACGGTCAAGCTCCATGTCAAGGCCATTTTGCGCAAGCTCGGCATCCATTCCCGGGTGGAGGCTGCAGTCATCGCCGTCGAACACGGCTTGCGCGCCAACCGCAACACACTCACCGACTGAGTGGATTTCCGTGAGTCGGGCGCGGTCTCTGGCCGCCGCGCCGTGGCCACGGCTATGATGGGAGACCATGAAGAAATTCATCGAGCTGATCGCCGAGTGCCTGCCCACGGTGGAGGAGCTCTTTCCGTGGGACGTGGACGAAAAGCTGCAGGCGGGCGAGCGTCCGCTCCTGCTGGACGTGCGCGAACCCTACGAGTACGAGGCCATGCACATCGAGGGTTCGATCAATGTTCCCCGCGGCATCCTGGAGTCGGCCTGCGAATGGGACTACGAGGAAACCGTGCCCGAACTGGTCGAGGCCCGTGATCGTGAGGTGATCGTGGTGTGTCGCTCAGGGAACCGCAGCCTGCTGGCGGCCAAGACACTCACCATGATGGGCTACCGTTCGGCCAAATCCCTCAAGACCGGTCTGCGTGGCTGGAACGACTACGAGCTCCCGCTGGTGGACGCCGAGGGCCGGGTGGTGGACGTGGACGAGGCGGAGGAATATTTCACCCCCAGGCTCCGTCCCGAGCAGCTCGACCCCAAACGCAGGTCGGCCGCCTGATGACACCGGGACCCGCCGTCTGAACGGTCCCGGCGCTGCGTCGGCGCCTCGCGCCTTCCCCCGGCTCACCCGCTACAGCTCCGCCCACATGCGCAGCAGATTGACGTAGCTGCGGTCCACCTGTTTCGTCTCCTCGGCTTCCGGCGCCCTGGCCAGGAGGCGGTCGCGCGCACGGCCCAGTTCCCAAAGCAGTTCCCGGCGCGCCGGGTCGCGCACCATGCTTTGTGCCCAGGTGACCGCCACCACACGCTCTCCGCGCGTGACGGGCGCCACGTGGTGGCGGCTCGAGGAGGGATAGAGCACGGCATGGCCGGCGGGGAGTTTGATCGCCCGGGGGCCGAAGGCGGTCTGAACGACCAGTTCGCCGCCTTCGTAGTCGTCGGGTCCGGAGAGAAAGATGGTGGTGGAGACGTCGGTGCGGTAACGGCCCTGGGCCGGACCCATGATGGGGTCGTCCACGTGGTCGCCGTAGGTCATGCCGGGTGTGTAGCGCGCGTAGAAGGGCGAGGCCAGGCGATGTGGCAGCACCGCGTGCTGGTACCAGGGGTGCCGGACGAGATTGCCCATCACCAGTTCGTTGAGGGTCCTCAGCCGCGGATCGTCGGCCGCCGCCTCCTCGTTGTGCTTCACTCGCCGGGCGGCGGCACCGGCCGAGGCCCGGCCATCGACGAAGCGGACTCCGGCGAGGAGCCCACGCACCCGCTCCAGGTCTCGGGGGCCGAGTACATTGGGGATCTCGAGCAGCATGCGGCGATTGTACCCGCGGCGCCGGCGGGGTTGATAGCCCGCCCGGCCGGGGCTCGGGGTATACTCCGGGGAAGACACCAGTGGACAGCCCGGAGGCCGGAGCGAGGGGTACGATGGAGCTGAAAGTATTCGTCGATGGGCAGATGTTTCCCATCCGCATCCCGGACGAAATGGTCCGGGAGGCCAAGCCGTTCTTCGACCGCATGGACCGCGACATGGACGAGGGCTGGCAGATGAGCCGGCAATGGGTGGACAGACCCAACGCGGAACAGCGCTGTCAGATCGCCGCCGACAAGATGCTCACCGCCATGGAACAGGGCAACGACAACATGATCGCCATGATGGCGGCCTACATCCTCTACAAGATGCCGGGGGTGCGTGAGGTGTATATCGACGTGAGCGGCGACATCAACGAGACCGACCTGGTCGTGGGCGAAACCACGGGCTGATCCCGATGGCGGATCTATTCTCGGTCCGCAAGCCGCTGGTGATCCGACTGCCGGACGGCAGTCACCGCCTCTCCGTGGCGGTGTTCCCGCACCCGGCCGGGCTGGTCTGGTGCGAGCCGATCTGGGAAAAGGAGGAGATCACCGCGCGGGTCCATCTCCTGGCCGGCGAGATCCGCGGCGGCGGACCCTGGAGGATCGGCGACGCCGTGATCCGCCTGCTCGGCTGTCGCGGCACCGATCCGGATCTGGCGGCCGAGTATGCCGAGTGGCAGGCCTGGTGCCACGAGCAGGGTCGGGGCCGCTGTCCGCTGCGCGCGGAACTGGAACAGGCGGCACGCGCGCTCGGTGCCGAATTCTGAAGGACGGCTCCCCTCTCCGGCGGACGTGGCCGCCGCGCTGGCGCACATCCGAGCGCATGTGCGACGCACTCCTGTGAAGCGCTCGTCGGCGCTGGATGCCGTCAGCGGCGCGCGCCTGTATTTCAAGTGCGAGAACCTGCAGGAGACCGGCTCTTTCAAGCTTCGGGGCGCCACCCATGCCGTGCTCGGGCTCGATCGGGCGGTTGCCGCGCGCGGCGTGGCGGCCCACTCCTCCGGTAATCACGCCCTGGCGCTGGCCCACGCGGCGCGGCACAGGGGCATCCCTTGCACCGTGGTCATGCCCCGGGATGCCGCTGCGCCGAAACGGGTGGGAGTGGCACGTCTGGGTGCGCGCATCGTCTCCTGCGCGCCGGGTCAGGCGGCGCGCGAGTCCGCGCTACACGCGGTGCTGGAACGCTCGGGGGCCGCCGAGATCCATCCGCACGATCATCCGGGGGTGATCGCGGGGCAGGGTACGGCGGCGTTGGAACTGTTCCGGCAGGTCCCTGGCGGGCTGGACGCCGTAGTGGTTCCGGTGGGCGGCGGGGGGTTGTTGGCCGGTACGGTGCTCGCCGCCCGGCTGCACGGCGGATTGCGGGTGTTCGGGGCCGAGCCCTTGGCGGTGGACGATGCGGCCCGCTCCCTGCGCCGGAATCGCCGCCAGCCGCCACCGCAGGGGGAGTCGGTGGCCGATGGTCTGCTCACCGGGCTGGGGGCCGCGGCCTGGGAGATCCTCCGCTCGGGCACCGAGGCCATCCTGACGGTGGAGGAGGCGCAGATCCTGGCGGCCATGCGTCTCGTACGAGTCCATCTGGGAATGGGAGTCGAACCCTCGGCCGCGGTGGCCCTGGCCGCGGTCCTGGCTCACCGGCCGGTCTTCCACGGGCTGCGTGTGGGGGTGATCCTCACCGGCGGCAATGTGGACCCCGCGCGATGGGGCGGCATCCTTCTTCCATCCACCGGCCTCGAGGATGTGCCATGAGTGGACGCATGGACTGGCGCCGGTTGCTTTCGACCCGGCGATTGGGCAGGGGTGCAGTGCCGTTGGCCGAGCATCGGGCCCCACGCACCGAGTTCGCGCGCGACTATGACCGCATCGTCTTCTCCTCGGCCTTCCGCCGGCTGCAGGACAAGACCCAGGTCTTCCCGTTGGCCAAGAGCGATTATGTGCGCACCCGACTCACCCACAGCCTGGAAGTGGCCAGCGTGGGACGTTCGCTGGGCATGCTGGTTGCCGAACGGGTGCTGGCTTTGGAGCCCGGCCTGGAAGGTGTGGTGGTTCCGCAGGATGTGGGCACGCTGCTGGCGGCGGCCTGCCTGGCCCACGACATCGGCAACCCCCCGTTCGGCCACGCGGGCGAGGACGCCATTCGGGCCTGGATCGCGCGTTGGGACGGCCTGGAGGCGCTCGATGCCTGGGAACAGGCCGATCTGCTCGCTTTCGAGGGCAATGCCCAGGGTTTCCGGACGCTCAGCGTGCTGCAGAATCCCGGCGAACCCGGTGGGATGCAGATGACCTGCGCGCTGCTGGCCACGCAGGCCAAGTACCCCCGCGCGGCCCAGGTCGCCCCGCAGCGGCGGACCGGGGCGAGCGGACGCAAGTTCGGATTCTTCCGCTCGGAGGCGTCCCTGTTCGCGGAGGTGGCCGATACGGTGGGGCTGCTGTCCAAGCCGGGACCCGACGGGCCCGGCGGTTGCGCGTGGTTCCGGCATCCGTTGGCCTTCCTGGTGGAGGCGGCCGACGACATCTGCTATCACGTCATCGACGTGGAGGATGGGTTCAAGACGGGGGTGGTGCGCTTCGACGAGCTGGAGGCACTGCACCGTCCCTTCCTGGAGTCCCGACACCTGGACCGGGCCGCGCGCTTTCCCGACGATTCGCGTCGCGCCGGGTACTTCCGCGCGGTCACCATCGACCGGGTCATCCGTCAGGTGGTGGACGTGTTCACACGGCGCTACGAGGCGATCATGACCGCGCGCCACGACCGCCCGTTGCTGGAGGAGATCGAGCAAGCCGGGGACTTCGCCGCCTTCACGGCGCTCGCCCGTCGGCAGATCTACGACGCGCGGCCCGTGGTGGAAGTGAACGTCTGCGGCTTCGAGGTCATCGCCGGTCTCCTGGAGGCGTTCCTGGAGGCAGTGGAGGACCGCGCCGCCCATGGGGATGCGCTGGGCGCCCGCAGCCGCACCTTGTTGCACCTGCTGCCGCGCCCGCATCCCGATCCGGCGATGCTGGAACCCTATGCGCGGGCCCAGCTGGTGACCGATTTCGTGGCGGGCATGACCGACTCCTACGCCGTCGAACTCTATCAGCGCATCCGGGGGATCTCACTGCCCTGACTCACCGGCCGTCGAGAGACGGGCGCGGGCTCAGAACAGGCGCAGCTGCGCGGGCGATCCTCGAAAGCGTCCGATGTCCAGCGGGGGCGGCGGTTCGTCCAATCCGAGCCGGCGGATGGCGAGGCGGAAACGCTGGTCGATGAGGTCCGCGAACACCCCTTCGCCGCGCATGCGCATGCCGTACCTCGGGTCGTTCGATCGCCCGGCGCGCGTGTCGCGCACGCGGGCCAATACGTGCTCGGCGCGCTCCGGCAGGTGCGTACGCAGCCAGTCCTCGAACAACGGGGCGACCTCCAGGGGCAGGCGCAACAGCACCCAGCCCGCCGCCCGAGCGCCGGCCTCCGCGGCCGACATCAGGATCCGCTCCAGCTCGTGGTCGGTGAGCGCAGGGATCACCGGGGCCACCATCACGGCCACGGGGACTCCCGCCTCGCCGAGGGTGCGGATCAGTTCCAGGCGACGTCGGGGCGAGGCGGCCCGGGGTTCGAGGATGCGGGCCAGCTCGGCGTCCAGTGTGGTCAGCGAGATCTGCACCTGCACCAGGCGGCGCGTGGCCATGGAGCTCAGCAGATCCAGATCCCGCTCGACGAGCGCCCCCTTGGTGGTGATGGTGCAGGGGTGTTCCAGCTCGCTCAGGACCTCCAGGATCCCGCGGGTGATCCGCCAGCGCCGTTCGATGGGTTGGTAGGGGTCGGTATTGGTACCCAGCGCGATGGGGGCACAGGTGTAGCCGGGCCGCAGCAGCGTGCGGCGCAGAATGGCCGGGGCCTCGGGCTTGGCGGTGAGCCGCGTTTCGAAGTCCAAGCCCGGCGACAGGCCCAGCCAGGCATGGGTCGGACGCGCATAACAGTAGATGCAGCCGTGTTCGCAGCCCCGATAGGGGTTCACGGAGCGATCGAACGGGATGTCCGGCGAGCGGTTGCGGCTGAGGACGGCGCGCGG
>Ga0256841_1000650_pt1 | contig 34393 bp, 28 predicted proteins | sample 356308metaG_FD_185971 | JGI IMG/M metagenome (GOLD analysis project Ga0256841, IMG submission 185971) | Hydrothermal vent microbial communities from Mid Atlantic Ridge, Atlantic Ocean - 356-308 | ecosystem: Environmental > Aquatic > Marine > Hydrothermal vents | place: Atlantic Ocean: Mid... | reverse complement strand
CCAAGGAGGCATTGACGGGGTCTGAAAGCGTGGCGCTGGACATCGAGTTGCCGGATGGCGATCGCTGGCAGGGTACCCTGGACCGGGAGACGTTGGCTCGGCTCATCGACCCGCTGATCGGCAAGAGCTTGATACCTTGCCGGCGGGCGCTCCGTGATGCCGGCGTATCGCCGGAGGAGATCGAGGACGTGGTGATGGTGGGGGGGGCCACTCGCATCCCCCGCGTGCGCGAGCGTGTGGGCGCATTCTTCGAGACCGAGCCGCTGGTGGACATCGACCCCGATAAGGTGGTGGCCATTGGCGCGGCCATCCAGGCCGACATCCTGGTGGGTAACAAGTCCGAGGACGAGATGCTTCTGCTGGATGTCATCCCCCTTTCCCTCGGTATCGAGACCATGGGAGGGCTGGTGGAGAAGATCATCCCGCGCAATACCACCATTCCGGTGGCCCGCGCCCAGGAGTTTACCACCTTCAAAGACGGCCAGACTGCACTGGCGATCCACGTGCTCCAGGGTGAGCGGGAGCTGGTGCAGGACTGCCGCTCGCTGGCCCGCTTCGAACTGCGTGGCATACCGCCCATGGTGGCAGGGGCGGCGCGTATCCGTGTCACCTTCGAGGTGGATGCGGACGGACTGCTCAGTGTTACGGCCACCGAAGAAAGCAGCGGCGTGAAGGCAAGCGTGGAGGTCAAGCCCTCCTATGGTCTGAGCGACGCCGAAATCGAACAGATGCTTAAGGCATCTTTCGAGCACGCCAAGGAGGACCTTGCGGCCCGCCGACTGCGCGAACAGCAAGTGGAGGCCCGGCGGGTCATCGAGGCGCTCAAAGCGGCGCTTGCCGCAGACGGCGATGCCTTGCTGTCGCGGGAGGAGCGGGCCGGTATCGAGAAGGCATTGCAGAAACTTGTGGACGTGAGTGAGGGCACGGATCATGTCCTCATCGAGGCATCGATAAAGGCGCTGGAGAAGCAGGCGGAATTCTATGTCGAGCGGCGCATGAACAGCACTATCTCCAAAGCCATGGCCGGCCACAAAGTCAACGAATTCGAGTAACAGCAGCGGAACGTTATGCCACAAATCATCTTTCTCCCCCACGAGGAAATCTGCCCCGAAGGCGCCGTTGTCGAGGTGGAATCGGGTACCACAATCTGTGACGCGGCGCTGGCCAACGGCGTCGAGATTGAACACGCATGTGAAAAATCCTGTGCCTGCACCACTTGCCACGTCATCGTGCGCGAGGGATATGACTCCCTCAACGAGCCGGACGAGACCGAAGAGGATCTGTTGGACAAGGCATGGGGGCTGGAACCGGAGTCCCGTCTGAGTTGCCAGGCCGTGGTGGGTGAGGATGATCTGGTAGTGGAGTTGCCGAAATACACCATCAATATGGTGTCAGAGAGTCATTAGGAGGTCGCATGGGTCTCAAATGGACGGATGTGCTGGATATTGCCATCGAACTCGATGAGAAATACCCTGGAGTGGATCCCAAAACCGTCAACTTTGTGGATTTGCGCAATTGGGTCGTGGCGCTTGACGAATTCGACGACGACCCCGATCATTCTGGAGAGAAAGTGCTGGAAGCGATTCAGATGGCATGGATCGACGAGAGGGAATAAGGTTCAACAGGTCACAGCAACGAGGTGTGATATGAAGATATTGGCCCGTATGTGCAATGTGTCGTATCCAGGGTTCACAAAGCGAGGCGGCTTGGGGCGATGGGGGCTCAGGAGGTCCGCATGGTTATCTCCGCTGCTGCTTGCGGTAGCGTTGTCGGCGGGCGTCAGTGGCATGGCGACGGCAAGCCCGCTGGAGAAGGAAATCGGTGTTACCCTGTCCGACCTCAATGCCAAGGAGGCGGAGCGGCTGTTGAATCGCTATGTGGAAGGCAAGATACTGACTTTTGCGGGAAAGGCCCCCCGGGTCGAGCTTCTGGGGGCGATCGTCAAGGCCGCCAAACCTGGAACGGTGCTCCACAAGCGTGCTGAGTTGCTGCTTCAGTCGGCCAAAACCTCGTACAGAAAATAGCCGCGATTACAACGCCGGCCATGGCAGGGTTAATAATAATACTATCGGCCGGCCGGCTCCACGATTTTCAGGTTCTTGAGCAGACCGCTATCAAGATTGTAGACCCACCCATGGAGGGTGAGATCCGCGCCGTCGCGCCATGCGTGGCGCACAATGGTGGTATTGGACACATTGACCACCTGTTCCACGACGTTCAGCTCGCACAATCGGTCCAGTTTCGTCCGGTGGTCAAGCCCTTCCAGTTCATCGCCATGAAAACGGGCCACGTCCTTGATATGGCGTAGCCAGTTGTCGATCAGACCGTGTTCATGATTCTCGGCGGCGGCCTTGATGCCGCCGCAGCCGTAGTGTCCGCAGATGATGATATGTCTCACCTTGAGCACTTGTACGGCGTATTGAATCACCGACAGGCAGTTCAGATCGGTATGCACCACCACATTGGCGATATTGCGATGGACAAATACCTCGCCTGGCGGGAGGTCGACGATCTGGTTGGCGGGTACGCGGCTGTCGGAGCACCCGATCCAAAGGTAATCCGGCGTCTGCTGCCTGGACAGCCGGGCAAAGAACTCCGGGTCCTTGTCCTTGAGGGTGTTTGCCCAAGCCCGGTTCCGCTCGAAAAGATGTTTCAGGGAGGACAAGATTCATGCTTCCTGTGTCTGAGTGGGAAGGGCTGTCGTCAGCACTGTTCCCAAGGCAATCCATGAAACCGCCAACCGCCGACCGAACTGCGGTGATGATGTTCATCCAGTTCGCCCTCGAACCCTTCTTCCACATGGAATACGCGATGGAAACCCGCCTCCAAGAGAGCCTTGCCCGCCTCGAGTGAGCGTTTTCCGCTACGGCAGATGAGGATCACGGCGGCGCAGCCTTCGTCGATGGTGCAGATGGCGCCGCCAAGCAGGAGCTTGCGGATTTCGGTGACGAAGTGGGGGTTCACGACCCAGTCGGGTTCATCGATCCAAGGGACATGCACGGCGCCTTCGGGGTGGCCGACGAAAAGAAACTCCATGGTGGATCGAATGTCGACGAGCAGCGTGCGAGGGTCATCCTCTATCATGCTCATTGCCTGCTGGGGGGTCAGGGGACTGGGAAGCTTGTCGGTCATGTTTGGCCTCGCTGTTCAGGGTGGGCAACGATACGCAATATATTAACCCGGCAACACTATTTATCGTATTCAGCCATGGCCTGTCTTTGAATATCATAGGGTTAGGGGCTTCAGGCAGGCGCCGGAACAAGGCGCAGTGCGCAGGCAAGGGGTATTCCCTTGCCAAGGTCGCTCCAGTGCATCCATGCACTCGCGACACTTGGACATCCTGTCCAGCGCGCTGGAACGCAGGTCCGGCGCCTGCTTGAAGCCCTGAATGCGATATATATTGCTGCCAGGTTAACAACATCTATCAATGCCCCGGTTGGTCTTTGGGTCACGGGTGACGTGGGGGAATCCGGGGAAAGATACCGAGGTATTCGCGTTTCCACCAGTCCCCAGTCCTGGCGCGTTCGGAGGCGGTGGTGAAGTGGTAGCGATAGGCGATGACCCGCAGGTAACGGGGCGGTTGGTCCGGAAAGGGGATGCCGGCCAGCAGGTGTTCCACGCTGGAAGAGCCCTCCCACAGGCGGCGCAGGAAGCGGTCGAACCAATAGAGCTGCATCGGGTGCTGGGTGGGCACGAACCAAAGCATCCAGTCAAGCCTCGGCTGGTGGGGAACGATGAAGGGCGGCGTTCGGTCGAGGGCCTGCGGTTTCCAGCGATAGCGGTATGGACGCCACTCGATTCCGTCGAGTGAGCCTTGTACCTCCAGTTCGACACGTTCGGTCTGCATCACCGGAAAGACGTGGTAGGCGTTGCCGACGCCAAAGTTGCGTACGTACACGGTCCATCGATGGAGAGGTTCTGCCAGTGGGCTTCCGGAGGCCATTTGAAAGAGAAGGGGCAGGGAACTGGAGAAGATCAGCAACCCCGCCAGTCCCGATGCCACGAGCGCCGGGCGATTCTGGTTTACCGGGGCGGGCGGTGCCGTTCTGGTGATGCCGCGCAGTCGATGGACGACACCGTCATCGAGCAGGAACAAACACAGGGCGATCGTCAGCAGGTTGAAGAAGTTATGGTTGCTGGTGGCAAGGATGAGCAACTGCATGACGAGCGTGACACCGGCCGCAAAGAGGCGGAAGCGCCTGGGCAGGAAGATGAAGAAGGGCACCACCAACTCGGCGAACAGGGTAAAGGCAGTACCGGTCTGTAGCAGCCATTCGGGCAGCTGGTGGGCATACCAGGCCCCCACATGGGGCAGAGGTTGGGTTTCGAAGTAGTAGTTCAGTGTCGACAGGCTGGCCCAGGTCGGGTCGCCGCTGACGATCTTGGAGAGCCCCGACATAAAACGCAGCCGGAACAGCAGCCAATGAAATAGTAGAACCACGAGCCGGCTAGGATACCAAGCCCAAAGGATGGCAAGAAAGCCACTCTCCATCAGCAGGTAGTCCCACTGAAAATTGAGGAAGAACTGCCCGGCCTGATAGAGCGACAGGTAGAGGATGAACAGGGTGATCAGGCAGAGGATGGGCAGGATATTGAACAACAAGAGCAGCGAGGCGACGCACCCTGCTATGGTGGCCCCCACAAGGGCTGCGTCACTGCTGCTGAGCCAGAACAGCGTGGGAAGATGGAGCCATGCCAGGCGGCCATGCTGGCGAGAGGCCTCGTCCAGCACCTCCTGAAAAGGCAGAATGCCGGTCGGCCCGGCCAGGCCGGTGATCTGGACGGAGAGGGAGAGGAAGGCGGCGAAATAGATGAGCGCCAGCGCGCGCAGAAACAGCCAGCCGATCAGTTGGCGTTCATCGTCAGGCCGAAGCAAGCGCGCAACGACGCCCATCGATTCTATGGTTCCTCATCACTTTCCGGGGAGAAGATTGCCGGGTTAATAATAATAGTCTACTGCGCTTTCGAGGCGGTCTCAGGCGCTTTTTCGAACAGATAGAGATATTCGCCGTAGCCCGCCTTTTCCATTTCTTCCTTGGGGATGAACTTCAGTGCAGCGGAGTTGATGCAGTAACGCAGCCCCGTGGGCGCGGGACCGTCATCGAACAGATGGCCGAGGTGTGAGTCGCCTATCCGGGAGCGTACCTCGATGCGTTCCATAAACCACTTCCGGTCGTGTTTACGGACGATGTTGGCCGGCTCTATAGGCGCGTAGAAACTCGGCCAGCCGGTGCCGGAATCATACTTCTCACGCGAGCTGAAGAGCGGTTCACCGGAGGCGATGTCCACATAAATGCCTTCCTGATGATTGTCCCAATAGGCATTTTTGAAGGGGCGTTCAGTGCCTTCCTCCTGGGTGACGTGATACTGCTCGGGGGTCAGACGTTGCTTCAATTCCGCAGCGGTGGGGCGGTGCCATTTCGTGTTTTGAATCTGCGCGTTTGAGCTGTCTTTCATCGTCGGGTCTCCTTGCGGATGGGTCCGGGTGCCTGTGGCGGCCGCAAAAACCCAAAGACCCAGCAGGGCGGCACCCGCCAACAACGGCATCCAGCGTCTTCTAAGTCTGATAGCGTTCATGTTTTGTCTCCAGTTTGCCAGTGGAATAGCCCCTCAATCTGCGAAGGAGTGACGGGGGAATCCTGAAGGCAAGCAAGCCAAGCAGGATCATGAGGTACATCAGCGGTGGGGCCAGATCGGCCTTCACCAGCCAGAGGTAATGGATGACGGCCCCCAGTCCACAGAGATAGACGAGTCGATGCAGTTGTTTCCAGCGCTTGCCGCCCAACCAGCGGATGGCACGGTTGAAAGAGGTGGCGGCCAGCGGCGTCAGCATCAGAAAGGTGGCGGCCCCCACGGTGATATAGGGTCTCTTGATGACGTCTTCGATGATGGCGGAGAGACGAAGTTCCTGGTCCAGCCACAGGTAGACCGTGAGATGCAGCACGGCATAGAAAAAACAGTAAAGGCCCAACATGCGGCGCAGGCGGATCCAGCCCGGCCAGCCCGTGATACGGCGCAGAGGCGTCATGGCCAACGTCAGTAGCAGCAGCCGCAACGCCCACAGGCCGGTCTCGTGGATCAGGCTTTCGACAGGGTTGGCGCCCAGCGTATCGTTGAAAGCCCGCCAGAAAAGAAGGCTCAAGGGCATCATCCCGGCAGCGAAGACCAAGGGCTTCACAACGCCAACCCTCCCAGCTGTTCCAACTCTTTTGGTTCTGTTCATGATCAGAAATATTTCGCCAGATCCATGCCGTGATAGAGGTGGGCGACCTCTTCGGCATAGCCATTGAAGGGGAGGGTGTCGCGCCGCCGCCAACCGCCCACCGGCCGTTCCCGCGCCTGGCTCCAGCGGGGGTGGTCCACCGCTGGATTGACGTTGGCGTAGAAGCCGTATTCATCGGGCTGGAGTTGATTCCAGGTGGTGACGGGCAGCTTCTCGCTGAAGTGGATGCGGACGATGGATTTGATGCTCTTGAAGCCGTATTTCCAAGGCACGACGAGTCGCAGAGGGGCGCCGTTCTGCACCGGCAGGGTCTCACCGTACATCCCCACTGCGATCAGCGTCAGTGGGTGCATCGCCTCGTCCATGCGCAGCCCCTCGCGGTAAGGCCATTCCACTACGGCACGACGTTGGCCGGGCATCTGTTCGGGATCATACAGGGTTTCGAAGGCTACGTATTTTGCGCGGGAGGTGGGGGCGAAGCGCTTGAGCAGATCGGCCAGGGGGAATCCCACCCAGGGAATCACCATGGACCAGGTCTCGACACAACGCAGGCGGTAAATGCGTTCCTCCAATGGGTGGGGCTTGAGGATATCTTCGAGCGTATAGTCGCCTGGCCGTTCGCATTCGCCGTCGATGGTAAGGCGCCAGGGTTCCGGCTTGAATCTCTCACCATAGCGTTGGGCATCCCCTTTTTCGGTACCGAATTCGTAGAAATTGGTGTACCCGATTGCATCTGCCTCGTCGGTGGGAGATTCGTCGACGCTGAACGCCCGACGCGACGCCTTCAGGGGACGGCGAGGGTACAGCTCGACGGCCGTGGGCTCATCATCGCCAAACAGGCCGAAAAACGAAAAGGCGGAGGCCGTGCCAGTCAATCCCGCTGCCGTCATACCGGCAATGAAACGGCGCCGGTTCATGTAGACGGCACGGTCGGTGATTTCTGAGGGTCTGATTGAGTGTCGTATCTTCTTCATAGGTACAGTATCGTCTGCCCCTTTCACAGGGCGTTTACGGAAGGCTCACGATTTTATAACGTCTCTGCCAGCGGCAGGGTGAAGGTGAACGTGGTGCCTTTAGCGGGCACACTCTCGACACGGATAGCGCCCCCCTGGAGTTCGACCAGGCGTTTGGCGATGGCGAGGCCAAGGCCGGCGTGAGGACGTTCGTCGTTGCCGTTGCCGGCGCGGTAGAAGGGTTCGAACAAGTGGGGCAGGTCGGCGGCGGCAATGCCCTGACCGGTGTTAGTGACAGAGATGATGGCTCCCGCCCCGTCGGCCGCGAGACGCACTTCGATATGGCCGCCCTCGGGCGTGTGACTGAAGGCGTTGTCGAGCAGGTTTTCCAGCACTCGCTCGGTGAGGGCGATGTCGGCACTTGTAAATATGTGGAGCGCATCGCCGGTCTGCAGTTCCAGGCGCACCCTCTGCTGCTCCGCCCGCGGGTGATACTTCTGCGATACGTCGTGCAGGAGCTCGGCCGGGGAGAAGGGCTCGCAGCGGGGGCGCGTCTCCTGGGCGTCGAGGCGGGCCAGTTCGAACAGCTCATCGATGCGCTGTGCCAGGCGGCGGCTTTGACGCAGGGCGATGCGGATGTACTCCTTGCGCCGATCAGGGGAGATTCCGTCGCCCTTCATCGCCAGCGATTCGAGGTAGCCCTGCAGTGAGGCCAGCGGTGTGCGCAGGTCGTGGGAGACTCGCGCCACAAGGTCGCGCCGCAGGCCGTCCTGGGCCTCCAACTGCTTGATCTGGGTTTCGATCCGTTCGGCCATTTCGTCAAAGGTGTGTCCGAGCCGGTCGATCTCGTCCGCCTGCTGGCGGCGGGTGGCGCGATAGGGTGTATGATGGCGAAAACCGCTCTCGTGAAAGGCCTGCATCTGCGACGAGAGACGGTGGAGCCTCCGGGTCAGGCCCCTGAAGACGATCAGGCCGGCGATCAGGCCGAACAGCAGGCTGATGCCGAAGGCCCAGCCGTTGATGCGGCGGAACAACCCTTCGCGGGCGGCGCGCTCGATCTGATCGAACTCCTCTCCACGCAACACCACGTAGAGATAGCCTTCGGGCGCCTCGGCGCTGGGGACCGGGGTCACGGAGAAGGCCTTTTGGCGGTCGTGGCTGCGCGGGTCGTCGCCCAGCAGCGGGGTAGTCTGGGGGCCGCGCAGGAACGCACGGATCGGTCCCAGCGAGACCCGTTTGCGTTTCACCTTGCCCGGGTCAGCCGAGAAGGAGAGGATGCGGCCCTCCAGGTCGAGCAGATAGATCTCGATGCTGGGATTGATCACCATGTACTGGCGGAAGGTCTCTTTGAGCGCCGCCTCGTCGAGCTTTCCGGCGGCCACCAGGTTGCGGTCGGCCACCAGGTTTCTGGCCAGGTTACGGTTGAGATTGTGGCTGATCTCCTGCAGGTAGTGCTCGGTGGCGTAGCGGGTGATGGCGGTATAAAGCAGGCCGATCACGGCCAGCAGCAGGACGAGACCAACGGCGAGGCGGGCATAGAGCGTCTTTAGCATGGGGGGACTGCGAAGCGATAGCCCACGCCCCACACCGTCTCGATATAGCGGGGGTTGGCCGGGTCCCGTTCGATCTTGGCGCGCAGTCGGTTGATATGGGTGTTGACGGTGTGTTCGTAGCCGTCGTGGTTGTAGCCCCATACTTGATCGAGCAGTTGGCTGCGGCTGAACACTTGGCCGGGGTGCCGGGCAAAATACAGCAGCAGGGCGAATTCACGCGCAGTGAGGTCAATGCGGTCACCTGCCAGCGTCACCTGATGGCGCAAGGGGTCGATAAGCAGGTCCCCGTGGCGGAGCGTGGCCTGTTCCTGTTCGGTGGGGCGGGGGCTGGAGAGCGCTTCCACACGGCGGAACAGCGCCTTGATGCGCGCTTGCAGTTCGGGAATGCTGAAGGGTTTGGTCAGGTAGTCGTCGGCGCCGCTCTCCAGACCGATCACCCGGTCCAGCTCGGAGGTGCGCGCGGTGAGCATCAGGATGGGGACATAGTCGGATGACTCGCGCAGTTTACGGCACAAAGCGAGGCCATCCATCCCGGGCAGCATCAGGTCCAGCACCACCAAAGCGTAGGGGCGGGCCTGAAACCGTTCGAGACCCTCGGCGCCGTCGTGGACCACGTCGGCCTCGCAGTCGATGTCTTCGAGGTGAAGTTGGACCAGACGGGCGATGTCGGCGTCATCCTCTACGATCAAGACGCGTTTTCTTGCGGATGGGTTGGGAGACATGGTGTCCAAGTATAGCGGTTTACCGCCCCGGCAGCAGCGTGCCGGGGCACTATCGGCGGGGCCTATTTCATCATCATCTTTTTCTTGTCGCCATCCATCATCTTCTCTTCGTGCATCATGTGCTCCTGATGCATCGGTTTTTCCATCTTTTCCATTTTCGAGGACTCCTCCATCATGTCGTCCCCATGCATTGCCTTTTTCTTCATCATCATCTTTTTCTTGTCGCCATCCATCATTTTCTCTTCGTGCATCATCTGTTCGTGATGCATCGGTTTTTCCATCATTTTGCCCTTATCCATCGATTCGGCCTGGGCGAAGGGGGCGGCAGTGACGAGTGCGATGATCGCGGTAACATATGCTGTTTTCATGGTTTTTCCCTCTCTATTGATAAACGGTGGGCCTTTGCAAGCCACGGAAAGAAGTAAAACAGACGGAGATAAAGGCTGGATCACGTAAATATCACGAAGATATAACGATCGGCGATGGCGAGGAGGCAATGGGACGGCCATGTGTGTTATGCCGGAGACGGTTGGCCTTCATCCGTAGCGATTTTTCTGAGAAGCTTCCGCTACCTCATCAAACAGGTCGGTAGTCGCCTTTGCCGGTGGCGGGTCAGACAGGCTGACGAGTAGCGTGGCGAGGGTGGCGAGCAGGAATCCCGGGACGATCTCGTAGAGGTCGAACAGACCGCCATGAAGCTGTTTCCAGGCCACTACGGTGATGCCGCCGGCACAGATTCCGGCAAGGGCGCCATTGCGGGTCATGCGGCGCCAGAAGAGCGCCAGGATCAGCGGCGGGCCGAAGGCCGCGCCGAAGCCGGCCCAGGCATAGGCAACCAGGTCGAGTACCTTGCTTTCGGGATCGAGGGCGAGCAGGGTGGCCAGCAGGGCGATTCCCCATACCGCCAGTCGGCCAAGGCGCACCCGGTTCTGTTCATCGGCGTCGCGTCCGACGAGGCCCTTGTAGAGGTCTTCGGTGAATGCGCTGGAGGCCACCAGGAGTTGCGAATCGGCGGTGCTCATGATGGCGGCCAGGATGGCGGCCAGGCAGATACCGGCGACGACGGGATGGAACAGGAGGTTAACCAGATGGATGAAGACCTTCTCCGAGTCAGCGTCCGCGAGCGGGGGGTTGAGCATGGGGACGCCGACCAGTCCAACCAGGGATGCCCCGGCCAGGGATACAGCGACCCAGGTGATGGCGATGCGCCGGGCGCGGGGCAGTTGTTCCGGTGAACGGATCGCCTTGAAACGGGCGAGGATGTGCGGCTGGCCGAAATAGCCGAGGCCCCAGGCCATCAGCGAGACGATGGCGGTCAGGGTCAGGGGCGCGCCTTTGCCGTCGGTGAAGGGGTCGAGCAGGTGCGGGTTGTAATGGGTGATCTTCCCGGCGATGGCCGAGGCGCCGCCCAGTTGTGTGAACGCCATAAGGGGCACGGCGATCAGCGCTGCCGCCATGAGCAGTCCTTGCACCAGGTCGGTCCAGGAGACGGCGAGGAAACCGCCGAAAGATGTGTAGAGGATGATCACCAGCGCGCCGCCAATGACCGCCCAGGTATAGGGCAGGCCGAACACCGATGAAAACAGTTTGCCACCCGCCACCAGACCCGATGCAGTATAGAAAAGAAAGAAGATCAGGATGAACAGCGCCGAGAGGCCGCGCAACAGGCCGCTGTCATCGTGAAAACGATGGGCGAAGAAGGCAGGCAGGGTGAGGGCATTGTGCGCCGCTTCGCTGTAACGTCGCAGCCGCGCAGCGAGGAAACGCCAGTTGAGCCAAGTGCCCGCCAGCAGCCCGCCGGAGAGCCATAACGACTCCATGCCGGAAAGATAGGCAAAGCCCGGCAGGCCCAGCAGAAGCCAGCCGCTCATGTCCGAGGCGCTGGCGCTCAGGGCCGTGACCCAACTGCCCAGGGAGCGCCCGCCGAGCACAAAGTCGGAGAGGTCGCTCGTGCGGCGATAACCCACCCAGCCAATGGCCAGCATCGCCAGGATGTACACCAGAAAGGTGAGACCAATGATGATTTGGCCGCTGTTCATATCGGTGTGTCCACTAGCCCGTTGCGCTTTAGCACATCGAAGGTCTTCCTGCACAGGCGGCCCAGACGGTGGAGATCGCCGAAGTCGGGCCGTTCGCCGTCGTCGAGGCGGACCTCCCACTCGTCCAGTTGTTGGCCAATGAATTCCAGCAGTTTCATGGAGCAACCGTCGCAGCCATCCGCGCAGATTTGCGCCTCGGGGGCGTCGAACGGAAAAGTGGCCCTGGCCTCCTCGATGAGACGCCTCATGGCGGTGCGGGTGTCGGGTTTTCCAGATGCAGTACTCATGGTGTATCCCATTCTACCGTGCGCCGAACCGCCTTGTCCGCCTCGATCCCAATGAGTAGCCCGGACGGATCCCGGCGCAGTGAAAGCGGCATTCGGATGTTGCGGGGGCACTATGAACATTGCGTTCCATGTTCTTTGCGAAAATTGAATGAAATGTTCAGAAGGAGGGTGACAAGAGCGTTCTTTCGCGATGCCCGCGCGACGTATCGGATTGGGGATTTCCCGGCATGTACTGCGGACGAAGCGCTGATTCGGCCGTCAACCGCCGTGCAATCAATATCTTGTGGATGTAACGCCCGGCGATGCCACGATTTTTATTGCGATCCGCGAATCCTGACTATCCATCTCAAGAATTAAGGTACGAATCATGCCATTAAACCGAGGGGGATCGTCCCGTTTGCCCATGGGCTCGTTGCGGTCCAGACCTGAATGAAGTCCAAACAGTTCAAGGGGGGAAGTGAGCGATGAAACGACTATTGTTCATCCTGATGGCCATCAGTCTGGCCAACTGGGTTCAGGCAGGTGTGCCTGAGAAAGTGAGTCCGGCGACGGCCAAGGCAAAAGGGTGTCTGAGCTGTCATGAGGGTATCGAAGAGATCCGGGACGCGAAGACGCCGATGATGTTGCAGATCCAGGCATTGGGTCAGGCCAATGGAGATGCCAACGGATGCGTCGTCTGTCATGGGGGAAACCCGATGGGGCTGACCGCGAAGGAGGCCCATAGCGGGGCGCCGAAAGGGCTCAAGAGCGGCGCCGGTCCCAAGACCTTCTACCCCGATCCCGGATCGATCTGGATCGCCAACAATACCTGCGGGCAGTGCCATGCCGGATATCCCTACCGGCTGGAACGGGCCCTGATGAACACCGAGGCGGGAAAGATCCAGGGCAATCTCCATACCTGGGGGATCAAGGAGGTGCAGAACCACAAGGTGCCCTGGGGGGACTACGACGTGAAGGACACGGATGGTCAGGTGCCGCAGGTGGGGACCAAGGAGTACAAGGCATACATGAAGGCGATGATCGCTGCCCACAAGGATCAGTTTCCCACCGAGTTGAAGCAGATTCCGCAGCCTTCCGTCGAGGAGATCGAGAAGGATCCGAAACTGGCGGGATTCACCTATCAGCGCCAGCAATGCCAGCGCTGCCATGTCGGCGTCAAAGGCCGTGAGAAGCGGGGTGACTACCGTGGCATGGGGTGCTCCTCCTGCCATATACCCTATGGTAACGAGGGCTACTACGAGGGCAACGACCCCACCATCGACAAGAACGAGAAGGGCCATATGTTGGTACACAAGCTTCAGGCCACCCGCAAGACCAAGGTCAAACACGGTGACGTGGAGTATTCAGGTATCCCTGTAGAGACCTGCAACAGTTGCCACAACCGCGGCAAGCGTATCGGTGTGACCTATCAGGGGTTGATGGAGTTTCCATATGGGTCGCCGTGGGACGAGAAAGGCATGAAGCAGCCGAAGCTGCACACCAAGAAGTATCTCTTCATCTCCGACGATCTGCATCACCAGATCGACCAGAGCCGGCCCGGCAACCCAAAGGGCGGCATGCTCTGTCAGGACTGCCACACGTCCATCGACATGCACGGCGATGGCAACATCTTCGGCACCACGCTGGCGCAGGTAGAGATCGAGTGTCAGGACTGTCATGGCACGCCTGATAAATTTCCCTGGGAGCTGCCTCTGGGTTACTCCGAGGAGTTCAAGGGCAAACTGGCGGATAAGGGCAGAGGTCTGGGGCAGGAGTTGATGGCGGAGACGGCGGCCTTTGCCACCACGTACGACAAGAAGGACGGATACCTCAAGACCACCCGGGGCAACCCCTTCGGTAACGTGGTGAAGGAAGGCAAAAAGGTGATCCTGCACTCGGCGACCGGCAACGATTTCGAGGTCCCGCTGCTGAAGCAGATCGCCCTCGACAACAGCTGGAAGAGCCCTGACGCCATGGTGGCCATGAGCAAGGTGAAGAAGCACCAGGAGAGCCTGGAGTGCTATACCTGCCATGCGTCATGGGTGCCGCAGTGCTATGGCTGTCACGTCCAGGTCAACTACGGCAAGGACAAGAAAGGCAAGCCCTACATGGACACCGACTGGATCGCCGGCGGTTCCAAACGCACCGACAACGGCCAGACCGCCGAGTCGCCGCTCGGGACCCACGGCATCAAGAGCCCGGGCAAGGTGTTCGAGACGCGCTCCTACCTGCGTTGGGAAGAGCCGGTCCTGGGGATCAACGGCGAAGGGCGCGTGACGCCGCTGATGCCGGGTTGCCAGGTGGTCTACACCGTTATCGGACGTGACGGCAAGGCGGTGGCGCTCAACCAGATGGCCAAGTCCTACGACGAGCAGAAGGAACTGGGGCAAAAGCGGGTGCCGGATGGCATCGACATGGCCCCGGTGCAGCCGCACTCGGCGCAGCGCAAGGCACGGACCTGCGAGTCTTGCCACAACAATCCCAAGGCGCTTGGCTACGGGATCGCGGGCGGGGTGTTCCAGACCCGGTATCCGGTGGATGTCGTCGAGGATCTGATCGATCAAAAGACGGGCAAGGTGATTCCCAACCGTTACAAGATCCAGATCCAGAAGATTTCCGCACTGGACTACGACTGGTCAACCATCGTCAAGAATGGCGAGCAGACCCAGACCGTGGGCACCCACTGGCCGCTCTCCCGGTCGCTGCCGAAGGAGATGCGACAGGCCATGGAGCGCACGGGTCTCTGCATGGGTTGCCATCGTGAAATGACCAACAAGCAGCTGTGGGACAAGGTCTCCACGCCGGGTCAACTCACCGATGCGCAGCACATCGAGATGCTGAACAAGCTGCTCAAGACCTACGCCGCGTCCAAGTCGAAGAAATAGCGTAGACTGGGCACACTCCTGGCCCCGGGCCAGGAGTGCAGGCACAAACCGAAAGGCCCGTCGTGTTCTCATGACGGGCCTTTCCTTCACCGGCACCCCTTACCACACAAGGGCTTCGGAGCAGGTCATGAAGATGAGTCGAAAACAACATTCAAAATTGCCGAATCGATCGTGGTTGACGGGGGTTGGCGCCATTCTGTCCCTCCTCGCCGCAATCTCCTTGGCGGATCCCTCAGCGGCTGCGCCGGGGCAGGAGGCCATGAATCAGTCGGCTTCGGTCGTCAGGGGGCCGCACGGGCAATACAACCCCCACGCCACCCTGGGGCCCGAGAGCCTGATAAAGGTGGCCCTGCAACATCAGCAGGAGGGGCGCACACCGCTGGCGATGCAGACCCTCGACGAGGCCATCGCCCGGTACGGCGACAACGCCGACCTCTATGCAGTGCGCGGCAGCCTCTACCTGCAGCAACAGAAATATGCCAATGCACTCGAAGACCTCGAAAAGGCCGCCACACTGGCGCCCAAGGATGCCCGCATCCTCGTCAACCGCGCTCAGGCCTATCTCCAGTTCGGACGCAAGAAAGAGGCGATGGCGGACCTCGATCGCGCTATCGAACTGCAGCCTGACAACCTGTCTGCGCGTTTCAACCGCGGGGTGCTCCGGGTGAAGGCGGCAAGGAACCAAGAGGCGTTGCAGGATTTCGATCGTTGTATCGCCGTCGATCCCCATACGCCGGCGCCCTATTTCAATCGCGCCATGGTGTACGACATCCTGGGGCGGCGGAAGGACGCAGAGGCCGATCTCAAGCGTTTCATCGAACTCAGCAAGAACGAGAAATGGAAACAGAGCGCGCAGGCGATTCTCAAGAGATGGTCCACCGGCCAAGTGGCCAAATCGGCAGACAAGCCCGCGGAATCCAAAACAGAGGTCACAAAGGAGAAGACGCCATGAAGCCTCTGATGACGATGCTTTTGTCGATGGTTTCATTGGGCCTGATGGCCGCGCCCGCCGCCCAGAGCGGCGCGCCCGTTGCCGGGGATTATCCCGGATTCACTGCGTTAATCGACGAGAGCGAGATGCGTTTGCAACTCCCCGAAGGGTATCGTGAAAAAGCGGTGCGCCCGAATGAGGTGTTCGACTATGACAGGGCCGTAGCGAGCCCCGATGGACGGCTGGAGATTCGTTATACGGTACGGCCTTTCAAGCGGTTGCACATCGAGTACGACGACCCCCATGGTTCGGCCCCTGATCCCAATCACATCTTCCCGCTGATGTTCCAGTCGGTGGCCACCCGTCTCTCTGGGGGAGGCTATACACCGACCAAGGAGTATCCGGTGGAGCAGGCAAGACAGTTGTTCAACGCCGACTGGGCGGCGGCCGGGGTCTTCGATGTCGCCCCCGACTACGGCAGCCAGTACAAACAGGGGCTGGTGCTCGCCATGCATCGCAGCACCGTGGCCGATGCCTATGTGGTGTTTCTCTTCGACGACTATGCAGCGGTCAAGAAAGAACTGAAACAGGTTCTCAGCAGCCTCGCCTTTCTACCGAGGGCAAGACAGGGAAAAAATGTTGCCGCCAGGAAATAGCAGAGCGGTCGTCGCGGAACCCTCAACCGCGCGCGTGGGTTGGATGCAACAATATATATCGTATTCAGCCGCAGCCTGTCTTTGAATATCATAGGGTGAGGGGCTTCAGGCAGGCGCCGGACCTGCGTTCCAGTGCGCTGGACAGGATGTCCAAGTGTCGCAAGTGCATGGATGCACTGGAGCGACCTTGGCAAGGGAATGCCCCTTGCCTGCCTGAAGCCCTGAATGCGATATATAGTGTTGCCGGGTTAATAATGTTATTGCGATTCTGACCATAAGTGGAGGTGGCGAGAGATGACGATGTGTGGTTGCGGTTCCGGGCGGGCAGCGGGGGCATGCTGCGCCCCTCTGTTGGCCAGGGAGAAACAGGCGGCGACGGCCGAGGCGCTGATGCGTTCGCGTTACAGCGCCTATCTGCAGGGCGACGTGGAGTATCTGCATGAAACCCTGCATCCCGAGCACCGTGACGACCACGATATCGAGGCCACCCGCCGCTGGGCGCGCGAGGCCGGTTGGGAGGGGCTGGAGGTGCGCTCGGTGGAACGGGGAGGTGAGGGAGACGACGAAGGCGTGGTGGAGTTCGTTGCCCGATTCCATGAAAAGGGTGTGCACCGCATACACCACGAAATCGCCCGGTTTCAGCGGGTCGAGGGCGTCTGGTACTACGTGGATGGTGAGTTTGTGGCGCCGAAACCCCGCAAACACGATGCACCAAAGGTGGGGCGCAACGATCCCTGCCCGTGTGGCAGCGGCAGAAAATACAAAAAGTGTTGCGGGCGATGAAATGACATTTTGCAACGCACGGGCGTGGATGGCATATAATTGGTACATCGTAGGGACAGCAGCGCCGAGGGGAGGAAAATGTATATCTTTGTCAGACGCATTCCTGAAGGGGTTTCCAGACGGGAACTCGGCCGTTTTGTGGACAAGGCGACTCACCGTTTCTGGTGGCGTCTGCCTTTCGTATCGCAGCCGCAGGTGGACAAATGTGAGATTCTGCGCATCGAGGATCTCGAAAACGGACACATCGAGTATCATGGGTTGATCTCGGTGCAGCCGGCCAAGGCGGCCCTCTCCCTGATCAACAGACTGGATGGGGAACGAATTCGCGGTAAGCCGGTGGAGGTCCGCAAGTATTTTCGGCGCTCGAGCTATAAGGACCGCCGGCGCTATTATGCTGACGGAGACGATCTCGCCTTTGACGATCGTCGGCGTGGTGACCGGCGGCGCGCCAAGCTGCGAATACGCACCATTCGCCGGCCGCAGATCGAGATCGAGGGGCTGGCCGATTTCTCCCGGACCTAATTGATGGTATCGGAGAGGGGGTGACACTGGATTTTTTTCGTCCGGGAAATATTATCAATCCGGCAATTAAGAATTGTCGGGTTAATATAAAAATATTATGGGTAAGATCGCCGAAGGAAGAGGGCATGCAATCAATAGGTCGGGATGACCTGTTTGATCGACAGGTCAATAGAAAGGCATCTGCGGCGTGTCGCGGTTCAAGGATTCCGTGGCGCAAGCCGAGTACACTGGGGGTGGAAGTGCGGAATGGGGCTTCCGTCGTGGAGCAAAGGATCAGATTTCGTTACGGGTAAACGTTTGATGCTTCGTTCATCGGTTGCGATTTTCATATTGGCGTTGGGGATAGTGCTGCCACAGGGGACGGCAGCGGTGGTCTACAAGTACCTTGGCCCCGATGGGGTCATGCATTACACCAACCGTCCCATCAAGCGGCCGGGGTTCCGCCTGCTGTGGCGTTCGACGGCCTTTGAGCGCAAAACCTCCCGCGTCAATGCCAAGGCCTTTCAGCGTAATCGCAAGCGTTTTGAGCCCTTGATACGGGCGGTAGCCGAACGCTGGCAACTGCGGCCCGAACTGTTGAACGCGGTGGTTCGGGTTGAATCCCTCTATGATCCCAATGCCACGTCGAGCACGGGAGCAGTGGGGCTGATGCAGTTGATGCCGGAGACAGCGCGGCGGCTCGGTATTAGCGACCGGCGCGACCCCAAGGCCAACCTTGAAGGGGGCGCCCGCTACCTGCGTGAACTCCTGGAGATGTTTCGTTACGACCTCAAGCTGGCTCTGGCCGCCTACAACGCCGGTGAAAAGGCCGTGCGTCAGTATGGCAATCGTGTCCCTCCCTACCCAGAGACCCAGGACTACGTACGCAAGGTGCTCAGCTTCTATCAACAGACGGCGCGGCCGGGAGATTCCTGAGCGTTCACTCGCCTGCATGCGCATCGGCAGGGGAGGGTAAACGGGGGCCGCTACCCGATCATCAAATAATCCGTTCCAGCCGCATAGTCCAGCATGTCCAAGTACGCCGCGATCCGTTCGCGGGCCCCATGCCTTGCCACATAACAGAGTACCAGTGGTTTCGGCGTTTGTTCTTCCAGCCACCCGGGTGGATGGATCCGGGCGCCGTTGATCCGGTTTCCGATCTTGCGTGGGTCGACGTCGATCCAGGCGAGCGGTTCGATGCCCTGGTCGAGCAGATGCCTGACCCGCTTGCGTGTGCGCCTGCCCGCACCCCAGATGACCACTCGTTCGAACCGGCGGGTGAGCAGGGGATCCTTCGACAGGTAGGATGCGCGTAGGCGGTCGAAGGCTTCTCGGGAATAACGGGGATCGGTGCGCGAGGTGCGGTCGGGCCTTTCGCGCCAGTGGAGCAGGATGTGAGGTACCTTGGCCATCAGTCCTCCGGAATGATGTACCCGGAACCAGAGGTCGTAGTCCTCGGGGAAAGGGCCTTCCCGGTAGCCGCCAATGGCCAGGACGTCCGCGCGTCGCAGCATCACCGAAGGATGGGCGAGGGGCGCTTCCATGTAGATGTTGGTCGCGATCTGTTGAGGGGTGACGCAAAGATTCTGCCAGCGTAGATACTCGCGGGCGCCAGCGGTGATGGCCTCTTCCGGAAACAGGCGCACCTGGGTGCCGAGAACACTCAGTTCCGGGTGGTCGGTCAGGTTTGCCCGTTGCATTTCCAGCCGTTGCGGCAGCATGCGGTCATCGGCATCCATGCGGGCGATAAAGGGATGCCGGGCCTGTTCAAGACCAAAATTGAGGGCGGCCACCAGCCCTTTGCCGGGGTTGGAGATCACGCGGATACGTGGATCGCTGGTAGCGCGCTGGCGGACCAGCGATGCGCTGAGGTCGCTCGAGTGATCGTCGATGGCGAGCAGTTCGTAGGCGGTGAAGGTCTGTACGGCGATGGAATCGAGACACTCTGCCAGTGTGGTTTCGGCATCCCGGAAAGGGAGCAGGATGGTGACGCCGGTTTTGGCTGCGGGGGGTGCCGGCGTCGCAGGGGCCATTCGTTCAGGCGGCGGAGCGTGTCTCCGGCTTCCAACTGGCAATCATCTCGGCGAGAAAACCCTCGGTCTCATCGGCGATATCGATGATGCGAAAGCCGGTCCAGTAGTGGCCATTCCCGGTCGATCGCATGCACCAGAGCGCTTCGGCGCCAAACGTGACGGATGCGGTACCACGGAATGGCCGGGACATGCGCATCTCCAGTTGGAAGACGAAATCGGGGGGGATCGGGGTGCGGCTCATGAGCATCATGCCTTCCGTGGTCATATTGACCAGAATACCCAGGTACTCGCCGCTGTTGATGTCGAAAAGATCATATTTGCCCCTGGCAACCCTTCTCGTCTGGTTCCTTTTTTCGGTCATTGCGTTGCTGCCCTGTTGGTGGTGGTCTCGTGGGGATCTCCCCCGCTCCGGGACGCCGGGTTGGAACAACAACGTCCCTGCGATCAGGTAGCGGCAGTATCGTCAGGCTCTTTATCTTTTTGCGTTTTTTCCGGATGACGGAGAAAGTTGCGGATCGCCACCAGTGTCCGTTCGATGAAGGGTTGCTTGGGCTGACGAATGATGCGGGCGTTGTCCGACAGAATGGCCCGAGCGAGGTCAAGCAGGGGCATCACGGCGGCCTGAACGCCGGCGCGGTCCACGAACAGGCAGAGATCGGTTTTCTCACTCAGCCAGGAAAGCTTTATGCGGCGCCGGGTGTCGCTGTCCGGCGGGATCAGCTCGAACCACAGGCCGGTACCGAGCGCACGCAGCCGCCCCATCAGTTCGTTTTCGGCCGGGGTGGGCGGTTTTTCGGCCTCTTCATCCGCCTGGCCGGTTTCGCCGCTGATGAATCGGGAAGACGGGGTACGGTGCTGCGCTGCCAGGGCCGGCGGTTCAACTGCGGCTTTCTTTTCCTCGGACGACACCGTATCCCAAGGTTTTGCTGGCGATTCAAGCAACCTGAACAGGGCGTCGATATTGCCACGCGCCACACCGCCGAGGGATTCCAGACCTTCTTCTATGCTTGATCGGAGTTTGGGCAGGCTATGTGCAAATGCCTTGCGACTGGCGTCGGTAGCGTTGGGATCGAACGCCCAGGCGATCTCATCGGCCAGCCGCAGTGCCTCGTTCCATTCGTCGCTGAATTCGCCTTCCGGATTGCGCAGCAGGATGAAGATCAGTTTGTCCACCCAGGTCCGGGTGAGGAAGTCCGTCACAACGCCGGGGAGCGGCCATTGCCCGGTGCGCGCCTTCATCTCCTGTTGGGCGCGGGTCCTCGCGACTTGGAGCTTTTCCTTGCCCTTCGTGGCCTCTTGGGTGCGCTTCTCGATGAGCTGGGTGCTTTGCCTCTGGGCTTCCACCTTGCCTCTGAACCAAGCGAGGAGTTCGCCGAACAGGGTAATATCATCGATGAAATCCTTGAGAACGCGATCCACCACAGTCTGCATGTGGGGGAAGATACCGTAGGCGGTATCCGTTTCGTCGACCCAGAGGCCGCCCGCCTCCACCAGCAGATCGAGCAGTTCCCGCGCCGGATGCAGACTGTTGGTGAGCATCTCGCGGTCGATGATGGCCACCTTGAGGTATGGGGTGTGCAGGTGACTGATGAGCGCCTTGGCCACGTTGGGCAGGACCGGGTCGTTGAGCATGTATTCGAACAGCATGCCCACCAGGTCGATCGTGTCCGCGTCGGCGCCACTGATGTTTTCTTCGCCAATTTCGTTGAAGATCTGTTCCCGGTCCTGGGCGAGGGTGCGTTTGATCCGCTCCAGGAGTTCGAGGTCGATCTCGATGTTGGAGATGAGGGCGGCGTCACTTCCGTCGCTTTCGGGAAAGAGGGTGCCCACGGAGGGCTCGATGTGGTGGATGACGGAGACCAGTTCTTCCTTGGGAACGGGGTGCTTCGGTTCGCGCACGGGCCGGCCGCTACGCTGCCGGTTCGCCTTCATCAGGTCGAGGATGTTGTCGAACAGTTCCTCTCCCAGCGCCCGGGAGGGTACGGCGCGCGGCTGATCGGCCTTTCCATCCTGTTCGCTTTTCTCATGTTTTTTTTCTTGTCGGCCCGCCTTCGCCGCTTGACCGGCCTTGTTCACCGCGGGCTTGAGGTTGGGCAGTATGCCAGCTTCGGTGAGCAGGGCATTCAGTTCGTCATAGAGACCGGGCAGTTGCTTCAAAAAGAATTTGTCGAACAGGGCATAGAGCACCAGCTTGACCCGGGTATCGATCTGCACCGGCCGCAGTGCCGCCTGAAAGCCGTAGACCAGGGGGTGGGGACCGGCCGGCAACTCATCGGCGGTCATCTTCCTGCCGCGGTTGAGGATGGCGAAGCGCTGTCCCAGGGCATAGAGTTCGGCGTAGCAGTTCGCCTCGGTGCGCTGGATCATGTTGCCGATGGCGACCGATTCGTCCATGTCGTCGTCATCCACCAGGGTCAGTTCCTCCACTTCATATCCGGGACCGGCGCCATCGCCGAACTGAGCGCCCTGCCAATTTCCCATCTTGTTGAAGGCCGCGGTTATCTGCTGGCGCATCGTGTGTTCGATATCGGGCCGCTGATTGCGAATCTCGGTGATGGCCTCGAAAAAACGCCCCTGTACCTGATTGTTCTCCGCCTTTTCGGCAAAATCGATCAGGGCGGTATCGGTATGGCTGAACATCTCCGCAAGCTGGGCATTGGCGAAGACGAGCACGATGTCGCGGCACTGGTCCAAGAGTCCCGGGAATCGCGAAGCGCCGGTGTTTGTTTCGGGCGACCGGTTTGATTTCATCTCCGTTCCTCAACCGCTGCGTCGCGTACGGTGCATTGGCGACAGGATCGCTGCTGTGCCTGAATGTCTACTGCCTGCAGGCGGAAGAATAAAATTCTCATCGAAAGACAAGAATATCATGAAGGCGTACAAGGCGTCAGTCGTCGCCGATGATCTGGCCTTCGTGCTCCGGGGGCCGGGCAAGCAGCTTGGTGGCCTCCATCGTATTCTTGGCGAAGATCATGCGAACGATGTCGTCGCTGTCATCGGGCAGTGCCTTGCGCAGTTCCGTGACTCGGACCTTGGCGTCCCGGTACTTTTCCTTCGTGTCGAGGTGTTCGAAGGTGTCCGGTGGTGTGATTCTGTAGATGAAATAGGGCATGGGTAACCTCTCCGAATGAAGATTGAAGCGAGACACATGAGATCTGTGTCACATCCTGAAATGTGCCCACTGTAGCGGCTGATCCCCAGGCGGTAAAGGTTGGGGATATTGGGTCGACTATAGGAAAGTGGGCGCGGTGCAGGATGCCACCGCGCCCCAACAGGATGTTGAAAGGCTCTCTCTCGGAGTCTGTCGGGTTTAGGTGATCGTCGCGTGCATGGGGGGAAAGCGCAGTAGACTTATCCTAAATCCGACAGACTCCTCGGACCCTTTCAAGCACGGAACCGGAAAGAACGGCCTGTTCTGGTTCCTTTGTTTTCAATGGGTTACAGACATTGAAAATGACGGCACATCCTTGCAATACCCTTGGCCCATCCAACAAACAGCCTGTTCTCCGGAGAAAAAACTATGACTGTCACCGAATTCGTAGCCAATATCGACCAACTGGTGGCGTTGCCCGAGGTGTGCGTCCACGTCAACCAAATGATCGACTCGCCCCGATTTTCCGCGGCGGATATCGGTGAAGTCATCAGCCAGGATACCGATTTGAGTGCGCGTCTGCTGCGTACCGTGAACAGCGCCATGTACGGACTGCCGGTACCGGTGGAGACCATCTCCCGGGCAGTGACTGTCATCGGCACCCGGGACCTGAGGGATCTGGCAGTCATGACCGCCGCGCGGCAGCTCTTCAACGGGATCCCCGCGGACCTGATGAACATGACCGAGTACTGGCACTATGCGATCAGTACCGGCGCCTATGCCCGGACCCTGGCCAAACGCTGCGATGTGTTGCATGGCGAACGGTTGTTTGTGATGGGGGTGTTGCACGACATTGGCCGGCTGGCCATCCTTCAGCACCTCCCGGAGCAGGCGCGGGATATCCTCCTCATCGCCGAGCGGGACGACGATCTGTTGAGCGCGGCGGAGCAGGACGTGCTGGGTTTCGATCATGCCGAGGTGGGCCACGCATTAGTGAAACAATGGGGGCTTCCCGAGAGCATTCAGCAAGTTGTCCGGTATCACCACGCCCTGGAAGAAGTCGGCGACTTCGGACTGGAGACCGCTTTGGTGCATATCGGTTGTGTCGTTGCCAGCGGCGAGTCATGGGGTCATGATCTCGACGACTCAATCGGCCGGATTCATCCGGTGGCCTGGGAGATCACAGGACTCGACCGGAGCGAAGTGGAGGGTGTCGTGGAGGAGGCCTCCCCGCAGATTGTGGAGATGACCACCAACGTGCTCGCGGGCGGCGCTCAGTGGAGCCATCCTGCCGGGTACTGACCCGGAGGGCGCCTTTCATCCAACACCCGCGTGGGGAGGCGGCTCTACGGCAGCGCTGACAGAATGCCGGATATCCTTGCCAGGGTCCCGCCGTTAGTCTTTATCCACCCCCATGCGTCTTCGCCGCCTTTTCAACACCAAGCGCGGGAGGCTCCGCCCGGAGGGGTATCGATATATATTGTTGCCGGGTTAATAATAAAAAAATTAAAGGTCCGGCCGATGCCTTAGAGGAGGACTCTATGGAATAAACACTTGGGATCGATTGTGGTGGACATGGCGCGGAGACGCTTTTTGCAATGCGGATTGGCACTGATCCTATTATGGAGCGTGCTGGTTGGGGGGTTGCTGGTCTGGGAATACCATCAAGCCAACCGCACCATGATGGCAGTGGCCACCGGTGAGGCACGCGCGCATTTTCGCAAGGATCTGGCCTTTCGCCTGTGGGCCTCCGACTACGCCACCCTCTACGTTCCTGTTTCCGATCTCAACCGACCCGACCCCTATCTGGCGCACCTGCCGGAACGGGATATCACCACGCCCTCCGGGAAACGGCTGACGCTCATCAACCCGGCGCGCATGATCCGCCAGATCAATGAACGCTACGGCGAGTTCTATGGCGTGCCGGGGCGCATCACCAGTCTCCATCCCCTGCGCCCGGAGAACGCACCGGACGCATGGGAACGGCGCGCCCTGCAACAGTTCAGGGCGGGCAGGAAGGAGGTTTTCGACCTGGTGGAGGACGGGAACGGCACCTACCTGCGCTTGATGCGACCGATCATGATGGGCAAAGGATGTGTTCGCTGCCACGCGGCACAAGGGTATAGAGAGGGCGATATCGGCGGTGGGGTGGGGATCAAGCTGCCGATGAACGATCTGCTGGCGCGTCGCCACACACGGCTGGTGAGCAGTACCATCGGTTTTCTGATGCTTTGGCTGGTGGGGTTGGGCGGGATTTTCTATGCCATGCACAAGCTCTACCGGCAAGAGCGGCGGCGTGCTGACGCGATCGCCTCGATGCAGGAGAATGAGGCGCGTAAAGGGGCCTTTCTCGATACCAGCCTCGACGGCGTGGTCAGCGTCGGCGTGGACGGCAGGATCATCGATTTCAATCTGGCGGCCGAAAAGATCTTTGGCTACCGGCGCGACGAGGTGGTCGGCGAGCCGATGGCGCCCCTCCTGATTCCCGAGGCGTTGCGCGAGGCGCACAACCGGGCCTTCGACAAGCATCTGGAAACGGGACGCAACGCCCTCATCGGGCGGCGCATGGAGACCCTGGGCATGCGCAGCGACGGGAGTGAATTTCCACTGGAGCTGGCCGTCAGTCGGGTGGATATCAACGGCGATCCCGTGTTTACCGCCTTTATGCGGGATATCACCGACGCCCGGGAACTGGCCGAGGAACTCGCCTACCAGGCCAGCCACGATTCCCTCACGGGGCTGGTCAACAGAGGCGAGTTCGAGAAGCGCGTCAACCATGCCTTGTCGGAGATGGACAAGGGCGACCGGCACACCCTTTTCTATCTGGATCTCGATCAGTTCAAGGTGGTCAACGACACCGGCGGCCACGCGGCCGGCGACGAACTCCTGCGCCAGCTTGCGGCATTGATCCGCCGCCACATGCGCGGCTCCGATCTGCTCGCCCGCCTGGGGGGTGACGAATTCGGTATCCTGCTGCGCAACTGCAGCCTGGAGCATGCCGTGGAGACCGCCAGGACACTGCTGGATACCATTCGCGAGTACCGGTTCACCTGGAAAGACAAGGTCTTCAGCGTTGGTTGCAGCATCGGCGCGGTCGCGCTTGGTTATCCTGCGATGAGTCTGGCGGAGGTGTTGAGCGCAGCGGACGCCGCCTGTTATTCAGCCAAGGAAGAGGGGCGCAACCGCCTGCATGTCTATCGGACCGATGACGAGGATCTGGCGCAGCGCAAACAGGAGATGTGCTGGATCAGCCGGATGCATGATGCGTTCGAGGACGGGCGCTTCTTTCTCTATCACCAGCCGATCAGGCCATTGCGGCAGGATGATGATACAGGGGAGCGATTCGAGATCCTGTTGCGCATGCAGGACGAGAAGGGGGCCTTCGTCTCGCCCGCCCTGTTCCTGTCGGCGGCGGAGCGTTATAACATGATGCCCACCATCGACCGCTGGGTGGTGCGCACCACCTTCAAATGGTTGGCGGAACACCCGGATCGGTTGCACGGTATCGCCTTATGCACCCTGAATCTATCGGGACATTCGGTGACCGACAGCTACTTTCTGGCGTTCATCCGCGAGCAGATCGCGAGTTATGGCATACCCCCGGACCGCCTCTGCTTCGAGATCACCGAGACGGCGATGGTGACCAACTTCAGCAAGGCGTCCGCCTTTATCAAGGAACTGCGCGAACTCGGCTGCCGTTTTGCGCTGGACGACTTCGGCAGCGGCATGTCGTCCTTCGGGTATCTCAAGCATTTGCCGGTGGACTTCCTCAAGATCGACGGCGAGTTCGTGCGTGATATCCACGAGGACGAAATCGATCTGGCAATGGTGAAGTCCATCAACGAGATCGGCCAGCTACTGGGCAAGCAAACCATTGCAGAATTCGTTGAAAACGAAGAGATTCTCGAACTGCTGCGGCATATCGGCGTCGATTTCGCCCAAGGTTATCACCTGGGCCGGCCCGAGCCTCTGGCCTGAACCGCCGTGTCCTTCTGACCCGCCAACTCCGGTAGAATGGTGTTATTAACCGGGCAACACTATATATCGCATTCAGGGCTTCAGGCAGGCGCCGGAACAAGGCGCAGTACGCAGGCAAGGGTCGTTCCTTTGCCAAGGTCGCTCCAGTGCATCCATGCACTCGCGACACTTGGACATCCTGTCCAGCGCACTGGAACGCAGGTCCGGCGCCTGCCTGAAGCCCCTAACCCTATGATATTCAATGACAGGCTGCGGCGTGCCGGCCCGCAGACTGCGTTGCCCCATCTTGCTGTAGGGTGGCTACAGCGGTGATGGGGCGCCTTGCTGCGAACCGGCACGCCACGGCTGAATACGGTATATAGTGTTGCCGGGTTAATATCCGGCTCGGAGGCTCGCGCCTTGAGCCCCTGACTGGGTTTAAATGGCGTTCATGTTCAGTCTCTATCAAAGCAACCGGCTCGAAGACCTCGCCCAGCGACTGGCCGATGTGATGCAGACGGGGAGCCGCTCTCCCTTCGTCCCGGAGGCGGTGGTGACGCCCCATGCCGGCCTGGGACGGTGGCTGGCCTTGCGGCTGGCCGAGGGGCGGGGCGTCTGCGCCAATGTGGAGTTTCCGCTGCCGGGCGCCTTCATCTGGGGGTTGTTCCGCCGCCTCTTTCCGGAACAGATCCCCGAGGTCACAGGCTTCGAGCCGGAAGTGATGGTCTGGCGTATCGACGCCTTTCTCTCCGCGTTACCCGACGCCGACGTGTTCCATCCTTTGCGCGCCTATCTTTCCCAAGCCGATGAACGCATGCGGCATGAACTGGCGCAAAGGATCAGCGATGTATTCGACCAATACCTCGTCTACCGGCCGGACTGGATTCTGGCCTGGGAGCAGGGGAAACGCGCCATCGAAGGCGACGACTGGCAGGCGGCGTTGTGGCGCGTGCTGACGGCAGGGGGCCGGGCGCAACACTGGGTCTATTGGCAGCAACGTTTCTTCACCGGGCTGGATGAAGGCCGTCTCGATACCGGCCGGTTGCCGGATCGTGTGATTCTGTTCGCCATTCAGACCCTCTCGCCGGGTTACCTGGAGGTGTTGAAGCGGGTGGCGGAGCATACGGAGGTCCATCTGTTCCTGCTCAACCCCAGCGAGGGCCACTGGAGCGAGACTGTGAGCGAGGCCGCGCAGGCCCGGCGCGAGGCCGAGGCCGGCGGCGACGAGCTCTATCTGGACGTGGGCAATCCGTTGCTCTCCTCGATGGGGGGGCAGGGGCGCGATTTCTTTGCCTCCATCCTGGACCTGGATCCAGGTTCCGAAGAGTTGTTCAAGGCGCCGGGGGCGGAGACGCTGCTGGGCCGGCTGCAGCGGGATATTCTGCTCTTGAGCACCCCCGAGGAGGGGGCGCGGATCGAACCAGCGGCCATCTGCCGCGATCCGTCGATACAGATTCATGCCTGTCACAGCCCGATGCGGGAGGTCGAGGTGTTGCAGGACCGGCTGCTCGACCTGTTCGAACGTCACCCCGGTCTCCGGCCCGATGACGTGTTGGTGATGACACCGGATATCGCCGTCTACGCGCCCTACATCGAGGCGGTATTCGGCGAGCCGGGCGACCGGCCGTCGATCCCGTTTCAACTCGCCGACCGCCCCGGCCTGGATGCCGCCCCTATGGTCCGCGCCTTTCTGGATCTGCTGCGCATGCCGCTGGGCCGTTTCGAGGCCGACCGGCCGCTGTCGGTGCTGGAGGTGGCGGCGGTGCAGCGGCGTTTCGGACTCGCCGAGGATGATCTGCCGGAGATCATCCGCTGGGTACGGGAGGACGCCATCCGCTGGGGGCGGGATGCGGCCCATCGCCGCCGCTTTGGCCGCGAGGGACGTGACGCCAACAGTTGGCGGGCGGGACTCGACCGGATGCTGCTCGGCTATGCGATGGGCGATGGGGAGGGGCGGATGTTCGAGGGATGGCACCCGTATGCCGGCGTGGACGGCGGCGACGCCGCCGTTCTCGGCGCGTTGCACGAGTTCATGGAACGTCTGTTCACCCTGGCCGGACGACTGGAGCACCCCCGCACCCTGGACCGATGGGTGGCGTTGCTGTTGGAGACGCTGGATCTGTTCTTTCTGCCGGAAGGGGAGGAGGAGGGGCAGCTCCAGACCCTCCGCGACCTGCTGGCGACGATGCTGAACGAGGCGCGCGCCGCGGATTATCAAGCCCCCGTGTCGACCCAGCGCATGCTGTGGCTGCTGGAGCAGCGCATCGGTCAGACCCAGGGGCTGGGGGGCTTCCTGCGTGGCGGCGTGACCTTCAGCGCCCTGACGCCTCAGCGCAGCCTGCCCTTTGAGGTCATCTGCCTTATTGGAATGAACGACGGCCGCTTTCCCCGCGAGCGCCATCCACCCGATTTCGATCTGATGCAGGGGCATCGCCGGCCGGGGGACCGCTCCCGCCGGGCCGATGACCGGTATCTGTTTCTGGAGACCCTGCTCGCCGCCCGCCGGGAACTCTTGATCAGCTACGTCGGCCAAGACATCGGCGATAACAGCCCCCGGCCGCCCTCCGTGGTGGTCAGCGAGTTGATCGACTGCCTCGCCCGCTATGCCGCCGATGCAAAGGCGCGGGATGAGGTGCGTAACGGGAAAGTGATCCGCCATCCCCTGCAAGCGTTCGATCCCCGTTGTTTTGCCGCGGGCCGCTCGCCGCTGGCGGCCTATTCCCGCGCCCTGGCGCGCGCCGCCCAGTGGTTGACGGTCCCTGGCAAGGTGTCGCCACCGCCTTTTCTGGATGGATTTCTGCCAAAGCCGCCCGAGCGTTGGAACCACCCGACACTGACCGACCTGGAGTATTTCTTTTCCAATCCGGTACGCTTTCTGCTGCGCCGGCGGATGGGCATCGACCTGAAAGGCGGGGCGGCGTTGCCGGAGGTGCGGGATCCCATGGCACTGGGCCGTTTCGAGGTGGCGGAATGGCGGCAACGGATGGTAGCGGCCATGCTCGATGGCAGGGACCCGCAAGAGGTGCACCGGTGGATGCAGGGGGCGGGCGTATTGCCGGACGGGGCCTGGGGCGAGGCGCTTTTCGCCCGCTATCTGGCGGATGCGGAAAGCATTGTGAAACGGATACGCCAGTACCACGAGACGGTGCCGGCAGAGCGCGTGTCGGTGGATCTGCGCAGTGGCGACATGACCCTCAGCGGCGAGCTTTTCGGCATCGGCCGTCATGGGCAGTTCGGCTACAGCGCCAGCGAACTATGGGACAAGGATCGGCTCAGATTGTGGCTGCGCCATCTCTGCCTGAACCTGCCGGTGGAAGACAAACGGCAGCCTGTGAGCAGGCCCGGATCTTCGCGTGTTCGCGGAAACGGCGATACCGGGTCGGTCACGGAGGAGGAAGGACGGCATACGGTCTGGGTCCATCAGGGCGGTGTGCTCCACTTCACCCCGGTGGCGGACGCCCGTGAACAGTTGGCGGATTTGCTTGCCTGCTACCGGGAAGGACTGGCCCGGCCACTGCCGTACTTCCCCAACACCAGTTGGGCCTATCTCGTGGCGCGCATCGCCGGAAAGGATGCGATGGCTGCGGCGGAAGGGAAATGGTTTGGCAACCATCGCTGCCCAGGTGAATGGGTGCGTGACGATTACTATTCCCTGGTCTTCCCCGGCGGCGATGTGCTGGATGCTCACTTCGAGGCGCTGGCCCGGCGGGTGCTCGAACCGCTCCACGCCCATATGGAGGAGGGGTAGCGTGGAACGTTGGGATCTCTTCACCGCCCCACTCGACGGCCCGACGCTGATCGAGGCGAGTGCCGGCACGGGCAAGACCTACACCATCACCGGCCTCTATCTCCGGCTGGTGGCGGAAAAGGATCTGCCGGTGGCTGCCATTCTGGTGATGACCTTTACCAATGCCGCCACCGCCGAATTGCGGGAGCGTATCCTTGCCCGTCTGATCAGCTGCCGTGATGCCCTGGAGAGCGGTGGGGACGATGAACTGGCGCAGAGGCTCGTGAGCGCCTGTGGCGATGTGGAAACGCCGCGCCTGCGGCTGCAGCGCGCCATCCTCGAGTTCGATCAGGCGGCGGTCTACACCATTCACGGCTTCTGCCAGCGGGTGCTGGCGGACAGCGCCTTTCGCGGCGCGCTGCCTTTCGAGGTGGAGCGGGTCGCGGCGCAGCCGGAGCGGTTGCAGCGGGTGGTGGACGACTACTGGGCGATGCATCTTCAGCATGGTGCGTCCCCTTTCGTCGATTGGCTGTTGGAGCAGAAGATCAGTGCGGACAGCCTGTACCAGGATCTCAGCACATGGCTGGGCCGGCCCGGACTGGAGGTGCTGGCGGTGCCAATGCCGGCGCCAGAGGTGGTGGAGATGGCGGAATCGGCGGTGGACGCGGCGTTCGAAGTCGCGGCCGGCACCTGGCGCCGGGAGCGAGAGGCGATTGTCGCGTTGCTGAAGGACAACGTAACGTTGAAAGGAAACATATACAGGAAGAGATTGTTCGACGGCTGGTTCGCCGGGATGGACGCCTATCTAGGTGGCGGCGGTGCTTGTCCACCGAAATTCGAAAAATTTACCCACCGCGAGATCGAAGCAGCGACCAAGAAAGGATGCACTCCTCTCCAGCACCCCTTTTTCCATGCCTGCCAGGAACTGTTCGATGCCCGGGAACGGCTGCATGGCCTCTACCGCCAGGCGTATTTCGCCCACCGGGCGGCGCTGATGGCCTTTGCCCGTGAGCGGTTGGAAGAGGAGAAGGCGCGCGAGCGCGCGCGCACCTTCGACGATCTGATCGGCGATCTCCACGGCGCGCTCCACGCGGAGCATGGCGACTGCCTCGCCGCACTGCTGCGTGGACGTTACCGGGCGGCGCTGGTGGACGAGTTCCAGGACACTGACCCGCTGCAGTATGGCATCCTCTCCCGCATCTACGCCGGCCAGCCCCATCCGTTGTTCCTGGTCGGCGACCCCAAACAGGCGATCTACAGTTTCCGGGGGGCCGATGTCTATGCCTATCTGCGGGCGAGGGGCGATACCCGGCGGCAATATACGCTGGCGGAGAACTGGCGTTCGGTGCCCGCTCTGGTGGGTGCCGTCAACCGTTTGTTCGAGGGCCATGAGCGGCCCTTTCTGGATCCGCGCATCGGTTTCCATCCGGTGGTCGCTGCCCAGGAGGGTAAGGCGGATCTGACGGTGAAGGGTGACGATCCCTCGGTCTTCCGTTTCCGCTTCCTGACGATGGAGGAGGAGATGCGGAACGCGGAGGGACGCAGTCGATGCGTGGCGATGGACACCGCGGCGGAGATTGCCCGCCTGCTGCGGGCGGCGGAACAAGAAGAGGCCTGTATCGGGGATGCGCCGCTGGAGGCGAAGGACATTGCCGTATTGGTGCGGACGCGCGTGCAGGGGCAACAGGTTCTGGAGGCGTTGCGGGCGGTGGGGATCAACGCCGTCCTCCGCACCCACGACAGCGTGTTCCAGACGGACGAGGCGGTGGCGCTGGAGCGGTTGCTGCTGGCCTTGCTCGAGCCGGGGCGGGGCGGACTGGTGAGGGCGGCGCTGGTCACCCCCCTGTTCGGCTACAGCGGTGACCGGCTGGGCGCCCTGGACGGGGACGAGGAGGGGCTGGACGAGGCGATGGACCGTATCCTCGACTACCATCGGCTGTGGCGCGCGCAGGGCTTTGCCCGCATGTTCCGCCGCCTGATGTTGAAAGAGGGGGTGGCCGAACGGCTACTCGGTCGGCAGGGCGGGGAGCGCCGCATGACCAACTTCAACCATCTTGCCGAGTTGCTGCACGCCGAGGAGCGGGAGCGCCAGCCCGGCATGGAGGGGCTGGTGAAATGGCTCTCCGCGCAGCGCAGTCTGAACCACCCCTCGGATGATCCCTCCGTGCTGCGGCTGGAGAGCGATGCCGCTCTGGTGCAGATCGTCACCATCCACGCCAGCAAGGGGCTTCAATATCCGGTGGTCTTCTGTCCGTACCTCTGGTATGCCAGTTCCGGAAGGTGGGGCGCCGCCACGTCCGGCACGCCCTTTCTGTTCCACCGCGCGGGGGAGGATGAACGCCTCGTCCTCGAGGTGGGCTCGGCGCAAATGGAGGCGCACTGGCAGCAGGCATTGGCGGAGTCGCTGGCGGAGGAGATACGTCTGCTCTACGTGGCCGTGACCCGCGCCCAGTGCCGTTGTTATTGCACCTGGGTCCCCTTCGACGGCTCCGGCTACACGGGACTTGGCTGGTTGTTGCGTCCTCCCGCGTCGATTGCCGAGGGGATGCAGATCGACGAGCGGAAGGCGGCCTTCAAGGGGATGGACGGCGAGGCCCATCACGCCCTGCTGGAGGCGCTCGCCCGGCGATGCGACGCCATTTCGGTCACCCGCATCGATCAGATACGGCCGGAGGTGCCGCTGGACCTCGAGGGGGGCGTGATGCAACAGTTGCAGGCGCTCCGCTTTCAAGGCGTCATCCCCCCGCCGCAACGGCTGACCAGCTTCAGTGCCCTGGCGTCCCGCCTCCACGTCCAGGATGATGCGGACCACGACGCCCTGCCGGACGAGGCGGCGCCCCTGCCGGAGATCCCCGAGGGCTACAGCGTGGACAGTTTTCCTCGCGGGGCCCGCGCGGGGAGCTGTCTGCACCGGATCTTCGAGCGGCTCGATTTCACCGATGCGACCCCCGAGGTGTTGTCATCGGTGGTGGGCGAGGCGCTCGCCCGCTACGGTTTTGGCGCCGACTGGGCGCCGTTCGTGAGCCGTTGGACCGCGCGGGTGCTCGACACCCCTCTGGACGGCGAGGGGTTGCGTCTGGCCCAGGTCGGTCTGGGACGCCGCCTCACCGAGCTGGAGTTTCACTATCCGTTGAAGCAGTTGGATTCGAGCGGCCTGAGAGATTTGCTGGTGGAGCACGGGTTCGCCCCCGAGGGTCCGGTCCGCGAGGCGCTGCGGCGGCTCGACTTTCAGCCGGTGCGGGGATTCATGCACGGTTTCATCGACCTGGTGTTCGAGGCCGGAGGACGTTTCCACCTGCTCGACTACAAGTCCAACTGGCTGGGGCTGGGCCGCACGCCCTATGCCGCGGAACGGCTGGGCGAGACCATCGCTCGCGACAGCTATTATCTGCAATATCTTTTCTACGCGCTGGCGGTGCATCGCTACCTGCGTGGGCGCATCCCCGGTTATCGTTACGAGACCCATTTCGGCGGGATCTACTACCTCTTCCTGCGCGGCATGGACCCGGAATGGGGGTCGGACTACGGTATCTACCGCGCGCGCATCCCGGGGGCGGTGATAACGGCGCTGGACCGCTATCTGGAGGAAGGCCGTGGCTGATCTGGAAGGGCTCTTCGCCTCGTTGCAGCGGGGAGGGCTGGCCGGCCCCCTCGATCTCCATTTCGCCCGGTTGATGTGCCGGCTCGACGATGGCGGTTCGGAGGCCCTGGCCCTGGCGGCGGCGCTGGTGAGTCGGCACACCGGCGAAGGCCATGTCTGCCTGCCGCTGGATCGGGCGGGCGATGGCGCGGGAAGAGCGGGAGAGGGCATGGTACTGCCACAGCCAGGTCCCTGGATCGATGTCTTGCGCCGCAGCGCGGTGGTGGGTGGACCGGGCGAGTTCCGGCCGCTCATTCTCGACGGTGCGCGTCTCTACCTGCATCGATACTGGCGGCACGAGTATCGTCTGGCGGCGGCCTTGGAGGCCCGCGCTGCTCCCTTCGAGCTCCCTGATGAGCAAGCGCTGAAACAGGCGTTGGCGCGGTTGTTTCCCAAGGCGCCCGAGACACCGGACTGGCAGAAGGTGGCCGCC
>Ga0256841_1000649_pt1 | contig 34419 bp, 21 predicted proteins | sample 356308metaG_FD_185971 | JGI IMG/M metagenome (GOLD analysis project Ga0256841, IMG submission 185971) | Hydrothermal vent microbial communities from Mid Atlantic Ridge, Atlantic Ocean - 356-308 | ecosystem: Environmental > Aquatic > Marine > Hydrothermal vents | place: Atlantic Ocean: Mid... | reverse complement strand
GGATACTAGTTCATATTTTTTAACTTGGGATGGGACATCCGGGAAAAGGATTGATACATTACTACATAACGTTGGAACAACAACCGATACTTTAGATTATTATGATGAATTTTTGCACTTTGAAACAAATATGTGGTACGATTTTTCACTTTCGGGCGGTGAAGTAAGACGACAAAATCCGAATATATACGAAAATGAAACTTGGGAATGGTGGGTGCAGGGAGTTAGTACCAGAAACTTTTCGTTTAATGTTTCTGATTTGAAACCGGGTCTGCCTGCAAAGGCTTATCTTAAAATTCAAAGCTGGGCATCCAATATTTCTACAAACGCTCATAACCTGGCATTAAAAATTAATTCCAACCCAACTCCAGTTGATTCGAGCTTTATTAATAAATATCAGGTTATAACGCTCCAAGGGGAGTTTGATTCCGGTAACCTTACCGATGGTAATAACAAACTGAAATTAATTTCTTATCCCACACAAGCAAATCCCAACAGCTGCTTTGGCGATTGGTGGGAAATCGAATATCCGAGATTAATAAAAGTTAATAACGATTCATTATTGTTTGGATATCGTAATCTAACTTCCAAGCAATTTGCCGCAGTTAAAGTTTCGGGCCTATCCGGCAATGATTTTAGCCTTTATAAATTAATAGATAATAAACCAGCAGCTAAAATTACAAATTATGTGTTTAATGGAAATACTTTAATATTTAATGATACGATTTCAAACGGAAATACTTACATTATAACTGCCGTAAATAAAATTGCCAAACCTAAATTTTATTATAAAAAGAAATTTGTGAATTTGAGAAATTCCGCAAACCAAGCCGGTTATGTATTGATAACTCATCCCGATTTTTTAAGCACGGCTGCTGATTACGCAAAATTTGTTGAAAATAATTACAATGTAAAGACAAAAGTTGTGAACGTTTTTGATATATACGATGAATTTAATTACGGATTTTTGGCGCCGGAGCCTATAAAAGACTTCTTAATGATGACGCAGGATAACTGGCAGGCGCCGCATCCCAAATATGTTTTTTTGGTGGGTAAACCGACTTATGATTTTCACGGATATAAAACAAAATATTTCGGCGCTCCTCCTCAGAAAAATTATGTGCCGTCTTATGGTGAACCGGTTAGCGATATTTGGTATGTTATTTGGGACTCTACCGGATCTGCAATTCCGCAGATTGATATCGGAAGATTACCGTGTCAGTCAAATGAGGAATTCCGACTGTATTTGCAAAAGCATCAAAATTATCTTTCTCAAAAATATGACGCATGGAACAAAAGGTTTTTATTTCTTTCCGGCGGGACTTTAAATGATCCTTTCCAGCTTAGTCAGTTAAAAGGGGTGAATGATTATATAATTAATAATTATGTTGTACCTCCGCCGATTGGCGGTATATGGCATCATTTTTATAAGACTGCAAATCCGGTTACAAACTTTGGACCTTTCTCACAAGATGTAATAACGAATGCAATTGACCAGGGCGGTTTGTTTATTTCTTACTTGGGACACAGCGGTACTCAAACGTGGGATAACAGTATCAGTCAATCAAATCAGCTGGAGAATAAAATAAACAAAAATCCAATGATAACGGATTTCGGCTGTTCTACCGGTAAATACGCAGAACCCGATGTAACCTCGTTTTCCGAACAGTTTACCGTTCAACAGGGTGGTCAAGCATTAACTTACGTAGGTAATTCATCATTGGGTTTCGTGTCAACCGCAACAACTTATCCGCAATTGTTTTATAAAAAGTTTTTAAAAGATTCTGTTCTTAATATTGCCGATGCACACCGTCTTGCTAAAATTGAATTGTTGAATACATACGGCAGTTCAAGTGTAAATGAATTATTTTCAATGACGAACGAATTAATAGGTGATCCGGTTATCAAATTAAGATTACCCGAAAAACCCAATTTTGTAATTGATAACTCATCGGTTGAATTCGATCCCCGGCTGCCGAGTGATACCGATGACAGCGTGAATGTAAAAATAAAATATTTCAATTACGGTCTGGTTCCGGCCGGAGATTCGGTTGCTATTAATATAGAAGATATTTTTAACGGAAAAAAGACAACCGGAATTAATTTGATAAGACCGGTTCCCGATTTCATAGATTCGGTCGAAATTAAATTGCCCACAAAAAATTATGCCGGTTTACATCATTTAACAATTAAATTAGATCCTATGAACAAGATTGATGAAATTTACGAAAATGACAATAGTGCAGATATATCGTTTAATGTACTTTCGGGTTCTATCAAGTTCCTTGCCCCTTATAATGTGGAAAACGAATTAATAGATACTTTGAAAATAATTAACCCAACTAAAAAGCCTCAGGATAATTCATTTACATTAGAGTTAGACAATACGCCTGATTTTACAAATCCAACAACGGAAACATTATCTCTAAATTCGCTTTTTAGTAAATATCATATACCCGCTGAGTATAAAAACAAACGAATTTGGGTAAGAGCTAAATTAAGCGGCTCATCGGAATTCGGATTAACCAAATCATTTTTTATAGGCAGCAAAACCGGATACTTGATTAATGATAGTTTGAGTTTTAACCGGACTAATAGAAAAAATGTATTAACAGGGAAAAATAGTATTAATTTGGATTCGAATAATGTGGAGTTTAAAGTAACTTCTGCAGGATTTAATGATGGTAATACAGCATTTGTATTCAAAAACGGACAGAATTTCATTCCTGAAAACACGTTGCGGGGTCATCATGTTGTTGTTTTTGAAGACTCCACTTATATGTTTAAAGAGGCAAAGCTGTTTGATTTATTAGGGGGAGGCAGCGCAGTTGCAACGGAATACCTCAATTTCCTGGATACATTATCGTCTAAGTATTTGGTCTGTTTTGCAGTTAAGGACGAAGGTAAAATCGGGTTAAGTAATGATTTGAAAAATAAGATTAAAGAATTCGGAAGTATTTACATAGACAGTTTGGCATTTCGAGGCTCATGGGCTTTTATCGGTAAAAAAGGCGCTGCTCCCGGTAGTATGCCGGAAGCATTTTCAAAACCGTTTGACGGAAGGGTTACAATCGATACGGTGATAACGGGAATTCATGAATCCGGCTCAATTTTAACCGCCAAAATCGGTCCCGCTTCGCATTGGAAGAAGTTGTCTGTTTCGGATTCACTTCCTTCCGACAGTAAAATAAATTACAGAATTCTCGGTGTTAAAAGCGATACGGAATTGGATACTTTAAATTATGTTACTATCAATAACAGTGAAGCTGATTTGTCTTTTCTAAATGATTTGAATTATAGTTATATTAAAGTTTTGGCGGAATTTAATGCTTCATCGGATTTGATTTCGCCATCGCTAAAATCTCTCGGAGTCAGTTATACCGGAGTTCCTGAACTTGGTACAAATTACCAAGTCGTATCGGTGGATAAGGATACGGTTGACCAGGGTGAAGATATTAATCTGTCTTTTTATGTTTATAATGCCGGAGAATCTGCTGCGGATAGTTTTAAAGTAAGTGTGAATTTAATAAAACCCAATAATTCCACACAACAACTCTTTGAAGAATTGGTAAACTCGATTGGACCCGAACAACGAAAATTATTCACCGTAAACTTTAAAACTACAAGTTATTCCGGTAACGGTCAGTTTAATATTAATATCGATACTGAAAACAAAATAACCGAATTATACAAGGATAATAATTTTTATTCCTTGCCGTTTTTTGTAAAAGGGGATACAACTAAACCGGCATTGAATATTACTTTTGACGGGAATGATATATTTGACGGCGAATATGTTTCTACTAATCCTGACATTAAAATTGAATTGAATGATCCGTCTTTAATTCCCATTAATGATACATCCGCCGTTACTTTATTCTTAAATGACCGGAGAATTTATTACTCAAAAAACCCCGACGTGTTATCAATAAACTTTTCAAATACTAATCCGAAAGTAACAGTAAATTATCGTCCTAAATTAGAAAAAGGGGAATATACGTTAACAGTCTTTGGAAAAGATGCTTCGGGAAATGTTGCCGATTCTGCCGGTATTTCAAAAAATTTCCTGGTGGAAAGCGAAACAAAACTTTTAAACCTTTATAATTATCCTAATCCTTTTAACAATGAAACTTATTTTACTTTTAAGCTAACTCAAATTCCCGATGAAATAAAAATAAAAATTTATACAATTGCGGGCAGACTAATTAAAGAAATAGATGTACCGCACGAACGGCTTAACTTTGATTTCAACCGGATTTATTGGGACGGCAGGGATTCGGATGGTGATACCATAGCAAACGGAGTTTATATTTATAAAGTGTTAATGAAATCTTCAAATAAAACGGAGCAATTTACACAAAAACTTGCTATAATTCGTTAATAATTTCAATTCTAATAATATTTTAAGGTAATGGAAATGAAAACAAAATTACTATTTATAATTCTAATCGTCAGCTTTCTTTCGATTAATGCTCAGTTCAGAAAATTAGACCCCTATAAAGGTTACTTGGGCGGAGGATTCGGTGTTACATGGATTGATAACGAACCGCATTATTCTTTTCATTTTAATCCGGAAATTGCATTTGCTAATATCGGTATCGGTCTAGATTTAAATTTGGAATTCAATAAAAACGGTAAAATCCGCACGGAAAACTTCAACGAATTTTCCGATTATTTGAGCATAATCAGATATATCAGATACGGTTATAAAGGAGATCCGGTTTATGGGAGGTTAGGAGCGCTTGATTATGCAACGCTTGGTCACGGAAGTATTATGTATATGTATAACAATAGTCCCAGCTACGATACTCGTAAAATTGGTTTGGAATTTGACGTCGATTTCGGCTCATTCGGATTTGAATCGGTTTACGGTAATTTCGGTCAACCCGGCGTTGCCGGAATACGCGGTTTTGTACGACCATTACAATTGACCGAAGCCGCCGGTATTCCAATTTTAGGCGGAATTGAATTTGGAGGAACGGTAGTTTCAGATTTTAGTGATTACGCCGGAGTAATTTCCGGAATAAACAATAACGGTAATTTTAAAGCCACAAACGATAAAGGTTCTGTAACGGAAATAGGCTTTGATGTGGGACTTCCAATTATTAAAGGAAAAGTAGCTAACTTGGAACTTTATTTCGATTATGCAAAAATTCTCGATTTCGGTAGCGGAACATCAACCGGAGCAATTCTAAGGTTGAATGGTTTGGGCTTAGTAAATGTGAGAGCTAAGTTGGAAAGAAGATTCAACACCGACAATTATTTACCGGCATACTTTAATTCATTATATGAAATTGAAAGATTTAAGTTTAATAATTCTACGGGAGCTGTATCAAGTAAAGTTCAGCAGCTTCAATCCGCAACATCGGTCGGGAATGGATTCTATGGGGAATTACTTGTTAGGGTTCTTGGTACGTTCGATATTCTCGGTAGTTATCAAAGACTCGACGAACATCCCACAAGCGGAATTTTACATCTTGAGACCGATATTTCACCTGAAGGAATGTCTTACGTTGCACGTGCCGGTTACGATAAAATAAATATTAAAGACGAGAAAGATTTATTTACGTTGGATGACAGATCTTATCTTTTTGCCGAGCTTGGTTATAAACCGATTCCTTACATTTTGGTTTCGGTTGTTTACAATTGGACGTTCACACCAATCAGAGATGACAACGATAATATAATCGATTATACTCCGCAGAAAAAAATAGAACCGAGAATTTCGTTTGTTTATCCGTTTGATATGTGATTTTTTAGAAGCCCAACTTTTTAAAAAAGTTGGGCTGCTTCTTTCTTTAATGGGTTAAAGCTTGTTCTATAAATTCTTTCAACTCCTCAACAGAGTGAAAAACGTAATCGCTTTGCATTTTTAAAACTTCATCTTTTGCATAACTATCCCAAACGACAGATGCAACACTAACCCCCGCTTCCCGGGCAGCCTTTATATCCGAAGGTGCATCTCCAATCATTAAAACTTTTTCCGGCTCAAGTTTGAATTTTTCTAAAAACATTTTTATTCCTTCGGCAGACGGTTTATGATTTTTAACATCATCTCCGGTAACAATAAAATCAAAGTAATCGTAAATTCCTAATTTTTTCAGCGTAATCTCGCTTGTCATTCTTCCTTTTCCGGTAAAAATTGAAATTGGTAAATTTTTAGCTTTAATTAATTGCAATATTTTTTTTATCCCGGGAAATATTTGTGCATATTCATTATGGCTGCTTTCGTAAAATTCATAGTAATCTTTTTTCGCATCTTCAAATTTTTCACCGAACCATTCTTTGAGAATTACATCTTCCGGCGGACCGAATAATGCAATAATTTCCTTATCGGATAAAGTTTTGTTCAAATATTTTTTTGTAACGTGATTAAAAGAAGCAAATATTAATTTATTAGTTGAAGTTAGCGTTCCGTCAATATCAAAAATAAATCCTTTGAATTTTTTCATACTATAATTTCTCAAGAATGTAGATTAATCCTGACCTAAAAATAACAGCAAGTTTATTGTTTTCAAGTTTTAGCAAACGATTGATTTGCATATTGGAATTACCGGTAATTTTATAAAACTTAAAATTTTTGAATTCGTATAAAATATTATTGACGGATTTAAAAATTAACATATTTCCAAAGTTTAAAATATGATTTGAAATTGCAAAATCCTTTGAGGGGAACTTAACGGATTTTCTGACTTTACCATTATTTTTGTTAACAATCAGAATACTATTTCTTAATCCGTTAGCAAATATATTTTTTTTATTAACGAATGAAATTTTACCGGGACCGAATTTCTTTTTAGCTCTCCAAACAATTTTCCCGAGTAAAAGATCAACTTTATACATTTTTTTATCCGACGAAACAAAATAAATGGCTTTGTCATCGGAAATTATATTGGAAAATAAAAAAGGCGGTTTGATTGTTTCCGGGAATTTCCATTTCCAAATTAACCAACCTTTTTTAAGATCGATGCAATAAAAAAAACCGTTAGCCGTGGCGAAGACCGCTTTATTTTTTACAACCGTCAAATCGGAAATAACTCTTGAATGATTTTCATCGAAATTCCAAATTTCTACTAATGTATTAATATCATACGCCGTTAATAAGCCGTTTTCAAATGCCATCAAAACTGAGTTTTTTATTTTTGTTGAGTTTGATTCCAAATTGGAGTTAAATAAAACAGGTCCCGCGGATATTGTGTCGTCAAATCCAATGGAAATTAATTGGTCGCCGTTTGTTAAATCAAAAGTAAACAGATCTCCTTCTTTAGTTGAAAGGATTAATTGATTGTTGTATATCTCCACATTTTTATCTATTGTTCCGAATACTTCGTTTTGCCATAATGTATCTCCTCTTGTATTAATTTTACTCAATACTCCGGTGGAATCAACTAAGATAAATGAAGAACTATCGGCAAGCAGTACGGTGTAAATTGTTGAATCCGATTTGACTTCCCCGATAATTTTATAACCCCCGGAAACTACCGGAATTGCTTCGTTTTTAAGTTGTTGACTAAACAATAACAAGGGGAACAATAAATGAATAATAAAAAAGTATTTCATAGCGTTAATGATTTCAATTTTTCTTAAGTTAAAATTAGCGAAAAATATTATTACAAATTTAATCAATTAAGTTGCTATAGCGACTTGTAACAGAGCAAATATTTTTTGCAGATGAATTTTTCCAAAATTAGAGTCAATCTTATTCTTACTTGCAAATTGAATTTAGCTGAGTCTATCTTTATATTTCTAAGCTAATATATTTTAAAGTTATGAAAAACATAAGAAACTTCAGCATAATTGCGCATATAGATCACGGTAAATCAACAATAGCCGATATGCTTCTTGAAAAAACGGGCACAATAACCGAGAGAGAAGCAAAGTCCCAGCTTTTAGATGATATGGAACTTGAACGCGAGCGTGGAATTACAATTAAATCCCACGCAATAAAAATGTTTTACACTGCCGATGACGGAATAAAATATGACTTAAATTTAATTGACACACCCGGTCATGTTGATTTTTCGTACGAAGTCTCTAGATCTTTAGCGGCATGCGAAGGTGCTTTATTAGTTGTGGATGCGGCTCAAGGCGTTGAAGCTCAAACTATAAGTAATTTATACCTTGCTATCGATGCGGGATTGGAAATTATTCCCATAATTAACAAAATTGATTTACCCGGCGCAATGACCGATGCGGTTAAGTCCCAAATAATAGATTTAATAGGTTGTAGCGACTCAGAAATAATTCTTGCCAGCGCAAAACAAAGAACCGGTTACAAAGAAATTTTGGAAGCTATCGTTAATAGAATTCCGCCGCCTGAAGGAGATGAAAATGCTCCTTTACAAGCTTTAATTTTCGATTCAATATTCGATTCATATCGCGGTGCTATTGCATACGTTAGAATATTTAACGGTATTCTTCACACAAAAGATCAAATTAAATTTTTTGCAAATCAAAATGTTTATCTTGCGGAAGAAATTGGAGTTTTGGGGTTAAAAAGAATTAAAACAAACGAGCTGAAAACCGGCGATGTTGGTTATGTGATTGCCAGTATTAAAGACGTTAAGGAAACCAGAGTGGGCGATACAATTACTCACGCAAAAAACGGCGCCGATAAACCTCTGCCCGGTTATAAAGAAATTAAACCGATGGTTTATAGCGGACTTTACCCATCAAATTCCGAAGATTATGAAAGTCTTAGGGACGCAATCGAAAAATTACAACTTAATGATTCGGCATTGATTTTTGTTCCGGAAACTTCCGCTGCTCTCGGGTTCGGTTTCAGATGCGGTTTTTTGGGAATGCTGCACATGGAAATCGTTCAAGAAAGATTGGAACGTGAATACGATCAGTCAATTGTAACAACTTTGCCGAATGTTGAGTATCGCGTTTATACAAAAAACGGAGGAGAAGTAGTGGTAGATAATCCGGCTGAAATGCCCGAGCTTGGAGAAATTGAACGAATTGAAGAACCGTTTGTAAAAGCCCAGATTGTTGTACCCAGCGAATATTTGGGTAACATAATGAAATTGGCAATGGATAAAAGAGGCGTTTATAAAAACACGACTTATATCGATCCTACAAGAGCCGATATCGAATATGAGTTTCCGCTTTCCGAAATTATATTTGATTTTTACGATAAACTTAAATCAACATCACGGGGTTATGCTTCTTTCGATTATGAATTTATCGGCTATAAACAATCCGATTTGGTAAAACTCGATATTCTGCTTAACGGTGAAAAAGTTGATGCGCTCTCAATTATTGTTCATAAAAGTAAAGCTTACGATTGGGGTCGTAAAGTCAGCTCAAAACTTAAAGAACTTATTCCGCGTCAAATGTTTGAAATTTCCGTTCAAGCTGCAATAGGAAATAAAGTAATTGCCCGGACAAACATCAAAGCATTAAGAAAAAATGTGCTGGCTAAGTGTTACGGCGGAGATATTACAAGAAAAAGAAAATTGCTCGAGAAACAAAAAGAAGGTAAAAAACGAATGAAACAAGTTGGAAATGTAGACATTCCGCAAGAAGCTTTTTTAGCGGTTTTACAAATTGAAGATTAAATTAATATTTTGAAACATTTTTTAGCTTTCAAGTTATAATAAAACATTATCAGGTAGAAGTCTTATATTAAATTTTTTTTAATTAGTTGAGGAAATAGATTGAACTCATCAAAGAATGAATTGAGAAATTCAAAGAAAAAAGAATTGGTAAAAACTCCAACGCAAAAATTTTTGGAATTTATTAAGAATTTATTGTTCGCAGTAATTGCGGCGTTAATAATCAAAACGTTTCTTATAGAAACTTCGCGGGTGCCCACAGGTTCAATGGAAAAGACAATTATGGTTGGGGATTTTCTTTTTGTTAACAAATTTATTTACGGATCTTCCTCGCCGCGAAATATTCCGTTTACCAATATTGAACTCCCGTATTTTCAACTGCCTGCGGTAAGGAATCCCGAGCATGGCGATATAGTTGTTTTTGAATTTCCCGGAGGCAGAGACGAATTAAAACCCAAAGAAATTTCCAACTATGTAAAAAGATGCATCGGTTTACCGGGCGATACTTTGGAAATTAAAAATAAAGTAGTTTACATTAACGGAAAAAGAGCGCATATTCCGCCGCATATTCAATACCTTATGGATTATATTTTACCTAAAGGCCAAACTCAACCCGATATTTTTCCGAAAGGCAGCGGATGGAATAAAGATAATTACGGACCGCTCGTTATTCCCAAAAAAGGCGAAATTGTTAAATTGACACCCCAAAATATTGAAAAGTGGAGAACTTTAATCAACCGTAACTATGGTAAAAACGTAGTTAGCGTTAGAGGAAATCAAGTTTTTATTGATAATAAACCGGCTGAAACTTACACTGTACCGCAAGATTATTATTTTATGATGGGTGATAACCGGGACGATAGTTTCGATAGCAGGTTTTGGGGATTTGTACCGCGCGAGAAAATTGTAGGGCAAGCTTTTATGATTTACTGGTCATGGAATCCCAGCATTCCATTTTCCGATTTTTTTAAGCTTCTCGGTTCAGTACGAATTAACAGAATAGCTAAATTAGTGCACTGAAACTTATCCGGGTGAATTTTATATTTTCTTTTTCATTAATCCTATTTTGTTCAGGTTATGAAGTTTAAATTGTTATTTTTCATTTTTCTGTTCTCAACAACCCAATTGGTTGCACAGCAAAAATATTTTATTTATTTCACCGATAAAGGAACGGGGGCTTCCAAATTACTTAAACAGGAAACATTAAATAAAACAGCCGGAAATTATCTTTCCGCAAGATCCATAAAGCGCAGAATTAAAACTATGGGAAAACAATTCTTTACTTACGAAGACGTTCCCTTAAACGCCGAATATTTGAGAATTTTGAGAGAAAATAATATAAAAGTGGACAAAAAGCTAAAATGGTTTAATGCCGTTTCGGCTTTTTTGAATGCCCGGCAAATTGACGGGATTAAAAAACTCAAATTTGTTAAAGAAATAATTCCGGTTAAAAAATTAATATTCCGGCAAGAAAATTCGGATAATTTTGCAAAATCTGTGCAAAGTTTTAATCTTACAATCCATAACTTCAACTACGGTCCTTCGTTCACCCAATATGAATTATCGGAAATACCTGAAATTCACGACTTGGGAATTAACGGAAAAAACGTAATAATCGGAATTTTGGATTCGGGTTTTAGATGGAAATTACACCCGGCGCTTGCAAACGCGCACGTTTTAGCCGAACATGATTTTGTATTTAACGATTCTGTAACGGCTAATCAACCTGGCGATACTTTTAATCAAGATTCCCACGGAACTGCGATATTTTCCTTAATCGGAGGTTTTGACGAAGGAAATATAGTCGGTCCGGCATTTCATTCCAATTTTGTATTAGCAAAAACCGAAAATGTTAGAAGTGAAACTCACATCGAAGAAGATAATTACGCGGCGGCACTCGAATGGATGGATTCAATAGGAGTGGATATTACAACATCTTCGCTTGGTTACAGTGAATTTGACGATTCAACCTTCTCTTACACTTATCAGGATTTAGACGGAAAAACAACAATTGTAACAAAAGCAGCCGAGCTTGCTTTTTCGAGGGGAATTTTGACAATTACGGCGGCAGGTAACGAGGGAAATAAACCATGGCATTTTGTTGATGCGCCGGCTGACGGCTTTAATACAATTGCGGTCGGAGCGGTAAATTCAATGAATGTAATTGCTTCATTTAGCTCACGCGGACCCACGGCAGACGGAAGAATTAAACCGGATGTAGATGCTCAAGGTGTAAGTGATTATGCGGCATCGGTTTCAGGTTCTTATGAAACAATCAGCGGTACTTCGGCTTCAACTCCAATTGTTTCGGGAATAGCAGGCTTGCTTTTATCGCAATATCCTTTTTTATCGAATATCCAGGCAAGGCATATCTTGTTAGTAACAGCCGGTAATGCCAACTCGCCGGATAATGATCGCGGTTACGGATTGGTTTCGGCTAAAAACGCACTTTTATTTCCTGCCGTTGAAGTAAATAACAATAAAATCGTTTTTCACAAGGTTTTTCTCGATTCTGCGGGAATCGATCCGAATACAGTAAAAATAATATATTCTGCTGTTAACGGCGGAAAACCAAAAACAAGGCAGTTAACAAAAGTAAATAATTATGAATACAACGTGGAATTTAACCTTTCCGAATTATCCGGGAATGTGGAATTTCAATTCGAGTACAATAATCTTGCGGGAAAACATTTTTTAGATCCTGCAAGCGAATTTTATAATTGGAAATCAGGTAATGAATTTGTAGAAAAAAAATCCAAGGAAATTCCGGACAATCTTTTCTTATTTAACAATTATCCTAATCCGTTTAATGCAAAAACTAATATAAAATATACGATTCCTAAATTTGAAGGGACCAAAACCGTACCGGTTAAATTGGAAATTTTCGATGTGTTAGGAAGGAAAGTAACTACATTGGTCAACAAATTACATTCGCCGGGTATTTATACCGTTGAATTTGATACTTCGAATTTATCAGATGAATTGCGGGGTCTTGCCGGCGGAGTTTATTTTTACAGGTTGGAAGTTGGTAGTTTTTTCGAAACCAAAAAAATGGTTTTATTGAAATAGTATAATATGACACTAATTGTAAATATCAATAATTGTCATAATTGTAGAAATTGAAGGTTTGGAAAGCAATTCCCAAACCTGAATTATTTTCCACCTCTTAAAGTTTCCGCATATTTGGTAGCGACCTCTTCAACAGATCTGCTTGAAATTAAATTATAAATTCTGTCTCTAAGTTCGCTCCATTCTTCGTGTAATGGACATGGATACTCGTCCGAGCATTCTTTTAGCCCGGTAACGCATTTTAAATTAATTACAGGTCCTTCAACTCTTTCAACAATTTCAAGAATAGAACTTTTCTTAGCTAAATTTGTAATTTTGAATCCGCCGCCCCTTCCTTTATAAGAATCGACGTATCCGTATTTAGCCATTCTTTGTAATATTTTAGCTAAATAATGTGCGGGAATTTCCTCTTTTTCGGCAATATCCGAAGACATAACCAAAGACCCTTTGGGCTGCATTGCGAGAAAAAGTATGGCTCTAATTGCATATTCGCCGGTTTTAGTGTATATCATTAATATCTCCTATTAAAATAATGAACATAAAGAATCTAATTGGAGTTTTTTATCCTAATTAAAATAAGTAAATAAGTACTTTTTGTCAAGTTTAACCAGCGTCAATTTTTTTTTAATGCCTTTTAAAAGAATAATTGATAATTTACTTGATTACTTCTATTAAATTTTAAATTTCGTTACTTTTTTGGAAATTTATGCTGAATTATGTCTGGTTAGCGCTATTGGTTTTGGGTATAGGAGTTGCATTAACACAAGATTTTATTGATGAATCTACTAACAAATATGCCAACGGCGTTCAAATTGAAGCTACCGTAAATTTCGATTCAACATTCAGTACAAACCGCGAAAAGGCTTTTGGCTCTACTCTTATTATTCCAAAAACTATATTTAATAAAGTCTATTCAGCAGATATTAAAAAAAATATCATACAAAAAGCAAAAATTTCTTTTAATCCCGGCAAAAATAAAACCACACTCTTCTTTAAAGTAAACGATTCCTCCCCGAAAATTTGGAAAGAAATGGCAAAAGTTTCCGGTAAAAAGGATGATCTTACCGGTGAAATTTTAAGTTTGGAGAAAATAAACAATACTCAAGCAAAGGTAAAATTCAGGCTGGAAAAAGTCAGTTTTATTAAAATGAAAGATGTAACTAATTCCGCTTTGGAATATGCGGGAATTGCGGTTAATATAGCATTGGGATTAATTGGAATTATGGCGTTGTGGTTGGGAGTAATGAAAGTTGCCGAAGATGCCGGATTAATCAAAATAATTGCAAATGCCGTTAAACCGGTTACAAGATTTTTATTTCCGGACGTACCGCCGGATCATCCTGCAATGGGCGCTATGATAATGAATATTTCAGCAAATATGTTGGGTTTGGGAAATGCGGCAACTCCTTTCGGTTTAAAAGCAATGGAGGAGTTGGATAAATTAAATCCGGAAAAGGGTACTGCAACAAATGCCATGTGTACGTTTTTGACTGTTAATACAGCTGGATTAACTTTAATTCCCGCTACGGCTATTGCCGTTAGAGCTGCCGCCGGAAGCAGCGATCCCGCTATTATTATAGGCACATCAATATTTGGCGCATCTTGCGCTACAATAACCGGAATAACTGCGGCAAAAATTTTAGAAAAATTTTCGATTCCGGGTTACAGTTTCAGAAAGACTATAAAATCTAATTTTAAAAAAATTGCTATATTTTTCGGCGCCTCGGCTCTGTTAATTTTTGCCGTTTCTGCAGGTTTGGGTAAATTATTCGGGACTGTTTTTAGCTTTATTACTCCGGATTTGTTCAAAAATATTATTCAGATTATTTCAATTTTAGCTATTCCAATGTTGATACTTCTCTTTATTGGTTACGGTGCAATAAAAAAAGTAAAAGTATATGAAAAATTTGTTGAAGGTGCCAAAGAAGGATTTGATGTAGCTGTTAGAATAATTCCGTATCTGGTTGCCATGCTTGTTGCGATTGGAATTTTTAGAGCGGGCGGGGCAATGGACTTTTTAACAATGATTTTAAAACCTTTTACCGATTTAATTGGAATGCCTGCGGAGGCTTTACCGATGGCATTAATGAGACCGTTATCTGGCAGCGGTTCCCTTGGTATTATGGCGGAAATAATTAAAGTGCACGGTCCCGATTCCTTTATCGGAATTTTAGTTTCTACTTTTTTTGGCAGTACGGAAACAACGTTTTACGTTTTGGCGGTTTATTTCGGCGCTGTTAATATTCAACGTACAAGGCATGCTTTGGCTGCGGGATTAATTGCCGATACCGCCGGAATTCTAGGCGCATTATTTATAGTAAAATTATTATTTGGATAAATTTAATTTTTAATTTAACTTCATCAAATCATTTTTATTTTTATTGTAAATCAATTGCTTTTTAGGATATGAAAGTATTTATTACCGGGAAAGTACCTAATATTTCCAAGGAATTGTTAATTGAAAACGGTTTTAAAGTAATTCAATATAAGGGTGATAATCCTTTAGAACCCGGCGCATTTTTAAAATCTGCGAAAAATGCAGATGCATTAATTACTCTGTTGCGCGATAAAATTGATAAAAAAGTAATCGATCAATTAAAAAATTGTAAAATTATTGCAAATTATGCCGTAGGTTTTAACAATATTGACGTGGAATATGCCGGGGAAAAGGGAATTGTAGTTACAAATACACCCGATATTTTAACCAACGCAACTGCGGATATTGCGATAAGCCTTATGTTAATGTGCGCACGGAGTTTATGTGAAGCCGGAAAATTTATGCGTGACGGCAAATTTAACGGTTGGCAACCTCAACTTTTTCTTGGTACGGAATTATCCGGTAAAACTTTTGGTCTTATTGGCGCCGGACGTATTGGAACCGCTACCGCAAAAAGAGCAAAGGCATTCGGGATGAAAATTATTTACTACAATAAATCTAAAAAAAACGATTTTGAGAAATCTACCGCCGCAAAAAAAGTAAGCCTGAATAAATTATTAAAATTATCCGATGTTGTTTCGGTTCATCTTCCGCTTAACGGAAAAACCTATCATCTTTTGAATAAAGATAATATGAATTTAATGAAAGATTCGGTTATTTTCATTAATACCGCGCGCGGTGAAATTGTTGACGAAAAATATTTAATCCGGTTATTAAAATCTAAAAAATTAAAATGCGCAGGTTTAGATGTTTTTGAAGGCGAACCGGCAATAAACAAACAATTAATTAAGCTGAAAAATGTTGCCCTGCTTCCGCATATTGGCAGCGCAACGGTAGAAACCAGAAATAAAATGGCTGAATTGGCAGCTAAAAACGTTATAAATGTTTTATCGGGTAAAAATCCGATTACTCCTGTTAAATAAAAATAATTGCTTATGAAAAAAAATATTTCCGTTCCTAAAATAGTTACGCATAAATTAAGCGAATTGCCGGCAACAGCTATTTGTGGAAACGATATAAGTTCTTCGTGCCTTTATGTTTCCGCTCTCGCTATTATTTACGCCGGTCAATATGCATGGTTGGCGTTATTAATTGTGGCTGCGGTTCTTTTTTTGTTTAGAAAAATTTACGGCGAAGTTGTAGGTGCTCTTCCGTTAAACGGCGGCGCTTATAATGCTTTATTAAACACAACAAGTAAATCCACAGCATCTTTAGCGGCTGCGTTAACCATACTTTCCTATATGGCTACTGCGGTAATTTCCGCAAGCGAGGCTATGCATTATGTTAATTCGCTTTTTGAAGGATTTCCCGTAATAACCGCCACTATTCTTCTTCTTGCATTTTTTATGGGTTTAACAATTATGGGAATAACCGAGTCGGCTAAATTTGCTATTGCTATCTTTATTACCCATTTAGTTTCATTGGTTATTTTATCCGCTGTGGCTGTTTTATTTATAGCCAATCATGGTCTGGATGTTTTATTTTCAAATTATGCGGCGCCAGTAAAAGGCGGACTTTTAACCGCGTTGTTTTTCGGATTTTCTGCTGCTATGCTGGGAATTTCGGGGTTTGAAAGTTCGGCTAATTTTGTTGAGGAACAAGAACACGGCGTATTTCCCAAAACTTTAAGAAATATGTGGATAGTTGTTAGTATCTTTAATCCGCTTATGGCATTTTTGGCTTTAGCTATTATAGCTCTTCCGGATGTCGCAAATCATCAGGAAGCTCTTTTATCTTATATGGGAAACATTGCCGGAGGAAAGTGGCTCTCGGTGCTTATTTCCGTAGATGCCGCTCTTGTTTTAAGCGGCGCTGTTTTAACTTCTTACGTTGGCGTAACGGGATTAATTGAAAGAATGACTCTCGATAGAATTATGCCGCAATTTTTGCTTCAAAAAAATAAAAGAGGAAGTTCGTATAGAATTATTATTATGTTCTTTCTGCTTAGTATTTCAATTTTATTAATTACGGAAGGTCACTTAGGAGCATTAGCCGGAGTTTATACTATCTCTTTCCTCTCGGTAATGATTTTATTTGCCATCGGTAATATTTTACTGAAAATTAAAAGGTCAAAATTACCCAGACCCGAAAAAGCATCGTGGATAGCTGTTATTTTGGCGTTAACTGCCGTTGGAATTGCAATTGTTGGAAATGCGATTATGAATCCCCCTTATTTAATTGTGTTTTTCCAATACTTTATTCCTACTATTTTGATAATAATCATAATGCTAAAACGCACGGTTATTTTAAAAGCATTACTTTACATGATAAGATACATGTTTCAACCAATTCAAAAATTTGTAATGAATTTGAACAAAAAGATAATAAAACAGATTAATGAAATAAATTCTCAAGAGTTCGTTTATTTTACGAAAGGTGACAGCGTTGCCTCGCTTAATAAAGTGATGTTATACATAAAAGAAAACGAGCAGACCAACAGGTTAAAAATTGTTACCGTTTTAGACGAGGGACAGAAGGTGCCCAAGCAATTTTTAGAAGATTTGGATGTTCTTAACCGCGAGTATCCCGAAATTGAAATTGAATTTGTTTCGTTAAAAGGAAAATTCGGACCCGAACTTGTTAAAGAACTTTCTGAAAAATGGAAAATTCCTATCAATTTTATGTTTATCGCCTCTCCGGGCGATCATTTCCCTTACCGAGTAGAGGAATTAGGAGGAGTAAGATTAATTATATAATTTGTATTGGAAATTAATTTTTCAATTGTTTGCGCTTGATTTAATATTTAATTTTCTATCATAAACTAAAAATTGTTTGCATATGAGAATTGGAATTCCAAAAGAAACAATATACGAAGAAAAACGCGTGGCTTTGGCTCCTGCGGGAGTTGATACTTTAATTAGAAACGGTCATAGTGTATTTATTCAAAACGGTGCCGGACTCGGCAGTAACTTTTCCGATGAGGAATACAGAAATGTAGGAGCGACAATTGTATATTCCGCGGAAGAAGCGTTTCAACGGGCGGAATTAATTGCAAAAATTTCTCCTTTAACGGAAGATGAAGCTTCGTTACTGCAAGAAAATCAAATTATATTCTCTTTCCTTCATTTGGCTGTCGGGCATAAAGCAATTATCCAAAAATTAATTGAGAAAAAAATTTCGGCGGTTAGTTACGAATTAATCGAAAAAAATGATCAACTCCCTGTTCTCCAATCCGTAAGTGAAATAGCCGGTCAGCTTGCCATTCAAGAAGGCGAACGGTTTTTAGGAAGCGACGTTAAAGGAGGAAGGGGAATTCTTTTAGGCGGAATTTCCGGCGTAGCGCCTGCAGCCGTGGTTATTTTGGGCGCCGGCGTTGTAGGATTAAATGCAGCCCGGGCGGCTTACGGAAGGGGCGCGCAAGTTATTGTACTCGATAAAGATTTAAGAAGATTGAGGAGAATTGAAAACTCTTTGTCTAAAAATATTACAACCGTTGCGGCAAATCCTTATACTATTTCCAGAGGCGTTAAATTTGCGGATTTGTTTATAGGAGCCGTACAGGTGAAAGGAGAAAAATCTCCCCATCTTGTAACCGAAGCAATGGTTAAAACCATGAAAAAAGGCGCCGTTATTGTTGATGTTGCAATTGATCAAGGCGGTTGTGTGGAAACAAGTTATCCGACAACAATTTCGAACCCTGTTTATACTAAACACGGAGTAATTCATTATTGCGTTCCAAATCTTCCGGCGTTGGTTTCAAGAACCGCCAGTTTCGGTTTAACAAATGCTACTATTGAATATATTCTTAATATTGCCGATAATGGTTTTATGAATGCTGTTATTGGAGATCCCGGACTTGCTAAAGGCGTATGCACTCATAATGGAATGTGTACTAACGAAATTGTTGCCGATACGTTTAACTTGGAATTTAGGCGTTTGCATTTTTTTTCAACAAATTAAAAACATTTAATAATGACTATAGATGAAGTAAAAACCGGTAAAACACGCCAAGCTGCCTGGATAAAGAATTATAATTCCAAGGTTTGTACGGCCGATGAAGCGTTAAAGGTTGTAAAATCACATGATAAAATTGTAGTGCAACCCGGTGGTGCGGCACCAATGGAATTAATTCGCGCCCTGGTTCGCAAAAAAGATGAATTGATGGATGTTGAAATTTATCATATCCTTATTGTTGGCGATTTACCGTATACAAAACCGGGAATGGAAAAACATTTTAAGCATAAAGCGTTTTTTATAGGGAAAAATACAAGAACGGCGGTTAACGATGGAAGAGCTGAGTTTATTCCTATTTTCTTATCCGAAGTTACGCTATTATTTAAAAAAGGTATTTTGAATGCGGATGTGGCTTTAATAAATGTTTCCCCGCCGGACGAACACGGATTTTGCAGCTACGGTATTGATGTAGGTAATATTAAAACTCCTGCGGAAAAAGCAAATATAGTTATTGCCCAAGTTAACAAAGAAATGCCGAGAGGTTTGGGAAATAGTTTTATTCACGTTAATAAATTGGATTACATTGTTGAACATGATGAACCTTTGATGGAACTTCCTCAAGTCGATCCGCATACTTCGCAAGAGGTTTTGGATGTTTATGATAAAATAGGGCAATATGTTTCCGAAATGATTGAAGACGGCTCCACTTTACAATTGGGAATCGGGGCTATTCCCGATTCTGTAATGAAATATTTAAGGGATAAAAACGATTTGGGAATTCATACCGAAATGTTTTCGGACGGTATAGTTGAATTGGTTCAAGAAGGAGTGATAAACGGAGAAAAGAAAACTCTTCACACAGGTAAAATTATTGCGGGATTTGTTTTGGGAACGAAAAAATCTTACGAATTTATTGATAACAATCCGATAATTGAATTTCATCCTCAAGAGTATGTAAACGACCCGTTTGTAATTGCTCAAAATAATAAAATGGTCGCTATCAATTCCGCAATTGAAATTGATTTAACCGGACAAGTCTGCTCTGATTCAATTGGAACAAAGCTTTACAGCGGTATTGGCGGACAAGTGGATTTTATAAGGGGCGCAGCCCATTCCGAAGGCGGTAAACCTATTATTGCTCTTCCTTCAACAACTAAAGATTTTAATATTTCCCGTATTGTACCAAAATTAAAAGAAGGCGCGGGAGTAGTTACGTCAAGAGGCGATGTGCATTATGTAGTTACGGAATACGGCGTGGCTCAGTTGTTTGGTAAATCCATTCAAGAAAGGGCTAAAGCTCTCATCAATATTGCTCATCCCAAATTTCGCGATGAATTAACGGAATATGCAAAAGAAGTTTATCACATATAAATGATTGCTGCTATCGGTGATATACACGGTTGCTTTTTTACTTTAGTCGAATTGGTTGAACTAATTAGGGAAAAATATCCTTCAATAAAAATTTATTCTGTTGGCGACCTGATTGACCGCGGTAAAAACAGCTACGAGGTTATAAATTTTATTATTAATGAGAATATAGAATTTACAGCCGGAAACCATGATTATATGTTTTATCATTTCTTTAAGAAACCGGCAAGTATTTTCGCCAGATCATGGTCCTTTAACGGAAGCGAGGCAACACTAAAATCATACGAGAAGCATGAGAATGAATTGTTTAAACATATTGATTTTATTAAAGAAGCTCCGCTAATGCTTAATTTAGACGATTGCTTTTTATCACATGCGGGAATTTCAATTCATTACAAAAAAAGACTTCCCCCCAATTTTAAGAATGATCAGGATATACTGAAGAAGTTTGTGGAACAAGATTATTACGAGGATTTTGGCGTAATGTGGAACAGATTACCGTTAATGGATATCGGTAAATTACAATTGGTTGGGCATACAAGGCAGGAAGATGTTAGAATTGACGAGAAAGCAAATGCGGCTTATATTGATACGGGCGCTTTTACGGGTAAAAAGTTAAGCGCCGTTATAGTGGAAAAGAATAAAATTATAGATAAATTGAGTGTAAAGACTAATTTGAACGATATTGTATAATAGGGCAAAAATTTTGTATCATCATTTATATATTGCTAAAAACACTTCAATTAAATAATTTTGGTTAACTGAAAACAAACATGGAGGTTTATCGAACTTTTTTACTATTTATTATTAATTTAGGATAGGGTAGAACCATCTTAAGCTTTAAGAGATATTTGGTTAAAAGGGAAATAAATAAAATTTTGTTTCCTTTATTTTTTATGTTTATGGTTATCTCACTATACTTCGGTACAGATGGGGAAGCCGGTAGTATGGAAATTAACGCCTCTTCTTTAATTAACTTTCCTCATAATTATACTAATCATTTTTATACAGACATGTTATCGGATTCGACCAAGGAAAAAGGCAAAATTAAAAGTGACTCTTTAACTGCCGACAGTTCCAAGGTAACAATAGTCGATTCAATGGCGTTAGATTCTACGGCAAGAATAAAATACTTTAAATTCAAATTAAAACCCCAAAAATATATCTCTCTTGTACCGCCGAGGAAATATAGCTTTTTTGCGTATCCGTCAAAAAGATATTTATACAGAAAAGTCGAGCTGGATTCGACAGGCGAAAATGTAATTATAAAACAATACTTCGGGGATAAGGAATTAAGCAGTTCGTTAAAAATCCCGCTCGATCAATATATTAATATGATGTTGAAGGAAACCAATAAAAACGATTGGGAAAAATTAGCATACAAATATGAATTGAAATCCGGTAAAAAAGATTTAAGCAAGTTGTTATCCGATATTACAAAGATTGACATCCCTCTGCCAAGCGTTTCGTTTTTAAGTATTTTCGGCCCGCCAAGAATAAGTTTACGAATAAACGGAGCCGTGGATATTCACGGCGCTTGGCGAAACGAAACTACCGAAGGCGTTACCGCTTCACTATTGGGAAACACAAGAAATGAGCCCGATTTTAAACAGCAAGTTCAAATAAACGTTAATGGAACTATTGGAGATAAATTAAAAATTTCGGCAGATTGGAACACCGAAAGGGATTTTCAATACGAAAATCAATTGAAGCTTAAATATACCGGTTATGAAGACGAGATTATTCAATCGATAGAAGCCGGAAATGTTTCGCTGCAAACTTCACCTCTGGTCGGAGGTAGCGAGGCTCTCTTCGGTATTAAAGCAAAGTTTAAGATGGGTCCGTTTACCCTTACATCTATCGCTTCGCAGAAAAAGAGCGAAGTTGAAGAAGTCTCGGTTACCGGAGGTTCCGAAAAAAATAAATATGAAATTCATGCATACGATTATTCCCGTAATCACTTTTTCTTGGATACAGTTTATGCTTCAACGGCACCCGACCTGAATATGTTTCATAAATATTACGGAAATGCCAATCCCGTTGTAATTCCTTTTTACAGGGTAAAAGATTTGGAAGTTTGGAAAACCACTACGGCAAGAATTGATCCCCAAAAAGAAAGACGCGGTAACGCTTTTATAGATTTGAACTATAGAACAGGAGTCGATTCAACTATACAACCGTACGGACCCAAATGGCGGCAGAATGCAGGAAACCCCGTCCCGGGCAAATCGGAAATAGGTTCGAGATTCGTTCTGCTAACTCAAGATGTGGATTACGATTACAATCCGGACGTAGGTATTATAAATTTGAAAACGCAAATTCAAGATGACGAAGCGCTGGCGGTTGCTTATAGAATTGAAGGACCGCCGGGAAGTCAAGACCGTTATTACGGCGAATTCTTGCGGGAATCCGGTTCCGATACTTCGGCTACAATTGTGCTTAAACTTGTTAAACCCAGAAAACTTCAACCCGGCGGAACTTTTGCGGAAGCTTGGCGTTTGCAGTTGAAAAACATTTATCCTATTGGCGGAAGAGATATCAAAAAGAAAGGATTCAAATTCGATATTAATTATATTGTTCCCGGTCAAGAACCGGTGGATAATTACAACGGTCAAAATTTGCTGCAAGCTTTCGGTTTGGATACTAGAGATGAAAGTGGTACCGGAGGTCCGGACGGTGCATTCGATTGGGACCCCGGTAGAACTATTTTACCAAAAACCGGAGAAATTATTTTCCCGGTATTGGAACCTTTCGGCAAACAATTTCCATTATCCGATAAAAACCTTGCTTATCAATCGGTTTACGATACTACCGTTACGTTTGCCAAGCAAGATAAAGCCAAAGATAAATTTATATTGGTCGGCGAATATTCCGCTTTGTCTTCTTCGGTTTATAATATTGGCTTTAATGTTGTGGAAAATTCGGTGAGGGTTACCTTAAACGGAGCCGAGTTAAAAGAAGGCGTTGATTACAGCGTGGACTATAATATCGGGCAGGTTATTATTAGAAATGAAGCCGCGCTGGTAACCGGCGCTAATTTGAAAATTACTTACGAAAAAAACGACCTCTTTCAATTGGCTTCAAAAACTTTAATCGGTTTCAGAGGTCTTTACGATTTTGATAAAAAAACAAAGTTCGGATTTTCTTATTTAAACTTAAATCAAAAAACATTAAGCGATAAAGTTAGAATAGGCGAAGAACCACTTAACAATTCCATTTTAGGTTTGGACTTTCAAACGGGATTTAATTTGCCATTTTTAACAAAAGGGTTGGACTATCTGTTTTCTACAAAAGAAATGTCAACGGTTAACCTTAAAGGCGAATTTGCTTATATGAATCCCGACCCGAATACAAAAAAGAGTACAATTTCCAGTGACAAGTCTAAAAGTATTGCCTACATTGACGATTTTGAAGGCGCAAAAAGAATTATACCGATTGGAGTTGGATACACCGGTTGGAAGGATTTGAGCGTTCCCGATAATATGCTTGGTATAGGAAATTTATCCAAACAAGAACAAATGGATTATAAAGGGAAGACTTACTGGTATAATTTTCTGCCTTCTAATGTTACCGTAAAAGATATTTGGGGCAACAGAAAAAAAGCTGCGCGCGAAGACCAGCAAGTTACTGCATTGGATTTGGTTTTTGATCCTTCTAAAAGAGGTACTTACAATTATACTCCTAATCTCAATACTCCCGAAGAAGTTTGGGGGGGAATGATGAAAGGGCTTTCCACTACCGCTAGTAATTTGGTGGAGGAAAATATAGAATTTATTGAATTTTGGTTGCACGTCGATGAAGCTCCGCCGGGAAGTAAGATTTATATTGACTTGGGACAAATATCGGAAGATGTTATTCCGAATAACAAACTCGATACGGAGGATAAAAATCAAAATGATTTAATTGATAACCAGGATGAAGATACGGGAATGGACGGCTTGACGGATGCCGAAGAAAGGGCTAAATTCGGTAACACTTTTAATGATCCCAGCAATGATGATTTTTCTTTTACGCAAGGTTCTTTTAACTATGTTAAAATTAACGGCTCGGAAGGAAATGCCACGTTAACCGATATAGGTAAAATTCCCGATACCGAAGATTTAAATAGAAACTTTACTTTGGATAAAGTAAACAGTTATTTTAGATATGAAGTGCCGATTGACACAAACAGGGCAACTAATAAATTTATTAGCGGCGGCGGAGATAATGACAATTGGTATCAATTTAGAATTCCGTTGCGTGAATTTGTTGAAAAGGTTGGAAATCCGAGTTTTACTGTTATTGAAACAATTAGATTATGGATTAACGGAGTTTCCAAACCCGTTCACTTGAGATTTGCGGAACTAAATTTGGTAGGAAACCAGTGGCAAAAAGTTTTAGTCCCCGGAAAAGTTGAAGAGGACGATACTACATTAGTTGTATCAACTATAAACTTTGAGGATAATCCGGAATATACTTCACCGCCCGGTGTGCAAAGGGAACGCGACAGAAGCAAACCGGATCAAGAAGTGTTTAAAAATGAACAGTCTTTGCTTTTGAAAGTTAATAATATGCAAGACGGTGATTCGAGGGAAATTGTTAAATACCTGTACAGACCTTTAGATGTTTTTAGTTATAAGGAAATGAAATTATTCGTTCACGGTGATTTAAACGATAGTCCTGGTTCGATTTCGTATTATCAAGACGCGGATAATTACGGAGCCGAAGTTTATTTTAGATTCGGAGCCGACACTGCAAACTTTTACGAATACCGGCAACCGGTTAAACCCGGATGGAACGAAATTGATATCCCGTTTTCGGATTTAACCGCAATAAAACAAATAAGACCGGATCCGAATGAATTATTCTCAGTGCCGGTAAAAGGTTTTCCGGGGCATTCTTTTGGTATTAAAGGGAATCCTTCGCTTACTCAAATTAATTTTTTCATTTTCGGTATTGTTAATCCCGTGCAAAATAACGATAAAGGCGATATCTCCGGCTCGTTATGGATAAACGAATTAAGAGTTTTAGGTGCTGACGATACTAAAGGATGGGCTTATAGCGCATCGGCGCAATTTAAATTTGCCGACCTGATGAATATTAATTTAAATTTAAGTCAAACAGATCCTTATTTTCATAGATTAAATCAACGGTTCGGCTCAAGAATAGACAGAAAGAAATGGGGAGGGTCGGTTAATTTCGATCTGTTAAAACTGATTCCGCTTAATTTATCCGGCAGCTCATTCAGAATAAATTATTCACATAACGAATCTATTGCTAAACCGTTATACGTGCCCGGCACTGATATAAACGTGGAAGAAGCGGCTAAAAAAATAATAGAAAAAAGAGTAACCGAAGGCGTAGATAAAAAACAAGCCGAGCTTGAAGCAAATAACTTTAAATCGGAAACTCAAACCATCAATGTTTCCGATACTTGGGCGGTTCCTTCTATTAAAATTAGATTGCCTTCTAAAAAGTGGTACGTGCGCGATATTATTAACGGTTTAACCTTCGGATTTAATTATAATAAATCCAGAAGCCGCAGTCCTACTACCCTATTTTCTAAAAGCTGGGTATGGAATGCAAATGCAAAATATACTTTGAATTTTAGCAGAAATAACTTTATCTATCCCGCTAATATTCCGGTTATTGGAGCGCTATTCAGGATATTTAAAGATTATAGAAATGTTAAACTTTATTTTACTCCTCAAACTTTTAATACCGGGTTATCGGCAAATAGAAAAAGGTCTGCTAACCAAAGCAGAACCGCAAATGCAAAATTAAATATTCAGCGGGATTTTACCGCTAAGAGGAACTTCGGATTTAATTGGAAATTAACAGAAGGCGGATTTCTTAATTTGAGTTTTAATTATAATGTTAACGTGGCTTCTTCTTATGCGCATCTTTTAACTGAAAACGGCAAAGACAGACTGGAGCGCGATATTTGGCGGGATATTTTCCACGGTCCTATATTCGGAAAAGATTTTAGATACGCTCAAACGCTCAGCATTAAAACACGACCTAAATTACCGTCTTTGTGGAATTTGGATAAGTATTTTACAATAAACATGGGTTACAATGTAAATTACAATTGGCAAAATAATTTTCAACAAGAAGAATTAGGAAGAAGCGCAGGCTTTACCAACAGAATTTCCGCCAGTTTAACATTAAAGCTGAAAGCATTGACGGCGCCGTTATTTAGAAGCAGAAAAAAACCTGCCGTTAAAGGTAGAAACACAAGAAGAAATTCGAATTCCGGAAGAGGCGGCAGAAGAAGAAGGGGAAGCAGAGTATCGAGAAATGTTGATAAAGAATTGAAAAAGCAAAATGAAAAAATAAAAGAAGAAAAGAAAAAATATTTGACGCGTGAACCGGGTGTAAAAGTCGATTCGCTTGAAAACATTAAAGAAACAGATAGTTTGAAGGTAAATAATAAAACTCATGTTGTTAAAAAAGCTTTGTTGTTCCTAAGAAATGCCGTAAAATGGCTCCTTTTTGATTACGAACAAATTACGTTTAACTTTTCGCAAACTAATTCACAGTCGGGCTCCGGATTAAAAGCCGAAGGTACCGGTTTTACTAATTTTTGGGGTTTTAACCAATATGACGATAACGGTCCCAGCCGCGCATTTATGCTTGGTCTGTCTTACGATGTTGGTCCCCGTGCGCCAAAGGGGAATTTGTCCGATAGATTTTCACAAAAAAACGACTTTAGTTTTAGAACATCAAGACCTTTGTGGCAAAATGCATCGATAGATATTGACTGGAAAGTCGGTTGGGGAATGAACAAATCCACGCGGCTTACTACGGATGAATTTGGAAATGTTACAATAAACACAATAACTTCCACAGGAACTTTGAACAGATCGTTTCTTTATTTCCCGTTATTTTTGTCGAAAGCCGGAATTAAAGAAGTTAACGATATTTATCAAAATGATCCCGAGAAAAATTTATCGGAAGCTTTTGTTTCGGGCTTTGAGAGTTTTTCGTTATTATCAAAAATTCCTTTACTTGCCGACGTTGCCAAATATATTCCCAGACCGAATTGGAGGATAAATTGGAGAGGACTCGAAAAAATATCATTCTTTAAGGGATTTGCTCAAAGCGTTTCTTTATCCCATGCTTATACTTCGGGCTATACCGAATCTTGGCGAATTGATCCCGACGGGAGAACTCAAATTCAAAGCCAACGTATTACTTATGGTTTTTCGCCTTTAATTGGCATTAATGTTTCATTCAAAAAATTATGGGAGGGTAACTTAAGCGGCTCAATTAAATATTCGGCAAAATCTTCTTTCGATTTAGGCGCATCTACAAGAAATATTAATGAATCGCTTTCCAAAGATATTAGCATAACTGCAAGTTATTCAAAATCCGGGTTCAGTTTACCGTTGTTCGGATTATCGCTTAAAAACGATATAGAAATTTCATTATCTTATACAAGCAGCAGAAATTCGGTTGTGGTTTTTGAAATGGATAATTTTACCGAAGAGGGAAAACCTCAGGATGGAACAACCAGAACGTCGATTGAACCGAGAATTAAATATGTTATCAGTTCAAAAGTTACATTGTCGTTATTTTATAAACGGACATCCGTGGCGCCGGAAGGAGCTTCAAGAATTCCGCCTACAACAACAAACGAAGCAGGCTTGGATGTTCACATTACAATTCAATAAAAGGAAATAAATAAATGAAAAAAAAACTGTTATGGGTAGATGACGAAATTGAACTTTTGAGATCCCATATAATTTTTCTGTCGGAAAAAGGCTACGATGTTGATTCGGTTACTAACGGCAGCGATGCAATTTCCAAAATTAAAGAAATTCAATACGATTTGATTTTTTTAGACGAAATGATGCCGGGAATGGGCGGTTTGGAAACATTGTCAAAAATAAAAGAAATAAATCCGAATATTCCCGTTGTAATGGTTACCAAAAGCGAAGAAGAATCTTTAATGAATGAAGCAATCGGCAGCAAAATTAGCGATTACCTGATAAAACCCGTTGTCCCTTCGCAAGTGTTACTCGTTTGTAAAAAAATATTTGAATCAAAAAAAATTTCGGGCGAATATGTGGCAAAAGATTATTTGCAGGATTTTAATGAAATATCGAGAAAATTATTGGATAAGATGGATTACAAAAGTTGGATCGAAATTTATACTAAACTTGTGGGATGGGAATTGGAAATGGACGAACATCCCGAAATCGGTTTGAGGCAAACATTAAACGAACAGAAAAAGGAAACGAACCAAGAGTTTTCAAAATTTGTTGAGAAAAATTATTTGAATTGGTTGGAAAATCCAAATTCCGAAAATACGCCTGTTCTTTCTCCTCAAATTATGGAAAAATATGTTTTCCGGCATTTACGTAATTCCGATGGACCGGTTTTCTTTTTTATTTTGGATTGTTTAAGATTAGACCAATGGTTTGTGCTTGAAAAAACTTTAATAAATTTATTCGATATCCAAAAAGAATATTTTTACTCCATTCTTCCAACTGCAACTCCGTATTCGCGTAATGCGCTTTTTAGCGGATTGTTCCCTTCGCAAATTGCCAAAAGATATCCCGAACTTTGGGGCGAAAAAAAAGACGATGAGAGAAGTCAAAATAAATACGAAAAAGATCTTTTACAGCTTTTATTGAACAGAGAAAAAATTGAGTTGAAAACGGATTTAAAATACATGAAAATTATTGATCCCGAAGTCGGAAAATCTTTCGAACAAAATATTTCTTCCCACAAAAAAACACATTTTATGGCGGTGGTTGTAAATTTTTTGGATATGCTTGTTCACGGCAGATCGGATTCCGATATCCTTAAAGAAATTGCGCCCGACGAATCCGCCTACAGATCCTTAACTAACAGCTGGTTTATGCATTCTTCCCTGCTCGGAACTTTCCGTAAAATAGCCCAAATGAAAAATGCTAAAATTATTCTTACTACCGATCACGGCAGCATAAGAGTTCATAGAGGCGCTAAAGTTTTGGGTGATAAAGAAGCGTCTAAAAATTTAAGATTTAAATTCGGCAGAAATTTAAAGGTGGATGCCAAGCATGCGCTTTATATTCGCGACCCTGAACGGTATATGTTACCAAGAAGAGGCGTTACAATTAATTATATAATTGCAAAGGAAGATTATTATTTCGTTTATCCTACGGATTACCATAAATATTTAAGTCATTATAACGATACATTTCAACATGGCGGTATATCGATGGAAGAAATGATTTTACCGGTGGTTTTTATGGAGAGCAAAGCATAATTGGATTTACCTTTTTCAAAAATTTCAAACTCGCAGACAAAAACCAAAAACATTGCAAAAGAATTTGCCGGGTTGATTAAACCTGGCGACTTTGTTGCGCTGAACGGAAATTTAGGATCCGGTAAAACTTTTTTTATTAAATCTGTTTGCGAAATGTTAGGTATATTTAACGTGAACAGCCCTACTTTTGCAATTGTAAACGAATATTCGGGCCGGTACAAAGTTTATCATTTTGATTTTTACAGATTAAAATCAATCGAAGAGCTTTATGATATTGGGTACGAAGACTATTTAATTGATACAAACGCAGTTGTTTTTGCCGAATGGGCGGAAAATTTACCGCTCGCTCTTCCCGAACACAGATACGAAATTTCATTATCTTTCGTCGATGAAAATTCCAGAAAAATTTCTATAAAAAAAATATGACACCGGTTTTATCCATAGAAACAAGCGGCGAACTTTGCAGTGTTGCAATAATGTTAAACGAAACCAACTTTTCGGAGTTCAATTATCTACAAAAAAATATACATTCCGAAAAAATTATTGGAATGATTGATGCTTTGTTAAATACTTCCGGGCTTTCAATTAAAGATATTAAAACAATTGCGGTTTCTAATGGTCCGGGTTCTTTTACGGGATTGCGAATAGGTATGACAGTAGCAAAATCAATTGCGTTCGGATTAAATATTCCTGTAATTCCCGTTCCCACATTTTACGCAGCCGCGTATCAATTGAGCGAATATTTGGAAGAAGGACAAAAGTTCATTATTGCAAATAAATTAAACGCTTCGGAAATTTACGTCGCTAAATTCCAAACTACCGGTGAAAACTTCAAAATATTAGACGAAGTACGGGTAATTAACAAAAGTGATTTTCCGGAGTATTCAAAACAGAATTTTTTAATTTTCGGAAGTTATGGAAATAAGAACTGGGTAGATTTACCCAATGCTAATTTTATGGCAAAGTGGGCTTATTTTTTTGGCAAAGATTTATTAACTTATAACTTCGATTATATTGAACCGAATTATTCTAAAAATTTTATACCAAGGATTAAAAAATGAGAAAGATATTTTTTCTTATATTAGTCTTTTTCGCAAGCACAGCTTTTGCGCAGATTGGTCAACCTAAAATTTCCGCAATGCATAAAAAATTCGATTTTGGAAAAGTTGCGCAGCACAGATTTGTTTCGCATGATTTTATCATATACAATACCGGTACAAGCCCATTAAAAATTAAAAATGTAAAATCGTCTTGCGGATGTACGGTGGCAAAACCGGCGAAAAACGAAATAGCTCCGGGGGAGTCTGCTAAAATTTCCGTAACGTTCAATACGGACAGCAGAACGGGAAATCAAAGGAAACATATTTATATTTACAGCAACGATCCGGCAAATCCGGAATTCAGATTAAGTATTACGGCAAGAATTGTAAAAGATAAATCTCTTTTGAATGATTCGCCTAAAATACAACTTTCAACCAACAGATATAATTTTGGGGTTGTAAAAGAGGGAGAAAAATTAAAACTTAAAGTAAAAGTTAAAAACGCCGGGAAAAAGCCTTTACATATTAAGGAAGTTCAATCGAGCTGCGGGTGTACTGCCGCTTTATTGAGCAGTAAGGTTTTAAAACCGGATGAAACCGGAATCTTGAATATAACATTCGATACGGCTAAGCGGGTGGGAAAAATTTCCAGAACAGTTTCGCTGCTTTCCGATGATCCCGAAAATCCGATGGAAACAATCACTTTATTTGTAGATATAAAAAAAGGTAAATGATGGGCTGGTTAAAAAGATCAAAAAATAAAATATCACCGGAGACAAAGAAAAAAGTTTTACCGGACGGTCAATGGATAAAATGTAATAGTTGCGGCGAATTATTGCACGTTAAACAGTTGGAAGTTAATTCGTGGGTATGCTTAAAATGCAATTATCATTTTAGAATTGGAAGTGAAGAATATATTAAAATTTTGTTGGATGAAAATTCATTTAAAGAATTGGATAAAAAAATGAAATCGGCAAATCCGCTTAATTTTGTCGATACAAAAGATTATAACGAAAGATTAAAAGCCACGATGAAAAAAACCGGATTGAACGATGCGGTTAGAACCGGTTTGGGCAAAATAAACGGTAAAAAAGTAGCTTTCGCTGCAATGGATTTTAAATTTATAGGCGGAAGTATGGGCTCGGTAGTGGGCGAAAAAATTGCCCGTGTTATCGATAAAGCTTATGAACATAAAATTCCGTTAATCATAATTTCGCAAAGCGGCGGAGCAAGAATGATGGAAGGGGCGCTTTCTTTGATGCAATTGGCAAAAACCAGTTCAAGACTTGCCCGGCTTTCAGAAGCAAATATTCCGTATATTTCAATTTTAACCGATCCTACAACCGGAGGAACTACCGCCAGTTATGCTATGCTTGGCGATTTTAATATAGCCGAACCGGCTGCGCTTATTGGTTTTGCCGGACCCCGCGTAATTAAACAAACAATAGGAAAAGATTTGCCTAAAGGTTTTCAACGTTCGGAATTTGTTTTGGAAAAGGGATTTGTAGATATGATTGTAGATCGAAAAGAAATGAAAAATAAAATATCTTTATTAATCGAATACACAACGTAAGATATGTTAAATTTAAATTACTTCTTTATTTGACGCGTTAACTTTGTTAATATTTCCAAAGCGTAATTAATATCCTCTAAAGTATTTTCTGCACTGAATGAAAAGCGGATTGTTCCTTCGGCGTATTTTTTGCTTTTTCCCATTGCTTGTATAACATGAGATGCTTTTACTGTTCCCGAAGTACAAGCGGCGCCGTTAGATACGGCAATGCCGTTAATATCCATAAACATCAAAATTGATTCGGAATCAATTTTGTAACAATCGGGAATTAAAGTCAAACTAAGAATATAAGGCGAATTATTTCCGGATTCGTTAATCCTAATGCATTTGTCGTCCAACAATCCCAATTCTTTTTTGAAGTATTCCCTTAAACTTTTAACGTATTCAAAGTTGTTTTGCATATTTGACGAAGCAATTTTAACTGCTTCGGCTAAACCAACAATACCCGCAACATTTTCGGTTCCGCCTCTTCTGTTACGCTCTTGAGAGCCGCCATAAATTAAAGGCATCATTGGCGTTCCCGCGCGAATGTATGCGATACCGGTTCCTTTTGGGCCGTTAATTTTATGTGCGCTTGCGGTTAGTAAATCAACTCCCGCTTTTTGTAAATCAATTTTTTCTTTACCGAATTTTTGTACTGCGTCTGTATGAAAATAAATATTTCTACCCCGAGTTATTTTTACAAGTTCATCTATATCATTTTTGATTCCGGTTTCATTATTTGTGTCGATAACTGAAATTAGTAGTAATTCCGAATCCAAACCGGTTAAATATTTTTCAAGGATCTTGGAAGTCAGCTTTCCGGATTCATCAACTTCCATTAATTTTGTCCTAAAATTTTCAGACTGGAGATGTTTAAGGGTATCCAAAACGGATTTATGTTCGGTAGCGGTTGAAAGGATTAAATTTCTTCCGGATTCCAAGTATCCGGTTTTTGCCAAACCCTGAATAACGAAATTATTCGATTCGGTTCCGCTGCTTGTAAAATAAATTTCGCTTGCATCGCAATTTAAAAAACCGGCAATAATTTCTCTTGATTCTTCAACAGCCACTTTTGCTTTCCTTCCGAAAGAATGAACGGAGGAAGGATTGCCGAATTCATCTTTAAAATAGGGAAGCATGGCTTCCAAAACTTTTGGATGCAATTTTGTTGTTGCGGAATTATCAAAATAAACGTTTTTTTTCATAGAAGATTTTTTTAGTGTGGTATATGCCTTAATGAAATATCGCCGAAACGGATTTTTTCGTATTGCTCGTTGTTTTTTAGTATTAAAGAACCGTCTCTGTCAATATCATCAAAGATACCTGTTTTAGTTTCGTTCCCAGTAATTATTTTTACCTTTTCTCCAATCATTCTGCATTTGCTTCTCCAATCGTTTAATATTTTCTGTGGTGAATCAACTACATAAAAAAGGTTTTCTTCAAAAATATTTAATAACTCACTCAACAATCTTTCCCTGTTTACAAGCGTTTTGCTTTCCAATCTGATTGATGTGGGTTTAATATCGAATTGACCTGAAAAATTGGGTTGGTTAACGTTTATTCCAATTCCTACTACGGCTTTATCAATTTTTGTCCCTTTTGACGAACTTTCGATTAAAATACCCGCCACTTTTTTATTGTTAATCAGTACATCATTAGGCCATTTTAAATCAATATTCAACTGGTATAAATTTTCTATTGATTGGGCAACGGAAAGTGAAGCGGCTAAATTTACCAAGTTAATTCTTTTTAACAAAGTTTTATTATTAAATAAAATTGAAAAAGTGAGATTAAGTCCTTTATTACTCAGCCATGATTTATTCCTTCTTCCCTTGCCGTTGGTCTGGAATTCCGCAAAGAGTAATGTTCCGTTTTCCAAACCGGAATTATTCATTAAATAATTGTTTGTAGAATCGGTTTCTTCAACATATATAAAATTTCGTCCGATATAATCGGTATCGAGTTTTATATCAAAATCTTCATAACTGAACATTTAACTTCCTTTATTTATTTGGTATGTTAATTTGACAGTAAATCTGACAAAATTTATATAAATATGCAAAAATGACATAGACTAAGTAAAAATGACAGTTTATTAAAAAAATAACGGGAAATTCATAACTTATTATTATACAATAATTTACGGCAATTATTAAAAGTTGGCATATCTATTGTAATTAGTTAAGCAAAAATACAAAAAAATCAACAAAAAAAGGAGGAATGAGCCATGACACTAGTAAAATTTGAACCTTTCAAAG
>Ga0256841_1000648_pt1 | contig 34485 bp, 19 predicted proteins | sample 356308metaG_FD_185971 | JGI IMG/M metagenome (GOLD analysis project Ga0256841, IMG submission 185971) | Hydrothermal vent microbial communities from Mid Atlantic Ridge, Atlantic Ocean - 356-308 | ecosystem: Environmental > Aquatic > Marine > Hydrothermal vents | place: Atlantic Ocean: Mid... | reverse complement strand
TCTATTGGCCATTGTTCCGGATGAATTGTAGATTCTGTCTTCTCCTCCAACTCGTCTATCATCAGTTCCGGAAAAAAATCAATACCTGTCAATTGCTCTACACTATCTATGGTTACTTCAAATTCCTGCAACCTTTTAGTGCTCATTTTATGCGGAATGACAAATCCAATACCCTCTGGAGGCTCTGCATCCAAATCCAGTACAATTTTATAAAAAAATAATGGAACCGCCACATGATTTCGTCCGATTTTCTTAGAACTTGTAGTGCTCAATACCGGCCCTGTAACTACGTAAACTCGGCCTTTCTCATATGCCCAATCTCTGACATTCTCTTCTAACTCTCGCCATATTCCCCCATTAAAACTGCGCAACTGTGGAGAGATATTGCTCATATAAAAACTCTCTCTCATCGTTGCGGTATCTTGTGCCATATCGCCTGCCGGTGCCAAATGCCCTCTTGTATAACCGGATCCCTTATAATCATAGTATGTGGCGGAACCCGTCTTTACCTTCGGATCTATCACAAACCAATTGGTTCTTGGCACATTTGGCTTACGTAAATTTTCTTTGGTCAAAACATAAGCCACCCATACCGCTTGTTCACTTTCTTCATCATAGGCTAATGAATAAGCTCGATGATGCACCATTTGGCCATTAGACGAGGGAAGAAAAAATCGCTCTTCATAGGGAATTGATTTATAGCCCGGAGTGTTAAAATTCTTAATCTGACGGAGTAAACCGATTAACAAAACCACTGCCGCTATCCCCATCAGTATTAGACGAACTAAATAGCCCTTTCCTCCTCTTCTTTTGGACCTTTTACGGTATCTGGAATTCCTGCTCAAGTATATTTACTTTTTATAATTGACTAAAGATCTTTCAGGGGATTGGTCAAACCCGAAACTCAAAACCTTGAAGCTTGTCTTTCCAAGGTCCCGTTTACGCACGATTAACCTAATTCAATCTTCAAAGTATAACGGGATACAATCTTCATTAAGTACAATAAAAAAGCCCTAATTTCAATAGTTGAAATCAAGGCTTCGGGTGACCCGGCTGGGATTCGAACCCAGGACCCACGGCTTAAAAGGCCGTTGCTCTACCGGCTGAGCTACCGAGTCAAGTATCTGCGATTCTAACGCGGTGCAAAGATAGTATCATTTGTTATATGAAATAGAAATCATACCTTTTTTTTTATTTTTTCTCAGCAATTCAGAGGGATGGATGGCATGATAGGACAAAAAAGCGGGTGCTCGGCTAATAAGTCTTAAGAAATTAGATAGTATTCCGTCGTACAAAGTGATTCTTTTCGGCTTTTTGAGGGGAGAACAAGGAACACCTTTGAACGAGTGTTGTATGTATATGTTTCTGATTACTTTGGACGGTTGCTATACTTTCACATCTATCGCTACTCCTGTTGATTCTGCTATTTCTATTCAAATATCAATCCCTCTTGGTAGATATCCCAATACCTTACCAATATAGGGCTAATCTTGGCTAAAAGATGCACATATGGCATTCCGCTTTTAATATTGATTGTCTTTTAATATCTTTTTATTCGTCATTAATGGCTGTTAATTACAAGACTTAGTCCCTTTATGTTGAGAAAAGTAATAAGGAATCCGCTCTCAACAACACAAAAAATCGCTGACTCCTCTTCTATTTACTATCACCAGTAAGGGCACCTCTTAAAACACAACAGGAGAATACCGAAGTATTCCCCTGTTGTGTTATTTATTTAAACTTCTCACCCAAACAACTGATGGATAAAGAAAAACGAAATTCGAAAGGCAAAGTAGATGGTCTAGAAATTAGGACAATAAACGCCTCTGCGCTCCGGACCACATATTACGTATACGAGTGATAGTTCAAACGAACCATTAGCTGCGTTAGCTTGACGGAGGCTTGAAGTATTAATATCATAGGTAAATCCTAAACCGAATTTATTATAATCAAATCTCGTACTTAAGATGATTGCATCAAATGTCGGCTTTTCTTCACCATTAGACACCCTAGCCCATAACCCAATATCAAAGGACTGTTCCTCAAAACGACTTTTGGTAAGGTTAAATCTTAAACTAGTACCGGCATTTGTTTCCCAAGAAGGCCCTTGATTAAAGAATACAACACCCGGAACAATATACATTTGCCTGCTCATTCTAAATTCACCGCCTGCATGAAAGGTAAACTTGGAATAGAGCGGCACCACATCAGCTCTATAAAAGGAAACATTGGCTTGGTTTAAATGATTCATCGCCACTCCCGCCCAAAAGCTATTGTGACGATTAAGAATACTATACCATAGGGCTCCTACTGCTACATCTGCAAATAAAAATCGATCGTTTACATTTAATTGAGAAGGGTCAATCGGTCCATTGGAATCCCAACCGCCTTTACCGTCATGTTGTGAACCATACTGGGCATTTTGGAAGTTGATAGATCGTTGGTTTAACCCTCCATTGGCACCAAAGACCAGATAATGAGAACTTGTTCTGTCCCCCCCTAATCTTTTGCTATAAGCAGCAGATGCTCGGAACTGTACCGTACCAAACCCTAATGCCCCCGCTTTATCTCCCCAAAAATTGGCCCCAAACCCAAAATAATCATATCGGCCTACCGGTACCTTCTGATCATAGCTGAACATATACGTATTATACGCATTGCTTTTTAAAATAGGGGCCCATTGGTTACGGTAATTTGCACTAAAACGCATTTTGCACTTCATGACTCCGGTCATAGCTGGGTTCAAATCTAATGGCGCTGCATAAAACTGTGAAAAATGAATATCCTGCGCCTGAATAGAAAAGGATAAAGCTATGACAATCAAAGTAATAAAAAAACTCCTCATAATGATTAATATTTCTAATAATAGTTAGTAGTCTAAATAAGAACGTAAATATACATATTTTTTCACCAATGGGATAAACTTTAACAGCAATTCAAACTTCATTTTTCTCTTTTCCGCCTCTCTTCCCATTTTCAAATCTACTTATACACTCCCACTATGTTACATATCACTTGAACATATGGCTCATCTTCATTCTAATATAATGCAAATCACATACCAAGTCAAAACCCTAAAGTTTCGACATGCCTAAATGATTTTCTATACTCTATAGATGCTTTATAATCTCAAAATGCTGCCTGACCCTTTAACTTTTTTTATAAAAATGGAATATTTTACCTTTGGCCTTTAAATCAGGGAGTACTTATCCTTAATTTTGTCTATTTTACTGTGTCTTATAGGTAAAACAACTCAATCTTCCATTATTCTCTGTAAGGATAAGAAGATGCTCCTTCTCCTTCCATCTTAGGGTTTGAATATGCTTATAATTCCCTTTCACCAACCACCCTTTTTCACTTTTCATAACCCGAAGCCCCCCTTTATCTTGACTTTCAAGAATTAAGCCATGTCCTGCATCCCATCTTGGAGTCTCCGCTTCTGTATTAAACTCATTGCCAATGACAAACAGTTCCTCTTGACCATCTCCATCAAAGTCAGCCGCCACTCCATCAGTGATTGGGAATAATTGTGCTTCCCATGGCAAGGGTAATATTTCATACCCCTTCCCCTTTTTGCTGACCAACAGAATCGATTGAAAAGTGTTGACATTTCTCTTATACACCTCACCCAATTTTTCTCCATATATGTCACTTAAAGTAGCAGATGCATACGCATCATAGGTCTTAAATTTTTCCTTTATGAAAGGCATCTGCTGTGAAGAACACTCTTTTCCCCGTACAGGGACGACATGATCCCCTTCCTGATGAGCCAATACAACATCCCAAGTCTTATTCTCATCCATATCCCCAGCAAATATCTCAAATGGATTTGACGCACTCGCCTTATATTTCATGTTCAAGCCTGCATTGCCTAATAAGTAATCGGGACGCCCATCATTATTATAATCCAATGTCGTAATACTCCACCACCATCCCTTTAAGTTATCTACCCCCATCTCAGCAGTAACCTCCTTTAAGTTGCCATCCTTACATCTATAAAAATGTGGAGCTCCCCACTCTCCTACCGAAATTAAGTCCTTTATCCCATCCCCGTCAAAATCACTTACTAACATGTCATTTACAATACCGGCCTTCAACCATTCCGGTGCCAGCTCTTCGGTATTCTCAATCCACCCTGTATCCGTCTGCACCAAGATATACGAAGCAGCAGCTTGTGGATATTCGTGTGGAATAATTCGATTGCCGACCACAATATCCATACGACCATCCTGATTTATGTCCATTGCCTCGGCAGAAACTCCTGAATTATAAGGAATAGAATCTGCAAAATATCGCGATAATCTAAAATCTCCATTCCCCGGATTGACGTAAAGTCTATCGTAATACATCGAATCTCCTTTGTCCTCCGCATTGCCCGCGCTTACCACAAACAAATCCAAATCTCCATCCTTATCCATATCAAATAGAGTAAATCCACCATCCTCATGATCCATATCCCTATAAAAAGATTGGGGTATGAAATGGTTGAACCCCTGTTTTCCATTTATAAAAATGGTGGTAGCTTGCCCATATGCTCCCCCTACAATCAAATCCTCCCGACCATCTCCATTGATATCTCCCGCTACCAAAGGAGGACCGAGCGTAGACTGTTTGTATGGAAGCAGTACTTCTTCTCTGAAGTCATCATAAGGGTTCTCCTTGTGACGATACACCAACCCCAATTTCTCTGGATCAACTGCTTTCAAAATACTATGATCACCACTTCGTATTGTCCATGCAGATTCCAAGTCTATGATGGTGTTTCCCCTGTGATATACAATATTTGTATCGACAGGAACATCATATAAAGTAACACCTCTGCCTTCACTCCAAGCAATTGTTATACTGTCTATATGGTCAATCGCCCCAAGTCCGAAATGTGCCAGTGGTTGGGAACTTGAAAAATATCCTCTAACCCTACGTACTTCATTCATCATTCTAACTCCTTTGGCGTAAAGTCTAACTGTCGGATGATCCTCCTTAAAATCTGAGGAGAAATCTATATTTATCCAATGTTGATCAGTTCTCTTCCCTTTGTAAATAAATGCGTCGTGATCAATATTATTTACAACAATATCTATCAAGCCATCATTATTAAGGTCTGCTATCGCAGCCCCATTGGAATAAGAAGGAGTGCTCAATCCCCAGGCTTCGGCTTTATCCTCAAATTTCATATCACCACCATTTCGAAAAGCCACATTAGGCCAACGTTCACTCCACATACTGTTATAGAGCTTTTTTTTCTCCATGAGTGGCACCTGTCCTTCATAAGTAGCTTGGATAGCTTTGACACGTTGCTGAAAATCATTATCCATCCCATATTTCCTATAACCGGTTGTCACATAAATGTCTCTTAAACCATCATTATCCAAGTCCTCTAAAATGGCTGCCCAACTCCATCCGGTTTTGGCTACTCCTCCGTATTGAGCAATATTATCAAATGCCCCCATTCCATTATTGAGCTGTAGGGCATTATACATATACTGATAAGGCAAACCCAAGGTTTTGACTAAAAAATTAAAATTATCCACATTCATTGATCGCATGAGCTTTTTCGAGCGATAATGATCCCCAAAAGCCATATCCAAGACAAAAATATCTTGATCTCCATCATTATCTAAATCAGCAATATCCACTCCCATCCCATAAAAGGGCATCTGCTGAAACCGTTTCTTCCCCTCTTCTTTGAAAGTTCCATTTTTCTGATTAATAAATAGGGCTTCCGGTATGAAATAGTCGTTACTCATATAAAGGTCTAACCACCCATCCTCATCGATATCCACTACCGATACTCCTAACCCAAAGGATGGACGTAAAATTCCTGCTCCAATGCTTACATCAACAAATCCATTGTTTGTATTTTGATACAGATGGGAAGAACTGTTATAAAAAGCAGTAGAATCAACTCCAACTCTATTATAAAAATCTAACGGAGGATGACCATAATATTCATTTTCATTCATCACAAAACAGTCCAAGTCTCCATCCCGATCATAATCAAAGAAAACAGACTGCGTACTTAGTCCTCTATCACCTAACCCGTAAGTATCAGCTTCATCAGAAAAGTATTGTCCGCGATGATTAATCCACAACAAGTTTCTTCTACTCAAGCCTGCTTGGGGACCTCCTCGACTTACATAAATATCCACCCAGCCATCTTGATTAATATCTACTATACTTACACCATTTGACCAGCCCGGAATATCAACCATATTGACCTTGTCCGTGACATCTTCAAATCTCATGTTCCCCAAATTCTTAAACAGCCTATCCCCAACTTGATTCCCACAAAAAAATATATCCTGCAATCCATCCTTATTATAATCCAAAATACCTACTCCGGCACCATTGTAAAAATAATCAAAGTCAAAGAGATTTGCATTTGTGCTCAAGTCCGGCTGTAAGACATTGTTAAAATCCACTCCTGTCTGCTCGCTATCCAACAATTCAAATATAGGGGAAGAAGTATCTTTAAGCTCTTGGCCAATACACACCTCTACTCCTCCAACTAACAAGTAAAGTATGATAAGGGGCATATAAAAAATCCTGTATTTCATCTATTATTAATTTTCAGTAGTTATGAAACCGCTGCGCGTTCACATAAATTAAAAACAATGATTTAAAAAAACTATGATTTAAAAGGCAAGACCCAAATTAGCTAAATTTATTAGTTATTATTAATAAACAGATCAAAGATACACCGGAATTCTAAATATTGTAAAGCCAAAAGACGTCACTTCTTATTGATAATAACAAAAAAAGGCCATCATACATATGATGGCCTTTTTTGCTTGTTTAAAGAGATTATTTCTTAGTTAAAATGATCGTCTTTTCAATGGGGCCAACACCACATCCACCATCTTTCTTATAATCGATGATGTTTAAGGTAATGACGTTATCATTTGTAATGTCAATCGGCGCAGGGGCACCCGGTCCAATCACAATACTTCCATCTCCGCAACCGCGACCAGAATCAAAATTCTCGAATACTACAACATCACAGACGACATCAAAGCCTAAGCTCTCTGATGATCCGACTACACCCGGCAACCATGTACCGCCAAACGACCTTCTGGTAGAAGATCCAGGAATGGTAGATACAGTTACCTCTCCCGGAGCAAATGGATAAGTGAATCCCATTTGGGCATTGTCATCATCGGCATAGCTCAATACATAAGTACCTACAAAACTGTCCTCCGGTAATGGACAGGTCAACTTTCCAGTAAATGTAAAGTACCCTTTAAACGCACTTCCACGTACTGTGGGAGAAGAGTTATTGGCAGAAAATTGTCGGCCATCATCCAGCACTAAAGTAGTACTAAAGCTAATGACATCACCTGCTGCGGTTTCCGATACATCGACTCCAAAGGCATTCAATACTTCAGTAAGAGGAATAGAAACCTCCACGCCTTTATTGCCATCAAAGTCGGTAAAGGAGGACTTTGCAATACGCTTATATTCGATCATATCCTTGCTTACATTCTTTCCATCATAACGAGCATTGATAACGTATTCGCTGACAAGTGTTCCATTAGACTCATCTACAAATTGTACTTGATATTTCAGACTAGAACCTGTAAGGTCCTTCAAGTCATACTCGCCTGTGATTAGATTGACCAATCGGGGATATGCCCCGACAGTAGCTTTTTCAAAAGTCAATACCGGAGTCTTATTGGGATCTTTACAAGAGGCAAACATCAACGCCACTCCGAGTAATAAAAAAATATATTTTTTCATAGTTCTTTTTTTTGATTTGATAATATTAATTTATTTCATCCTCCTTTACCGCAGCAGACCATCTGGATTGTTATCCCAGAAAACAGGAACCTGTTGATTTGCTTTTTGGGTAGCATTCTGATTTAAGTTAACATAGTTGGCTGGGTATAGGAAGGAGCGTGGAAACTTCGTCGTACTTGCGATTTGAGGATCGATAACAGGTGGCATATTGTTAGGTTTACCTGTACGTCGATACATGTTATATCCCTCTAATCCTGTACCAAATGTAGCAATCAAGAACTCCTTGATGATGACATCCAGCTTATCTGAACTGTTGTCATAAATATCTGAGACCTTCGCCATATAGATGCTGTCCTTCTTATCCAAATTGTCAATAAATGCTTCCTTAGCAGTAACTACTTTCGGTTTCTTGGCTACAACATAATCCAATTGACTTTGAGGAATTATACCTAAGGAGAAATCTTGAACCTTCGAGATTGACTTCTGAACACCAGACATCAAAAGTGCCTTGGCATCTTCTCCTGTATTGGCCATCAATGCAGCTTCAGCTCTCATGAAATCTACCCATGACCCCATAAGAATAGGCATGATACCTTCTCCCTTGGCTCCAAATTCTCCTTTCTGCTGCGTCTCCTGTGCGGAGTTATTATCAAAGGCTCCCCCAGCAGGATAGATACCATACACGGTACGTAGTGGTCCATCTGGTGGGATACCTTCTCCATTACCATGGTCTCTACCAAAGTAACCATCCTCTGAAGCTATACAGAAGGGCAAATTAGGATCAACTGCGAGATAATGGTCAAACTGTCCGGCCGGAATAGGTTGAAATGGAGTCTCTGTCAATACACATTCCCAAATCGTAGGGTCATTATCCGTCAAATCCAAATCTTGTCGGTAGTAGTAGAAACGTAAACGGGGATCCTCGATCGAGTCCTTTTCATACTTCATTAACCACATAAGATAGTTACTCTGATAGTCCCCATCACTGGATTCATAGGAGTTGGCATAAAGGGGATGACGAGAATCAGGAGCAGTTTGATTAACACCATACTTAAATTGGAAATCTGCAAAATTATCCAGTCCACCTGCATCTAAAATCGCCTTTATCTTCGCTCCAGCTTCAGAATCAACCAATCTGGTATTGTTGTAGATTCTTATCTTCAATGCATTGGCCAGTGCCATCCACTTAGAGGCATCCCCATCATAATACAAATCAGTAATGGACTCATTCCCTGCATTAGACAGAACATCAATCGCTTCATCCAATAGCTTTTCAGCTGCTGCATAAACGCTTTGCCCGGCATCTGCTTTAGGAGAAATAACCTTCACTCCTTGACCAATTTCTGAATAGGGTACATCGCCAAACATATCGACAAGAGTAGTCAAAACATAGGAGGCCATAATCTTAGAAGCACCTACTTTGATAGGAACAGAAAGATTGTCCTTTGCGGCCTTATCTGTCAAGGCCTTTACATCTGGCAGAATATTGGCATAGGCCATCCTCCATATAAAGTTAAACGTCTCCGGTTGAAAGGCATCCTCATATGTACGACTGGAAGTAAATGCAGTCGTCCTAGCCATTTGGCTAGTTGAAAAATATACCCCTGCAGTTGATGAATTTCCAGAATTAAAAAAAGCAAAATCCAATTGGATGCTGTTAAAAAGGAAGTTTACATCTGCTTGCTCCGGTGATACCGCATTAGGATTATCATTGATATCCAGATTGAAGGTATTTTTACACCCGGCGAAGCTGAGTAAAACTACAATAGCTAATAATAATTTTATATGTTTCATATTTTTTTCAATTTAAGTTAAACAATCAGACCTTCAGTTAGAATCTCACATTGAGTGAAATACCATATCGCTTGGCAGTAGGTCCCGTCAGATAGTCAAATCCCTGACCATTTCCAACTCCCAAACTCAAAACTTCAGGATCGAAGTTAACTCCTTTGGGGAAATTAACCGCTTTATACCATAGGTTCTGACCATAGAGTTTGAAGGAGAAGGCTCCAAAAGGTGTAGAGGATAAAAATTTCTTAGGAAGATCATACGCCAAAGAGATTTCTCTTAGTCTTACTGTTGTTCCATCAAAAATAGATCCTTCGTCTGCACCAAAATATCCGGAGAACCAAGCATCACCTGCATAAATCTGAATATTGTTATCAGTAGTTTTATCACTAGCCAATACACCGGGAAGAATTACAGGGAAGAAACGGTCAAAATCCGTATCAATCGTATTTCCTCTAGCCAATAAGGTTGCGGTAGTTCTTGACCAAATATCACCTCCGTCTCTATAACTAATTTGTGCATTGAAAACAAAGTTACCAAACTGGAAGGTATTGATCGCGTCTAGGAGATAGTTAGGATTGGGATCCCCAATTATTTCCAAACCATTGCCTTCGATGTATTCACCGGCAGAATTCACTAAGAGTTTACCATCCGCATTCTTCTTATAAGCTGATCCTTTGATGACACCATAAGGCTCGCCTGGTGCTGCGAAGTTTCCTAGGTTAGTAAATCCAGCAATTACAACTTGATCTACTCCTTCACCAACAGAGGTAACTATGTTTTTATTCTTAGTGAAATTCACTCTTGCTACCCAATTAAAACCACTCATATCAACAGGAGTAATGTCCAATCCAAGCTCGATTCCCTTATTGTTAATGGAAGCTGCATTGGTTGTGGTGTTGGTATATCCTGTTGATGGATCTAATTGTAAATCAATAATTAGGTCTGTAGAATTCTTATTGTACAAGGAGAGGTCTAGCCCTAGTCTATTGTTTAAGAATCTAGACTCAACTCCGAATTCTGTTTCTACGTGCTTCTCTGCTGTCAGATCAGGATTTCCCAATCGATTACTTACTGTATTGGTATTGACATTGGTTCCGCCTTTTGTGATGAATCGCTTTGTTTGAGCTGAAAGGACACTTCGGGTTTGGAAGGGATCCGGATATCCGGCTGAAGTACCATATCCCAGTCTCAATTTCAAGTAATTTACTCCCATACCTTGAATATCTGTCCATAGATCTGTCGGAACAAAGGAGATACTAGCAGAAGGATAAAAGACAGAGCGGTGTGCTTTCTCAAGAGCAGAAGTCCAGTCGTTTCTAGCTTGAACACCTAAATATAGGTAATGTCTATATCCGAAGGTAGCCGTACCATAGAGTCCGATTAGATTCTTACGATACAAGAAGGTACTACCATCATGAGCCGTAAAGTTATTATGTGTAAACAATCCATAGATAAACTGGTCCTGACTAGATTGGTATGTATACGTTCTATTTTCCTTGTTGGTATTTAGTCCGACTACACCTGTTACATCAATGTCATCTGTCAATTGAGAATTGTACAGTAAGTTGAACTGTTGGTCTATAATCCTATTCAGTCGAGAGCCCGTGATAAAGAAGCCTTTCGGCGCTTGAGATCCACCTTTGTTTGTTTTATAGTCATTGACCTGTGTGTATTGGTCAAGTCCTACCTGATAGCGGAAGGTCAACCAACTCAACAAGTCATAATCTGCCTTAATACTACTGTGAAAACGATTTAATGTCTCTTCCTCAAAGGAGTTATTCAGCGTCCATAAAGGATTTTGTATGGCAGAACCTCTTCTGTAATATACCATGGATCCATCTACAGGACTTTGGTATGGCAAGTGCAGTAGATCAATACTACGAGGCGTATACAACACATCAGAGAAGAGGGAAACGTTTCCATCATCAGGTCCCGAGCCATAAGCCACAGCTGCTGGTGGGTTACCTTTAGTAGATGTGATATAGTCAAAAGTCGCATGTAGACGAAGACCATTTTCTAATTTAGTAGATGCACCAAGTGAAAAATTATGTTTTCTCAAGAAGTTACTGCTTCTTCCACTTTTAACATCATCGTAATTAAAGCTAAACGGATCATCGTCTAACTTGGCATAAGCACTTTTCAAGAGCTCGGGATCTGCAAAATCAGCGGTAAATCCATTGTCATTCGTATAACTGTAATTAAATGCAAAAGTAGTATTCTTAAGATTCTTGGACACAAAGAAGCTAGTGGTAGAAGTGTTTCCTTTTTGGAAAAAGTTCTCCGCACTAGGATAGGGCTTATAGTCATATCGCACTCCTTTAAACTGTGGAAAGTGATCGTTGTATTTTCCTTGATCCAAAGGATGAGACAGCTGACCGTTTTCATCTACACCGTTACTTCCCCTTACGTCAAAACTAGGTCCCCAGTTGGAGAAATACCAATCAAACTTTCCGGAGAATCCATTACCATAAGAATCCTGGTATTTAGGCAAGTTCGCAACTTGATTTACACCAAATGTCTGACTAACACTAATCTCCAATCCCTTGTCTGATTTTCCAGCTTCTCCAGTTTTGGTTGTTACTAAAATAACACCATTACGACCTTGCTCTCCATATAAAGTAGTGGCAGCAAGTCCCTTTAATACAGAAATGTCTTTAATGTTGTTCGGGTCCAAATCCAGAAAACGGGAAGATGCGGTTGCATTTCCTTTGACAAAGTTCTTATCGGTATTAACAGATGAGTTCACAGGAATACCATCCACAACGAAAAGGGGCTGGTTGTTCCCCGTAATAGAAGAATACCCTCTAATAATAATGTTAGTTCCTGTTCCTACCATTCCGGAGGTCTGTGTGATATTGACCCCGGTCACTTTACCGGACATAATTTTGGCAATGTCAGATTCAGGCTTACTGGCAACGGCATCCCCACTTAATGAAGATACACCGTACCCCAAGGCCTTTTTCTCACGTTTGATACCCAAACCCGTTACTACAACTTCACCCAATTGAACACCTTCACTAAGGATAATGTTAACTGTGGATGCATCACCGAGCTCAACTTCTTTTGAATCATAGCCCGTATAACTGATAACCAAAGTGTTGACTCCATCCGGAACCTCTAAATTAAAGTGTCCATCAAAGTCTGTCACTGTTCCTGCCGTTGTGCCTTTTGCGAGTACGCTGGCACCGATAAGGGCTTCCCCGTTATCATCGGTAACTGTACCGGAAACTGCACGCTGTGCAAAGGCCATACTCGTAGACAATAGCAAGCCTACGAAGGCCAATAATACGTTTTTCATATGTTTAATTTTTGGTTAAGAAATTCTCTCTTTCAATAGCAAAAATAGCTATTTTAGAAAAATTAACATAACATTAACACTAAAAAAGTATTACAAATGGACCACAAGAATAGCAATAATATATAATATTAAATTAATAAATAATATTTAGCCTTTTTACTCTCAATACTATAAGAGAAATAATACCGATTTTTAAGGGAGTGCTTTTTTACGGACAATTCGTTAAATTTTTTTTCAGAATTTCATAAAAAAAACGGAAATAGATGCTAAAAGGAAGATTTTACTCCAAGAAGTTCCTCTATTTCACTGTTTCTATATTCAAAACAATATATCGTTTATAACAACAATTAATAGTAAATTCAAAATAATATATTGAATCTAAAAAAATGACGCATTAGAAAATATTGCTTTTTTTAGGATAGCAAAACCCGATACATTTGGATCGTATTGGATACACCGTAATAAAGTGCATCTGAGATTAGTGCATGGCCAATACTCACTTCTGCTAGCATAGGCATCTGCTGGTGGTAAAAAGCCAAATTATCGAGGTTGAGGTCATGCCCCGCATTAACTCCCAAGCCCAACTCAGCTGCTGTTTTTCCGGCTGATATATGAGGTGCGATAGCGGCCTCCCGATTCGATTCATACTGCTCAGCATAGTGTCCTGTGTAAAACTCCACGCGATCTGCTCCCGTTTTAGCCGCACCTTCTACCTCTCGTTCGATGGGATTGCAAAATAAACTCACTCGGACTCCCACTTTATGCAATTCCCTAACTACATCGCTGAGAAAGGATTGATTTTTCCACATATCCCACCCTGTATCAGAGGTTAATACGCCGGGAGGATCCGGCACCAATGTGCATTGATCGGGTTTAACGTCCAGTATGTTCTGCAAAAAATACTCTGAGGGATACCCCTCGATATTGAACTCTGTTTGCACTACTTGTTTTAATGGTCTCAAATCATCATATCTTACATGTCTCTCGTCCGGTCTGGGATGCACTGTAATTCCTTGAGCCCCGAACTCCTCGCAATCCTTAGCGAATTGAATGAGATCGGGTAGATTACCGCCTCTTGCATTGCGAAGCAAGGCCACTTTGTTTATATTTACACTCAAACGAGTCATAGGCATATTTTTTGCCCAAAAGTAACGTAATTTATCTACATCTCAGCATCCAATCGACAGCTTCTTCGCTTTCTTATTTGAAAAGATGAATTCAGAATCAATAATTCGCTTTACTTTTATGCGAAATCTATGAATGTACAGATATGAACCAAAACTTAAAAACACGTATCCTTACGGGGATTATTGCAGGATCCCTATTTTTGTTCCTACTTTCCTTCCGAACCGGTTTCATTGTTTTACTCACTATAATTGGCATCTTAGCCCTCTTAGAGTTGGCTTCCTTTTTTAGGAGAGCAGCATTGCCCATGATGGGAGTCATTGCGGTTATTTTATCCAATATTTGGGCTTTGACAAGGTCTTCTATTTATGCATTTAAACCATCGGAAGGGCTCCTAACTCTAGATATATTTGCTTGGATAACGGTTGGAATATATTTGATATCGGGACTCTATTTACTGAGCAAGGGACCGCTTAAAAATACCATGGCATTATTGATGGCATCGATAGCATGGCCGGCATGGTCATTTGGACTCATGATCATGTATATCACGAGGGAAGGGAGCCATCGATATGCTTTTTTTGTGGGAATACTGCTCTTAATTTGGGCATCAGATATTGCACAGTATTTTTCAGGACGCCGTTGGGGCAAACACGCTTTGGCGAGCACCATTTCTCCAAAAAAGACAGTAGAAGGCTGGGTGGGGGGCTTCGTCGGTATTCTTCTCATCTCAATAGTCAATAGTTTATGGATTTCCCCACAACAGACCTTCTTTCAGTGGCTCACGATCGGAGTTATAGTATGGATATTTGGCACCGTCGGCGACCTCTACGAATCTGTTTTCAAGCGAAGTGTTGGCGTAAAAGACTCGGGAAATATACTTCCCGGTCACGGGGGGATCTTGGACAGATTTGACAGTCTTATTTTTGCATTTCCGTTTATAATAGTTTGGTTATCTGTTATGAAATGGTAGTATTTTTTTCTAAGTAAACAAAGCAAGGAACGTAGGCCCATAGGAGGAAAAGAAAGAAGCTAAGGTCAGATATTTAAAATATTTTCCCCGATTTTTTTGCTCAGATATGAAATATTTCATACATTTAGGACAGCATTTTGTATTCACAATTATTCATATTTACCTCAATTCAACCATTTCATACTACAAAACCAACGAATTATGGCTAATAGAAAAGAAGTTACCGGTTATATTTTCAAAGAAGAATCCGTAAGCTCATTGTCGCACAGTATCCTTCCCGGCAGCTATGTAGTAGAGATTGATCATCCCTTTCCCGGATATTACGGACAAGATGTCGTCGATCTAACTAAACCCCGATCTACATTGCTCATTACGAAAGAAAAATATACCTGGGAAAGTATTCTAAGAGCTACTGAAAAATTTAATAAATTTTTAAATTTCACCTTAAAATCCAGTGCTTCTGAAATTCATGATGGGAGTAAGATGCTTCCGGCTATCCGGATCAAAGGAATGAAACAGTTTGAAGACATACGAACGGTTCAAAATGCCTTTATGGAAGAGGGATTTAACTTTATGAAATCGAGAAGAAAAGTAAAAAATCACACGGTTTTAATTAAACTGAAAAAATTCTTTGAACTGGGGGACTTGGGAGAGGGGATTTTCAAAGATGAGTTTCAACCCAAAATGGCGTACTGTGTCATTCCCCAAAAACCAAATTGGGAGTTATTCCGTAAAATAACCACCGATATCAAATACAACATAAGCGATCAAAACTACGATGTTTGCTTGGCGTCCTTTTACCTAAACGACAAAATTGTTGATGCAATAAGAGTATACAAACCAAAATTGAATACTGATCTATTAAAAGAGATTAGAACTTTATACTGTAAATTCTTAGATGACTACTAACGCCTTATGCTCGTAATAGAAACGATGGCATTTCCGCCGGTAGAATTCATGCGGGAATTAGCCCACCATGACACTGTCGAAATAGAACAACATGAACATTACAACAAACGCTCTTTTCGCAATCGTTACGATATCTTGGGTCCCAATGGAGCTATTCCCTTAGTAATACCCCTGCGGAAGGGAAAGAACAATGGACGATTGATCACAGAGGTTCTTATCGCCGATGATACGCATTGGCCTCCAAAACACATTCATGCCATTCAGAGTGCCTATGGACGAGCGCCCTATTTTGAAGATTATTTTCCTTTCCTTCGCGCTCTATTTGAGGATATCCCTCCCACCCTCTTCGAATTCAATGTGAAAGCGCTCTCTCTTGTTCTGCGATTGGCCGGTATACGCATTGACCTCCAACGCACAAAACATTTCATACCTTATAATTCAAATGAATTTGAAGTGATTAAGGATTATTACACCCCCAATTCCATCGATAAAATTCCTTCAAATCCATATATTCAAGTATTTAGTGATCGGCTTCCTTTTGTCCCTGGTTTATGCATCTTAGATCTGCTCTTCAATATAGGACCGGAAACAAGTTTGTTCTTGCGGACTTCACGTCTTATCCAAGCCCGAAAAGACATAGCTTCCTAAGAGCGGAAAGTCGCAACATAGAGGCTTCCTCAAAACTACATGCTGAATTTCTACAATAATTTTTCTCTTTTTGCCAATTCTACTTTACAATATAAAATAAGTTCATATATTCGCATTTTGTAATATCTATTACTCTTACATAAAGAGATTGTCCAGTCGATGAACAAATGGAAGAACAACAATTCTCCAATAGTAACATTACATTTTTTATTAACTTATAATACACTTACATCAAATAATTTATTATTATGAAATTGCGAAATATCTCGTTATTAATCACTCTTGCTCTGGCCCTAATCGCAGTAGCATGTGGCGGAGCCAAAGGAACTCAAATCAAAGGGCAGCTAAAAGGAGCTTTAAAAAGTAAGGTCTTTTTAGATGAGATTGACCCGAGTAATATGACTAAGGTCCTTTCCAATGTAGAAACCGATGAAGACGGAAATTTTTCATTCCAAATGGAAGAGGGAGTGCAACCCGGTCTATACAGATTGCGTGTCGGCGCCCATCAACTTCCCTTTGTACTTGATGGAAGTGAGAAATCAGTCGTTTTTACAGGGGATATCAATCAATTTAGAAAATTTAATGTAGAGGTAAAAGGGAGTCCTTTGACCAGCGAATTTTTATCCATCGCCCAAGCCTTAATCAACCGAGAAATGGACACAAAGGCACTTTTTGAAAAAATGAAAAATGCAAAGAATGCTTTAATCCCTGCAGCCATATCCACCTCATTGCTCGGGATGCGAATGGACTACACAGACATTTACAAAGACGTTCTAAAGCAACTCAAGGCCCAATATCCGGATCTAGTTTTAACGAAGTCCTTTGAGTCTCAGACCAATAGCTTAGCAAAACAGTTAGCCAGAAAACGGGCAAGTGAAAAGGTCAAAGTCGGTCAGACTGCACCAGATATCGAACTTCCCAGCCCTACAGGAAAGGTGTATAAGCTCTCAGACCTAAAAGGAAAAATCGTCCTTTTGGATTTTTGGGCCAGTTGGTGTGGTCCGTGCAGAAGAAATAACAAGGAACTCATCAAAATTTACGACAAGTATAAAGGCAAGGGGTTTACCGTATTCAGTGTCTCTTTAGACGGGGTAGATTCCCGCATGAAACGCCGCTTTTCCAATCCGGACGATCTTAAAAAATACACGGAACAAAGCAAACAACGATGGATTCAGGCGATTGCAAAGGATAAACTCGTGTGGCCCTATCACGTAAGTGACTTGAAAAAATGGGAAAGCGGACCAGCTGCTACTTATGGTGTAAGGAGTATTCCGCGCACATTTTTGATAGACCGGGAAGGCAAATTATTTGCGCTCAACCCCAGGTATGACCTCGAAGATAAAATCAAAGAGTTATTAGCCAAAAGCTAATCCGGATGTTTTGCCCCCCAAATCATACCACAGAGTTTGAATTGGGATGCTTTAACCCTGAATTATTTATTCCGTCGTCGCACGTAATCAGCGGTAGTCAGTGAATAAGGACAAGTCCAAAGTCCTCCTTTTTTACATATTATAATAAATGCTAATATTTGGCATAATTTTTTCTTGTAATAAAGAGAAAATATACGAAATATGCGAAAAGGACTCCGACATAGTCTCCTTACCTGGTTTACCATACTCCTACTCACCGGCATTCCTTCCTTTCTAATTGGACAGGATACTGCAATAAGAGATACGATATGCATGACCACACATGACACCTTATTGGTCAGTGCTGTTGACGGTAGCTATTTGCCACAAAGCGATTTGGATATCTCTTCGTTTAAGGTATTGTCTTCTCCAAAATTGGTCAATCTGAAAATAGACTACGCTTTAGGCGTCTTTGAAATTCAACCTGCACCTTATCGAACAGGATTGGATAACCTGCAATTTGAAATTTGCACGAATTCCGGAGATTGCTATCAAGTATCATTAGCGCTATTCATAGATCCTTGGAATACCGTTACACCTGTTAGTGACAATATCATCACTTTTAAAAATACACCCGTTGAGAATAATTTTTTCTACAATGATTTTGATGCAGAGTCAGACTCCATATATATAATGCTAGGAGGTATAATGACAGGAGACACTAAGGGACAAGCAGTCCTTTTAGACAATGCTGGAGGTTTTACTTATTCCCCGCCGATGGATTTTGTAGGGAAAGATCTGATGGAATACATTATTTCAGATACGGTGACACCCCCTACTGTTCGGAATGCATATATAAATGCACGAATAGTAAATAGAAACCCATCGTGTACTCAAACGCTCATAGCCAACCCGGACAACTATATCGTACCTTTAAACGGAATAGTCCAAGGCAATGTGTTATGGAACGATATGGATATCACCCACGACTCGTCACTACTGGTAACTATAACTCCGATAGAAGGACCATTTTTAGGATCCGTAGATATCAGTCCAAATGGAGATTTCACTTATACTGCGGCTAGAAATAGCTTGTACCTTGAGTCTATCCGTTACGAGGTCTGTAATCAAGACCCTGTATGCTCATCTTGTGATACAAGCTGGTTATATCTCCGAGTTGGAATGGACAAGGTGGGACCTTGTCTCGACATCAAACAACCCAGTCAAGATGGATTCAATGCAGGATGCAATGAGAAACAACTTGAAGGAGAGATTATCGACCCAAATACGGCCCCCCATCCCTTCTACATTTCCCCATCCCCGATATTAGCTCCTCAGCATGGGACAGTAACTTGGGATACTACAGGGCATTATATTTACACCCCCAATGCCGGCTATAGCGGGCCGGATAGATTTGGATATGAAATATGCAAAAAAGATGCTTCTGACGGAAGTATTCATGCCTGTACAAAGGCTTCTACATTAATCATGATATTCAATCAAACGCCCATCGTGGCACTAGATGATCACATGGTGATCCAAGGGAGCAATACCGCTGATATTAATCCTATTGCTAATGATTTTGATCAGGAATATGAGATTGACAGCCAATCTCTAAAAATTCTACAAAGTCCCCAACATGGAATCGCAGGAATAATTCCGGGAGCCCAAGTAAGATATACTCCAAATACTGGTTATCAAGGTCAAGACTCTATTATCTATTCGATCTGTGATCAGGTACATTTATGTGCTGCTGCGACATGTGATACCGCCACAATTTACTATGATATACAAGCCCCCATGGCAATAGGGATAGAGGGGTTCGACGTATATATAAATACTCGAAACTTACCTGAACTCAGATGGCGTATGTTCAGCTCAAATAACCCAAAAGGATACTTCCAAGTTATGCGCTCAACAGGTGGAGATAAGTGGTCTGTGATCGATGAAATAGACTATGACCACAACCGGTTAATCCCTTATACATATGAAGATAATAAAGTTAATTCACTACCCAAGCATACCCTTTATTATAAGATTATTTATTTCGACGATAAAACTACAAGTATTTCAGAAATGAAATCTGTCCATATTGGCGACCCAAATTTCTCTGTTGAGGCGTTGTATCCAAACCCCGTTAAAGACGAGTTATTCCTTAGGGGAATTCAACCATCAAATGTCAAAGAAATTAATTTCTTTGACGCAAATGGAAGACCCAAAATGCAATTAAGATACTTGGCAGGGAATGCGTTGGATATAGAGATACGTGGATGGAGTAAAGGTATTTATTTCTATGAAATAATCCTGTACAAAGGAGAGGCAATAACCGGAAAGCTAATTAAATTATAAAAGCGCTTCCACTACCAAATACCTAATTCAAATGCATTATTCTGTCCATGACAGAACTACTTGCAAGTGCCTCAATCTAATCTTTGAGGTGTGCAGTAACACTTCGTAGTAAATTACTTTTCAAACACTTCTATCACTTTGCTACGTTTAACTAGCTCCGTAAATTTACCCTTAAAACGAGTTGCCTTAACGATATGATTATCTATCCAATGATAGTGTCCTCCTCTAGGCTTCCCCATCAAAAGATGATGATATTGGAAGCCATGTAAATCCAACCAATACTCCGTCACAAATCGGTGTTGTTCAGTCCTTGAAGTAAAAAATGTAATTATGTGCCCTTCTTCATACCACTTATTGACAATCTCCAATGCATCCGGATAAACTTCTGCCGTCGTCATACGCCACGGCTCCTCATTAGGGATATCACTGCTAATGGTACCATCAATGTCAATAAGATAATTCTTCATGCCTTCCGGCAATGAAGGACTAATCGGGCTGCCGTGTTCATCATAAGCCTGTTTTAGATTGATTTTTTTAGTCTGCATAAGAGGATATTTTCCAGGTAAAGATACAAAGTTAATCAAAAATGATATAATGCTCCGGATCAATAGGCCTGCCTCTGTGCCATAGTTCAAAATGCAAATGAGGCCCACTCGTCAAAACTCCGGAATTCCCAATAATTGCAATGGCTTCTCCCATACGGACTTTGTCCCCGACATGTTTTAGGAGCGATGAGTTATGCTTATAAAAAGATACGAGGTTATTGTCGTGCTGTATTGCGATAGTATATCCTGTATTCATCGTCCAATCGGAGCTGATAACATGCCCCGCCAAAGTAGCAAGAACAGGTACATTCTCCGGTGCGATGATGTCAACCCCATAATGATTTTTATCGGGCATATAGGATGCACTCACTTTTCCTTTAACCGGGGGGGTAAAATAAATATTCGCTATCGAAGTATTCTTTTTATCCGCTGCGAGATGAACCTTGAATCCATTAGCTTTACGATTTTTTTGAACTACATGATCTCTCAATATCTTATCCTCTTTTACTTTGGGTACCAACCCCCTTTCGGAAAGCGCAGGTACAGATTTCTGCATTGCATCTTCTTCCGTTTCCGCGTGTCCCGACAGCTGCGCTTTGAATGCCTGTATATAAATATCTCTTTTTCCAATCTCCTCTTGTAGATGCTGCACCTCCCGTTGTAGCTCGAGGAATGGACGTTGGTCTCCGATATCTTGATAACCCGGGATGAACACTTTCAACGGAGTAAAAGCAATCAACAACGCAGTAAGAATAGAGACTAGCATTAACACCCCGCCCAACACACCTAGCACCTTCAGAAAAGTGAGACGAAACACATACTTGTCGGCATAAGTATCTTCATGCTTGATCGTCAAGATATAATTATCTTTCCATTTGGCCCAAGTTGACTGTTCCTCCGCTTTGTGTTCTTCCATTCATCCTAAATTTATAGGTTCTAGATTAAATACGATTTTCAAAATAATAAAAACAACTGTTATAGAGTTAATTATCTGTCATGAAATGAACATGAATTTTAATAATCAAGAAATGTACACAAATGCATGATTAAGTATATTGGGAACGCAGCAGAGCTATCGGCGCGGAAATATTATAATGCATATAATTCAGCTTATTATTAAATTGCATGATTATGGACGGACGGGGTTAATTCACGAAAGTAAATCAACCGGCATCTATTTGCATATTCGAAATTCATTCCATTTATGCAATCAATAAACGAAATAATAAACAAAAGGTTATAAATCGAATGCTATTTTGCAAAGATATTAGTAATATTGCACTTTTTTATAATATGAAACGAACATGAATTTTATTACTCAACAAATACACAAAGTCGTAAGATTGTAAAATATAACTATTCGCATCTTTGAATTAGGATTCGACTAAGTCGGTAGATCCAAATATTCTACACAAAAAGTTGCAGTATATCAAAGGAGGTTAACAGTAAAAAAGGAGTTGTTGCAGTTGATGAAATTTATATTAATTTATTGCTCTTGTAAAGATAAATCATAGAGAAAGTAATCAGGATAAACGTAATGATAAAGAAGATTAGATACAACCAAAGGACAGATAAAATTAAAAACGCTGTAAGGCAAGCAATAATCCCTGCATTTGGAGTTATTGCAGTGCTTGTTGTGCTAGGGAGTTGTGCATCCAAGAAAAAGGGGAAGCAAGGGCCATCTGCTGCCCGGCAAGCCTATGAAAACATGACTGGGTATTACAATGCCTATTTCAATGCCAATGAGTTACTACAGATTAGTTATGAAAAATTAAAGGGTTCTTACAAGGAGAACTACAATGAAATTCTCCCGGTCTATCCTATGCAACTAGCCGATATTAGTCCTGTAAAAGCAGATCTGGACAAAGCGATCGACAAGTTGATTAAAAATATCAACGGGCATGAAGTCAGTCACTGGCAAGATGATTCCTATGTCATGATTGGGGAGATCCAAATGCTAAAGAAAGATTATGAAACGGCAGAGGAAACGCTAGAATATTTCATGCAGGCTTTTGATCCACTCAAAGCAAAGAACAGGGCATCGCGTTCCACCTCTAAATCTAAGAAGAAAAAAAGTAGAAAGAAAAAAAGGCATCGTAAAAAAAGTCGCAAGAAGAAATCTAAAAGCAAATCATCAAAAAAAACAAATCAAGCGCACTCCCCTACTACTAAAAATACAACTCAGGCTTCGGATGGCTTCTTGATTTGGAAACACACTCCGGCTTATAAGGACGGATTAATTTTACTGGCCAGAACCTATATCGAAAGAGGCAAACCGACTTTGGCAAGGAGTATCTTAAGACGATTAAAAGAAGATGCCTCGCTTTCTAAAGAACAAAAAGCAAAAATTGGTATAGCCCAAGCCCATTTATATATCCGACAACACCAGAAGACCAAAGCACAGGGAATTCTGGCAGAAACTATCCCAATGGTCAAGTCTAAAGACGATAGAGCAAGGTATTGGTATATCCTCGGTCAACTGGAAGAGGAAAGCGGACAATGTAGAGAAGCGATTAATGCATTTGAGCATGTGATTGATTTGCGCAGAAATTATGACATGGAATTTCATGCACTTTTACACAAAATTAAATGCACATCAGGAGAAGAATCCAAGGATGCCGACAAGACCATTCGACGTCTAAAAAAGTTAATGAAGGATGATAAAAATGAAGAGTTTATCGGTCACATCTATGATGCTATGGCTTCTGTCGAACTCAAACGCGGCAATATGGACAAGGCTAAAGAGTACTATAGGAATGCGCTGAATTCTACTGCAGATAAATACCTCAAACAAAAGGTGTATTTACACTTAGCGAATTATTATATGGAAAGAGAATCTTACCTTGAGGCAAAACTATATTTAGATTCTACCCTAAGTGTAATGGACAAGGATTACCCAAAAAGAGGGTCCATTGAAAAGCAAAGAGATCACCTCAAAGATATAGCTGCTCAAATTTCTATCATTCAAGAAAAAGATAGTTTATTGAGAATAAGCGAACTATCCGAGAAAGACCAATTAGCATTGGCTAAGAAATTAGAAGAAAAAGCGAAAGCTAGTCAAGCGGCAAAAGAAACTGCTAATCTAGAGCAGGAGAAAAACAACGAATTACAATTTCCCGGCAATCTTCAGCCGGGAAGAATAGGGCTTCCGCGTGGTCCCGGTGGCTTTCAACTAAGACCCAATAGTTTTTTTGCTTATAATCCAGTACTACTACGTAAGGGCAAGACCGAGTTCAAACGCAAATGGGGTACCCGTAAACTCGAAGATCATTGGAGGAGATCTAAGAAAGACCTCATACAAGACATCTCTGAGAATACAGACTCCACTGAAGTGGTAGAAGAAAAAGAATTAACGAGTACTGATGATCGAAATCTAATTAGAAAATATCTTCCCGGCATCCCTAACTCCGCGAAACAAAAAGAGGAAGTGCGCAAAGAAATTGAGCTCGCTTATTATACATTGGGTAAGCTTTATAAGGACAAAATGGATAATTGTAATAAGTCATCAAAAACATTGGAAGAATTAATTGTCAGGTTCCCAAAAACCACTTATGAAGCAGGTGCTTTATATTATCTATACCTCTGTTCATCTTCAGAAGGAGATAATAGGAAAGCGAAAGATTACAGATTGACATTAGTACAAAAATATCCCAATTCACTTTATACCAAAGTATTGGAAGATCCCGATTTTGTTAAAAAATGGCTCGCTGAACAAAATAAAGAAGAAGTCTTCTACAAACAAACTTATGCATTGTTTTCTGCAGGGGAATACGTCAAAGCAAAACGTCAAATCGAAGCGTACCATACCCTTAAAGACAAGAAAAATAATAAGTATGATGCGAAATTTGCCTTGCTCGAAGCGATGATAGAAGGAACCAACGGCAAAGAAGCTTATATCAAAGGCCTGAAAGATGTCATTGCCAAATATCCCGAAGCGCCAGAGACCATTCGAGCCAAGGAGATCATGCGTTTTCTACAGGGAGATGAAGAAGCATTTGATCAAAATGGAAAAGCTTCTGAAGGACAGCAATTCGAGTATAAATACACCCCTGACAAAATGCATTATGCTTTGGTCATCATTCACGATTTAAAGGGGAATAGTATCAGTAAAATTAAGATTGACATCTCTCAGTACAATCGCAAAAACCACCCTGACTTGCATCTAAAAATGACCTCAGCCAACCTAGATATCAATAAAGATATTCCCCTTATTCTCATCAGGAAATTCAAAAATGCTGATGAGGCGATGAAGTATTACCGACATATTCAAAAAGACCTTAACGAATTTATCCACACAGATATCCATTACGATTTATATGTCGCATCTCAATCGAATTACAGGAATATCATCCATAAGAAAAGTACTACTTCCTTTCGTCCCTTTTTCGAACATTATTATCTATCCCAAAACAAGTAATAGAAAAGGTGCCCTTTTTTTTTAAAAAAAATACTCAACTAAAATACCGATGTTGCTCGGGGAAACAACCCTGAATTCAAGAGGGGACTGAACCATTTCATACCCGATTCACAATATGATATATGTACGGTTAGGTGTATGCTCACTTTGCCCATTGGGGTATTGTGGTAAGATCAATGTGAAATATATAGGTCCCATAAAAATATACAAGCAATGTAATAAGGACGGCAGAAATCAAATTGAGCATCAAACCTGCCCGCATCATTTGAGTAACTCGGACCCTTCTTGTCCCAAATACGATAGCATTGGGCGGGGTGGCTACCGGCAACATAAAAGCCATTGACCCAGCCAATGTAGCTGCGAGCATAAACAGAAGGGGATTGGTCTGTATACTCCCTGCAAGCCCGGCTAGAATCGGTAAAAAGGTCTCTACTGTCGCGGTATTAGAAGTCAGTTCCGTCAAGAAAGTAACTAGTAGGACGATACATAAAACAATCAACATCGGGTGAACCCCTTTTAGCCAAACAAGCTGTTCGCCAAACCAGCTAGATAAACCGGAGGCTTTAAACCCACTTGCCAATGCAAATCCACCTCCGAAAAGCAATATTATTTCCCATGGAATATCCTCTGCAGCTTTCCAATCCATTAAAAAAGTATCCTCTTTCTTACTAGTGGGAAGAACAAACAAAAGTGCAGCAACAAGAATGGCTACTGTTCCGTCATTAATATATCGGGGGAAGGGAAAGAGCCCTGACCATCCGGGGATGTGAATGGACCCAACATCAATATCCACTCTAGAAAACCATAGAATTGCCAGTAGGACAAACAGAGCTGCCACCCATTTTTCTTCATAGGACATAGGCCCCATATCGATTTTTTCACGAGCAATAGTCTCTGGTCCGATATTCTTCCATTTGGAAGCTTTACGAACAAATAGATAGTACAAGTAAAAATACAATATCCCAAATGCCAATAAGGAAAGCGGGGCAGCGAATATAAACCATTGGGCAAAGGAGATTTCCGGTGCACCAGGATAATAAATATGAAAAATACGAGCGAAGGATAAATTGGGCGGGGTGCCTACTAATGTTGCGATCCCTCCAATGGAAGCACTATATGCAACGGCCAATAGCATACCTACTGCAAATTCTTTTACCTTTTCCCGCCCATTCATCTCTTCGAGCTTAACGATGATGGAAATCAATATCGGGACCATCATCATCGTTGTAGCAGTATTGGATATCCACATGGATAAGAAGGCAGTTGCAAACATAAAACCAAAGAGCATTCTACCCGGGCTTACTCCCGTAAAGCTCAGAATATTCAATGCAATCCTACGATGTAAATTCCATTTTTGAATAGCCAATGCCACAAGAAATCCACCTATAAATAAAAAAATAACATGGTTAAAGTAGGTGGAAGAGACTGCCTTACCGTTCATGATACCCAAAAGTGGAAAAAGGACCACCGGCAAGAGAGAGGTAATCGCTAATGGGACAACCTCTGACACCCACCATAAAGCCATCCACAAAGCGACCCCCAAGGTCCTTGAAATACTAGGTTGATCCGGGCTTATCCCGGAAAAAAAGAAAAAGTATAGGCCGAAAACAGGACCGGCAATAAACAATAAATACCTCCATTTTTCGGAAGGATGTGGCAAAATCGAAGGGCGCGTATCATCCATGAAAAAAGATTCTATTGTAAGTTCAAAGATACACTTAAAATCTCAAAATTGAACTAGCAATGAAGATTTAATTCACGGGATTATATCCATCGTTGTCATCCCACCATTTCATACCGAACAATACGCATTCAAATGGGTTTTTATCGCATAATCCTAACGTGGAAAACAAGTCGATGAAATCCAAATCATATATGATTCTAAGAATCACACAATTCACTCTTCAACAAGGAGCGCAACTGCTTACAGACAGACGTCACTGAATATCTTTTGTATAAGCGGTAGTGGTGAATCGGCTCAGAAAACATGACTACCTTTATTGACAAAACTATTAATAAAATCGAGTTTATGAAAAAGGCGATGTTGATCATAATGGACGGTTGGGGAATAGGACCGTACCCCGAACGCTCTGCTATCGCGCAAGCAAACACGCCCTTTTTCGATCAACTTTGGAAGAAATACCCACATTGTACATTGACAACTTATGGTGAGAGTGTGGGGTTGCCCGATGGTCAAATGGGCAATTCGGAGGTGGGACATATGCATATCGGAGCGGGAAGAATCGTTTACCAAGACCTAGTCAAAATCAATAAAGCCATTGAGAATCATACCTTGGAACACAATCCAGTGCTTCAAGACTGGATAGCTTATTCGACGAGAGAGAATAAACCGATTCATCTTCTTGGGTTAGTATCAGATGGTGGCGTTCACAGCCATATTGCCCATTTGATGGCTCTGATTGACATCTTAGATCGGAGAGGTGTTCGGCGGATATATATTCATGCTTTTCTCGATGGAAGAGATACAGATCCCAAAAGTGGGATAAATTATATCACTCAACTCTTAGACCATATTGGTCATCGCAAGCACATACGGATTGCCACTTTGAGCGGGCGATATTACGCCATGGATCGAGACAAGCGCTGGGAGCGTATTAAAGAAGCTTATGATGCTATCGTGTTGGGTCATGGGAGAGAAGCCTCTGACCCTCTTCAAGCTATCCGAGAGGCTTATGAACGAGGTGAGACAGATGAATTTATTCACCCTATTGTCTTGTCGGATTCTAAAGGATTACCAATAGGCTGCTTACAAGCCGGAGATGAAGCTATTTTTTTTAATTTCCGGACAGATCGCCCTAGGGAATTAACCACGGTTTTGACACAAAAAGACCTGCCGGAATATGACATGCACACCTTGCCGATTCGCCTTGCTACCTTTACTTTATATGATGCATCCTTTAAAGGGATTCCCGTTATTTTCCCTAAGGATAATTTGGATCATACGTTGGGTCAAGTGATATCAGAAGAGGGAGGAACCCAACTGCGAATCGCAGAAACAGAAAAATATCCACACGTCACTTTCTTCTTTTCAGGAGGAAGAGAGCAAGTATTCGAAGGGGAGCATCGCATCATGATTCCCTCCCCAAAAGTAGCCACATACGATTTGCAACCTGAGATGAGTGCACCCCAAGTCACTGATGCAGTAATATCTGAAATCATCGATACGTCTCCTGACTTTATTTGTTTGAACTTCGCCAATACGGATATGGTGGGGCACACCGGAGTCTTCGAAGCAGCCGTTAAAGCGGCCGAAACGGTAGATCAGTGTCTTCAACACATCCTACCGCTAGCTAAAGAGAAGGGGTATGCCATCATCATTACAGCTGATCATGGCAATGCCGACTACATGATCAATGATGACGGTACGCCCAACACAGCACATTCACTGAATCCCGTACCTTGCATTTGGGTTGAGGAAGGGGGACTGTGTACTCATAAAAGCGGTTACTTGTACGACCTAGCTCCAAGTATATTACATCTTATGGGTTTGCCTATTCCTTCCGGCATGACCGGAAAAATATTATTTAACATGCCTAAATAATCATCGATTCAAATGAATTGGAAATATCTATTATTTGTCGGAGCTCTTGCAGTAGGCTCCTTACTTTATGTGGTCAAGGAAAAATTCTTAAACAAAGAAGCGAATGTCGCTCATTGGACATTCAAGACTTTGGATGGTAAAATTGTCACTATGGAGGATTACAAAGGTAAAAATGTCGTGCTCAATTTTTGGAAAACATGGTGTTCGCCTTGTATGAAAGAAATGCCAATACTCGAAGAGGCGAGAAAACAATTAGGCCCTGACTTTGTATTTCTGTCTCCTTCAGATGAGGATATGGACAAAGTACGAATATTCAAAGAGACCAATGACTATGGATTCACCTTTTTATCTTCCATGAAATTCTCACTTTTAGGAGTCGTTTACTATCCCGAGACTTTTGTGATAGACAAAGAAGGGAATGTCGTCAAACATCAGCTTGGCGCCTTTAAGTACAACGGCAAAGTGCTAGCGGATTCACTCAAGTATTGGACAAGTAATAAAATCAACTAAATTGAAACCCCTTCAGCTTTTGGATTCCAGGAGGTTTAGACCGGCAGTAGCTTTGGAATGAATGGATAATTCGTAGCGATCAGGAGAGCGTCCAAGTGCCATGTGATAATAATACTTGGCTAATTTTACATTGCCCAATCTCGCATAAATCACGCCCAAGTGATACGCTGCATTGCACAAGCGATAATCCGTATCATATGCTACAGCTTTAACCACTTCCTTATAGAACCGTATGGCGTGAAACCAATTCTGTTTCTGTTCGTAATTGCGTGCTTTCAGGTAATTGACTACCATAGTTCTATGAGGAAATACCTGAAACAGTGCTGTGATTTGTTCTAATATATCTAAAGATTGATCGTAATACCCGCCGTCTAACAGGACACGCGCTTGCAGCAAATATTTATTGGGTTTCACTTTAGATTTTGCCTCTTCCAAGGCGGCCTTATCCGCATCCGTTACGGCCACACCTACCCGCTGACAATCTGCCATATATCGATCATACTGTTTGCCTTGATGAAACAAAACATCACACCAAGCAAGTTTTTGATACGCCTCTTTGAGATAATGCCGGCCTTTAAAGGTCTGTATGAAATGGTTGAAATGCTTTTCAGCTTTGGGATTTAGAGACTGCATATAAGCCATCCCCTTCATAAAATCCAAATAGGGAAAACTCAAATCGGTTCCGGATTTCGAAATACTGTTTAAGATAACCAATGCCCCGGATGCATCATGTCGCTTGATAAATACATGAGCTCTGGCAAATTCAGCTAACCTACCATCCACTCTAGCAAATTCAGGAGAGTGAATATAGTTGTAAGCCTGAGAGGGAGCGTTCTTAAAATTAATATATATAAAGGAAAGCATTCCCATCGCTTCCGGTAAAAACATCCGTTCTTCACCACTGGCCTTTACGATAGACTTTACCTCTTCAAGTCCTCGGTTGATATTGCCTTCTATACCTATCCAGCTAACCCACCAACGAACATCCTTAGGCATAGCACCTAAAATAGCGCGGATGAAACCATAGGTCATTTTATTAGGTAAAAACTCCGGAAAATCTTCCCTGTTTTTCTTTAATAAAAAATAGGCGTCCGATATTTCCTTAAATGCTTTGACACGATGCTCCATTTTAATCATAACCAATGCCCACTGGAGTCGTATATGCGCCTCGGTAAACCGATAATAGGCTGAGTTTTTAGACGTCATTCTAATCGCTCTGATTCTTCTGTCTTTATTGGGCAATAATCGGTCATAATCTCTTGTATCCTCTCCGATAAAAAGGGTTAGAAAATCAATGTAATTCTCGAGCAAATACACCATTGGGTTGTCCGGGGTCTGCACTTTTAACAGGTTGATCTGTCGCTGGGCCTTCTCCAGTTCCAAATCCAAGATATGACTGTAAATCGTCCTTACGGTCGGTGTGATAGCGCCCTCCGGGCTTTCTATGGCAAAGCTCCGTACAGAAAACAAAACCAAAAATAACAGCAGAATACTTCTAAACACTTTCATATCTCAATTAACGCCAAAGATACTTTAAATCTTGTTGTCGTCTGGCGACTTTCCTACATTCAAGAGCATTTTAGAGTGATGGTGTATTGGACCGTAGGAGAAAGAGAGGCACTTTGCCCCTTAAGTATCCTGCCAGCAGACAAATTCATCTTGGAAATACAGTCTTCTACCCGCTGTTCAGTACTGCTACTTCGATTCGTTTTATCCCGATATTCTTAGGTGTGATTTGGGTTAAAACGCTTATCTTTGAGACTTGACTTAGCCGTAATTTGTCACAGAACCTATGGACGTACACAAGATATTCAGTCATTACTTCAAAGACCCTTCCGTTAGAAAGGCGGCAGAAGTCGTTTCCCGCAGATTGGAAGAAGGACACATCTGCATCTACGAAGAGGATGAAGCACTACAAGAAGCTTCCCTCTCTCTAATCAACCATCTTTCTGATTCACCGTGGGTGGGGAGTTGCGATGACGAGGCAAAACCATTTATATTGGATGGAGATCGATTGTATCTACAGCGTTATTGGCATTATGAAAGTACGATTTTACACAAGATTGAACGTTTATTATCCTCCACATTGGACCTCAATTTAAGGGAGATCTCAGACTTCATTCTAACGACAGCCACGGCCCCTGACTCACAGTTGCCCTTTCCCTTGAACGTCGATTGGCAAACGATGGCTGTACTTCACGCTCTAAAGTACCGATTTACGATTATCACAGGAGGCCCGGGCACCGGGAAAACGACCTCAGTAGCTCGAATTCTAGCAACCAAATTGCTACTGCATCCACCAATAAAAATAGCTGCTGCCGCACCGACGGGCAAAGCTGCAGCGCGAATGAATGAAGCCCTCATAAAAGCCTCCCAACGCCTTCAGCTCGACGATGTAATCCGACAAAAGATAGAGCAAATAGAAGCTTCAACACTTCATCGATTGCTCGGATATAATCCGATAGAGGGGAAGTTTAGATACGATACCATCACCCCCCTGCCCTTTGATCTCATTGTCGTAGATGAAGCATCCATGATGGATGCTGCTCTTATGGCTAGATTGTTAGCCGCGACTTCTGATGAGGCTCAAATCGTCCTCCTTGGAGATCGCCATCAGCTCTCTTCTGTAGAAGCGGGATCTATATTTGGGGATTTATGTACATCAGCAGGACCTTTTGCCTTGCCCGATCAAAACGACAAGTCCTTTTACGGGGAATTTATTTCGGGGATCGACCAATGGCCTATTCCGTCTATCCCTAATGCAACCAATTTCTTAACAGGGCATATCCTCCAATTACACTTCAGTCACCGATTCGATCAGACAAAAGGAATCGGGCAGTTTAGCCAACTCCTTTTATCCGGATGTACAGACCCGGATCGTCTGATCGCTCCTTACGAATCTGACGTTAACAATACAGGCAATCTTCATATCGTCCCTTCCTTAGAAAACGATCGATGGACTATCTTTCTACAGCGCTATACAGCTTATGCCCAAGAAAAGGACATCGCTACAGCCTTAACCAAATTGGGAGAAGCAAGAACACTATGCGCCACCCACGAAGGCCCCATGGGCACCCATTCTCTGAACACACTTATTCAGGACTTCCTCCAAAATCAAGGATATCTAGGTTCGACAAAACCTTATTATCACAACCAACCCATCCAAATCACCTCCAATGATTACAACTTACAACTATTCAATGGAGATGAGGGACTTATCCGCACCGATCCCGAGAGTGGAGCATTAATGGCATGGTTTGAAGGAGAAGAAGGTACACTGAGGGCGTTTCCCCCATCCATTCTCACGGGATTTAGAACTGCTTTTGCCATGACCATCCACAAAAGCCAAGGTTCCGAATACGATTCAATTGCCGTGTGCTTACCCACAAGAGCTCATAGAATACTGACGAGAGAATTGCTCTATACCGCGGTAACAAGAGCAAAAAACGAAGTATTGCTCATCTCAGATAAGGAGGTACTCATCAAGTCCGTACAAAATCCTACCCGGAGGATGTCCGGCATCATCCCAAGAATACAATCTTCCAATACAAATTCTCCCAAATCCCTATAAATATGCCTGTTACACTCTATCTCTCCAATGACCTTAACCAACTGGCAAAAGTGCTGTCCCAGCAAATTAAAACAGCACCTCTCGGACCATTTGGGAGTGAACAACTCGTGGTCCAGACAGAGGGAATGCGGCGATGGTTATCCATAAAAATAGCGGAGAACAATGGCATATCGGCACAGATGAACTACTACAGCCCGGATCATTTGCTCAAGTCTTTTTTTCACTTAGCCGGGCTGACAACCGAGGAGATGATCACCCCGCCGCAATTGAGATGGGTGCTCTTTGATATTCTCGACGAACCCGATTTTCAGACCAAGTACCCCTCCGTCTACCAATACTATCGGGACGATGCTCTAAAGAGGATGATGCTCGCGACTACTACTGCTGATTTATTCGATCAGTACACGGTTTATCGACCGGAATTCATCTCGGCTTGGAACGCTGATAAAACACCAGATCTCAAGACTAAAGATCCCGAATTTATCCTTCAAAATGACTGGCAAAAAACCTTATGGTCCCGATCCAAACAGATCCTAAAGCGACACTCTAAAGACATGGACAAAACGACCTTGAGCATGGAATTGGAGAAGCGCCTCAATGACCCAAAAATACAAGCACAAATTCGACGTACGTATCCCAGGATTAGTTTCTTTGGGCTGTCCACCTTTACCCGTTTTCACCTACAATTGTTTCTTCGCAAAATTTCGACCATTACACAGGTTTCTTTTTATTTTATCAACCCGGCTCCGGAGACGTATTGGTATCATGATATTTCAGAGAAATCAGCCTATTGGATAAAACGCATCTACCATATCGACCCGGCTAGCCAATACCTTTATAAAGGCAACCCACTTTTGATGAATTGGGGGCGCACTGCCAAAGAGCTCATGGCCGTATTCTTCGGTGAGCTTGCTGATGAGGTTCAGATGGTATCTGTGCCACCTACCCTCCCATCCTCCGGTCGTTCACATTCACTACTGGAGACCATTCAGATGGACTTGTTCAACAATTTCATACCAAACCCTAATTCTCTCATCCCCTCCTCCACCCTTCAAGATGACAGCATAAATATAGCAGCACATTATACACCTTATCGAGAGATTGAAGGCTTGTATGACTACCTGCTGAGACAAATGGAGCTTCATGGTTATAAGCCGCATGAAATGATCGTACTTGTCCCAAATATAGATACTTACGCCCCATTTATACAAGCCGTCTTCAACAATATCAAAAAAGAACGGCGCATTCCTTTCACGATAACGGATAGAAGTTATAATGGATTGGACAACCCGATTGGCGTCCTTAAGGCACTCCTGCAATTGAGAGAAGAAGACTTTACATCTGAAGGCATATTCCAGCTTTTGGAATCGGATTTTATTCGTGCTGCTACCGAAATTAAGGATTTGGATGCGGTGCGTAGACTAATTCAAAGGGCCAACATTCGATTTGGAATTGCGGGAGACCCTGAACTGGAGACAGACATCGTGAGTTGGAACCATGGACTTGAGCGGTTGATCCTGGGATATGCAATGAAAACAAATATTCCATTCGCGATAGCAGACAGTGAGCGCGAAGTACTTCCCCTGGACATCATGGAGGGAGCTCAGGCCCTTGAGGGACTCAGACTTATCGGATTTATCCAACGGCTCATCTCCTTTATTCGAAGGAGAAAACGACCGCGGAGATTGGTAGAATGGAAGA
>Ga0256841_1000647_pt1 | contig 34494 bp, 33 predicted proteins | sample 356308metaG_FD_185971 | JGI IMG/M metagenome (GOLD analysis project Ga0256841, IMG submission 185971) | Hydrothermal vent microbial communities from Mid Atlantic Ridge, Atlantic Ocean - 356-308 | ecosystem: Environmental > Aquatic > Marine > Hydrothermal vents | place: Atlantic Ocean: Mid... | reverse complement strand
CTAGCCCGTTTCAGCCTGACGCGACTTCGTTTTTATGTTCCGGTGAGTGCTTGTGATGATTTACCTGGCCGGAGGCATCGAGGCGAAAGTTGCAGCGGACTTCCTCGGCCAGTTCTTTTGCATCGCTCAACAGGTCGGTGACGGATTCCCGGTCTTCCCCGGCCGGCGTCGCGCCGGCGGCCAGCTCGCGGTCAATGTCCGCCTTGACGCTGCGCATCATCGCCTGCCCCTTGCCAATCCACAGACCGGCAGTTCTTGCCAGCCCGGGCAACCGGTCGGGCCCGATGACGATCAGGGCGACCAGGCATACCAGTGCGATTTCAAAAAATCCGATATCAAACATCAGGGCCGGTGCGGCAGGTCTTTCAGCCGCTTACACACGCGAAGAGTCCTTGAGTTTGACCGCTGCGGGAACCACCTCGTCGGGTGCCGTCCGGTCTTCACGCACGGCCTGTTTAAACCCCTTGATGGCTGCGCCCAGGTCAGTACCCAGTCCGCGCATGCGTTTCGCGCCAAATAAAACCAGCACGATGGCCAGAACAATAAGCAATTGCCAGACACTGATACCCACGGCCTATCCTCCTTATTAAACGGTTGCTGTCACTGCTGCCCCGTTACCCTGCCAACAACGAGGCTGAAACATAAACGGCAGGTACGTTTTGAGCCAGGTCGGGCAACCCGGACATGGAACCGGTATCACCCGGTCAGGACACGCAGAACCTGCCATCCCTGCGGCAGACGGTCTTGACCGCGTGGTACCGGTTCCAGGCCCTCCCACCATGCTCGCCACGATTGCCTAAACCCTACAGGCTCCCAGGTTAAGTAAAAATAGCCGTCATTGCGTAGCGCGGCAATCTCATGACGATATCTCTATCATTCAGGGATTGCCACGTCACTGCGTTCCTCGTAATGACAGGGCTTTTGAGATTAACTTAGTGCCATTCGATGGTTGTATAACTTATAGCATGGTTGAACGGTGTTTATCTGTGGCTTTTATTACACAGGCTTAAAGGCCGAAAACAGCGGGGCCTGTTATACTGGGACGGTCGAATTCCAGGTAAAGCGGATATGAAAGCATCGCACGATGACCTGCCACCGGGAGAAGCGCTGTCACTGGCTCGTCAATGTCATGCGCAGGGCGATCCCTGGCAGGCGGTGGTGCATTGCAGGACGGCCCTGTCCGGGGGTGAAGACCCGGTTGAAGCGCTTGTCCTGCTGGGCCGGAGTCTTGCCGCCACGGGTGACCTGCCGGGTGCGGGCCACCAGCTCAGCCGGGCGATCGAGACCGATCCCGCGCGGGCAGATGCCTACCAGTACCTGGCTGAAGTCAATATGCAGATCGGCCGTGCCCCGGAAGCACTGCGTTGTTACCGGCACGCACTGCAACTGCGACCGGACGATATCGATGTCCTGAACGGTTACGCACTGGCATTGTGGGGAACGGGGCAGCTCGACGAGGCACGCTCGCTGTTGCAGCGTGCGGTCGAGCGTGAGCCCGGACACGCCTTCAGCCGGCGCAACCTGCGGTTGCTTGACAGTCGCCTGGTGGATCGCTGGCACTTTGCCATGGTGAACGATGAGGCGCGTAACCGGCAGTTTGCGGCGGCGCTGGAACGCGCCATTACCCCGCGGAGCGTGGTGCTGGATATCGGCGCCGGTACCGGCCTGTTGTCCATGATGGCGGCGCGGGCGGGCGCCAGGCAGGTCATTGCCTGCGAAGCCAACCCGGCACTGGCCTCGCTGGCCCGGGAAGTGATCCGGGATAACGGTTGCTCGGACCGTATCCGGGTAATCAACAAATCCTCCCTGCAGCTCGATCCGGAGGCGGACTTCCCCCGCCATACGCGCCCTGACGTGCTGGTCGCGGAGGTGTTCGACACCATGGTGATCGGCGAAGGTGCCCTGAACACCTTTACGCATGCCTGTCGCTACCTGCTGGCGCCGGGTGCTACGGTCATCCCCCGGCAGGCGGTGCTGTTCGCCGGCCTGGTGGAGTCGGAACGCCTGTGGCGTGAGGGCGGTGCGGACCGGGCCGCCGGTTTTGACCTGACGCGCCTGAATCAGTTTCGCCCGGACAGCATTGCCCTGGAGGCGGCGAGTTTCGGTGGTCGCCTGCTGGCGGATGCGTTCCCCCTGTTCAGTTTTGACCTGACCGGTGGGCCGCAAACGCCCGCGAAGGTGAGCCTGGATATCCCGATCCTGGAACCGGGCGTCTGTCACGCACTGGTCTACTGGATACAGTTACACCTCGATGCCGGGGCAGTGATTGATAATCGCCCGGTGTTTGACGGCGAGGAGCAGGCCGGTCATTACTGCAGACACTGGTACCAGTCCGTCAAGTTGCTGGTGCCGCCACTGCCGGTTACTCCCGGTATGACACTGCGCGTGGAAGCCAGCCACAACCGGCAGAATGTGGCGGTCGTGGTGATGGATCCGCACAGCGGAGCGCTGCTGTAGGCAGTGCAGGGCAGACACCACGCCGAGCGCGGCGGTCGGATACCTTTTGCAGCTTTCTGTGTGTAATAAAACGCACATACATCCATGACGTAACCCGTATCCGGATTTGTCCAACACAGAAAAGTCCGGTGGTTTTCACAAGCGCCCGCATTCAGGGTACGATCAGAAGAACCTTGACCTGTTCATTTACCTGGCCGGTATCAATGTAGCCCAGTCCATCGCGGTGTTGCAGTATCCATTGCCGGACGTCTGCATCGTCACCGACGTTGTCGGGACGGACGCCGCGGCCGGTAAAGGTCATCTTCGACCAGTAGGCATTCAGCTGTTGCTCGCGCAACCCCAGCACTTTGCTGACGAATTCCCGGTACGCCGGGGTATCGGGTGCCTGGTCCGCGCGTCGCACGGTACCGCCCTGCGGGAAGGTCCTGGCTTTGGCCAGATAGATCCGTTTGACCTGGTTCAGTGTCAGCGCCGGTTCCGGGTTATCCGGGTGGGTGATGATGGCCAGCCCGGCGTGAACGCTGCCGGTAAGCAGCAGCCCGAACAGCGCCACAGGCCATAACATGCCGGTTGATCTGCTCATGAGTGACTCCTCAGAAGATAAAGTTGACAGCGACACTCAGCATATCGACTTCGTCAGAAGGGCTTACATCGACGCCGTTGGCGAACAGGCCGGACTGGTTCTGCAGATTGACCGGCACATTGGCGCCGGCCCTTGCGGCTTCCGGTTCGATGCGCTGCCATTCCAGTTTTAACGTCGTGGCGGTGCCCAGGTCGTAGCGCAGGCCGGCGGTCCAGCTGGTCTGTTCCAGTCCTCCATTGCCATTGTCGAGTGACTGATAGGTCAGGTGAGGCAGCAGGTTGCCGAAACGGTATCCGACCGTGGTGTACCAGCCGGTGATACCAACATCATCCGACTGACCGGCCGCATTGATGAAGTCCAGCAGGGTATAGGCGTATTCAGCGTACAGGATCAGGTTGTTCCAGTCCGTATTGATGCCGGCACTGGCGGTAAACATATCCTGGTTCGCCGTGTCGGCCAGTGCCGCGGCGGTGGCCGGGGCGAGTCCCGGGGGATTGTTCAGGGTTGACCAGTTGACATCGGTAACCAGGTTGACGATGTCATTACTGGCGCGCAGCACCAGGCCGTACATCTTGTCGAAATCCATGACGTCCGTGGAACGCCCGCCGCCATAGATTTCCGCGGAGTAGTCAAAACGGTCATTGAAGCCCTGGTAGCGCAGTGCGCCACCGTCATAGGCGTCCAGACCCATGGTGGGCGCAGCCATGTTGATGGAGTACACGACTTCCGGAGGGCGGATCCAGGGATAGGCATAACCGACCCGCACGTATTCGGATACCAGGTAGCCGGGGAATTTCACGCGTCCGGCCTTGACGGCCCAGTTACCGTTGAGATTCAGTGTGCCATAACCCCAGTCAAAATCGATGGAGCGATCACTCGGTGCATTGGCGATCTGCGCGGCGATGCTCAGTTTTTCATTGATGGTGACAATGGCATTCAGTCCCAGGGTGGATTCCTCGAAGCTGCCGTTGTCGTCGATGTTGCCCTCATCATGAAGATACAGGGCGGAGTCGTTGCTCCTGGCTCCGACCATGTTGAGGAAACCACTCCATTTGAATTCAATCGCCTGGGCATTGTGAGCCATGCCAAGCGCCAGTGCCGCGCCCAGTGCGTTCAGTCGGTATCGGATTGTCATATCGTACTCCCTGGTAGTATCACGTTAAGTTGGCGTATGGCGCGCGGTTGTTTGCATATCCTGTGGTTCACCGGCGCCTGTCTGGTTTACTCCGCGTACACGAACAGGCTGTCGCCCCGGCCTACGGCCCGGCTGTCGAACAGCGCCGGGTTGTTGTCCCGGGTGACATCACTGATGGTGAGTTGCAGTTCTCCTCGCCGATTGCCATCGCCCGTCCGTACCAGCAGTACATAGGGCGGCTTGATGCCGGCCCGGTAGCGGCGCTGCCGGCGCTGCAGCTTGCGATAGGAAAATTGCTCGTCTTTCTCCAGCGTCAGAATGCGAATCTCGCCGTCGGGTTTGAGGCAGCGCGCGAGGGGCATGACCTGGCCTCCGTCGTGCGGGACGCAGCGCAGTTGCAGCTGAACACGCGTCGGGGCAGCCGGCAGGCGGCTGGTGCCGCCGGCGGGTAAAACCTTCAGGGGCAGGTTGCCGCCTTCCAGGCGTGTGGCAGTCACTACCTGCCCGGGGGTCTGCAGTACGGCGGCAACGGGTCGCAGTCGTTGTCCGTGCTGTTCGAACAGTACCCGGGGCGTGCTATCGGTGCCGGGCGGCTGGTGGCTTTCAACGTATGCGTCGATCGAGAAATCCGACCGGCCGGCGCGGATCTGCACCCGGTACTCTCCCGCTTTGCCGCTTGCCGAGACCGCTGCAATACGGTGCCTGCCCAGCAGTGCATTGAGGTGTTGTTGCAAATGTGCAGGGCCAGGCTGTTCGGAATCGCCGTGGCCTGACAGGTCTGTAGCCAGCAGCCATGCCGCCAGTTCCGCGCTGGCCTGAGCTTCGTCGGACGGCCCGCCCGACCATTGCAACAACCTGCCATGGTGCCGGCCGCGCACCGCCTCCAGTGCCTGTTGCAGTGCCTGCCGCTGCCCTGCCGGGTGAGGTGCCGGGTGAGGTGCCGGGTGAGGTGCCGGTGCCACCCGGTCGGCGCCTTGTACGGTTTTTGCCACCGCATTCACATTTTGCTGCGCTGCCTGTTTGCGCAGCGCCTGTGCCCGCAGTCGCCGTAGCCGGGCCCGGTTGCCGGCAGCGATTGCGGCCAGCTGCGGCTGGTAGCGCTTTTCCGCCCAACTGATGCAATCAGTGCGAAAGCGCTGCAGCATTGCCTGGGCCTGGCGGTGGTCTGCATTCCAGAAATTCCTGGCGCTGCCGGCCGCTATGAAACAATGGCCGTACCGGTAGGCGGGTTCTCCGGTCAGGAACGCATACACACTGTCTTTCGAACACAGACCGGTACGGATTTCCCGCTGTGCCTGGTCCGGTGTTTTCAGGCTCAGCAGCTGCTGCTCGAAGCTGCCGGGCGCTACGACCGCCCCGGCCGGGCGCTTGCCGCAGAGATCGTCCGCGGATACGAACCCCGAGACCAGCAGGCAGGCAACGGCCAGTACCCGAATCGCGTGTTTTCCGCTTACAGGGAAGGGCAACTGAAATGTCGGCCGGATGGAATACTTCATGGCTGTACGATGTCTGAGTTGGCAACACCGGCAGCCACGCTGCGGGTCAGTTTGAACGCTCTGCCGTTGTCGTTACGGCAGGACAATGTTTGCTCAGTGAGCAGTTGACACCGATACATATACAGACTCTGCCACCCCGTTTTCGCCATCGGGTGATCGGGTCCCTGGTGCACCTCCAGGTCGTCGCGGGCATCCCGCAGTCGTGTGACCTGGTAGCGGTAACGGATAGTGACGAGGCCGCCATCGCCGGCTTCGATCGTGGACTTTGCCATGTAGCGGATACTGTGCTGCCCGCCCAGTACCTCGCGCTCATCGCTAAAGCACGACAGCCGGTTCCCCTGGCGTATGCAGCGACTCAGCGGTGAAGGCAGAAAATCCACATTGGCGCGACCGCTCTGCCAGTTGCCCTGCTGCAACAGGTCCAGCGATTGCTGTACATCGTACTGCGGGTGCACCTGCGCTTTCTGTGCACGGCCTGGCTCGTCCCGTTCCGGCGCGGATGGTTTGGCGTGCACGGGCTGCGAAGCGGTCTTCGCTTCACGGATTCGGGCCTGTTCCCGCTGCCGGGCTTTACGCTGTGCGGCAAGGGCTTGTTGCGCCGCTGCCTGTTGTTGTGCCTTTTGGCGCGCCTGTTCACGTGCCTTTTCGCGCGCCGCGCGTTCGGCGCGCGCGCGGGCTTCCTGTTCAGCTTTCAGCCTTGCCCGTTGTTCCGCCTGTTCGAGTCGGGTGATCGCGGCGGCCGCCGGCCGGTAGTTTTGCGCCGCCGCCTTCCCGTACCACTGCCTTGCCTGTGACAGGTCCTGGCGGGTGCCGGTACCGGTCTCGAACATCCTGCCCAGTCGGTACTGGGCCTCACCGATATGCTGTGCGGCCGCTTTCCGGTACCAGGCAAGTGCCTGTGCGGCATCCGCCGTCGTTCCTTTGCCGGTTTCCAGGCGGTGCGCAACTTCCAGCTGGGCTTGCGCGTCACCAGCCTGTGCCTGCTGCAAATTGCGCTGGAAGATTTTTGCTGACAGGCGATCGACCTTGCCGTTCAGGCCGGCCTGTGCCGGGTTGGCGGCCGAACCGAGGACCACCATAGCGATGGTCAGGGCGTGTAAAAACCATCTGCAGTAAAAGCCTTGTCTGTTTGTCATTCGTACGCGTGCCTTTGTCCTGTCCACTGGCTGGTTTGCAACGATCGACACCCTGAAAACCACGCGGTAACCGGTGGCGGCGGGTGTCACTGGATGGTGTCATCGGACGCTGGCGGGGATGCTTTAACTAATTGTTTTTAATGTAACTTTAGGTACAAATGAAAGGGGTGTACGCGGCGTTTTTCTGTGCCTGTTCGCACCAAACACTTGCCGGTCGGGAGGGGTTCCCTGAAGCGGATCAGGCGACGCAGGTGAACGGAATCGGTACCACTACGCGCCGGGTATGACGCACCCCGGGGCAGTGGCCCGACAGGCTCAGGTAGGGGTGCTGTGCTCGCAACAGACGGGACGGTCGGATACCCGGGAGACGGGTCTGTTTTCCTGTATTTCGCTATAGACCTGGAGGTTGTTTCTGCCCTGTGACTTGGCGACATACAGGGCCTTGTCCGCCAGCAACAGCAGTGCTTCCGCATTGTCTGCATCCCCGGGGTAAGTGGCGGCGCCAATGCTCAGTGTAACGACGGACTCCAGGGCATCGCCCGGGTATTCGCCGGCGAGTGCAGACATCAGGTTTTCTGCCACGGTGCGCAGGCCGCGACTATGGTCCTGCAGGTCAGGCAGCAATACCACAAATTCATCTCCGCCCCAGCGTGCCAGCGTGTCGCTGGCGCGCAGTTTGCGACTGAGGAGATTACTGATGTGTATCAGCAGCCGGTCGCCGCGCCGGTGTCCGTGCGTATCATTGACCTGTTTGAAATGGTCCAGGTCGATAAACAGGACACCAACGTGGAATCCGTGTCGTTTGGCGTGCGCCAGTGCCTGGTTCATGCGGTTTTGCAGCAGGCTGCGATTGGGCAGCCCGGTAAGCGCATCGTGCATGGCCATGCGGCGGATCCGGCGTTCTTTGCGGTGCGTTTCGGTGACATCACGCAGCACGCCCTTGATGCGGATGCAGCTTGCGTCATGCCGGTCGAGCATAAAGCGGCCTTCGATCCAGCGTTCAGCCCTGCGACTGTTCCGCAGCCGGAAACGGATTCGCAACACACGCCGCCGACTGCCGGTAATCTCCTGGAGCATGTTCGTTACCACCGGGGCATCGTCCTGCATGACATGGTCGAGCAGTGGTGACAGGGCTACCGCTCCGCTTGCCGGACTGTGCCCGGAGAGCCGGCGCCATCCATCCGAAGCGCTTAGTATGATCCCGTCCGGTGACAGTTCCAGTACCGCTTCACTGAGCAGATTCAGGGTATCCATGTGCCCGGCCTGGCGTGCAGCCGACTCGCGCAGGTGCCTGCTGAGGGTGCGGATTTCATCCAGTTCACTCCTGAGACCGAAGCGCTTGAGAATGATTTCCATCAGACACCAGCGGGTAAACCCGGACTGGAACAGGTTCAGGCTGATAAAAAACAGCATGCCCAGCCATAACAGGCGCTGCTCGTCATACAGGTACAGGAGCACCCCGATGGTTGTCAGAAAAAATCCGGCAATGGTCCGGATAGAGGGTTCGATATAGGGTAGATGGGCTTTTTTTTCTGTCTGTGCAGTCATGTCTGTGTGAACTCTTTTCGCTTCCTGTATCAGGAGTCGACACGGATGCCGTGTTAACCCCCGTTGTTCTCCTGCCGCTTCCCGCCGACTGCAACGGTCATCACGTCCCTGACAGCGCCGGGGCTTGGCATGATGTTCATGAAACTGTTCTTGCCCATCATTTTCAGGTCAGGGTGATGTACGGCCATGCGGAAACGCATGTGCAGGCCAATGACCCGCTTTCCCGTAATCATAATCTCGTAGGGCAGGTAAGCAGTGGTGTGCAGCTCACCAAAGTCAACATTGTCCATGATCCAGTAATCGTCGTATTTTTCACCGCGTTCCCCCTGGCCATGGCGGGTAACCCCGATCACGGTTTCTTCCTTGCCGGGAATGTCAATGCGATAGACCGGGCGTACGCCGACTGTATTGGTCGCCAGGTGTTTTTCCACTTGCCGGATGGCATCGGCATAGCTTGCATATTCCGCCAGCCGGTATGGGTCGTCGAAGTATTCCATGCCAAAGGTGTAGTGGTATCTGCGCAACTGGCGTTTGCTCAGTCCCTTTCGGGAACCGAAGGTCTCCAGCTTGCCAAGGGTCCGGGCCAACAGCGCGGCCGTGTCGGACAGATCGCCTTTCAGACGATAGGCATGCGCCATGTATACGGGATTGACATAGGTCACCTGGATATCATCGCCACTGCGGGTGATGGCGACACGTTGCGCGGCCGCAAAACCTCCGTGCTCCGAGCGGGCGGCGGCGCGCTTCAACTCCGGGCTGGTGAATACCAGTATACGCAGCTCATCGACATACCCGTCTTTGGGGTAGGGTGCGACGTCAGCCACCACCTGGAAACCGGCCGCTTCCAGGGACTCATGCACTTCGTTGAGCCTGGTCGTAAAGTCGGCATTACCCCGCCAGGCCAGCACAAATGGCTTGAAACGTTCCGCTGCCTGCGTGGGCAGTGTTACTGCAAACGATGCGGCAAGCAATAGCGTAAAAACAAACAGCGCCTGTTTTACGATAGGCATGAGGTCCCTCCGGTTGGTGAGTGCCTCTGCATGGCGACCATATGGCGCAGAAACTTGATGCCGACCGCGCATTACGGCGGGATTTTGCCGGTTATTCGCATCAGAGTGTGGGTAAAGGTACAAACAAGAGGCGTATACCGGCTCTTTCTGTCTCCGGCCTGGCCCGCATTTCTTACCGACTTCCTGCTGCAGCGGCGTCATGCTGCGCGCTAAGCGGCGTTCACTCGGTCGGGCTGCTCGACATCGTGTCGACTATGCCTGCGCGGCCCTCGGTCGCGAACGCTGCTTATCACACAACCTGCCACCAGCTCGCTACGGAACCCGGTGAGAAATGCAGGCTAGCGCGCCGTTGCCGGTTGTACGCCATGCACGGTCTCGCTCGCCAGGGTCTGGAAATCCGTAAAGGGGATGGCCGGGCTGAACAGAAAGCCCTGCACGGCATAGCAACCGTTGTCTCTCAATATATCCAGTTGCTCCGGGCGTTCGACACCTTCCGCGATGGCCTTCAGGCGCAGGTTGGCCGCCAGCGCCAGGATATTTTTGACAATGCCGGCGCCCTGGAAAGAGCCGGTCATTTCACTGATAAAAGAACGGTCGATTTTCAGGATATCGACCGGCAGGCGGCGCAAATAGGACAGCGAGGAATGGCCGGTGCCGAAGTCATCCAGGGCAATGTGAAAACCCATGTCTCGGATGCGCGCCAGGCGGCGGGAAGCGCCTTCGATATCCACCATGGCGGCGGTTTCGGTGACCTCCAGTACCAGGTGTTCAGTAACCATCGGGTGATCCGCTGTAATCGCATCGAGCAGGTGAAAAAAATCGCGGTGGTAGAGCTGGTGGACCGAGATATTGACACTCAGCCGCAGCAGGGGGGATTCCACCAGCAGTGCGGCAGCATCCTTTACCACCTGTTTGAGTGCCCAGATACCCAGGTCGGCGATAATGCCGGTCTCTTCCGCGACCGGGATGAATTCTCCGGGTGAGATCCAGCCGTGCCGGCTGTGACGCCAGCGTGCCAGGGCTTCGGCGCCGACCAGGCGGTTGTCGCGGACCGCCACGACCGGCTGGTAATGGATGGCTAATTCCCGTTTTTTCAGCGCCTGCCGCAGGTTGTTGGCCAGCGACAGGCGGCGTATGGCACTGCGCTGCAACTCTTTGCTGTAGTAGTGGTAGCGGTTGCGCCCGGCGGACTTGGCCTGGTACATGGCGGTGTCAGCCTGTTTGACCAGTTCTTCTGCGCCCTCGCTGTCTTCCGGGTAGATCGCGATGCCGATGCTGGCGCCAACATAGTGTTCGTAGTGCTTCAGGTCAAAAGGTTTTGCAAATGCAGCGATAATTTTGTCCGCTACCCGGGCAGCGTCGCTGCGCTGTTCGATCGATGACAGCAGGATAGTGAATTCGTCACCGCCCATACGAGCGACGACATCGGTTTCCCGCACGCTTTCGTACAGCCGCTGTCCCGCCTCCTGTAGCAGCAAATCACCGTATTGATGTCCCAGGCTGTCATTGATGACCTTGAAGTGATCCAGGTCAAGAAACAGGACGGCCAGGCCGGATTGCTTGCGGGCGGCACCGGCAATCGCGTTGTGCAGACGTTCGACAAACTGCTGTCGGTTGGGCAGTTCGGTCAACAGATCATGGTAGGCCATGAACTGGAGGCGGTCCTGCAATTCCTTGTGCCGCGTGATGTCCTGTATCAGCAGGACATAGACCTGCCGGTCATTCTGCCGGAACGAGCTGGCGGCGATACTGAGCTCCGTGGGTCGACCGGATTTTCCGGCCGGCACAGTGAGCAGTTGCCGGCCTTCCAGCCGGAATTTTCCATCGGCGCCGGTAAACCGGTCCGGGGCCAGTCGCAGCGCGGTGGCCAGCGACATGCCAGGCGACTCATCAGCAGACAGTTCGAGCACCTGTTGCGCGGACAGGTTGATGGTCTCTATGCGCCCGTCCTGGTCCAGGGTAAGAATGCCCTCGGCGGCATTCGTCAGCACAGCCGCATAGCGCGCTTCACGAGCAACCAGGGTGCTGCGCATGGTTTCCAGGTCTGCCCCCAGCCGCTGCAGTTCCACAATGCCGGTGTCCTGGCGAATGCGGGTCGATACCTCGCCGCCGGCAATCGCGTGTGCGTTCTGGCGCAGCCGCTGAATGGGTCGGGACAATGAACGCGCTGCCAGTATCGACAGGGGGATGAGCATCAGCAGGTAGAGTCCCGACAGGTACAGCCCGTTGCGGTGGATCTGGTCGATGTATTGCCGGACGCCCTGTTCAGAGAAGCCAAGGCGCAACCTGTCCGCAATGGACGGGTTGCCCAACGGGACGCTGATAAAGTAGATCGCGTCGCCGTGCTGGCCAAAACGATAATCCTCGCGGAATACCGGCACATCCCGGTCGGACAAGCCGGGTGCCAGCAGCGGACCGGTCAGGCCGTAGTCTGCATAGACGACCTCTCCGGCCAGCATGATATCCTCAAGCGCAGCCCGGGCGCTGTCCTTGTTCGTGTGACTTGGCAGCAGGCGGGCGATCAGGTCACTTTTCACCCGTGCCGTGGAGATGAAATCGTCCTGGATATTGGCCACCATCACGTTGACGATAACGATATAAAACAGCGATACCAGCAGCAGATTTACCGTCACTGCGGCAAAGACGAAACGGCCGGCAAGGCTCCCGGTGAGGTATCTCAGTCGTTCTCGCATGGTACGTCCAGCAGTATCTTCAGCTGGCCGTCCGGTGGCAGGTCTGACGCCCACAGGTAGGAAATCATCAGGGGGTTGGCGCGTAGCCCTTTGATGAGTTTGCTGACATCCCGGTATTCCGCCGGTCCGGCCTCGCGTCGTTGTACCAGTCGATTGGCCAGTACACGGCGGTAGGAGTTTTTCGACATAAACAGGATCTTTTGCAGAAAGACCTCCTGCAGCATGGCATCCGCTGCATTGCGGACAGGCTGCAGGGAACCGTTCCGGGTCCTGTAGGGTACGCCCAGGTACAGCCGCCTGATGGTTTTCCGGGACAGTGAGTCGACAGGCACGGTGCGATTGGCAACCACCAGCAAGGGGCATTGCATGGCATGGCCCGACGGTGAAATTGCCGTGCACAGCAGCAGAAGCAGAAACCGGGCAGCGCGCATCACGGGAAAATCATGCTCCACTGGAGCGCCCACTGGCTGGAATCTTCACGCAGAAAGTCAGTGTCGGCGTACTCGAATTTGACGGCCTGGTTTTCAAGGAGGTCCCAGCGCAATCCGGCCAGCTTGCGGTCGCGCACAAATGCCGGGAACAGTGACACGTAGGGATCATCGGCATCCCCGTTGCTGTGTTCGATGCGCAGGTAAGGGGTCCAGTGTGCATGGAGGTGGTAGTCGCCCTGCAGCCAGGCGCTGTAGAAATGATCACTCTGGCGAGCATTCACAGTCGTTAACTCATTATCTACCCGGTACAGGGCACCGTAGCTTCGCAGTGCACCGAAACGGATATTGGCGTAGCCACCGGTGACCCTTTGTTTGTTTTGTATAAACTGCAGGCGACGCATCGGCATACGGTTATCGACATAGAATATGCCGAACTCGGTATCGGTATCCTGCTCCGGCAGGTAGCTCAGTCGCACACTGGTTGAGGGTTTGCGGCCACCATCAGGGTCGAGCAGGTCGAAGCTGTCAAGTCGTCTGCCTTCCAGCCGGGTGCCCGCGCCGAACCCGGCTTCCAGTTGCAGTGTTGCGTCAGGATTCAGCGCCCACTGGTGACGGATATCGAAGCCGGAGAAGTGGACCGGCAGTGCACCGTTTTCACGCTCGTAGGCGGCGATACCGGGCGGCTGGATGGAGGTCTGGATATAGTTACGGAAGTGGAAGGTTTTGTTCCAGTATCCCTGGTTCAGCTGGAAACGGCCAAGCCAGAGGGTTGTGCCTGCGCGGGTTTTATAGCCCAGGTGAAGACGTGCCAGCTCGCTTTTCTCGTCGGTGGCAATGAATTCGGCAAAAAACCGGTACTGGTCGATGTCCAGCGCGTACAGCAGGTCGAGGCTTGCGCGGTAGTCGCTGTCGTTTTTTCCGCTCGCGTCCGGCTCCTGGCGCAGGTACCTGAGTTCCGGGAGCACAAGGAGCTGTTGACTGGATTGTGCAACACAAAATACCGGTGCCAGCGCTGTAAACAGGCCGGATAGATAAAGGAATCGTCGGAAGAAATGCGCAGCTTTTTCCATGAAATAATTAAAGTTGCAGCTATCCGGCACATCCCCTGGTGAATGCGTCTGTCAGGCCGTCGTGAACGGAACAGAAGAACTCAATGAAGAAACCAGTGAAGTGCTGGTTCCGCCACTATTATTATCACAGGTAGACAGCATGGTATGTATCTTTCCGTACACTGGTATGACGGCCGGCAGCGTGTGTTCCCATCGCGATCCATGACCGGCTGCACCTTGTTGCTGTTCTTTCCCGGTGTAGGCCCGCTTCCTGACAGGGTTTGCATTTTGCATCGTTAGCTACAGACGCTCCGGGTGGATGCGTGTTCCACTATGCGCTCCCCGTGGCTGAGCCTGTTCAGTTTCCACGGGGCGAGCAGCCGTTACTTTGGCTGCATTTATAAATCTCAAAGGAGGGGTACAATGAAAATACTGACAGTAAGCGGTGCACTTGCAGCACTGGTCTTGGTTACGTCCGCACATGCCGGTGGTATGCGTGGTGGTATGGGAAGTGGTGGCAAACCGCCTGCACCGGCCTATTCATTTGCTGCCACACTGAGTGGTGCCCAGAACGTTCCGGCGGTAATGAGCGATGGTTCCGGTACTTTCAGCATAGACTTTCCCGCGGCGCTGGACAGTGCGACCTACACGCTGAAGGTCAATGGCCTGTCGGCGGATGTAACGGCCATACATATGCATTGTGCCCTGTCAGGCGCCAACGGCATGCCCGCGGTCAACGTGATGGTGGGCAGGAATATCACGATCAGCAACGACGATATTCGTCCGATCGACGCGACCAATCCGGCCTGTGGTATGGCGATCAACAATATTGCATCCCTGCTTGAAGCAGTCAGGCAGCACAGGATCTATGTCAACGTGCACACTGCTAACTTCCCGGCCGGGGAGGTTCGCGGCCAGGTCATCGAAACGCCGGCTGCAGGGGAAGACTGATACGGTTCAGTCAGTGATCGGAAGGCAGGCCGGATCCGTGTGGTTCCGGCCTGCCATGCCGTTCAGCTTTCGGGGTCGACGGCAAGCACCATTTTCACCAGGTCGGGCAGGGTGCCGGCTTCCATTTTATGCATGACCCGGGTGCGGTGTATCTCGACGGTCTTGGTGCTGATGTCGTGTTTTTCGCCGATGCTCCGGTTGGTATGCCCGGCGACGATATCCTTCATGACCTGGTACTCGCGCGGCGTCAGGGTTTCAATGCGGTTCATGATCTGTTTTTTGTGCAGGCGGGATGCAAAGCGGTTACTGGAGAGTTCCAGGGCTTCCTGGACACAGTCCAGGATCTCCTGGTCGCGGAACGGCTTTTCCAGGAAGTGCAGGGCGCCGGCCTGCAGCGCGCGTACCGCCATGGGAATGTCCCCGTGACCGGTGATAATGATGATGGGCAGGTCGATGCCTTCTTCCAGGAGCTTGCCCTGCAGCTGCAGACCGCTCATGCCGGGCAGGCGGACATCCAGCACCAGGCAGCCCGGCTGGTTGCGGGTATGGCTGTCGAGGAAGTCCTGTGCCGATTCGAATACTTCGACCGGGTGCTGCAGGCTTTCGATCAGCCAGCGCAGGGAGTCACGAACAGCGGGGTCGTCATCGACAATGAATACGGTGGCCGCTTCAGTCATTATTTTCGCCGTCTCCGTTCTCCACGGGTAATCTGAAACTAAAGCAACTGCCGCCATTCGGCAAGCTGCTGTACCTCAGTGTGCCGCCGTGTTCCTCGATAATAGACCGGCTGATGGCCAGTCCCAGACCCAGCCCGTCCTTGCGGCCCGTGACAAAGGGTTCGAACAGCTGGTCGGTAATTTCCTCCGGTATGCCCTTGCCGCGATCTTCTATTTCGACCAGCACGTCGCCCGTGGAGGAACGCGTGCGCAGGGTGATGCGCCGGTCCTGTTGCATACCCTCCATGGCGTCGGCTGCATTACTGATCAGGTTGATCAGTACCTGCTGGATCTGCAGGCGGTCCAGCGGGATCGGCGGGATCCGGTCGTCGAATTCAAGGCAGAAGTGGATATCCTGGCGGGCCGGTTCGCTGTCGAGCAGCTGCAGGGAGTCCCTGATCAGCTCGTTGATATCGGTGTCCAGGCGACTGAACGGTCGTTTGCGTACAAAACTCCGGATCTGCTTGATGATATCGCCGGCGCGCTTGGCCTGCTGCCCGGCCGCCTGCATGGCATTCCTGAGCTGTTCCGGGTTCTCCGGGGGGGTATCCAGGCGTTGCAGGCAACCCTGTATATACAGGTTGACAGCGGCCAGCGGCTGGTTGAGTTCATGCGCCAGTCCGGCCGCCATTTCGCCCAGGTTGCTCAGGCGACGCGCATGGGTCAGCTCCTGGTGAAAGGTGCGCCGTTCCTCTTCCAGTCGTTTGCTTTCACTGATATCGGTAAGCACGCCTTTTATGGAACTTTGGCCATCCTGGCTGACGAGCATGAAGTTGCCGCTTACCCATTTGATCTCCCCGTCGCGGGTTACCAGGCGGAACTTGGCCTGCCGGGTGTTCCCGCTCTTCCGGTTCAGTGTATCGAGCAGGCCGGTCAGCCGTTCATGGTCACTGTCCGCCAGGTAGTCGGTGAGTGGCCGGTTGAAGGAATGGTCGTGATCGGTCTCCCCGCTGAGGCGCAGCCAGCCATCCGAAATAGCCAGTATGCGTCCTTCGGGAGACAGTTCCATCACCGCTTCATTGAGCAGGTTGAGCGTGTCGAGGTAGGCCGCCTGCCGGTTGGAGATGAGTTGTATTCTGTTGCTCAGGGAGCGTATCTCGTCCAGCTCGCTGGTCAGGCCGGCGAGCTTCAGCATTTTCTCCATCAGGCAGAAACCGCTGAGGCCGGACTGGAACAGGTTGATGCCGACAAACAACAGGACGAAATACAGGATGAGCGAATGCTGTTCGACAAAATACATCAGCGTGCCCAGCGTGACGATGATGCCACCGGCAATGGTGCGGATAGTGGGTTCTATATAAATCCTGCCGGCCCTGGGACAGGGTGTTTGCGCCGCTGGGCTGGCGGTGATGTGGGTGTCTTTCATGGCGCCTGTTGTGTGCCCGGTAGGGGTAATGTGACAAGGAACACAGTACCACCGCCGGCGCGCGCTTTGAAGTCAAGACTGCCGCCGTGTTTTTCCGCAATCGAGCGACTGATGGCCAGCCCCAGGCCGATACCATCGCGGCGACCACTGACAAAGGGCTCGAAAAGCCGGTCGGCGATATCAGCGCTAATGCCACGTCCCCGGTCCTCCACGGCGAGACTCACGTGTTGCGCGTCACAGCCGGTGCGGATGGTCAGCAATCGTTCGGGCGCCGGCGTCGTTTTCATGGCTTCGATGCCGTTGCTGATCAGGTTGACCAGAACCTGTTGTATTTGCACGGGATCCAGCGCCACCGGCGGCAGGTGTCCGGATAATTCGAACTGGATGCCGGTGACGCTGCCAATGGTTTCGGTCTCCACCAGGTGAGCGACCTTGCGGATCAGCTGGTTGATATCGGTAGGCACGACCCGCAACGGGGTCTTTTTTACGTACCCGCGTATCCGTTCGATAATGTCGCCGGCACGCTGCGCCTGCTGGCTGGCATTCTCCAGTGCCTGCCGTATGTCACTGAGCTTGTCAGGGGTGCCGGTAAGGCGACGCAGGCCACCCTGTATGTACAGATTGATAGCGGCCAGTGGCTGATTGATTTCGTGTGCCAGGCTGGCCGCCATTTCACCCAGGCTGCTGAGGCGACGCGCGTGGGCGAGTTCTTCACTGTTTTTCCGGTGTTCATCCTCGATACGTTTGCGTTCGCTGATATCCCGGATCAGGGCCAGGTAGCCCTGCCTGTCCTGGTGCGTGGTCATGCTGAAGGTGAGCTCAACCGTAATAAAGCTGCCGTCCCGGCGTTGCCCCAGGTGTTGCTGGGCGGGATAGTCGCCATCGGTCGTGGGTGGCATGCGCAGGCCCGGCAGCCAGTCACTGATCATCAGTTCACCGGCCTGTTCCGGGCGGTAGCCGAAAATGTCCAGCGCGGCCGGATTGCAGGTTTCGATGCGGCCGTCGAAGTCGAAGGTCACCACGCCTTCGGCAATATGATCGAGCAGCATGCGCAGGTACAGGCGCTGTTCTTCCAGCAGCTGGCCACGCTTGACCAGATCGGCGCGCATGTGTTCCAGGTCTGCGGCCAGTTCAACGATTTCTGTGGCGCTGCCGGATGGCCGGAAGCGGTCGTGGATGTGACCGGTGGCAATGCGGTGGGCTGCCGATCCTATCTGGCGCAGGGCGCGTGACAGGTAGTTGCCGAAGACAGCGACGGCGGCAACCACCAGCAGCAGGTAACCGGCAGCCAGCTGCATGCTGCGGGAATACAGCCGGCTGATGTCTTTTGAAACGGGGGCTTCATCGTAGGCAACCCGCAGTGTATGCAGCGAGCGATCCGTGTTATCACGCAGCGGTTGCACGATCCAGTACAGCCCATCCCCGTGCTGTCCAAAGCCATAATCTTCGGGCAGCTCACGCACCGACACATCCAGCAGCGAGCCGGCACCGGCAATGCGGATGCCGTCGGCATCGAACAGCTGCACCGACTGGCGGAACGGGTTCAGCACCAGGTCGTCCAGCAGGGCCTGCACATTCCGGGCGTCGATGGAGCTTGATTCCAGTCGCGTCTGTACCCATTGCGCATCGCTGCGGGACTGGTCGATGAAACGGTCCTGGTAGTTCTGTTCCGCCATCCGGAACACAAAGACCACCAGCAACGGTACCAGTACCAGGTGAATCGCCAGCAGTGAAAGCAGCAGCCGGCCGGGCAGACTGCGGATTCGTTTTACGAACACGCCATATCGGTCTTTGCGCCAACCTTCCGTCATGTTCCGAATGGGTTCCGTCCTATGTACAGACGCTTCGCAGCTTTGACCGTTGGAAATGGAAAGGTTCAGTTGGAAAGTTCAGGAGCCGTTTCTGTGTATCAAAGGTTACGTATTGGAGTTGCTGCGAACCCGGGTTGTGGCACTCGCTGCGCATCCAGTACGTCGATGCGCTTGCGTCTCAGGCGCACGCAGCCGCGTTGCTCCATGTCCTTCAGCAGGCGGCTGATCATTTCCCGGGTGGTACCCAGCTCACAGGCGATTTGCTGGTGCGTCATGCGGACCGCTGCCTGCTGATCCCTGCTGGCCTGACGCATCAGGAACCCGGCCAGCCGGGTTTCCAGGCGTTCAAAGGCAACCTCCTGCAACAGCAGCAGTGTATGCTGTTGTCGCCTGGCCAGTTCGGAAAGGACATAGTCCTGGAAGCCCCTGGAGCGGGCAAAGGCTTCCCGGAATTCGGCTGCGGGCAGGCGGGCTGCGCGCGCCCTGGTCTCGGTAAGGGCAGTGGCTGAATAGTTTCTGCCCTGCAACAGGGTGGTGAGCGTGAATACGCACAGCTCGCCACCCGACAGATGCGAGATAGCCATCTCGCGACCGTTTTCGCCGTGCATGAATACCCGTACGTGACCATCGATCAGGAATAACAGGTTGGCACACGGGTCGCCTGGCCGGAATACTACGCTGCCGGGTGGCAGGCTCAGTATTTCCATTTTATTCAGCGTGGCCAGCCATGCCGGGTCATCCAGCGACGCCAGTTGCGGGTACTGCTGCAGCCATTCCGGCTGTACTGCCTGGGTTTCCATACTGTCTGCTCCTCCATACCGTCAGCTGACACCAGCGAAACGACTGCTGCAAACCGGAAAATGTCAGCCTGGTGATTGTTATAGGTATATACCCTAATGCATATTAGTGGTTTCCTCAAGTACTGATCGGGCGCGGATCGACGACATTTTGCCTGCCGGCGTCTTGCAACTGCTGATGGGGAAAATACAACCTGTTTTCAACAGGATGTGGTTTATATCCGGGGGCCGGACAGGTGTGTAGCGTGCCGGGTGGCATCCGTTACCGGCGGTTGCGGTGTAGTTCCCGCAGCACGACGCGGTTCAGCTCCCGTAGACCGCCGGCTGCGTGACCAGTCATCAGGGGTGCCGGTTCAGGTCTTCTTGCTGGATGAATTTGTATACAAAGGTACTGATTCATTCGCGCGCATTAAAGACACTGGTAAACGCAATGTTTTTTTTCGCACAATCAACTGAACCAGTGAGGACGTATGAGCAAACTACACTCGGCAATAAGCAGACGTAAATTCATCAAGGGGGTCGGTGCCGGTGCCGGCGCGTTGTTGTTACCACAAACCGGTATTGCACGGCGCATGGGCGGTGGAGGCGGAGGTGGTGCCGGAGGCGGTGGCGGTGGCGGTGGCGGTGGCGGTGGCGGTGGCGGGACAACCGTTCCGGTTTTCGAGTTGCCATTGAATATACCGCCGGAACTTGCACCGATTGCGTCAACAGCCGCGTATGATCTGTATGAGATCTCGCAGCAGAATGCATCGGTCTCCATTATTCCGGGGACGACGACCGACATACTGGGTTATAACGGTATGACTCCCGGGCCGACGATTCGCGTGGATGCCAACCGGCGAACCATTGTGCGTCAGACCAACAACACCCTGAATACACAGACCACTACCCACCTGCACGGCGGGCACATGGACCCCCGTTACGACGGTCACCCCATCGATCTGCTCAACCCGGGTGAATCCAAGGACTACGATTACAGTAACCTGCAGTTGCCGGCGACGCTCTGGTACCACGACCACACCATGGACCTGACCGGCGACCAGGTGTATGCGGGCCTGGCGGGCTTCTATCTCATTGAAGACGATCTGGAACGTTCACTGGGACTGCCGAGCGGCGCGTATGAAGTACCGCTGGTGGTACAGGACCGTACCTTTGCGGCGGATGGTTCGCTGATCTATAACGACCGGTTCCAGGGTATGGGAGAGTTCGGCGATACCATTCTGGTCAACGGTACCCCGTACCCGCGTTTCGAGGTCGGTAACCGCAAGTACCGCTTCCGCCTGTTGAATGGTTCCAATGCACGTTTCTATAATTTCACGCTGAGCAACGGAGCGTCATTCATCGTGATCGGTTCGGATGGCGGCCTGCTGGAAGCACCGGTAACACTCAACACACTGAATGTGGCGCCTGCGGAACGGGTCGATTTTATTATCGATTTTTCCGGTGTGCCGATCGGGCAGTCGGTCACCATGAACAACACCGGTGGCGGCATGGGCGGCGGCGGTGGCATGGGCGGCGGAGGCGGTGGTGGCAATACCTTCGACATCATCCGCTTTGACGTAGCCACGGAGACCATCGATGACAGTGTGGTGCCTTCCACCCTGCGGCCCATGGAGCGCCTGAACCCGGCGGATGCGACGACTACACGGCGCTGGACCTTCGAACGTGCAGGACGCGGTAATACCCCGTGGACGATCAACCGGCGGCCGTACGATCCGGAATACGTCGGGGCGATGGTCAAGCTGGGTGATACGGAAATCTGGGAGCTGGTTAACCGGACCGGCATGTTCCATCCCATCCACCTGCACGACCTGGAATACCAGATCCTGGATATCAACGGCGCACCACCACCACCGCAGTGGGCGGGGTGGAAGGATACCTTCCAGTTACCGCCGGGAGGTTCGGTACGGGTAATCGGTCGTTTTGACGACTACGTGAGTGATCCGGCCGATGTGTCTACTTCCTACATGATGCACTGTCATATCCTCGAACACGAGGATCACGCCATGATGGTGAACTGGATGGTGGTGGAGTAGCACCGACGCAGTTTAGCGGGGGGGCAGCCGGTCATGCCGGGGTTATGACCGGTTGCCCGTTCCCGGTTCAGCCTGCACAGCAGGACAGCTGTTTAACATCCTTGCTGAAGGTCTGGGCGCAGAGTTTCAGTCCCTCGACCATAGTCAAATAGGGGAACAGCTGGTCGGCCAGGTCCTGGATATTCATCCGCTTGCGGATTGCCAGCGCGGCGGTCTGTATGATCTCGCCACCCTCATGCGCCAGTACCTGGCAACCCACGATGCGGCCGGTTTCCTTTTCGGCCACCAGCTTGATAAAACCGCGGTGGTCCATGTTGGCCAGGGCGCGGGGTACATTTTCGAGACCCAGCGTGCGGCTTTCCACCACCAGTCCCTGTGCGCCGGCCTGCCGTTCGCTCAGGCCAACGGTTGCCACCTGCGGGTCAGTGAACACCACTGCAGGCATGGCAGACAGGTCGATAGCGACATCGTCACCGGTCATATTGCGTGCGGCGCGGGTGCCGGCAGCGGCGGCCACGTAGACGTACTGTGGTTGACTGGTGCAATCGCCCGCTGCATAGATGCTTTCCACGCTGGTGCGCATGTGGTCGTCCACGATGATGTTGCCGCTTTCATCGGTTGCAACACCGGCATTTTCGAGCGCCAGTGTGTCTGCGTTGGAACGACGCCCGGTGGCCACCAGCAAACGGTCACAGTCGATACGGATGTCACCGTTACGGAGCGTAAAGCGCTTGCCATCATGCCGGATGGTCTCGGGCACGGTGTGCAGATGCACGTTGATGCCTTCGTCCTCCAGTGCTGATTTCAGGCCGGCACCCAGGTCGGGATCTTCCCTGGACAGCAGGGTGCTACGCGCCATGAGCGTGACGTTGGAACCCAGGCGGCGGAACGCCTGCGCCAGTTCCAGCGCAACCACGGAACCACCCAGTATCGCCAGGTGCGCCGGGATGGTTTCGGCAACCAGGGCTTCGGTTGAGGTCCAGTAGGGTGTATCGGCCAGACCTTCGATCACGGGGATGGCCGGTCGGGCGCCGACGGCCAGCAGAATGCGGTCGGCGGTTACTTCCTGTTCACGGCCGTCCGCGGCGGTGACGATCAGGGTAGTGGCAGTACGGAAACGTGCCATGCCCCGTAGCAAACGGATGCCGGCGCTGGATTCCAGGATGCTTTCATACTTGGCGTGGCGCAGTTGTTCGACCATCTGCTGCTGCTGTTGCAGCATCGCACGCCGGTCGATTGCCGGTACAGTCAGCGGGATGCCCTCGAAGCGGTGATGCCCCTGGAGGTGCGTAATCTGTGCGCCGCGAATCATGATCTTGGAAGGCACGCAGCCAACGTTCACACAAGTGCCGCCGATGAGTTTTGCGCCCTCGATAAGGGTCACCCGCGCCCCGCGTTCCACGGCTTTGATGGCCGCTGCAAAAGCGCCGGAACCGCTGCCGACAATGGCGATGTGCAGGGCGGCAGGGTCGTTGCCGGTCCCGGCCTGATCGTCGTCCGGCAGGATGGCGTGGTAGCCCCGTGATGCGACGGCTTCGAGCAGCTGTGTGTTGTCGACCGAAGCATCGGTTTCAACCCGGGCCTGGCCCGCGGCAAAGGAAACCGAGGCGCGTACGCCTTGCAGCGCATTGAGGGCATCCTGGGCGCTCTGCGCACAGTGCTCGCAGGTCATGCCGGTAATCTGCAGGGTGAGGGTAGGCATCAGTCCAGGATCCCGGTCAGGCGGATTCTGTATCCGTGTCGTTCGGGGCAGGTGCACAGCTTTCCGGTGTGCAGCGTTTGTGGGCCGGTGAGAACAGGTCCCAGGCGGCCACGACCAGCATCAGTACCAGTCCGCCGTACAGGGACCAGGTGCTCCAGCCGTACGGGAACCAGGGGTAGAGGCTGAGCAGCACAATGACAGGACCGGTAATACCCAACAGGCTGCGCTGCCACTGGCGGTGACTCAGCCAGCCCAGGGCATTGGCCACGAGGGCAATCCAGGCAAACGCCGGCAGCAGTGTGTTGAGGAGCAGTCCTTCCCACTGGCTCAGGAATCCAAGTCCGAGCGCAGCGCCGATGCTGGCCAGTGCCGGAAAACACATGGCGCAGCCCATGGTGGAAACCACGGCGCCCAGTGCCCCGGATTTGTCGCCGATCCGGGCAAGCAGGGTCAGTACATGATGCATGCGTGTGTTCCTTTCATTGTCATTACGTCGTTTTTCAGTGAGTGCGCTGTTGGCCGGTCGGTTGGTTTACAGACGCGCGCTAAATACGTTCCTGCAGGCTCGATGGCAGCATCCCTGCTACCGCCGAGAGACCCGGCAAGGAAGCGAAGCCGGTTCCGGAGCGGGTTTTCCGGTGATGGTGTCTGGATGGGTCATACGCAGTGATTCCCCTGCATTTCGTGTCACCGTGGAGTACAAAAACTGTACTTCAAGGGTAGTCTAGGCGCCGTACCATGGTACGGAGTCAAGGGATTCCGGTTTTTTTTCCGGCGGGGTGAATCCATGCTTGACCTGGAGTCAACTCCAGGTCGTAGGATGTACGCACTGGCTGAATTTTTGATGTGTCCGGGAACCTGGAGTTGGCTCCAGACTGTCATACCCGGCACGAGGGAAAGAGGTATCCAGCAGTGAGTGATGATCCGCTATTGAAGCGCACAGGGGGTCTTGCCTGGCTGACGCTGTTTGCTTCAGGCGGCACGCTGATCTGCTGCGCACTGCCTGCCACCCTGGTGACGCTGGGGCTGGGTGCTACGGTCGCGGCGTTTACCAGCAGTTTTCCGGTGCTGGTTACGCTCAGCGAGCACAAGGTGTGGGTGTTTGTACTGTCCGGCGCGCTGTTGCTGTTATCCGGCTGGTTGCTGTACCGGGCCGGGCGCCGTTGCCCGGTGGAGCCGGGGCCGGGTGCACTGTGTGCGCGTTCACAGGTCTGGAACAGGCGTTTATACGGGTTGTCGGTCTTCCTCTGGTTGATCGGTTTTTCGGTGGCTTACCTGGCGCTGCCAGTGCGTATCTGGCTAGGAGCCTGTCGGGTTTAGCCCGCATTTCTCACCGGGTTCCGTAGCGAGGCGGTGGCAGGTCGTGTGATAAGCGGCGTTCGCGACCGAGGGCCGCGCAGGCATAGTCGACACGATGTCGAGCAGCCCGACCGAGTGAACGGCGCTTAGCGCGCGGCATGACGCCGCCGCAGCAGGAAGTCGGTGAGAAATGCGGGTTAGGCAATCGTAGCGGGCATGGTGGGAGAGCGAGTCCGGATTATGTTTAACAGGAGGTATGTTTCATGAAGCAGGTAATTGCGAGTTTGATCGGTCTGCTGCTGTTCGTTTCACTCGCCCGGGCGGAAACGCCACAGTATGTCGAAATCGAAGTGACGGGAATGACCTGTCCGTTCTGTGTATACGGGACAGAGAAAAAGCTCAACGGGCTTCCGGGTGTGGCGTCGGCCGAGGTGAGCCTGAAAAACAAAAAGGCACGCATCCGCATGGAACCCGGTAAGCAGGCGGACCTTGATGCCATACGCGAGGCGATTACCGACGCCGGGTTTACGCCCGGGAAAGTAACGGTTGAATCCGCCCGGGTTGCCCCTTGATCAGAAGATCGACCATGGTCGGGGTATGGCTCATGCTGTTTGCCGTGTTCGAGGCCCGCGCCATGGGCATCCGTTCGTTTGTCGCGCTGCCGCTGGAAGAGGGCGGTACCGTGTTACGTCTGTTCGGTGAGCGCAACCAGGATAAAAGCCGCAACGCGCTGACCACCAGCCTGGCCTACGGTGTAGGTGCGCGGCAGACGCTGTTTCTGGGTTTGCCCTACCGGTTTTTTTCCGCAGGCAAGGGTCGCCGGCTGGGTGACCTGAATACCCTGTACCGCTACACCGCCTGGCAGTCCGATACGATGCAGGGCACCAGCCGCCTGGGTTTGCTGGGTGGCGTGATTGTGCCGACCGATCGTGATCGCGACCCGGCCCTGCAGACCGGGGCCGTGGCCACTTTTTTCCGGCATCGCTATGAGTGGGACCTGGATGGATTGTGGGTCGAAGGGCTGGAGGATGCCAAAGACCGGGCGCGGTATGACATTGCCTGGCAGTATCGCCTCAGCCCTGCCGAGTATGCGGACTGGGGCATTGGTGGTGAATGGGATCTGGATCTGGAACTGGGTGGTCGCTGGGAACGGGGTGATGACATGGTGCACCAGGCAACCGTCGGGCTGCAGTCCATACACAAGCGCTGGGTGCTGGAAGGTGCTGCGGTACAGGACCTCAACGGACCCGAAGACACACGGTTTATTCTGAGTACGCGCTTTCATTTTTGAGGTACTGCGCCATGACGAACATACAGGTTGAAGTGTTTACAGCGCCCGGTTGCGGCAAATGCGGGCGTGCCCGGGAGGTGTTAAAGGGCATCGCCGACGCATGGACAGCCGCCGATATCCGCTGGCGTGAAGTGAATATACTGGACGAACTGGACTATGCCGTTGAACTCGGTGTGCTGGCAACACCGGCCATCGCCATTGACGGACGACTGGTGTTTACCGCCCTGCCGTCCGAAAAGAAATTGCGCCAGGCCCTGCAGGAGCGGCTGGAGAAAAAGCAGGCATGACCGTGACGCTGATCCTTGCCGCCATCCTGCTGGGCGGGCTGGCCTTCTTCGAACCCTGCACGATCGCGACCCATACTCTGTTTGCTGCGCGTTCGCACACCCTGTCGCGCGTCCGCTGTTGCCAGGGACTGTTCACCGTCTGGCTGGCGCGCAGCAGCCTGTCGGTCATCCTGCTGGTCGGCGCCACACTGTTGCTGCCGTCGCCCGAATGGGGGCCCTGGCTGCCCGGCCTCATTCTGTCGCTCATGGCGCTACTCTATATCGTCTCCCGCTTTGCCTATCTGCCGGTTCCGCACCTGGAATTTTTCCGCCTGCTGCCGGGTGGTCGTTACCTGCCGTTTGCTGTGCAACTGGGATTGACCCTGCCGGCCTGCACCATTCCCCTGTTCATGGTGGTTACCGGCCTGGCCGTGACACTGGATTCCGCACCGTTTGCAGCACTGGCCGGTGTGTTGTTTGCCACCCTGTTTACGGCACCGATGGTGGTGACGTCGTTAAAAGGCGTACCTGCGGATAGGCGTGATTTCCTGAACCGGGCCGCGACAGGCAGTCCGTACCTGACGGCAATCCTGTTGCTGGGCGCCGCACTCTATCTGTTGCTGCCGTCCCTGGAGGTGAGCGCCGACCTGCTGAAAGACAGCCTGCAGCAGGCCAGCCTGACCGGGGTCGGCCTGGCCTTTGCCGCCGGTTTCATCTTCAGTTTCAACCCGGTGTCGTTTGCCTCGATCCCGGTCGTGCTGGCCTATGTCACGCGGGCGCACGAAGAACGCCAGGCATTGTTACTCGGCGGCGCCTTTGTGGCCGGCATGATCGTGACACACGTGCTGCTGGGGGTGGTCGCGGCGCTGGGCGGCGACTGGGTGCAGGGTCTGATGGGCAGGGAATGGGGTTTGTTGCTGGGCCCGTTGCTGATTGTGCTCGGTCTTGTCTGGCCGGGCTGGCTCAGGCTGCGGCTGCCCTGGCTGTCCATGCGCGCCCGGCAGGTGACCGGGCTGTGGGGCGCTTTCCTGCTGGGCATCCCCTTTTCGGTGGCGATCTGCCCATTCTGTACGCCGGCGCTGCTGGTGACCCTGACCGCCAGCGCCGCGATCGGTTCGGTATCCTTCGGCTTTGCGCTGCTGCTGGCCTTTGCCGCGGGGCGCAGCCTGCCCGTGATACTGGGCGCCTGGAGTATGGGCTGGCTGGAGTCGTTACATAGGTTCTCGCGCTACCAGAAAGCGCTGGAGGTGGTCGCCGGTATTACCCTTATTCTTACGGGGATATACCTGCTCAATGAATACTTTTTCATCATAAAATACTGAGGATGAGCCGGGACGTGGCCTCGGCATGTGAGTTACTACTTCTTAACCTTTTGAAATTCTGCAATATTAAGTGTGCATTCCCGTGTTTTTCGGGCATGGGCAGGAACTTTTTGCGTGTTGACCCGCCTAAAGTTACAATATTATTGTTTTCTAATACAGGAGGTGACACATGGTTATCGATGCACTGACTATCGCAGGGGCCATACTGGCTGCAGTCGCCGTCGTAGTGGTGGTACGGGTATGTCATTCCGCAGGCGACAACTGCCTGGAAAAGAAGTAGGTTCCGCTACATCCTGATACGGCCGGGTTTCTGCGCCCGGTTTTTTTTATTCCAGAAACCCGATCGAGGGTGCAAAGAACGCGCAGCCGGTGACGGCGTGTGTGTAGTCCAGCAGGTGGTCGTGGTGGCCATCTGCATCGGTGTGGATCATGTTGTCCAGCACGTGGTTAAACGGATGCAGTTTGCCTTAAACAGGCGGCTGTTTCGCAAGATTTATCGCCATATAATGTTCATAGAATGGCTACCCGTATTCCCTCATTTTCCGTCAATACGATGCGGCTCAGGTCAGAGCAATTGCATGCAGCCGGCCGTCTGGTGGAGGCAATCAGTCTGCAGCTAGAGTTGATCAGGGTGGCTGAGCGTGAGGGCCGGATTCAGGCCGGTGATTACCACCAGCTGGGTGTGCAGTATTTCGCCGCACGTGCTTTTGATAAAGCAGCCGCCGCTTTTGCCAGGGTGCACAGTCTGGATTCCGGTTTTGGTGCTGTGTCACTGAATCTTGGTTTGAGCCTGGTGCGTTGCAATCGGATCGACGAAGGAATTGCACAGCTTGAATCGGTTGTGGGCAGGGAGAAAAACAATACCAACCTGCTGGATGGCCTGGCGGATGCCTACTGGAAAAAAGGAGATGAAAACAAGGCCCGGCTATACGGTGAACGGTCACTGGAAATCAAGGACATTCAGGCATGTTCTGTGTCGTCAGATTTTGAAATCGAGAGAGAGTGTGCTCCGCCATTTCATCCAGACCACCCTGTAGAGAACATCATTTCCTTTTCGTTGTTTGGCCAAACGAAGCAATATCACGATGGAGCCGTGAGGAATGCGGTCATTGCAAAAGACCTGTACCCTGGCTGGAGATGCCGTTTCTACTGTGATGATCGGGTTCCGGAGCAAGCGTGTACCGCGTTAAGGGAAGCGGGAGCGCAGCTTGTGATGATGCGGCGACCGAAACGCCCCGCGGACGGTCTTTTCTGGCGTTTTCTTGTTGCAGACGACCCGGATGTGGTTCGCTTCCTGGTCCGGGATTGCGATTCCTTGTTGAACGTACGTGAAAAATGTGCGGTGGATGAGTGGCTGTTGTCGCAACGGTTGTTTCACGTAATGCGGGATCATGGTTCCCATACGGCTACCATTCTGGCAGGTATGTGGGGAGGTGTAGCCAGGTCGATACCCCCATTGCACAGGCTATTGCAGGGGTTTTCGTATGATCCGGTAACGGAAAGCCGAATAGCAGACCAGTGTTTTCTTGGTCGTATTGTGTGGCCAATTATAAAGAAGAGCTGCCTCGTTCATGACAGCATCTATCGAAACTTTGATGCTCGCGGTTTCCCGGAAGGCTCTGAGCTTACTCCAGGGCGTCATGTTGGGGATAACGATTACGTGGCAAGGCAGGCTACTGGTCATTAGTAGTGCTTCCGGTTAGCAAGAGGTTCAGCCTGAAATTTTCGGGTAGCAGCAGGTTCCCGTTATTCATTGCTTGCGACAGTATGTGCTGGAGCGAGCATTCTACAGCGTCGGTCCTTCGGCAGGTGGTTCGTGGCGGGTCTACACGCTATGAGGCATGTCTTCCTTCAGGAACTCCATGGGAGGTGCAAAGAACGCGCAGCCGGTGACGGCGTGTGTGTAGTCCAGCAGGTGGTCGTGGTGGCCATCTGCATCGGTGTGGATCATGTTGTCGAGCATACGGTCGAAGTGATCCGGGCTGCGGGCGTAGGCAATAAACAGCAGGCCGGCTTCGCGTACATCTCCGTATGGCATGCTGTGGCGCAGGATTTCGAGTTCCTTACCATCCTCTTCAATGACCACACGACTGATATGCGCAGTCGGTGGTTTTACCCCGTCTTCCAGTTCGACGTCGTCCGCTTTGGTGCGACCGATAATGCTTTCCTGCCGCTTGACCGGCAGTGCTTCCCAGTCAGCCAGGTTATGGATATAACGCTGCAGGTGGATGTAGCTGCCAGCGGAAAATCCGGGGTCTTCCTGCGCTACCAGCGCCACTTCCGCGCGCTCATCGCCTTCCGGGTTTTCCGTGCCATCGACAAAGCCGGTCAGGTCGCGGTTTTCCAGGTAACGGAAGCCGTCGATCACTTCGACGATCGAAATACTTTCGCTGAATACCGCCAGTATCCTGCGCGCCAGCACGTAGTTGAGGTCGCGCCGCTCTGAACGGATATGAAACAGCAGGTCGCCTGCGGTTGCAGGCGCCTGCCTTGAACCTTCGGAGCGGGCGCGAAACGGCCGCAAGGCAGCGGGACGGGGTTCGTCGGGATACAGCCGATTCCAGCAGTCCGAGCCCACGGCTACCACGCTGACCAGTCCCGCCCCGGGGTCGAGCGCGGCGATTTTCCGGGTCAGGTCCGGCACCTTGCTGCAGCCCGAATGAGCCTTTAGCAGCGCGTCGTCACCGGCATTCACGGTCGCGATGATAAAACAGGCGCTTGAATTGCCTTCCGGCAGGATGCCACTTTGGGGTGTCGGCATGCTGTTGGTCTCCCTGTTGGCGCTGTTATCGCGGTGCCGGTATCACTCTACAGGGTCTTCCTGCAGAAGTACCAGTCCACGCACTCGTAGCCTTCTTTTACCCGCGCCTCGGCCGCGTCGGCGGTGGCGGGTGGCGGTACAATGACCTTGTCACCGGGCTGCCATCCCTCCGGTGTGGCAACGCCATTCGCATCCGACGTCTGCAGGGCGGTCACCAGGCGCAGGATCTCATCGATGGAACGGCCATTGGTCATGGGGTAGTAGACCATGGCGCGCAGTACCCCCTTGTCATCGACGACGAAGGTGGCACGTACTGCGGACGTATCCGCTGCGCCCGGGTGGATCATGCCGTAGCTGCGGGCTACTTTCATGTCCAGGTCGGCGATGATCGGGAACGGGATGTCCACGTCGAATTTTTCCTTGATATTACGTATCCAGGCCAGGTGTGAAAAATGGCTGTCGATGGACAGGCCCAGCAATTCCGTGTTGATGGCCTGGAAGTCAGCGTGGCGTTTGGCGAACGCCATGAATTCTGTTGTGCATACCGGTGTGAAGTCCGCCGGGTGCGAGAACAGGACCAGCCATTTACCCTTGTAGTCCTCGAGCGTTTTTTTCCCGTGGGTGGTGACTGCATCGAAAGCGGGTGCGGCTTCGTTCAGGCGTGGCATGGTGTGCTGTGTGGTTTCGTTCATTGCGGTGATCTCCTGTGCTGAATCCGTTGCATGTGATGAAAACAGTGGGCCGGGGCGATGTGCCTGCAGGCCCTGATGAGTACATTAGGAGATTCTTAATAATTAGTCTAATTGATTAAATAGATATCTATGATAGATATTAACTATTGAAATGTCTGTCGCGGGTCCACTCAGCGCCGGGATCTGGCGCGGCTGCGCGGGCGTACGCAGCTCAGTTGTGCTGCCGCGATCGCTGCCTGCAGTGCATCGATCACTTTAGGGCGGGGGAAGCTGGTGCGCCAGGCCAGCGCGACCTGGCGGCTGGGTACCGGGCTGGCAAAGCGCCGGATGGCCAGCAGCCGTTGCGAATAGCGGTGTGCCCCCGCGGCGGTGCAGGGTAATACGGTGAGTCCCATACCGGATGCGACCATGTGACGTATGGTTTCCAGGGAGCTGCCTTCTGCAGTGTAGACCGCACGACCGTCGCCGGTGGCGCGCGGCGCACAGGCCGGGCACGCTTCGATCACCTGGTCGCGGAAACAGTGCCCCGAGCCCAGCATAAGGATGGTTTCATCCTCGAGGTTTTTCGAACGCAGCGTCTTGCGGCGCGTGAGCGGGTGCGCCGCCGGCAACAGGATCACAAAGGGTTCGTCATAGAGCGGTAGTGTCAGGATGCCGGGCTCGTCGAACGGCAGGGAGATGATGATCACGTCCAGGTCGCCCTGCCGGAGTTTGTCGCTGAGTACGGCGGTGTAGTTTTCTTCCACCACCAGGGGCATTTGTGGTGCGCGTTCGCGCAGGTTGGAGATCAGGTCCGGGAACAGGTAGGGGCCGACCGTATAAATCGCGCCGATACGCAGCGGGCTGGCGAGCTGGTCGCGTTCCGAGCAGGCGACCTGGCGGACCGATTCTACCGCTTCCAGCGCCTGCTGGGCCTGTTCGACGACGCGTTCGCCGGCGGGCGTGATGCGTACTTCGTGGCGCGCCCGTTCAAACAGGGGAATCCCCAGTTCGTCTTCCAGCTTTTTGACGGCAACGCTCAATGTCGGCTGGCTGACAAAACAGGCCGCTGCAGCGCGGCCGAAATGGCGCTCGCGTGCCAGCGCGACGATGTAGCGGAGTTCGGCGAGATTCATTCCATGGTCCCGGTAATAGGCGCCGCCTATTACAGCACTTAACAAATACAATTGGCAACAACGACGCCCCTGTCCCAGGATGATGCAAAAGCCACAGGAGGGTTGTCGATGATCAGACAGATTGCAGCAGCATTCATTTTCATCGGCGGGACGGGCAGCCTGCACGCCGCGCCACTCGGATTACCACCGGTACCCATACCCGCCGATAATCCCCAGACGCCGGAGAAGATCGCGCTGGGGGACAAGTTGTTCCACGATCAGCGCATCAGTGCGGATGGCAAGGTCAGTTGTGCGACCTGTCACGAAAAGAGCAAGGCCTTCACCGATCACAAGCCGGTTTCCGAGGGTTTCAAGGGGCTCACCGGTACCCGCAACGCGCCTACCGTGATCAACTCGGCGTATATGAAGACCCTGTTCCTGGACGGTCGCGAACCGGACCTCGAGGGGCAGTCGAAACAGCCGCCTGTCAACCCGGTGGAAGGCGGCCTGCCTGACCACGATGCGGAACTTGCCATCATTCGCAATGACCCGGACTATGTCACCGCCTTCAGGGAAGTATTCGGTGTGGATCGCGAGCACATCACCATGCAGGAGGTGTCCAGGGCCATTGCCAGTTTTGAACGCACCATTGTTGCCGGTGATTCACCTTTTGACCGCTATTATTACAGTGGTAAAAAGGACGCCATGGACGCTGCCCAGGTCCGTGGCCTGAAGGTATTCCTGGAGCAGGGCCGTTGTGTTTCCTGCCACCGCATCGAGCAGACCCAGGCGCTGTTCATGGATCACCGCTTTCATAATATCGGGGTCGGTTTCAAACGGATTCGCGGTAAGGAGGCAGAGACGGCAGCGGCGTTCCTGAAATCCAAACACGGGGGTGCGGATATCGACCATACCGTGCTTACCAACCGGAACATGTCAGAGATCGGCCGCTTTGCGGTAACGGAGAATCTTACCCAGGTGGGTGCTTTCAAGACGCCGACACTGCGTAATATCGAGTTTACACAACCCTATATGCACGATGGCAGCCTGGAGACCCTGGAAGACGTGGTCGATTTCTACAACAACGGTGGCCGGGTAAAGGATACCGATCCGGTGTCTGCCTTCCTGAGCGGTGGTATACGGCCACTGGATCTTTCCAACGGGCAGAAGAAAGACCTGGTTGCCTTTCTCAGGGCACTGACCAGTCCATCGGTAAAAGCACAGGTCAACAGTGGAGGGAACACACCATGAGCAGGATCGATCGACGTGAGTTTTTGAAACGGGGTGGTGCATTACTGGCGGCCAGCAGCCTGCCCCTGAGCCTGGTGGACGTTGCCTTCGGTAAGACTTCGGAGCAGAACTTTACCTTTGCCTATATTTCCGATTCCCATCTGACGCATCTGAAAGGGCGGGAATTCGTGCGTAACTGGGACCGGGGCCTGATCCGGGCCATCGCCGAGGCCAACCTGATGGACCCGCGACCGGACTTTGTCTTCTATGGCGGAGATATCGCCCAGCTGGGTAAACCGGAGGAGATCGATCATGGCCTGGAGCTTCTCGGCGCCCTGCGCGGTGACGTGCATTACGTCATGGGTGAACATGATTACTACCTGGATCTGGGCGAGCACTGGCGCAAGCGCCTGGGGCCGGACCATTACAGCTTCGACCACAAGGGAGTCCATTTCGTGGTGCTGAACAGCATCCGGACCTTTGATGACTGGACCTACAAGCGCTGGCCGAGTGGCGCGGAACGCATGCACCAGATGGCGCGCCTGGATAACCCGCAGGGGTCGCCGTTCATGGTGGGCGAGCAACAGCGGGCCTGGCTGAAGGATGACCTCGACAAGGTCAGCAAGGACACGCCGCTGGTGGTAATGTCCCATTCCCCCCTGCAGAAAATCTACAAGGGCTGGAACTTCTGGACGGAAGATGCCGAACAGGTGCAGGCCTTGCTGAAACCCTTTAAAAAGGTCAACGTACTGTACGGTCACGTTCACCAGATCCAGACCAACCAGATCGGCAACATCAGTTTCAACGCGGCCATGGCCACCGCCTGGCCCTGGCCGTATCCCGCCACCTACAAACAGCAGGCCAGCTACCTGCCCAGACTCACGGTGAACATGAACCGGGCCGATCCGTTTTTTGAACGCGACGCTACCGGCTGGCAGTTTATCAACCTGCATACCGGTCGCGTGGATGTCAATTACCTGCTGCCGGGCAACCAGAACCGGGTGGTGGCCTGGGACGACAAGGCAGGGCGTCCCGCGGATACGCAATTCCAGGACACGGCGAGCCGGATTCCGCCGCAGACTCACTATTGATCAGGAGGAACGAGGCAATGAATAGCAGAGGCAGAAAGCGGACCGTTGCCGGTGCGATCCTGATGGCGGCAGGCATTGCAGGCATGTCATCGGCTCAGGCTGACAATTTCACCCGCGCGGACCTGGATCGCTGGCAGCAGGAATACCAGGCGGTGGTCAGCAAGGGTGAGCAGCTGTTTCATGGCGGGCTGGGGAACGAGAACACGGTTTCCTGCGATCAATGCCACCCCAACGCGGCAAATACCCACGCTGAAACCTATCCCAAGTTCCAGCAACAGCTGGGCAAGGTGGCGGTACTGGGGGAGATGATCAACTGGTGTATCCGCAACCCGCTGGAAAGCAAACCGCTGGCACTGGATGACCCGGATATGATCGCGCTGCAGGCGTATATCCTGCAGGAACGCCGCGGGGTGGCGCTGGCGCCCGGCAAGCACTAGACATCATGTTTTGACCTGCCCAACCTCAAGCAGCGTGGGTTAAGCTGGAGGTTGGAAACCCTTGGCTCAGAGCCACAATTGAGGAGGACAGGTC